>Stewie_p2__coassemble_987_pt1 | contig 62924 bp, 56 predicted proteins | sample Stewie_p2__metabat2_low_PE_030 | metagenome-assembled genome bin Stewie_p2
GCCAAGAAAGCCCGTAAAATAGGCATTTCTTGGCTCTAATATATTATTCAAACTCAATCGTTGCAGGTGGTTTTCCCGTACAATCATACATAACTCTATTAACGTGTTTCACTTCATTTACAATTCGTGTTGTCACTTTACTAAGCACTTCCCACGGAATTTCTGCTGCTTCCGCTGTCATAAAGTCACTTGTCAACACTGCACGAAGTGCCACTGCGTAATCATAAGTTCTGAAATCTCCCATAACACCTACAGAACGCATATTTGTCAATGCTGCAAAATACTGTCCGATGTTTCTTGAAAGACCTGCTTTTTCGATTTCCTCACGGTAAATCGCATCCGCTTCCTGCACAATTTTAACTTTTTCCGCTGTTACTTCGCCGATAATACGAACTGCAAGTCCCGGTCCTGGGAATGGTTGCCTGAATACTAAATGTTCAGGAATACCAAGTTCAAGTCCTGCCTTACGTACTTCGTCTTTAAACAAGTCGCGAAGAGGTTCGATAATCTCTTTGAAATCTACGCAATCCGGAAGCCCCCCTACGTTGTGGTGGCTCTTGATTACCGCTGATTTTCCCAATCCGCTTTCGATTACATCAGGGTAAATTGTTCCCTGTACTAAGAAATCAACTGCTCCAATTTTCTTTGCTTCCTCTTCAAATACACGGATAAATTCTTCTCCGATAATTTTTCTCTTTTCTTCAGGTTCTGTTTTTCCTGCTAATTTATTATAAAATCTTTCCTGTGCATTTACACGGATAAAGTTCAAGTCATAATTTCCTTCCGGACCAAATACTGCCTCAACTTCATCACCTTCGTTTTTACGAAGTAAACCGTGGTCTACAAATACGCAAGTCAACTGTTTTCCTACAGCCTTTGAAAGCATTACTGCTGCTACGGAAGAGTCAACTCCTCCTGATAAAGCACATAAAACTTTTCCGTTACCAACTTTTTCACGGATTGCTTCGATTGATTTTTCTACAAACGAATCCATTTTCCAGTCGCCTGTACATTCACACACATTATAAAGGAAGTTGCGTAACATTTTTGTACCTTCCTGTGTATGCAATACTTCCGGGTGGAACTGTACTGCGTACAATTTTTCTGCTTCATTTTCCATTGCCGCTACAGGACAAACAGGTGTTGTTGCTGTAATTTTAAATCCTTCCGGCGCTGATGCAATGTAGTCTGTGTGGCTCATCCAGCAGATTGTAGATTTCTGCACATCTTCAAATAATTTTGAAGAAGAATCTACCTCCACTTCCGTTTTGCCATATTCGCTTACCGGTGCTGTTTTCACTTCGCCGTCTAATAAATATGCCATTAACTGTGAACCGTAGCAAATGCCTAGTACAGGGATACCAAGTTCTAAAATGGCTCTTTCATATCTTGGAGATGCCTCATCATAAACGCTATTTGGCCCTCCTGTGAAAATGATTCCCTTTGGGTTCATCTCTTTTATTTTTTCTAAACTAAGTGTATATGGATGCACTTCACAATATACGTTACATTCCCTTACACGTCTTGCAATTAATTGGTTGTACTGTCCGCCAAAATCCAGGACAATAACTGTTTCGTTATTCAAAAAGATTTCCTCCTCACATTCGTATTTCATTGAATATTAATTATATGCTAACTTTCCTTCTTTTACAAGTAGGCTTTTGTATATTTCCCTAAACAGTGCGGATTTCTTTCCATTTTCCTCCAATATACCGTCCCACAAATAAAATTGCACGGAAAACCCAGTCGACAACCATAGCAACCCACACGCCGAATACTCCCATACCAAAATATTTTCCAAGAAGATAACTGAATCCAATTCTAAATATCCACATAGAAAGAATGGAAATCATCATACTTGTTTTCGCATCTCCCGCCGCTCTTAATGTTGCCGGAAGGGTAAATGCAATAGGCCAAATAACCATACTGCTTATACTGTGGAAAATCAGTATCTGTTCCGTCACCTGAGCCGTTTTTGCCGACAGATTATAAACCTGCATAATTGTAGGCAAGGCAAAATAAATAATTGCATTTGTAACAATCATACAAACGTAAGTGATTGCGAGCAGTTTTTTCGTATAATAAGAAACTTGTTCGTAATCTTTTGCTCCTACGCATCTGGAAATAACTGTTGTTACCGCCAGCGATATTGCCATTCCCGGTAAAATTTGGAACATGGCAACCGCGTTGCTGACTGCATTTGCGGCAATGGCATATGTGCCAAATGTAGAAACTAAACTTAAAACTAATATTTTCCCTAGTTGAAACATACTGTTTTCCAAACCGTTCGGTATCCCGATACCTAAGATTTTTCGTATCATTTTCCAGTCGGGACGATATTTGAATGTTTTTTGTAAATGCAGTACCTGTTTTGGATTGAGTAAGAGGATTACGATTAAAATTGCCGCAACCATTCTGGAAATTAACGTCGGAATGGCAACTCCCTCCGCACCCATATGAAATCCATAAATAAGAATTGCATTTCCGATAACATTTACTGCATTCATAATAAGAGAAACAATCATTGTCACCTTTGCATTTCCCATTGTTCTGAAAATCGCCGCACCGCCGTTATACAGAGCGATAAACGGAATAGACGCCGTTACAATAAGAAGATATGTATTTGCGTATCCCATGACGTCAGGTTCAATTTCCCCAAATACAACTTGTAAAATAAAAGTTTTCCCCAAATAAACAAGAATTGTAATTCCCACTGCACAGATTGTAATAAACCATATAAGTTGATTTGAGGCTTTATCCGCTTTTTCTTCCTGTTTTTTGCCGAGATACTGCCCCGCAACAACCGCCCCTCCGGTTGCCAACGCCCCAAATAAATTGATTAAAAGTATCATCACATTATCCACTAAAGATACTCCCGAAACTGCTGCCTCGCCCACACTGGCAATCATAATGGAGTCCGCCATACCGACAAGCACCGCTAAAAGTTGTTCAATAATAAGCGGAATAATTAACGAAATAATTGCTTTGTTATCAAATAAGTATCTTTCTTTTGTTTTCATAGTACCCTCTTTTCCTTATCTATTGAAATGACACATGAATTTCACATATCTCACTTTTGGAATCTACACGCATAGCAGGTCCATATATTCCTACGCCCGATGTGACAATACTGTGCAAGTTTCCTTCTTTCATATAGCCATACGGATTTTTCCAAAAACATTTTATCAACCATGTTCCCGGCCAAATTTGTCCGTCATGGGTATGCCCACTCAACTGCATATCTGCCCCTGCTTTTTCCAATTCCTCAATCTCTTTCGGTTCATGCTCCATAACCAAAATCGGCTTTGTTTTATCCAAATCTGCCGTAACTTCCTCCGGCGTCTTTCTTTTTTCAATATCTCTTCCCGGATGTTTATAGTCCGGTCTGGATACGAGATAAAAAGAATTATCAATTAAAACTGCCTCATCTTTCAGCAATTTTATATTTGCTTTTTCCAGAAATTCGTCCATTCGCAAATCACTCTGCTTTTTCTCTCCGCTCGGAAATCCAAATCCTACAAGAATTTTTTCCTGTATATCATGGTTTCCATAACAGGCATACACCCCATATTTGCTTTTTATTTCCCGCAATTTTTTAATTAAATAGTTCGGATGATATAAAGCGTCGTAATCATTATCAAAAATGTCCCCTGCAATGAGAACAATATCTGCATCCATTTTATTTATTTTCTCCACCATTTGCTCCATGTGGTCATCACCGATACTGTATCCCAAATGCAAATCCGCCACCAATGCGATTTTCAACTCTTCCAGTTTTCCTCCGTCTTTTTCGATTTTGACCTCGTACGGTGTTGTGCGGATATATCGTGCATTTAAAATACCGTAAATACTGATAGCAATAATAAATACAATGCAAACACCTCCCGTCACAACAAATGTACGTCTAGAAGACAGTTTTTCATTTGAAATCCATTTTGTTTTCTTCAAAATAATTCTTCCCAAATCAGCAAAAAGAACGACAAGAAAAATATAAACTAACGTTCCAAGCCAATAATTGCTGATTTGTTTCAGCACTCTCTGAACCGATGACACCGGCAAAAGAAAACTTATAATAACAGTAGATGAAACAAAAATATATGCAGAGATAATAATAATTTTAGTCACTTTATTTTGAAACCAGCGGTGGCAGGAGTTTAACCAGCGAAATAGCCACCTGCACAGATACGCACTGAATAAAATATATACTGGAATAAGAAATAATGTAACCATACCTGCTCCCTTCTTTCGTTTTACTATCTACCTATTATAATATAAATTTGAAAAAATGGCAGCAAAAAAGGAGGGCGAATCCCCTCCGGGTTAATGTCGCAAATGATTTGTCAAAAATTTTGCCACTTCTTTTACGTCTAATGTATTTTCTTTCATTCCAATACGATTTGCAATTCTTACAACCGCAGGTTGTTTTAACATCGCTTTTTCCATAATTTCTTTTTGAAAGAAAACATCCTTTGTTGTTCCGTCTGCAATTATTTTCTTCTGACACATAACGATTGTCCGGTCATAATTTTCTGCAACAAATTCCATATCATGCGTAATCGTTACAATCGCCTTTCCCCGTTCTGTCAGAATTTTATTGAGATTTGATAATTTTGTCAGCCTCTCCAAATCCTGTCCTGCCGTTGGCTCATCAAAAATCATAACATCACAATCACTTGCGATAACCGATGCGATAGTAACAAATTTTCTCATAGATAGTGGCAAATCATATGGATTCACCTCCAAATACTTATCCATTCCCGTCAATTTGGCTGCATCTTTAATTCTTCTTTCGCACTCCTCAGGAGCAATTTTCATTTTCTTTAAACCATACTCAATTTCTTTGCGGACAGTCGAATTAAAAATTTGGTCATCTGGATTTTGAAATACATATCCGACTCGCTTTGCCATCTGCGCCGTAGTATATTTTTTTGTAGATTCTCCGTTAATAAAAACATCTCCATCACATGCTTTTATCAATCCGTTTAACATTTTTACCGTTGTTGTTTTTCCTGCTCCGTTTTGTCCGACAATTGCAATATTTTCTCCGGCATCAATGGAAAAACTCACATCATCAACTGCTAAATATCCGTTTGGATATTTAAACGAAATATTTTTCACTTCAACTAATGCCATTTTATACATCCTTTCTCATCATCGACTTTAACATTTGAATTGTTTCATCAACTGTAATCGGAATTTCCCTAAAAGGAATTCCCTCCTTCATAAGTTCCATTGCAATTTTCGTACTCTGTGGAAGCCGTGTATGATATTCCATACATTTCGGACTGGAAAACACTTCTTTTGCCGTACCTTCCAAAACAATTTCTCCCTTGTCCAAAACAACAACATGGTCCGCATACTCTGCTATTTGTTCCATTTTATGTTCCACAAGAACAATCGTTTTCCCCATGCTTTTCATTAATGCAATCATTTCGAACACATCATCTGTACTTTGCGGATCAAGTTGCGATGTAGGCTCATCAATTACAAGTACATCTTGTCCCATTACTAAAATAGACGCCAATGCCACTCTCTGCTGTTGTCCGCCTGACAACTGATAAGGATCTCTGTCCCTGAATTCTTCAATTTTCGTCAGTTTCATTATTCTTTCAATACGTTCATTTATCTCTACAGGATCTATTCCCATATTTTCCAGACCAAACGCCAATTCTTCATAAACCGTATCCGCAATTCCGCTTATTTGTGTAAATGGATTTTGGAATACAAATCCCACTTCCAATGCCGTACTTCCTATATCTTCTTTCTGTACATCTTTTCCATTTACCAATACTTCACCGGAAATATCTCCTTTATAGAACTTTGGAACAAATCCTCTGATTGCATTGCAAAGCGTTGTCTTCCCGCTTCCATTTGCACCTACGATTGCACACAGTTCCCCTTTTTTTACGGTAAGTGATATATGCCGCAAAACATCTTCTTCAGCGGTTGGATACCGATATGATAAATCTGTTATTTTTATACTATCCATAAAACTATTTTCCCTCCAATCGCCACAATCATTGCTACAACAAAAATAATTCTTAATGTTTTATCCCGACCTGTATCAATTACATTTTTTAACGAAGTCTTTTTGCATGGCGCTGAAAACGCTCTTGCTTCCAATGTAATTGCTCGTTCTTCCGCATTTACAAGAGAATTTAAAAGTAACGGTCCAACTGATGGGAAAAATGCTTTTGCACGCACCAACATATTACTGTCCGTCTCAATTCCTCTCGATTTTTGTGCCTCCAAAATCGCTCCCATTTTTTTCGACATCTGCGGAATGATATTTGTAGTTGAAAGTAAAACATATGTAACCGATGATGACATACCTTTCTTTTCCAGTACAATCATTAATTTTTTAATATCAATTAATTTTCCGCCGAGTAAAATTGCGGATCCTATTCCCAAAATTCTCGAACACAATACAATTGCTTTTTGTACACTTTCTACCTTTATTGAAAACACCCATACTTTCCATATAATCTGTTCTCCCGGTATAAATAAAGATTGTAAAACAAAACAGATAACACAAATCAGAAAAATGGATTTTAACCAAAGTAGAAAATATGATTTTCCCTCTCCTGATACCGCTGCCAGTAGCATCATCACTAAAACAGATATAATTGTTACCCTATAATCAAACAATGCTGATACAATAGCCAGTAAAATAACAAGATACAAAACAGTCAACGGATTCAATTTTTTTATTCCCTTTTGTTTTTCACTCATTTATTTAATCCCCTTTTTCTCTTTTCTTGCGTTGATAAAAACTGAGCCATTTGAAAACTTATATAAATATCTGTCAGACATTCCTCTAATTACCAAATATGGCACTAAAAGTGAAATAAATTTATCAGGAACTTCTGAAATAAAATTACCGATAATCTGTGCCGGCCAAAACGGAATTCCTGCCGATACCATAGCCCCAATCATAATAGAGTTTCCGCTAGAATCAAATCCACCAAAAAATACATAGGAAATAATAACACTTAAAGCAACCGCGATAACCGATACAATAATAGCGGATATAACAAAACGGCTAAACTTTATAAACATTCCTTTTCTAGCCATAATCCCTATTACCAAACCTAAAACTCCGGCAATAATTGCAAACGGAAATAATGACGGATCGGTAATAGAATTAATTGCAATACTTAAAACACCTGTAAGACATCCCACCCATGGACCTGCCAATATTGCCACAAGAAATGTACCGATACTGTCCAAATATAATGGAAGTTTTAATGTAAGGACCAAATTTCCGACAATAAAATTAATTGCAATTGCTATCGGAATAATTAAAATTGTAATTAAATTAAAATCTGCTTTTAAACCTTTTTTCTCATTTGTCATTGTCTTTCCCTCCTACAATATAAATTCTTTCCAATTATCTCTCTGCTCCGGAAATAAATGTTTAAAAAATATTTCAAAAAATTTTTCCGTATCCGCTCTTACTGCCACTTCACAGTTTTTCACTTTATCAGGATAATATTTTTGGCGATATACAACAGATGCACCATCACAAAGTCCATGTGTTTCCACATCGACAAACGCTTCTACTTTCTCAATAACACTCTTATCGAGCAAGTAAGCTATTGTCAGTACATCACACAACTCACATCCCAGTTTCTTTTCGATCTCCCAATGTCCGTCCGCATACACTCTTGTAATTTTATGAATAAATCTGGAAATCGGCGTATTGATTAAGTACAACAACTCTCGAAGTGTCGGACTTAAAAACACATCAGAAGTTGCATCTAAACCTATCATTGTCACTTTCGCAAACCCTGACTGAAATACAATCTTTGCAGCCTCAGGATCCATCCAAAAATTAAACTCTGCATGAGGCGACATATTTCCTCCGTGTTCCGCTCCTCCCATAATAACAACTTCTTTTACATTTTTCACAAACTCAGGATCTCTTTGTACCGCCTCCGCTATATTTGTCAGTGGTCCTATCGGCACAAGCGTAATCTCGCCTTTTTCTTCTCTCACTTTTCTTATAAGAAAATCTACCGCACTCTCGCTTTCAGGAACTCTGTCACAATCCTGCATTTCAAGATTTCCCATTCCGTCATCTCCATGAAATTCTTCACAATGCTCATTTTCTCTCATCAGTGGTTTGCTATTCCCCTGATAAACAGGAATATCCGTTCTGCCTGCAATCTCTAATATTTTGAATGCGTTCTTTGTAACCTGTTCCACTCCCACATTTCCGTTCACAGTAGTAAGAGCCAGCACATCTAACTCATCCTTTGCGGAAAGAGCCAGCAAAATGGCAATCGCATCATCAATTCCCGGATCTGTATCCATAATAATTTTTCTCATATTCTCCCTCCTTTTACAATTCTTCCATTGCGGGTATCGATGTTTGCGCTCCTTTTCTAGAAACTACAATCGCAGATACTCTCTGCCCAAATGCAATCGCTTCTTCACAGGTTTTTCCCTGACTAAGCGCCAGCGCCATTCCTGCCGTGAAACTGTCTCCTGCTGCCGTTGTATCAACTACTTTCACTTTATTTGCCGGAAAAAACTCCTCTTTCTCCTCCGAAACAAATAAACACCCTTCTCCACCGAGCGTTACAACAACATTTTTTACACCTTTTTTCAGTAATATTTCTGCTCCTTCTTTCAATTCATCAAGAGTATTCATTTCCTTTCCTGTTAAAATTTGTAATTCTGTCTCATTTGGTTTAATATAATCAATTCCTCTCCAAAACGAATCAGGAAGATTAGGAATTGCCGGTGCCGGATCTACAATTACTATTTTCCCCAGTTCTTTTGCTAAATCTTTAACATATTTCACAACTTCAACCGGAATCTCCAACTGCATAATAATAATATCGCTCTCCTGCATTTTCTTTAAATTCTTTTTAATGATCTCTTTCGTTACCATTCCGTTTGTTCCCGCAATAAGAATAATGGAATTCTCACCTTCCTCGTCGACTGCGATATAGGCCTGACCTGTAGGTTCACCCGAAAATGTTTCCACACCTACTATATTAACTCCAACGCTTTCCAAATTTTCTTTAAGTCTGTGTCCAAAATCATCATCTCCTACCGCACCGATCATCTCAACTTTTCCACCCAATTTTCCGATTGCATATGCCTGATTTGCACCTTTCCCGCCCGGAACCTGTGTAATATTTTTACCGGAAATCGTTTCTCCGCATTTGGGGATGCGTGGTGTTTCCAATACAATATCCATATTCAGACTTCCGATAATCAATATTTTTTTCATCTTTTCTCCTCCTCTCCTTTTCCGTATTTAGAACGGATCTCATCTTCATAAATTTCTACCGCTTTTCTGTCCGGCAATGCCGGCTGTACTCCATGTCTTGTCACGCTAATTCCCGATGCGTAAATCGCAAAACCTATCGCCTGTATAATATTTTTTCCCTCACTCAAACAAACCGCCAACGCACTGATAAAAGAATCCGCTCCTCCTGTTGTATCGACTGCTTCAAATCCTGAGCCTTCAAAATACATCGAATAGTCCTTATTTCTTAAGTAACACCCCTTTTCACCACGCGTTACAATCACATTTTCTACGCCTTTGTCTAAAAGAACTTTTGCTTTTTTCTCTATCGTTCCTTTTCCCTGCACAAAATTATGAAGTTCTTTTTCATTCGGAATAAAATAGTCTATATCTTTTAGCAACTCTTCCTTTATTTTATCTGCAGCAGACGGCTTTAAAATTACCTGCGTATCATTTCTCTTACAAAATTTAATTGTATATTCTGCAATCGCCTTTGGTATTTCCAATGACAGTAAACAATATTTTGCATTTTGAAACAAATGCTTGCATCTGTTAATCTGTTCAATACTTAAATTTCTGTTCGCTCCCTGATACACAACAATCGTACTTTCACCGTTTTTATCTACATTGATATAGGCTTTTCCACTCGGCAATTCATTATCAAATAATACTCCGTCCACATGCACATGATTTTCTACCAGTGTACTGTAAAGTTGTTTGCCGTCCATATCATTTCCAAGACATCCTATCATATAAACCTGACCGCCAAGTTTTCCAACACCAACTGCTTGATTTCCTCCTTTTCCTCCAGTAAAAACATATAACCTTTCTGCAAGTTGTGTTTCGCTATTCACAGGAATTCTCGATACTTCTACGGTAGTATCCATATTCATACTTCCAACCACAACTATCTTTTCTCCCTGCTTTTCCTGTGCAGGTTTTGTAATGCTGTTTCTTTCGATAAGAATTGGTGAAAACTTTCTCATTAACTCGCTCTTCTTTTCCTTCTGTATCATTTCTACGAGATATTCCACCGCATCGGAACTCATATTTTCTGCCGGAAGTTTTACACTTGTAATTCCATCTCCAATCAGTTCCAACAATCTGCTTTCCCCTATAGAAATAATGGATAAAGTATCCGGAACAGACATCCTTGTCCTTTCCATTATTTTATAAAGACAGTAAGCGATTTCCGGCGAACCACATACAACCGCAGTCACTTTTTTACTTAAACATTGCCTAATTCCATACTTTTCTATATCTTCAATCGTTTTTCCTTCATAAATCCACATCGGCTGAATTTGCATATTCATACTACGCATTGCCATTTCATAACCGTCACAAATCGCCTTATCTTTATTTAGAATGATACAGGCAATTTTCTCATGCCCTTCTTTATGAAGTCTTTCTACTGCCAAACGCCCCGCTTCTGAAAGCCGATAATAGAAAGTAACTTTTTGCTTTTCATCAAATTCCTTCGTTTGATTAAAATAAATACAGGAATTTTCAAATCCGCATACTGAAAGATTTTTATCTGAGTCAACTAAAATTCCTTCCACCTTTTTCTGTCGCATCTCTTCTGCACAAAATTCAATCTCTTTTTGTGTTTCTGCGTAATTAATAAGCAAGCCATATCCCTTTTCTTTTGCTTTTTTCTCTACAGTTAAAATAATATTTTCTCGTTCTCTATTTTGCGTTTTTAAAATAAGTCCTATCAGATGACTTTTCATTCCTGCTTTTTCTCGAAATTTGGAATATGGAATATAATTTTCTTTCTCTATTACTTCCAGCACTTTTTTTCGTGTCTCTTCACTAATATCTTTGTCTTTTCCGTTCATCACTTTGGAAACTGTCGAGGCTGATACTCCTGCAAGTTTTGCAATATCCTGTATATTCATTTGACCTCCTTTCCATTTCCACTCAAGAAATATTTTTAGTAAATTAATTTCTGTCTAAATCTTATCATCTTGTGCATTTCTTTTCAATATTTGCATTTTACGAAACTATTTTCCTACATTATGCACAAATCAACTTGTTCACTAAACAATTTTCGTTCTTTTTCTTTGATAAATTTACAATGATTAGGACATAAAAAAACCTGCCCTTACGGACAGATTTTTTATATACTTTAATGTTGATGTAAATATTTTTCTCTTGTTGCCATTCCTCCTCGGATATGTCTTTCCGATTTGTTTGTGTCTAGGACTTTTCTTGCCTGAAGTGCAAGAGCGGGATTGATTTGTTGAAGACGTTCGGTGACGTCTTTATGTATCGTACTTTTGCTCACTCCAAACTCCTTCGCCGTCTGCCTTACCGTAGCCTGATGCTCGATAATATAAGTTGCGATTTCTATCGCCCGCTCTTCAATATACTCTTTCATAAAAACCCCTGCATGATTTGTTTACTAAATTCTATGCTTTCATCTAAAAGAGTATACACCATGTTTACAAAACGAGATTCAATATCTGAATTGAATTCTTTATAACTCCCTATAATTGCCATAAATATGTTTAAGGCAAATATTCTAATAACTCATACACTCTCCGCCTTGTAAAATCTTCCCCTGTCATATTTTTATTCATAGTTGTCGCTGTTCCTCCGCCACTGACTTTCTCCATCTCATTAATGGCGTTTTCTTTCTCTGCAATCCAATCTCGTTGTTCTTCCAACAGTTTTTTCATTTCTGTACTGCTTAACTCTTCTTTTAAAACTTTCCATAATCGATTTAATTCATCGTCCCATAGTTTATAAAGTTGTTCGCTATTTTCATTTATTTCACTTTGAGTTGCAGTGTCACTCAATGCCTCACTTATTCTTTTTGCCTCCGCTTCTACTCTCTCGACATTCTTAGTTTCACGCTCTTTTACAGAAAGTTCTTCCTGCTTTTCTTCCGTATTCTCCGAAGTATCCGCCGACTCTTCTCCGATTTTCTCTTTTCTTTCAATCACGTATCCCAATTTATTGTTTGCCGGAGAAAGGTACACGCGATAACTGTCCTTGAGATAATCTTCTCCGTTTTCTAATGTCCATGTAGACCCTGCACCATTTTCTTCATCGTATGCGATAACTTCCCTCGTATACGTTACAACAATTTGCTTATTTTCAGAATCAACGTCCATTCGGATTTCTTTTACTTTTTCTTCTCCGCCCGGTTCTATAATCGCTTCTGTCCATACTTTAATAACATTTCCTTCTTGCGAAAATTTTCCTGTTTCATTTTCGTACGAGATATTCTTATTATATTTTTTCCCAAGCATCTCAAAAATCGGAACAAAGGCATCTTCCTTCAAGATAACATATCCTAAATCTTGCTCTTCTTCATCAATCCCCGCCTCGATGAACTGTTGATCGTCTATTACGTTTCCTTCCATATAGAAATCTCGATTTGTACGCTCATTGAAATATTTTGACACTCCGGCACAGTACGCCACTTCACAAATTTGCGTTTCAGAAATTTCTTCTTTTTCCGTAAACTCCGGTATCAAAAGCATTGCACCCTTCAAATAGTCCATATCTATATTTTCTTTTAATTCCTGCAATTCTTTATCAATATCCTTCTCTACGGTTTTCTTCGCCTTCTTTGGCTTTTCAGAAGATTTCTGATAAACTTTATAGCCGAGAAAACTTCCACCCACGATTGCTCCTATTACGACAAAAGCAATGATTATTTTTACATATTTTGATTTTGCGGTTATTGTTTTTTCTTTCTTTGCTTCATCGACTAATTCACTGCCGCATTCCGCACAAAATTTTTCATCTGAGTTATACTTTATCCCACACTTTTTACAGTACATCTTCTTACACTCCTGTTCGCATTTTTATAGTGCTTATTTTATCACTACCTAAGTAAAAAAGCGAGTACAGGCTGTTACTTTTATCTTAACTCTCGATACACAATATCAGCATCCAAAGCTTCTATTTGAATTTCATATTCCTTTGGATAATATCTTGTGGAAAATACAACTTCTCCATCGTTCAGAAAAACTTCTACCGAAGAAACATCTGCTAGAATCCTAATATTTCTGAGTTCTTCTAACTCTTTAAATCTAATTCCTCTTCCCGCTGATACTGATTTCTTATTTTGGCTTATAAATCGCATTTCAAATCTATTGTTGCGATATTCCAAAATCAATTCTTTCGCCAGAACTGCTTGAAATTGATTTTCTTTTATATTTTTCACTTCTACTTCAAATACTTTATTGCATTCTTTTTCTAGAAAAGTATGTGCTTTTATTTCTTTTTTTCGTAACATTTCCAATTCCCGAATTGGTCTTTGCAATATTTTCCCATTTTCCACCTGAATTTCTCTCGGAAATGTAAAACAATGCTGCCAGCCATGTTCCTTTGTGGGATTCGTATATTCTTCACAATCCGGCATTCCCATCCAACTGATATGAATCCGACGACCGTCTTCAGTTTCAAAACTCTGTGGCGCATAATAGTCAAACCCGTAGTCCCAAAGTTCATACTCCGATAATTTATACAAACTCAGAACATCGCCGTCAATCCGAAAATATCCGGACTGGTATACGTTTCGGTTATCCCATACACCGTCCTTCAAACCTTGAACGGATACTGATAAAATTTTTCTGTCTTCTATTTCAAAATAATCAGGACATTCCCACATATATCCAAATCGGTCTTCCGTTTTTACATCTCCTTTATAACTCCAATGCAATCGGTCTTTTGATTCAAAAATCAACACTTTTCCTTCGTCTTTCTGTGTTCTGGCGCCCTGTATCATATAGTAAATTTCATCTTTTTTCCACACCTTCGGATCTCTTACATGGCATGTCAAATCTTGCGGATAATCGCTGTTCCGCATCAATTCTCTTTTGCTTCCGAAATGTTTTCCGTCTTCGCTAACGACCAAAATCGTATTTGCCTCTCGTCCGGTATGGATATAATCAAATTCTCCACCCTCTAATTTTACATTGCCCGTATAATATAAATACATTTTTCCGTCTTCTACAAATGCCGAGCCGGAATAAACCCCATGGCAGTCAAAGGGCTGATCCGGATATAAACTTACGCCGTCATAAGTCCATTCCACCATATCGCTGCTTGTGTAATGTCCCCACATTTTCAGACCGCCCTCTGCGCAAAACGGTGCATATTGAAAAAAAGCGTGGTAAGTTCCGTTAAATTGGCACAACCCATTCGGATCATTGAGCCAGCCCACAGGAGGCATTAAATGCAGTTTCTGACGGAAAATATCATTTCCGTCAGCCTGCTCTTCTATTCTTTTTGTTAAATTTGCCAAATCTTTTGTCAATGAATTCATCAGTTCTCCCCTTCAAATCAAATTACATTTCACTAAATTTTTTCGTTTTTGAAAGTATCATCGTTAATGCAAAACCAACAAGCAGGGAAATACCGATTCCAATCATATAGTTTAGCATTCCGCTGGATTTAACACACACGAATCCGATAATGCCTGCTGCCCCCGGAGAAATATTCTGTACATTTGTTAATGTAACATACGCACATCCGACTGCAGAGCCGACCATTGCGGAATAGAATGGATATTTCATCTTCAAATTCACACCAAACATAGCCGGTTCTGTAATTCCAAGAAGAGCGGAAATACCGGATGACACAGCAATTCCTTTCATTTTCTTATCTTTTGTACATAAAACAGCAGCAAGTGTCGCTCCACCCTGAGCCACATTGTTACATGCGGCAATCGCAAATAAGAAAGAACCTCCCGCTGCGATTAATTGTATATCAACAGGGAGTAAACTGTGATGCATACCGGTCATAGTCATAGGCGCATAAATAAATCCGAAAATAAATCCTCCAATTGCACCAAGTGTATCGTGAAGCCATAAAACTCCGTTTGTAAGTAAATCTCCCGCTGTACGCATTACTCCGCCTACTACCGTAAATGTTAAAAATGCCGTTATAAGTACAGATAATGCCGGCGTAAGAAGATTGTCTAAATATTCAGGAACTCTCTTATGTAGTTTCTTTTCGACAAACGCCAAAATGGCTGCCGCCGCAAGAACCGGAAGTACAGTCCCCTGATAGCCCACCTTTTCAATAGCCAGAGCGCCTATATGCCATACAGGTACAGTGTTTTCTGTAATTGCCGTTCCGTAAGAATAAGCATTCAAAAGATCTCCCGAAACCATAATCATTCCCATAACAGCCCCCAAATATGGATTTCCGCCAAACATTTTAGTTGCGGAAAATCCAATAAGAATTGGAAGGAAAGCATATGCCGCACTGGCAAATGTATTAATCATAGACGCTAAGTCTGCAATTTGCGGAAACATCTCGACTAACGACTGATTTGCCGCAAACAATCCTTGTGCAGTGAGTATATTATTCAGCCCCATTAAAAGTCCGCTTGCAACAAGCGCCGGAATAATCGGCACAAATACATCCGCAAGCATCTTTACCAAACGCTGCAGAAAATTCATTTTTTGATCCGCAGCTTTTTTCACTTCATTCTTTGAACTTTCCTGTATATCTGCATATTGAATAAAATATTTATACACTTCATCTACAATTCCGCTGCCAATAATTATTTGGAACTGCCCGCCTGTTGCAAACTGACCTTTTACCAGTTCTGTGTTCAAAATTCCTTCTACATCTGCTTTCTTTTCATCTTTCAACACCAGCCGAAGTCTTGTGGCACAATGTGCTGCACTGATGACATTTTCTTTTCCACCGACAAGGCGAAGAATCTCTTCTGCCGCTGTCTGATATTTTTTTTCTTTTCCCATTATTCTCTCTCCTTAACTTTTTGTTTTTATTCTTTCGGGACTTTCTCAAACAAAATCATCGTACTTGAAAAATCCTGTCTTACTCTCGGAATTGTAATACCGCCATACATTAATTCATCTCCACCGAATATCTCTCCTGTGTCAATATTCCTATAATCCGATTTCGGCTCCAATCCTCTTAATCGCAATACCGGAATTCTGTATGCCGATCTTGCCAAAACCTGAATATGTACAAAAATAATTTGTGTTCCATCTTCCGAAACAAAATTCCAAGAAGCTTGATTTTCTTCAAACGGATTTGCCAGCCTGTAATACTTTCCGAATTGAATTGTTCGGCGAAGCTGCTTATATTCTGCAATCTGTTTCTTTATAACTTCCATTTCTTCTTGAGATAACTTTTGAAAATCAAGTTCGTATCCAAGATTTCCCGCCGCAGCCACTGCATACCTCGTTTCTAATGCAGCAACTCTTCCAACTTGATGATTCGGCACGGCGGAAACATGCGCTCCCATAGTAATTGCAGGAAAAAGAATACTTGTTCCATGCTGAATCTTTAATCTGCATACCGCATCTGTGTTATCGCTTGCCCATGTCTGCGGCATATAGTACAGCATTCCCGCATCAAATCTCCCCCCTCCGCTGGAGCAGCTTTCAAAAAGCACCTTTGGAAAACGTTTAGTTAATTCTTCAAGTATCGAATACAGTCCCAACACATATCTGTGCGATAATTCTCCCTGACTTTTCTTTCCTAAATACACACTTCCCAAATCAGTCAGATGACGATTCATATCCCATTTCACATAAGTAATTTCTCCCGAAGCAAGTATCCGTGACACGGCTTCAACTAAATATGTACACACTTCCGGATTGGAAAGATCCAATACCAATTGGTTTCGACTCATTGTAGGCTCATAACTTCTGCTTCTGATTACCCAATCCTCATGCTGTTTATAAAGTTCGCTCTCCGGTGAAATCATCTCCGGCTCAAACCATATGCCAACTTCCACTCCTTTTTCCCGAACTCTCTTCGCCAAATTTTGAATTCCTTTCGGAAACTTATTGCGATCCTCCGTCCAATCTCCAAGAGATGTTGTATCACTGTTTCTCCCTTTGAACCAGCCGTCATCTATTACGAGAAGTTCTATCCCTGCTTCTGCCGCTTTATCCGCAAGCCGTAATATTTTTTCCTCATTGATATCAAAATACATGCCTTCCCAACTGTTCAAAAGTATCGGTCTTTCCCTATCTCTATGTACTCCTCTGCATACCCTGTTTCGATATAATCGATGGAAAATTTCTGACATTCCGCCAATTCCCTGCACCGAATATACGAGTACCGCTTCAGGAGTATTAAACTTCTCTCCCGGCTCCAAATTCCATTCAAATTGAAACGGATTAATCCCCAGTTGAACCCGTGTACTCCCATATTGACCACACTGCACGCAGCCCCAAAAATTACCGCTGTAGATAAGATTAATTCCTAACGCTTCCCCTTGTTCCTCTGTTGTTTCTCTTCGCATAAGCCCCCAAAACGGCGTTGCCTGCGGGCTGCTTGTCCCCCTATTACTTTCAATAACAATAGAGTCGCCTGCAACTTGTCTTCGGTACACATTTTTTTCTTCTGTATGTGCCCCGCCTAAGGTCATTACATCATAATTTTGCTCTTTCAAATCCATACTCATACTCAATAATCTATGGATTTTCGTTGAGCATCTCCCCACATTCTCTATCGATGTATATCTTGTAATAACTGAATCTTCATAAATCGTGTAATACAGGCAAAGGTTTAATCCCCGCACAGAATCTTCCATAAATATTTCCAGCGTCATCGCCTCATTGTCGTTCTCTATATAAACATGTGGAAGTCCCCTCTGTTTCGGTTTTCCTCTTACGATACTATAATCTTTATAAATAAACCTTGTATTTTTATCTCCGTCTTCAAATTCCAATTCTATAGCAGGACTACGGAAGTCACCTTGTCCAAAATCGGGATATTCCCCCGGCATTGTATCCAAAGAAAAAGTTCTGTCATCTCTGTCCGGATTGGCACAAAAACCTCTGTCATAATAATACATATTTGCGGATCCATTCCAACTTCGGATTCTTCGCCCAAAATAGCAATGTGATAAATAATTATTTTTTTCTATCCTGATTATGTAACTGATTTTCTCGTTATAAAGATGAAATAACTTAGCGTTTCGATCAAAAATAATATTCATTTGGCTTCTCCTCCCTACCTGCACGTTACGTAATCAACTGCTTTCTCCTGTGGTTCCCGTATCTCATAAATCACCGCTTCATATGGGCGTAACTGCCGTAGTTCTTCTAAACTTGGAGTATCCGCATAGTTACTTATCACTACCACGCCTGCTCGATTACCTGTCACATTCCGAACTTTTTCATGGAAATTACAAATAATCAGCCACTGTCTTCCCCCCAGTGTTCTCGTATAACTATAAATATCTTCGTCCTGCGGAAGAAGCAGTTCATATTTACCATAAACCATGACTTCATTCTCTCTTCTGAGCCGAATGAGTTTCTGATAATAATAAAAAACAGAAGTTTCTCTCCCCACCGCCTCCTCAGCATTAATTTCCCTATAGTTCGGATTGACCTCATACCAGGGCGTTCCGGTTGTAAAGCCCGCATTTTCCTCTGTATTCCATTGCATTGGAGTTCTTGCATTATCTCTTGCCTTTTTTCTGATTGCCTTTAGAATCTCTTCCGATTCCATTCCTGCCTGCAGCCTCTCTTTATAAATGTTTTGTGTTTCAATATCCGGAAATTTCTCTATTGTAGTAAACGGAACATTTGTCATTCCAAGTTCTTCTCCCTGATAAATGTACGGCGTTCCCTTCATCCCATGTAAAAGCGTCGCCAACATTTTAGCCGATAATTCTCGATACTCTCCGTCATTTCCCCAGCGTGAAACAATTCGCGGCAAGTCATGGTTACTCCAAAAAAGACTATTCCAGCCACAGTCCTCCAATTCATACTGCCATTTACTGAATACCTTTTTCAAATCCCTCAAGTCAAGTTCTTTTAAGTCCCATCTCTGACCGCCCTTTTTCTTATCCAGTTGAATCTGCTCAAACTGAAAAATCATACTCAGTTCTTCTCTCTCGGGTGCAGTATACAATTTTGCAATTTCCGGTGTTGCTCCCCAACACTCACCGACTGTCATCGCATCTTTATTTCCAAATGTATTCTGATTCATTTCCTTTAAATACTCATGTAATTTCGGACCGTTTTCTTTTATTTTTTTATCGGGAACTTTCCCAATCAAATCGATTACGTCCATTCTAAATCCTGCAATTCCAAGATCAAGCCATTTATTCATCATCCGATAAATTTCCTGCCTAAGTTCCTCGTTCTCCCAATTCAAGTCCGGCTGCTTCTTACTGTAGAAATGTAAATAATATTCATCTGTTTCCGACGAATATTCCCATGCACTCCCTCCAAAATTTGATTTCAAATCATTTGGCGGTTGTCCGTCTTTTCCTTTCCGCCAAATATAAAAATCTCGATATCTGTTGTTCTTATCTTTGCGTGCTTCCTGAAACCATTTATGTTGATCAGACGTGTGATTCACAACCAAATCCATTAAAATACGTATTCCCTCTTTTTGGCATATGCGAATCAACTCTTTCATATCATTCATTGTCCCAAATCCCTGATAAATATCTTCATAATCTGAAATATCATATCCATTGTCCTCCTGAGGTGACTGATATACTGGACAAAGCCAAATAACATCAATTCCCAATTTCTTTAAATACGGGATTTTTTGTATAATTCCTTTTAAATCACCAATTCCGTCTGCATTACTGTCTAAAAAACTTTTTGGATAAATTTGATACACAACGCTTTTCTGCCACCATTTTTCCATGATTTTCCTCCTTTCTTCTATTCTCATTTATGAAATCGTTTTCATATTTATAGAATTATAATAATCAAAAAAACACCATCTGTAAAGATGGCATTTTCGCTAATTTCTATCCTCCGTTTTTGTTTATATTGTCAAAAATCTTTTCTACACCAATTTATATCCCAACTTAATTTCCGTTGTCATCATCTCTTCGGATTCTATCATCTCCAGCAACAACTGAGTTCCTTTAACTCCACTTGTCTTATATCCAAAATGAACAGTCCTGATTCCGCCTGTAACCGCTTTTAAAAACTGATTGTCCCCAAATCCCGTGACTTGAATCTGACGTTTTGGAGCAATTTCTTTAATCGCTTCTATTACACCTGCCGCAATCGTGTCAGTTGCACAAGATATGATATCGATATCATCTTCTTTCCCCAAAATATCACAGGCTTTTTCATATCCGGATTCCATAGTAAATTCTGCATAACGCACATATTGTTCTTCCAGTGTTTTCCCGACTTCACGCAGCCCCTCTCTGAAACCGTCTTCCCTTGCGGCACCTGCTGCTTTATCCTCTCTTGTCACTCCGATATAGGCAATGCGTCCCTCTGCCCCTTTTCCTAAAACTTCCGCCAGTTCTTTCGCCGCACCATAATCATCATGGTAAACACAACTGACTTCTTTTGCCTTTTGCCCGATTATCACAACCGGAACTTTACATTTTTTCAGTTTTTCTCTATGTAACTTTGTCAGTACTGTTCCCACCAAAATAATTCCGTCTACCGGATAAGCCTCAAATAAATCCATATATTCTAATTCTTTGACTGCTTCATTGTTCGTAATCGTCAGGAGCATTTGATAATCATTCGTTGAAAGCACCTGTCCGATTCCCTCCGTAATCCTGCTGATTGACTCTGAATTGATTTTAGGTACAATAACACCAATCAAACACGCCCGCTTTGTTCTAAGCGTCCTCGCCTGTGCAGACGGACGGTATCCGGTTTCTTCAATCACCGCTCGGATCCTCTCTTTCTTTTCCTCACTTACGTACCCGCCATTCATGTAACGCGACACCGCCGCACTGGATACCTGTGCAAGCTGCGCAATCTCCTTTATTGTCATAAGCATTCTCTTCCTTTTCATTTATCTTCTTCAACGTTTCATCTCCATACAGCATTCGCAGACTCCGATTACATACTACAAGTTTTTAATAAGTCCAAAACTTCTTCTTTCTCCGGCATCACACGCAACGCCCCCTTTTTCGTTGTAATTATAGACGCTGCCGCATTTGCAAATTTCAACATTTCTTCTAATTCTTCTTTTGTATATGGTTTCCAGCCGTGTTCTAATACATAGTTTAAAACACATGCGCCAAAAGTATCCCCCGCACCTGTTGTTTCAATCGTGTTCTCCTGCAAAATTGCCGGTACGTCTGCCACTATATCTCCAAAAACCGCTCTGCTTCCCGCCTTTCCCATAGAAAGCAAAATCAAATCTATTCCGTAACACTCCTGAAGATAGCGAATACCTTGCGAAAAATCTTCATATCCTGTAAACCAACTAATCTCATTATCCGAAATTTTCAAAATATTACACTGTCGCATTCCGTAATCAATCTGTGCTTTTGCCTCATCCAATGATTTCCAAAGCGGTTCTCTTAAATTCGGATCAAATGATATAACCGCCCCATTCTTTTTGGCAAGTTCTATCGCCTTCTTTGTCGCCTTTCTTCCCTCCTCATTTGTCATGGAAAGAGAGCCAAAATGAAAAATTCTGCATTCCTCCAATAATGCTTCTTCAATATCCTCCTCTGAAAGCATCATATCCGCTCCCGGATTTCTGTAAAACGAAAAATCTCGATCCCCGTCCTCTTTCGTATGAACAAACGCCAGTGTAGTTTTTACTTCCGAATCAAATTTCAGTCCCGCTGTTTCAATTCCAACCCCTTTTATTGCCTCCTCTAACTGATGTCCAAACATATCTTCCCCCACTTTTCCGATAAAAGCAGTTTTTTTTCCAAGTTTTGAAAGCATCGAAAGAAGATTACACGGTGCGCCGCCCGGATTTGCTTCAAATATCGGATTTCCTTGGTTGCTTATTCCATTCTCCGTAAAATCAATTAAAAGTTCCCCAAGTGCAATCACATCATACATTCTATTCATCCTCCATATATAAAATCGTTTCCACTTATTATGCTTAAATTATATTTTCGCTTAACTTAAATGTAAATCGGCACACTTCACAAATTTGCGGGATATTTTCTGTATAAATTATATGAAATCGTTTTCACTCACTTTTAGCAACAGGTTCTGAAAGACCTGTAATCGTCATACAAAAAAACGCAGCGGTCACCCACTGCGTTTCCCATTTTTCAACTATTCTGCTGTTTTTTCTTCGTTTTCTTTTGTATCTTTGCTGTCTTCTTTGCTCTCATCTTTTTTGTCGTCTTTCTTTTCTTCTTTCTTTTCTACCTGTTTGCAGTTGTCAGCAACCCATTCCATTACTTTATTCTGAAGAACAGCCTCTTTTACCATAGACTCACCGTTTAACTCTATGAGTGTATCTACGTCCGGATAACCGTTTTCTTTTGCAAATGCTTTCATTTCTTTATCCATTTCTTTGTCGGACATTTCAAGTCCTTCTTCTTTTGCAATTAATTCGGCTGCCAAAGCAGGTTTTAAAGATTCTTTAGACATCTCTTTTACCTGTTTTTTGAAGTCATCTTCAGACTGTCCGCTCTGTTTTAAGAACTCATCATAAGAAACACCGTATGACTGTTCTACAAGTTTTTTGAACTGCTCTTCGATTGTTTTTTCTTTCTCTTTTAATCTCTTTTCAGGATATTTTGTAATCTCTGTATTGTCCAAAACTTCATTCCATGCCTTGTCACGAAGTTCCGCCTCTGCCTGTTTCTTATTTATCTCTTCGATTTCTTTTTTCACTTCTTTTTTGTATTCGTCTACTGTTTTTGATTTTTTAGAAACCGCCTTAACAAACTCTTCATTTAATTCTGTATATGCTTTTTCTTTAATTCCTGTAATTTTAATTGTAAAGATAACATCTGCACCTGAAAGTTCCGGTTGCTGAGTTCCGCCATACCCTTCAGGGAATTTAATCGGTAAATCAAATGTCTCGTTTAATTTATGGCCATAAATTCCTTCTTCAAATCCGTCTACATACTGCTCGCCGCTTCCTAAAGTTAATGTTCCCTGATCGAATACCTTCCCTGTAGATTTTAATTTTCCTGTATATTCAAACTGAGCAAGGTCTCCTTTTTTCAACGCTCTGTCTGTTACATCCTTTGTCTGCTCCAACATTTTCGAATCAATGTAATTTTTAATATCCTCATCTGTCACTTTCGCCGGAGTAACTTTCTCCGCTTCCACACCTTTATACTGTGAAATTTTTACATATTCATTTGAAATTTCTTTCTTGCTGCAACCTACTGCCGAAACTGCAAGACACAGTGTGAGCATTGTCGCAATTACTCTTTGTTTTTTCATCGTCATACCTCTTCATCTCTATTTTTGTGGTTTGTGAAAGCCACACTTTTCCGTTATACCATAGATTTGCTTTCTTTTAAAGAGTTTTGCTACAACTTCATAATCTTTTTATTTTTGTGTCCTATTTTTTCGCCTGTTTTCACTAAAGATTACTTGCACTTACAGAAAATCAATGTTACAATATTACAAGTGTAAATAGGTAATTACATAGAAATTATTATCAGGAGGGCTATTGTGAGTTTAACAGTTAAAATACTTTTAGGTATTATCATTGTATTAGCAATCGTTTTGGTCGTGTTATACTTTCTTGGTAAAAAGGCAGAGAAGCGTCAGGCAGAACAGCAGGAGAAATTAGATGCCGCTGCACAGACAGTTTCCATGCTGGTTATTGACAAAAAGCGAATGAAATTAAAAGAAGCCGGTTTTCCGGCAGTTGTCATCGAGAACACGCCAAAATATCTTCGTCGCTCCAAAGTTCCGGTTGTCAAAGCGAAAATCGGACCGAGAATTATGACTTTAATGTGTGATGCAACTGTATTTCCGGTTTTACCGATTAAGAAAGAAGTAAAAGTTGTTGTAAGCGGTATCTACATCACTGAAGTAAAAGGGGCTAGAGGCGGTCTTGAAATACCGGTTAAGAAAAAAGGATTTTTCTCAAGATTTAGAAAAGAAAAATAGATTGCGTTACGCAATCTATTTTTTATACCTGCATTCCCGCACTCTTCGGGGTAATGCTTATTTTAATTCTGCACTCGGCAACCGCCTCCTCATTTACTTCCAAATGATAGAGAATAGATGCCTTGATTTCTTCTTCTGTTTCTGAAATATGCAACTCTTTCGTATGAATTCCCATAACAAGTTGTCCAAAAGGCGTTCCGTAACCTGTCATATGTTTTTTCCCTTTTTCAAATACCATATGGGTGTTGGCAAGCCCTTTTTTCATGATTTCTATCATGTTGCCGCCTGAAATTTTTATTTTATTTTTCGTAACTCCCGGCATACCTTCTGCAACTTCATCATAAAGGATGTAATGTTTTCCGTTTTTCTGGAAATAGTTAGCAGGAGTAATGACTGCAACTGGTTCATCTTCTTCCCCCTTTTCGATTATATCCGTATGTATACCGGTTATACTGATTAATACTTCTTTTGTCATATTCTCTCCTAAAATTCTTCTATATTAATATGTTCAATCCAATCCACACTGTACGGCAAAACCGCATTGGCAAACGCTTTAAAACGTACCGGAGCATCACTGGAATAAAATTCATAAGCAGGAACTTTTCCCGTCTCCTGCAATATATTTTCCAAATTGTTTTCTTTCAATAATTGCTTTAACTCCAAAGCCGTTTCATAAGCAGGATTCACAAGACGGATTTTCTCACCCATGTATGACTTAATCGGATTATATAAAAGCGGATAATGTGTACAGCCTAAAATCAATGTGTCAATTCCCGACTGTTTCATCTCATGTAAATAATAATCTATCGCCTCACGCGCAATACGGTTATCTACAAATCCCTCTTCCACAAGCGGAACAAACAGAGGACAGGCCTTTGCAAGCACTTGAATATTCGGCTGATACTGTTGGATAAACTTTGTATATACACCGCTTTTGACCGTTGCCTCCGTGCCGATAATACCTACTCTGTTATTGTCCGTAACTTCCGCCGCAACTTTTGAGCCGGGTTTTACTACTCCAATAACAGGAACGTCCGTTTCCTCTCTCAGTATATCCAAAGCAAGAGCGCTCACCGTGTTACAGGCAATGACAATCGCTTTTACTTTCTTTGTCTTTAGAAAACGCACAATCTGTTTTGAAAAACGAATAATCGTATCCACCGATTTACTTCCGTAAGGAACGCGCGCCGTATCTCCAAAATATACTAAATTCTCATTCGGAAGATTTTGCATAATTTCCCTCACTACCGTAAGTCCGCCTACTCCCGAATCAAACACACCAATCGGTGCGTCTTTTCTGCAATCTATACTCAAATTTATAAACCCCTTTCAGAAATTTCGTCATTATCCTTTATTGTACTCATTCTTCCCTTATATTGCAAGGGAGAAAAAAAGACTGCACTTTCTCCAAGTGCAATCTTTTTCTGCATGTTCCTTAAATAGATAAATCTTTTGCGATTTTGTACTGATATTCCGGAATTTCTTTCTTCATATTTAACGCTTCGTCAATATCAAAGTCGATATATTCTCCGTGACTGAATCCTACGACACGGTTTGTCTTTCCTTCACATAAAAGGTCAACTGCTTTTGCACCCATGATAGAAGCAAATACTCTGTCTTTACAAGTAGGGCTTCCTCCGCGCTGCATATGTCCGAGAATTGTCGCTCTTGTTTCCATTCCTGTCGCTTCCTCAATTCTCTTAGCCATATTAATAGAATCACCAATACCTTCTGCATTAATAATGATATAGTGTTTTTTACCGCGTTTTCTGTTCTCTACGATGTTAGCGATGATTTTCTGCTCATCATAGTCGTGTTCTTCCGGAAGAAGAATCTGTTCTGCACCGTTGGCAATACCACACCATAAAGCGAGATAACCTGCATCTCTTCCCATTACCTCGATAACGCTGCATCTTTCATGTGATGTTGATGTATCACGTACTTTGTCAATTGCTTCCATCGCTGTGTTTACGGCAGTGTCAAATCCGATTGTATATTCTGTACAGTCAATATCAAGGTCAATTGTTCCCGGAATACCGATTGTATTGATTCCTAAATTGGAAAGTTTCTGCGCACCTGCGAAAGAACCGTCTCCTCCGATAACAACAAGTCCGTCAATTCCGTATTTTTTAAGAATGCCTGCCGCTCTTCTCTGTCCTTCTTCTGTACGCATTTCTTTACAGCGTGCTGTCTGCAGAATTGTTCCACCTCTCTGAATAATATCAGATACGTCACGGGCTGTCATGTTGATGATTTCTTCATTCAAAAGTCCGTGATAACCACGTCTGATTCCCTGTACGTTCAGTCCTCTTCCCAATGCTGTTCTTACAACCGCACGGATTGCCGCATTCATTCCCGGTGCATCTCCACCACTTGTTAAAACGCCGATTGTTTTAATGTGATTTGCCATGTTCGATTCCTCCATCTATCTGTTTTTTATTTTTATTCATCAAATCCGATGTTCCTATCCTTTTTATTCTACAATACCTATATTGTTTTTTCAATGGCTTTTTCTACCACTTTTACCCTTTTTTCGCCAAAATAGTTAGTTAACCTACTTAAAAGTACCGAATCTATCCCGACATTTCTGTTCATCGGAAGCCTTTTGATTGCTTTTTCCGCCTGACAATAAATGACAACAGTATCATTCCCCTCCGAGCCGTTTATCATACGGTACAACTGCTCTTCTTCCTGTATAAAATTCTGCTTGTCCGGAAATTGAATCCATAATTCTTTTTTCATCTCCTGAAAAGGAACGATAGATTCGCAAATTAATTTACTTGCCCGCTCGTCTTCCTCCGAAACTCTTCCTTTCACAAAAACTTTGCTGTCTTCCTCTAAGTAAAGTTTGTTTTTCTCATAATCTTTCGGGAAAATAACAACTTCCACCGTTCCGAGCAAATCCTCTATCGTGAGAAAAGCCATAACCTTATTTGTCTTTGTATATTTAATCGTCTTATTAACAATCAGACCGCCGATAATCTCTTTTGCGCCGTCCCGCACTTTTGAGCGTCCGTTTTCTTCACTCGGTTGGAAATCCATTGTTGTGGCTGAAATATTCTTCTTCCACAATGTTTCATATTCTTCCATTGGATGGCCCGTAACATATACGCCAAGCACTTCTTTTTCAAAAGCCAGCATCGTTTCTTTTTCGTACTCTTTTACATCAGGGAGAGGAATATCAAATTCCTTTTTCTGTTCCTCGTCAACCAAATCAAAAAGCGACATCTGTCCGCTCATGGAATATTTTCTGTCCTTATTGACCTGATCCAAAATCTGAATATAAATCATCATCAACTGTTTTCTTGTCCCCGGAAGACTGTCAAAGGCCCCCGCTTTAATAAAGTTCTCTATTGTACGCTTATTCACTTCTTTTCCCGAAAGACGCTCGATAAAATCTTTCATATTTTTATATTTTCCGCCGATTTCACGCTCATGAATAATTGCGTCAATAACAGGGCGTCCTATACTTTTAATGGCGGTCAGACCATAGCGGATATTTCCGTTGTCAACGGAGAAATTTCCCTCTCCCTCATTAATATCCGGCGGGAGAATATGAATTCCCATCTGCCTGCTGGCATAAATATATTCCGAAACTTTTCCCGGATTATCAATAACCGAAGTCATCAACGCCGCCATAAATTCTACCGGATAATAATATTTTAAATATGCTGTCTGGTACGCCACAACTGCATAGGCAGCCGCATGGGATTTATTGAACGCATATTTTGCAAAATCTATCATTTCATCATAAATCTTATTTGCGATTTCTTCTGAAATACCGTTTGCCACACAGCCCGGAACTCCCTCTTCTTTATTTCCGTAAACGAAATTTTGCCGTTCTTTTGCCATGACGTCCGCCTTTTTCTTTGACATGGCACGGCGGAGCAAATCGCTTCGTCCCAATGTATATCCCGCAAGGTCACGCACAATCTGCATAACCTGTTCCTGATAAACGATACAGCCGTAAGTCGATTTCAAAATCGGCTCTAACTGCGGGCAGTCATACGTAATAGCGTCTTTATCATTTTTCCCCTTAATATATTGTGGAATAAAATCCATAGGACCGGGACGATACAGGGAAATACCGGCGATTATATCTTCCAAATTTTGCGGTTTCAACTCTTTCATAAAGTTTTTCATTCCCGCACTTTCCAACTGGAACACGCCGTCTGTTTTTCCCGTACCGATAGAGTCCAACACCGCTTTATCATTATAATCGATTTTATGCATATCGATTTTATGCCCGCTGCTTTTTTCTGCAAGTTTGACTGCATTTTGAATAACGGTAAGGGTACGTAGTCCGAGAAAATCCATTTTCAACAGTCCCAACTCTTCCAAAGTTGTCATTGTAAACTGGGTTGTCACCGCACCGTCCGCGCCGAGCGACAGCGGTACATATTCATCTACCGGTTTCTGACTGATTACGACACCCGCCGCGTGCATGGACGTATGTCGTGGAAGTCCTTCAAGACGGAGCGACATATCGATTAATTCTTTTACTTCCGCATCTTCCTCATAGATTTTCTTCAATTCCGGATTGACCGATAGGGCTTTTGTCAGTGTCATATTTAATTCTGTCGGTATCATTTTTGCGATACTGTCCACGAAAGCATACGGTAAATCCATAACACGGCCGACATCTCGGATAACCCCTCTCGCTGCCATTGTACCGAACGTAACAATCTGTACAACCCTGTCTGCACCGTATTTTCTTACAACATAATCGATAACCTCCTGTCTTCTCTCGAAACAGAAGTCAATATCAATATCCGGCATGGAAACACGCTCAGGATTGAGAAAACGTTCAAACAGCAACTGATAGCGAATCGGATCAATATCCGTAATACCGAGACAGTATGATACAATACTTCCCGCAGCCGATCCTCGTCCCGGACCGACCATAATATCGTTATCTCTCGCATACTTAATAAAATCCCACACAATAAGGAAATAGTCCACGTATCCCATTTTCTGAATAACGCTCAACTCATAAGTCAGCCGCTCTTTCAGTTCCTCCGTCACCGGCTCATAGCGTGATGCCAATCCTTCAAAACATAATTTATTTAAGTATTGCCACGAAGTAAACCCTTGCGGAACATCGTATCTCGGAAGTTTCGTCACTCCAAACTCAATCTCCACATGACATCTGTCCGCAATTTTCTGCGTATTTTCCAACGCCTGCAAAGCATACGGAAACAGTTCCGCCATTTCTTCCGGAGATTTCACATAATACTGTCCGCCCTCGTAACGCATACGGTTTTCATCCTGCAATTTTTTCCCTGTCTGAATACAGAGAAGAATATCATGTGGTTTTTCGTCCGCCGCATAAGTGTAATGCACATCGTTTGTGGCAACCAGCTCAATTCCCGTATCTTGGGACAGCCTCAGCAGCCTTTGATTTACTGTCGTCTGCTCCGGTATGCCGTGATCCTGCAATTCCAAAAAGAAGTTGCCTTTTCCGAAAATCTTCTCATATCTCTTTGCCGATTTCACTGCCTCTTCGTACATCCCACGCAATAAATTTTTCTGCACCTCTCCCGCAAGGCAGGCGCTCAGTGCAATAATTCCTTCGTGATACTGCTCTAAAAGTTCATAGTCCACGCGGGGCTTATAGTAATATCCCTCCACAAATGCCTTAGAAACAATTTTTGTTAAATTTTCATACCCTTTATTATTTTCCGCAAGTAAAACGAGATGATAATATCTGTCCTCTCTCGTTCCCACTTCTTTGTCAAATCTAGACTGGGGCGCTACATATACCTCACAGCCCAGTATAGGTTTAATTCCCTCGGCTTTTGCCGCACGGTAGAAATCAATCACACCGAACATAACGCCGTGGTCCGTAATCGCCGCACTGTCCATGCCCAGTTCTTTCACCCGTGCCACATATTCTTTTATTTTATTTGAACCGTCCAGCAGACTGTACTCCGTATGGACGTGCAAATGTGCAAATTTCATATCTGTCCTCTTTCTTTATCAAACATTTGACTATATGAAAAAAAAGAGCATACGCTCTTTTTTAGCCGTTCATCATAAAATCAAGTAATTTATCTGTGTCTTCTGTTTCATATGAAATCAATTCCAACTGTGGAATTTCTCCGTTTGAAAAAACATTTGCCATAGAAACATACTGAGAAAGTTTTGATTTTAAGTTAAGTCTGTCACCTTCACCTGTCACTAATTCTACTTTTCCTTTGCACTGGTCAACAACACTGAAAAACTTTTCAATGTTTGTAATGTTCTGTATTTTCATTCTCATATCGAAAACTCCTTTCCCTTTCCATTTTATCTGTTTACATTATACATTATCCTTCTTTAATTGCAATGCTTTTTTCCCTAATCTCGATTTTTCCTTCTTTTAAAAGACGTCCCACTGCGCGTTTAAATGCATTCTTACTTAAATTCAATTCCCGTTTGATAATCTCCGGATCTGCCTTATCCGTAAACGGAAGTTCCCCGTCATACGAACAGATTGTTTTCCATACTAAATCCGCATCTTTATCCATCTGTGCAGGAATTTTTTCACGGACACTTAAATCTAATTTCCCGTCAGCCTTTACCGCCGTAACACGGGCTTTGATTTCCATTCCGACAAATAGTTTTCCGTACGCTTCTTTCTTCGGAATGCGTGCGGAATACTGATTATCTACAGCCACAAACAAACCAAATTCATCGCTTCTGTCGTAAATAATCCCTTCTACCATATCGTCCTTCTGATAAGGGGAATCTTTGCGTAACATATCGTACACTTTCATTGTGGCGCAAAGACGCTCACTCTTATCGATATAAAGCGTAACAAGGCATTTATCTCCCTTTTGTACTTTTGCCGTCTGCTGTTTGAACGGTAAAAATAAATCTTTTTCCAATCCCCAGTCTAAAAACGCACCGAATTTTCCCACATCTGCCACAGTCAGCACCGCTAATTCTCCAAGTGTCAGTTTCGGTTCGTTTGTCGTTGCAATAAGACGGTCATCTGAGTCTTTATATAAGAATACTTCCACCGGATCTCCCAACTCAATCCCCTCCGGAACCTGTTTTTTCGGAAGAAGTACCTTCTCATCTTCCCCGCCGAGATATACACCGAAATCTACTTTTTTTACTACCGTCAATACTTGTTTTTTTCCTAATTTCATCATTTCTTTTCTCCTGTTAATTCCACAACCGCAAAAGGTTTATCCTCTGCATCACAAAGTTTTATTGTTACTTTCCCCTCTTCACTGTGCATTTTCGGGAAAATTTCATCCCCGTACAATGCAGATTTCTTATATTCTACGCGAACCTGTCCGACTACTATATGTTCATCCGATACCTCCAGCGCCATTTGAATATAACGGCTGTTATTCACATGACCGTTTGTATCTATATCACTTTTCTGTACAAAAAACGATGGTTTCTCTTCCCACGTATTCGGAAGAGAAATTTTCCGAGACGCATATTCCATAGAAAGTTCCGGTTCAAGTTCATATTTTTCTATGTCTTTTTCTGTCGGCTTTGCCGGACGTTTTCGCTCTGTGTCCATAAAAACCCATATGGAATTGGCGTACGCCACACATTTATCGTCTTTATCTTTCATCACAAAGTTTCTTGTCCCATACAATCCGTTAAATGCGGTTGGCCATGTGCTGACTTCAATCTCCTCACACAACTTCGGATAACGCTCTACCACAACCTGCCATGCGGAAAGTATCCAGCCGTGGTGATGCTCTTTTAAAAATTCCATGCCCACGCCCAAATCTTCCGACTGAAAAGTGCTGCAATCCTGAAAATAATTTACAATGCCCGTTAAAGTCAGATGACCGCTCTTATCCGTTTCGCTGTACCGCACTCGTTCTTTTATCGAATACATTACATTCCTCCATAACTTTTCTCTACGTGTATCACACACTGGTATCTGTTGTCAACCTCCTGCAACTCTTTTCTCAAAGTATTGCTCACCTCTATCTGTTTTTCCTTATCATATTCATACGGAACAACCATGTCAAAAATAAGATTAATACGATGTTTGCCCTCTACAACACGGAAATCGTGAATAGACACTTTACTGTCAATTTCTTCGATTGTCTCATTGGCTATATCTTTTATTTTCAAAATATTCTCATCTTTTGTTTCTATCGGGTCCATATGAATGACAAGAAAAATCCCCATGAATTTCTGTGCATCTCTCTCAATTTTATCTACAATTTCGTGAGATGTTTCAATATCCGCCGTGTTTGGCACTTCTGCATGAATAGACGCCATACTTCTGCCCGGTCCATAGTTATGTACAATTAAATCGTGGGTTCCCTCAATTCCTTCATAGCCTTCCACAAACTCTGTAATCTGTCGGAAAACTTCCGGAGTCGGCGCCGGACCGATTAATTCCTCCACCGTATCTTTTGCAATGCCGATACCCGCCCAAACAACAATACCGGATACGATCACTCCCACAATCCCGTCTATATTCATTCCCGTTACTTTCCAAAATAAAATAGAAAGCACGGTAACGGAAGTCGTTACCGCATCTCCTATGGAGTCTGTCGCTGTCGCCTGAAGCACTTTAGAATCAATCCGTTTTCCGAGTTTTCTGTTAAATGCTCCAAGCCACAATTTCATTCCGATAGATAAAATCAGTATAATAATAGAAATCCACTGAAATTTCAATTGTTCCGGATGCATAATCTTTCCAACGGAATCTTTGAAAAATGTCAGCCCCACCTGAATAACAAGAAACGCTACAATCAATGCTGAAATATACTCTATTCGCCCATGCCCGAAAGGATGCTCCTCATCTGCCGGCTTGCTCGCCATTTTCACACCGACAAGACTGATAATGGAAGAGCCTGCATCGGATAGATTATTAAATGCGTCCGCCAAAATAGATACGCTGTGCATCAGCAGACCGATAATACCCTTTCCGATAAATAGAATAATATTACATATAATTCCTACAACTCCCGATAATACACCATATGACGTTCTTACCGCCACTTCTTCCACATACTCGTACCTTTTTACAAAATGTTTTACCAAAAATTCTGTCATATTTATCCTCTATTCTTCTTTATTCTCTGCCAAAAAAGAACCATTTTATTTTAAATCTCGATGTTGCCGTCACCATCTCGTATTCTTCCTCATCCAGCACGGATTTTAATTTTTCTTTACTCTTTTTCGGTACTACCGCGTTTGTCGCATCCACAAAACAAAGATTCGGATAAAGTACACACCACCAGTTATGCCCTTTTGCCCTGCCGATTTCTATGCAAAGCGCCTCGTATTCCCCTGCCGGAAATGTAACGTCCCCATATGTTTTCTGCGGGAAATAACTTTTCGTCAGTTTCGCTTTCACCGGATAATCGTATCCCTCTTGGCGAATAACTCTGTCTGCAACCTGCTCCAATTCTTTTTCGTGACTTCTTGTCCACGCTTTCGTTTCTTCCACACTTTTTGCATTCGGCAGTTCCTGTTTCATGTATGCGATTATTTCTTCTTTCACTTTCATCTTTAACTGCTGGTCTTTATCGCTGTCACTGTTTGCGAGAACGTGAAACCGTAACACTTCCTCCGCCAGTCTTTCCTGCGTCTTATCCACTTTCGCTTCCACTAAGACAGATTGTCTGTATAAAACCATTCCTGTTATTATTCCTGCAATCGTCATGGCGATTGCCGCACAAATCCATTTTCTTTCCTTTTCCATTTTATGTAACCTCTCTTTCTTAGTCAGAGTGTTACCCATTTAAAAAAGGTTATACATCTTTTTTATTGTTTTGTGCGGATTGTATCGATAACCGCCTCTACCTGATTATCAATATGACGGCAGACAACCTCCGCCGCTTCCTCTTTCTGACGCTTTTCAATACGGTTAATAATATCCTCATGTTCCGCAATTAAAATTGGGTGAAAACATTCTTTCTTCAAATATTCCACTCGGAAACGGTACATTTGCTCTCTGAAATTATTGAGCAGTTGAATAAGACGCTGATTGTCCGTTGCCATAAAAATAACATCGTGGAATTTCACGTCCGCCTCGGCAAACTATGTCACATCATTTGTTTTTAATGTTTGCTCAAATTCTTTTGCCGCCTCTTTCAGTTGTATCATCTGCTGTTTCGTCATTCTGTCACAGGCAAGTTTTACCGCAAGTTCCTCCAACGCCTTTCGTACTTCCAAAACATCACGAAGACTTTTTTCCGTAATCTCGGCAACCTCCGCTCCCTTTCTTGGAATCATCAGGACAAGACCCTCCAATTCCAATTTTCTGATTGCCTCACGGATTGGCGTACGGCTAACCCCCAGTTTATTCGCCAACTGAATTTCCATAAGCCTCTCCCCCGGCTTTAGCTCTCCCTTTAAAATTGCCTGACGCAATGTGTTGAAAACAACATCACGAAGCGGCAGATATTCATTCATATTTACCTGAAAATTTGATTCCATATTATTTATCTTCCTCTCGTATTATGCACATTGGTTACATAAACCTGTTTCGCCAGTCGCTTCTTTCTTATTTCCGCATACGCCTTTTTTGCCGCCTTTCTGTCCGTAAAAATACCAAAAACAGTCGGACCGCTTCCACTCATCATGGCATTTAACGCACCGGCATCTTGCATGACCTTTTTAATCTTCTCAATTACCGGATAATCACCGATTGTCACTTCTTCAAGAACATTTCCCATATTAGACGTAATTTTTTCTAAATTTTGTTCTTCCAATCCCTCTAAAATGCCGTCAATGTTCGGATGTTTTACAATATCCAATGCATCCAATTTCTCATACACCGTCTTTGTTGAAACGCTGACAGGCGGTTTTGCAATCAAAACATAGCATTTCGGAAGAGCCGGCAGAGGAGTTAATTCCTCACCGATTCCTTCCGCCAAAACCGTTCCTCTCATAATGCAGTACGGAACATCTGCTCCTAATTTCACCCCTCGCTCCATAAGGTCCTGCTGGGAAAGTCCTAGTTGATACATTCTGTTCATTCCAAACAGAACTGCCGCCGCATTAGAACTTCCTCCTGCCATTCCCGCCGACACCGGAATAAATTTATTTAACCGAATGGATACGCCTCCTTCAATATGAAATTCATCCATAAGCAGCTTCGCCGCTTTGTATGCAATATTATTTTCATTTACCGGAAGATAAAAAAGATTCGTTTCTAAATGAATCCCCTCTTCCTTCGTCTTCTGCATAAACACATCATCATAGAGATAAATTGTCTGCATGACCATACGCACATCATGGTATCCATTTTCTCTTCTTCCTAAAACGTCCAGCCCTAAATTTATCTTCGCCAGTGCTTTTAATTCTAATTTATCCATACGGTACTCCTTTCCCTTTTGTATTCTGTATACATTATACCTAGAGTATACTCATGTTCTCCTTAAAAATCAATATCCTATCTCCCTCTTTTATTTCATCTTTACTCAATCCGTTTGATTCCTGAATGCGTTCCGCCGTTGTTCTGTATTGTTTTGCCAAATCCCACAATTCATCTCCTTCTTTAACAATATAACCTATAATTCCCGGCTCTTTTCCGATTTTTTCCATATCAAAGGGAATTGTTTCCATATCCGTAATCACATTTTGCCACAGTTGTCGACGAATAAAACTGTGGAATGCCAAAACCGCTTTCACTTCTACCTCTCCGCTTCCGAGCATGGACACGGAAAGTTGCTCTAATCCATAGTTTACGTCAAATATCGTGTCCTCATTCATATCATCGCACTCAATGAGATAGGAAAACGGTATCATTCCCTGCCATGTGTCAAAAGGAACTTCATCACTTTCTTTTACATACAAAAACTGTAAATGCAGTATACCCTCAATCTGAATGCCCTGCTCCCCTCTCTCCATTTTCTCTACCTGTACTTCTCCGCTGTTATAACAAATCTGCAAAATATCTTCCCGAAGTTCCGGCACGGATAACTGCTCCGACAATTTACATTTCGAGTGATTTTGCAGAACAAGTTCCTCACTTCTTACTTTTTCCCGTTTTAAATTACATTCATGCTGCAGCGAGTAAACGTCTTCAAGCACTTCCGCCTCCTCTTCCTCATAAACGGCAATTTTCAAATCGAGCGTTCCCTCAATACCAATTGAACGCATCTCTCCGTCCTCGTCCGCACGCATATCCACATTCACTTCGCTTAAATTTCCGGTGATATAATGATACATGGACGGATCTACCCCCGAACAATTTACCTGCCCCTCGTAAGCAACCGCCTGCTCTATCCAGTCCGTCTTTCCCTCCGGCGACTCATACAGACAAAATAGACTTAACTCTCCTGACAGATGAAGGGCGTCCTCCTCCAATTTCGTGTCCAATTTACGATTGGTGACGTCCGTCCATAAAATCATTCCCATATTTTCTTTTGTCCCCGCAAGAACAACCTCCTCTTTAATACGATACGTATCCCTTTTACCCGTATGTAACTGTAACAGTTGATGTTCCTTTTTCTTCTTATATAGTGTGTCCTCACTTTCAATTTCCGTTGTCAAAGAGATATTCTCTGTCACTTCCTTACCGATTTCCAATTCCACCAATGCCTTTACACTCAGTTTTCGGGAGTGAATCATAGATGCCGTAAATTCTGTCCGTAAATTTCTAACCGCATATTCTCCGTCCTCCACACCATTTTCCACATAAACCATTTCCTCAAAGGGAGTTTTCCCCATAAGTGAAGTCAGTTTTGTTTCTCCTTCCTCCGTCACATACAAAATTTGAAAATACACGTTTCCTGTCACCCGCACATAATTTTCCAACGGTTTTATCTCTTCTACTTTTGCTTCGCCTTTACTCATAACGATTTTAGCCACATCTCTTTTCGCATCGGGAACATTGTAATCATCATCTACAAAAAACTGGTCGGCAATCCCCTTTTCCATACGATTTATGTGCATTTGTTTTTTTATAAATTCCATAAAATCCCTCCTATTCAAATATAACCGTCTTTCCGGAAGTGTTAAGTGCAATCACAATATATGGATTGTTATCCTTTTTCACTACTTTTTCCTGTTTGGACGGTCCGATTAAATTCGTGTGAACATAAATTGCATTTTCTGTTTCCTTGCATTCTTTTACCTTTACACTGTAGCCGGTTGTCCGTTTCTCCCCATACCCCCGCGCAATATACAATATACCTTTATCTTCATAGGTAAGTCTGAACGGCTCTTCCTTTTTCCCGTCTATCTTTTCTTTTAATTCTTCCGGTATCAACTCTTTCTCTATAATGGTAAACTTCGCATTCTTCCCGTTATCCCGCTGATTTTTCTTTATGCTGCAGCCTGTAAATGAAATGAGTATGCCGATACAGATGAAACAAAAAATCGCCTTTTTCATCCGCTTCTCTCTCCCCGCGTTCTCCCTATATCTTATTATCTTCCTTGTCTTTTTATGTACCCTCTAGTATAATATTCCTTATCATTTAAAAGTATCGAAAGGAACACACTATGATTTTTGAAACAGCAGAAAAAACATACGAACCGCCTGCAAGGATTTCCGGCATTCTGCTCCACCCGACTTCCCTGCCGTCCCCTTACGGCATAGGCGATTTGGGCGATGAAGCATATCGGTTTGCGGATTTTTTGGAAAAAGCGGGACAGCATCTCTGGCAAATTCTCCCGCTCGGACCTACAGGATTTGGAGATTCCCCTTATCAGAGTTTCTCCGCATTTGCAGGTCAGCCTTTATTAATCAGTCCGAAGCATTTACAGGAACTCGGACTTTTAACGGAAGAAGATTTAGCGGATTGTCCATGTACGGACGAAGAAAAAGTAAATTATGGGGACGTTATCCTGTGGAAAACGGATATTCTGCACAAAGCATATGAAAATTACTGCCATACCGCAGATAAAATGCTTTTGGAAGAGTATGACTCTTTCTACGAAAACAATCGCTTTTGGCTTGACGATTACGCACTTTTTATGGCGTGCAAAGAAGTACACAACGGACAGAGTTGGCTTGACTGGGAAAAGGACTACCGTTCCCCCTCCAAAGCATTTTTAAAAAATTTAGAAATTTCTCTTGCAAAAGAGATACGCTACCACCACTTTGTACAGTTTATTTTCTTTAAGGAATGGTATGCGTTAAAAGAATATGCGAACAAAAAGGATATTAAAATTATCGGGGACATTCCGATTTTTGTTTCCCTCGACAGCGCCGACGTCTGGGCAAATCAGGAATTATTCCAGTTGGACAGCAAAGGTTTCCCTACATCGGTGGCAGGAGTTCCGCCCGATTATTTCTCGGAAACAGGGCAACTTTGGGGAAACCCGCTCTATGATTGGAACGAACACAAGAAAAACGGTTTTCAATGGTGGATTTCCCGCATTCAAAACCAACTCGGACTTGCAGATTATTTGCGAATCGACCATTTCCGCGGATTTGAAGCATATTGGGCAGTTCCTTACGGGGAAGAAACCGCAGTGAACGGAAAATGGAAATCAGGACCGAAGGAGGACTTTTTCCTCGCTATCGAAAAAGCACTCGGAAAGGATTTGCCGATTATCGCAGAAGATTTGGGAGTGATTACGCCTGAAGTGGAGCGTCTTCGTGACCGTTTTCATTTTCCGGGTATGAAAGTATTACAGTTCGCCTTTGAATCGGAAACGGAAAGCAGTTTTCTCCCCCACCAGTTCACAACGACAAACTGTATCTGTTACACGGGAACTCACGATAATAACACGACGAAAGGCTGGTATGCATCCGCCAACGAAGTGTCCCGCGATAAAGTACGCCGATACATGAACACAGACGGAAGTTCCGTTCACTTTGACTTTATCCGCACCTGTCTCGGCACAATCGCCGCTTACGCCGTATTTCCTCTGCAGGACGCACTCGGTATCGGCGAGGAAGGACGCATGAACTGTCCGGGTGTGGCGATAAACAACTGGGCATGGCGTTACAAAAAAGAAATGCTGACAGATGAACTGGCTGAAAAACTGCTGGAATTATCCCATTTATATGGAAGATATTAGAAAGGATTTGCGTTATGATACGTTTTATATTGGTTGCCTCAACCGTTATTTTATTTTTAGTTCTCTTCATTCCCGTACTTATTGTGGAATGGATTATCGGAAAATTTAACCGCAGGGCAAAAGATTACAGTTCTCTTAGAATTGTACAATATGCCTTTAAACTTATTCTTTGGATTACGGGCGTAAAAGTAACTGTAATCGGGGAAGAAAATGTTCCCGATGAACCTGTACTTTTTATCGGAAACCACAGAAGTTTCTTTGATATTCTTCTCACTTACTCACGTTGTAAACGTTTGACAGGATATGTGGCAAAAAAAGAAATGTTGAAATTCCCTCTTTTACGGGATTGGATGAAAAATCTTTACTGTCTTTTCCTTGACCGCGAAAATGCAAAGGAAGGATTAAAAACGATTTTAACTGCCATTGACTATGTAAAACAGGGGATTTCTATCTGTATTTTCCCTGAGGGAACAAGAAACAAAGGGGAAGAGTTGAGTATGCTTCCGTTTAAAGACGGCGCATTAAAAATTGCCACAAAGACCGGCTGTCCGGTTATTCCGATTTCCATGAATAACACTTCGGAAATCTTTGAAAATCATTTTCCGAAAATCAAAAAAACACATGTTGTTCTTGAATACGGAAAACCAATTGACTATAAATCTTTGGACAAAGAAGAGCAAAAACATTTTGGCGCATACTGTCAAAATATTATACAGGAAACAATCAAGAAAAATGCAGCGCTTTTATAGTGTTGCATTTTTACATTTTGTGTCGCATTTAACGTTACATTTTTATTTATTTAATGGTATAATAAAATAAGTATGCTCTGTCATACACATAATAACCTGTAAAAATAAGATTGAAGGTAAAAGGATAAAAAGATGAATACAAGAAACCTTACCCTATTAACTGATTTATATGAATTAACAATGATGCAGGGATATTTTGAGAGCGGAGAAAATGACGTTGTCGTTTTTGATATGTTTTTCCGTGCAAACCCATGCAACAACGGATATTCTATTGCCGCCGGACTGGAACAGGTAATCGAATATATTAAAGATTTAAACTTTTCGTACGAAGATGTGGATTACCTTCGCAGTTTGAATATATTCAGCGAAGATTTTTTACATTATTTAAGCGGATTTCATTTCAGCGGAAATATTTATGCCATTCCGGAAGGAACGGTTGTTTTCCCAAAAGAACCGTTAATTAAAGTTATTGCGCCGATTATGGAAGCACAGTTGGTTGAAACTGCTATTTTAAATATTATCAACCACCAATCGCTTATCGCCACAAAAACTGCCCGCGTTACCTTTGCAGCGGGAAATGACCGTGTTCTTGAATTCGGTTTAAGACGCGCCCAAGGTCCTGACGCCGGACTCTACGGTGCAAGGGCGGCAATGATCGGGGGCTGTTCTGCCACTTCAAATGTGCTTGCGGGAAAAGAATTCGGCGTTGCCATAAGCGGAACGCACGCACACAGTTGGATTATGAGTTTTCCTGATGAATATACTGCATTTAAAAAATATGCGGATCTTTATCCAAACTCATGCTGTCTTCTTGTGGACACTTATGATACATTGAAATCCGGCGTACCGAATGCCATTCGCGTGTTCAAGGAAATGCGGGAGTCAGGTATTGAATTAAAGAACTACGGAATCCGTTTGGACAGCGGTGACCTTGCTTATCTTTCCAAAAAGGCAAGAAAAATGTTAGACAACGCAGGATTTGAGGACGCATATATTTCCGCATCTAACGATTTGGACGAATATTTAATTCACGACTTAAAAATGCAGGGAGCGACTATCACTTCGTGGGGAGTGGGAACGAACCTGATTACTTCAAAGGACTGCCCGTCTTTTGGCGGCGTTTACAAACTTGCCGCTATTCAAAATAAGGACGGCGAATTTATTCCGAAAATCAAACTATCGGAAAACACAGAGAAAATCACAAATCCGGGAAACAAAACCATTTTCCGTATTTACGAAAAGGCAACCGGAAAGATTAAGGCTGACTTAATCTGCTTTGCGGACGAAGTAATCAACTGCGAAGAAGATTTGCTTCTCTTCGATCCTGTTGACACGTGGAAAAAAACATTATTAAAAGGCGGTACTTATGAGGTTGTCGAATTATTGAAACCTGTTTTCATCAACGGCGCATGCGTATATGACACACCGTCCGTTATGGAAATTGCAGATTACTGCCGCAGGGAAAAAGAAACACTTTGGGACGAAACAAAACGTCTTGTTTATCCGCACCGTGTTTATGTGGATTTATCAGAAAAATTATATACAGTGAAAAAAGATTTATTAAATCAAATGAGTTTAAAAGAGCAATAAAGGAGATTACCATATGAAAATCATCGTATTAGCAGGCGGACTCAGCACAGAGAGAGATGTTTCCCTCTCTTCAGGCGCAGGCATCTGCCGTACATTAAAAGAAAAAGGACACGATGTGTTCCTTTTAGACGCATATTTAGGAGTAGAATACGATTCCGACAAATTGGAAGAAGTATTTACTTTAGAAAACAGTGGTCTTGAAATCGCTGAAGGTATCAAAACAACAGAACCTGATTTAGAAGCCGTAAAGGCATCGCGTTCCGACCAATCACCGTCCTTACTCGGACCAAACGTTATCGAACTTTGCCGTATGGCAGACATTGTATTTATGGGACTTCACGGCGATTTTGGAGAAAACGGTAAATTACAGGCTACTTTCGATATTCTCGGCATCAAATATACCGGTCCGAATTATCTCGGAAGCGCATTGGCAATGGACAAAGGAATTACAAAACAGATTTTCAAAATGTCAGGCATTCCGACTCCTGCGGGAACATGGTTAAAGAAAGCCGACAAAAATACTTCTTTGGCAGACTTGGGACTTTCCCTTCCTGTTGTCGTAAAACCTTGCTCGGGAGGATCAAGTATCGGTGTATACATTCCGCAGACAGATGCAGAATATAAAACTGCCGTGGAAGAATCTTTCAAATACGAAGATGAAATTATTATCGAACCATACATCAAAGGACGTGAGTTTGCGGTAGGTATCATTGACGGAAAAGCACTTCCGGTTATTGAAATCATTCCAAAATCAAGTTTCTTTGATTACACAAATAAATATCAGGCAGGATGTACGGAAGAAATCTGTCCGGCACATATTGATGATGCTATTGCGAAAAAAATGCAGGACGCAACAGAAAAAGCCTTTTCCGCATTAAAATTAGACGTTTACTCCCGTGCAGACTTCCTTTTAGATGAAAACGGAGAAATTTATTGTCTTGAAGTAAACACTCTTCCTGGAATGACTTCCGCAAGCCTTTTACCGAAAGAAGCACAGGCAGCCGGTATTTCTTACGGTGACCTCTGCGAATTAATTATTCAAAAATCATTAGAAAAATACAACTAGAAAGGAGACTTTCCATGAAATATATGTCTTTACGGGAAATCGCAAAAGCCTGCGGCGGTACATATTTCGGAGATGAAAATAAACTTCCATTAGAAGCGAGCGGTGTTGCCATTGACAGCCGTAAGATTGAAAAAGACTTCCTTTTTGTTGCCATAAAAGGTGCAAGAGTGGACGGACATGACTTTATTCCGCAGGTTATGGAAAACGGCGCTCTCTGTGCTTTATCCGAAAAAGAATTGGGGAACGTTCCTTATTCTTATATCCTTGTCAGTTCATGCGAGCAGGCGTTAAAAGATTTGGCAGAATATTACCGCCTTGCCCTTAATATTAAAGTTGTCGGAATTACAGGAAGTGTCGGAAAAACAAGCACAAAGGAAATGATTGCCTCTGTACTTGAGCAGAAATATTCTGTATTAAAAACAGAGGGCAATTTCAATAATGAAATCGGTCTTCCTCTCACGATTTTCAATATTCGCGAAGAACACGAAGTTGCCGTTCTGGAAATGGGTATCAACGAATTCGAGGAAATGCACCGACTTGCGAAAGTTGCCCGACCGGATATCTGTGTCATTACCAATATCGGCTTCTGCCATTTGGAAAACCTGATTGACCGTGACGGTGTTCTCCGTGCCAAAACAGAAATGTTCGATTTTATGCGTGACGGCGCACAAATCATTTTAAACGGCGATGACGATAAACTGATTACGGTACAAAGTGTAAAAGGAGTGACTCCTGTATTTTTCGGTCTTTCCGAAAATCACAACTACTATGCAACCGATGTACATTCTCTCGGATTAAAGGGAACTTCATGCACACTTCACCTGCCGAACGGAACAATACACGCAACTATTCATCTTCCGGGGGCGCATATGGTTTATAACGCTCTCGCCGGTGCGTGTGTCGGATATTCTCTCGGATTGACAGACGAAGAAATTCAAAAAGGTATCGAAAATCTCGTTCCCGTTTCCGGAAGAAATAATCTGATTGAAACGGAGAATTTCCTTATTATTGATGACTGCTATAACGCAAATCCGGTATCCATGAAAGCATCTTTAGACGTACTTACTAACGCTCTCGGACGAAAAGTTGCTGTTTTAGGCGATATGGGCGAACTCGGTGAGGACGAAAAAGCATTGCACTATGGTGTCGGTGTCTATGCCGCAAAAAAAGAAATCGACCTCGTCTGCTGCATCGGAACACTTGCACAGGAATTTGTAAACGGGGTAAACTCTGTCACATCAAAAAGCGAAACTCTTTATTTCGCCACAAAAGAAGATTTCCTTTCACAGATGAATGCAATCGTGAAAAAAGGAGATACCATATTAGTAAAGGCTTCTCACAGCATGGAATTTCCTGAAATTGTGGAAGCATTACAAAAACTACATTAGGAGAAATTATGGACTATCAGATTCTTGTTCTCGATTTAGACGGAACACTGACAAACTCAAAAAAAGAAATAACAGAACCGACAAAACAGGCATTAATTGATATTCAGGAAAAAGGAAAGAAAGTTGTTCTCGCCTCCGGCCGCCCAACACCGGGTATATTACCGCTGGCAAAAGAACTTCATTTAGAAAAATACGGCAGTTATATTTTATCATTCAACGGTGCAAAAATTATTGACTGCCGCAGTAAAGAACTGCTGTACAATAGGACTATTCCGGCAGAAGTTATCCGACCGATTTATGAAATGCTCAAATGTTATGATATGGATTTGCTCACTTACACGGATACACATATTTTATCCGGTATAAAAACAAATCAATTCACCGAGTTGGAATCCCGCATCAATCAGATGCCGATTATACAGACAGATGACTTTTTATCTGAAATTACATTTCCGATAAACAAACTGCTCGGCACGGGCGATAAAGAAACAATTGCAAAGGCGTTGGAAACAGTGAAATCACATTTCCACTCACAGTTAAATATTTATCTGTCAGAGCCTTTCTTCTTAGAAATCATGCCACAACGCATTGATAAGGCACATTCTTTACAGAAATTGTTAAACAGTATCGGACTTACCGCAGACGCAATGATTTGCTGCGGGGACGGTTACAATGATTTGACAATGATTGAATATGCCGGACTTGGAGTTGCTATGGAAAATGCTCAGCCTCTCGTCAAAGAAAGCGCGGACTTTATTACAAAATCCAACGATGAAGACGGGGTTTTGCACGTAATTAACGAATTTATGAGATAGAAGAGAGGAGGAGACTGTGTTATGCAATCTCCTCCACTCTCATTATGATAAGCCAAATTCTTCAAGTAGTTTCTTCTGATATTCCGCATCTTCTATCGCTTTTAAAATATCTTCATTTCTGCCAAGTTGTTTTAATTTAGCATATAATTGATTTAACTTCCCTATTCCCACTTTTTCTCCCAGTTCTTTTCCACTCTCAAAAGCCTCTTCCCGCTGTACTTCTATATCCAATTCATAGTCATACTCTGCCGTCAACATATTCTCAACCTCACTTCCTTTTCTCTTCAGATATTCAGCAAGAATCCCTTTTTTGATACATTCCTGAATTGCCTTTTTATATGGCTCATCTACTCCCAACTCCTGATATTTTGTGACCGTATCAATAAACAAACTATATTCCTTTAAAACCTGACATTTCTCTAAAATTTCGTGATGTTCTTCCAGATGAATGTTAATCATTTTCACCTTTAAGTCTAACATAGGTGTTGAATTTTTCACCATATAAGCGTCTGACAAACGCATCTCTTTTTCCTTATCCCATTTTTCTTTTCCATTATAGAAAGTATAAAACTCAGGGATTGGAAGCGGTACTGTTTGCTTTTTGTAACGGTCACGAACAGCAATCAACTGCTCATATAAACGACCGATATACAAAAGACTGCGCAAAGGCATGTTTTTATTGATTGTAGACTGATGCTCGCCAAATACAAGTATTTTCCCACCCACATCAAAGGAAATATCATTTTGCAAATTCATGTAAATGGTATTGTCCACCTTAAATTTCCTTATCGTTGTTCCTTCCGGCAACGGTTCATCATGGATTGCATTAAAAAGAGCAATATCATTTTCTTCTGCTGACTCATCTGCGTAGAATAAATCTACAAATACACTGTTTTTGATTTCTCTGTTTTCTTTTTCCTGCATAGGTTCTCCTTTCATTGTGCATGAAATACCCCTGCAAAAATACAAAGAATTCTTATGTCTATAGTATACGCAAAAAAGAGAATTTCAGCAAGAGACTTCATGCAAACATTTGTTATAAATTTGTTGGCTGGTAAAGTTGAGGGATTTCCTCAAGATAAGCCGATTGGCTGGTTCACAGATAGAATTTCCGTGAGTGATGTTATGATAGCATATATATAGAAGTATGGCAATAAGTAAAACAGGGAACTTTTTATTTCTTAAGTTCCCTTGCTTTACGTTTTATTCTCTTTTAAATGTTTCTATCGTTTCTCCTCTGTAACTGACAATTCCCCTATCGCCTACAGAAATAAAAAGACTGTTCCCCTGAAAACTTCTCAGTTTCATTCTCTCTCCATTTTCACTTTCCATTACATACCATTCAATATTTCCCTGCTGAATAGGTTTCTCCAAAACAGTGACCTTTTTGGAAATTAATTCTTTCTTTTTATCTTTATTTTGATAAAAAACATATGCAATCATTAATATAACAAGAATACCTACCATAATCGCGAAAAACATAGGAACTATTTCCCAAAAATCCATAGCATTTCTCCTGACGTACATACTTTCTACCTCCTAATCTTATTTTTTTCTGTCAGCAATAAGCATTACCACTCCGATAACTCCCGTTACTCCTGCAAGAACATAAAACGTAACTCCTGTTGTATTAGCCGCTTCATATTTTTCCTGATTTGCACCGATAACTCCTGATGATGTAGGCTGATACTTTCCGTCAATCATTATCCCTGTCGTTGCCTGTATTCCTTGCTGCCTTTTTGCATTTGATTTCAACGCCATTCCGAGTATCAAAAATCCCACTGCCATAGTCAACATACAATTTCTAATTAGTTTTTTAGGCATCTCTTTTCCTCCTTTTTCCAGATAAATTTATTCTCTTTCTACCCTCCTCCGCCTTTTTCTGACTATTTTATTATGCTCCCTCCCCCTGCCCCATTCAATATGTGCTACCTGCTGTGCCTTGATTTTTTAAAGTGATAAACTTGTGATATACGCAAACTCTCTGTATAATTTCTATAGGTATTACAATGAGGGAGGAACGTATATGTCAGAATTTAGCGAACGTTGTCGCCAACTTTTAATCAATAGCGGAAGTAATGTTTATCAAATGGCGAAATATTCTTCTTTAGATAAAACTTCCATTCAGCGAATGGTAACGGGAAAACGGCTTCCCAGCCTTGATTTTGTCAAAAAATTCTGTTCTTATTTGAGAATCAGTCCAATTGAAAAAAAAGAATTGTTGGAATTGTATGAAATAGAAAAAGTGGGAAAATCAGAATATATGAGTCGGTGCTACATTAAGAGCCTGATTGAAAATATTTCGTTTTTAGATGAAGACGATACAGAAAATATTTCTTTTTCTGAAACACTTGAGTACTGCGAAACATTCCCGCCAATGCCCAACGTGGAAAGTAAAATTTTGTTTGTCTTACAATCTGAATTAAAAAATGACAAAAATCCGGAAATACTTTTTAACCTCCCCACCTCATATCGCTATATTTTCTTTATTTTAAAAGGGTTATTTGCAGAGTTTGAGGGTGAGGCGTCCGTAAAACATTTAATTACCTTGAATAAAAATCCTTTAAATACGATATATCCGTGTCAGAATTTAGAAGCACTATCAAACATTTTACCTTTATCCGAGATTTTGAAGAATGTTTACCTGCCTTATTATTTATATAACAACCTTACACTCGGTGACGAAAAAATGTTAATCATGCCTTACTATATTATTACTTCAAAATATCTTCCGACTATCTCTTCTGATTTTAAAACAGTCAGTTTACATGATTCAGATACTGTTATCAGGGTGTATCGCAAAGAGTTTTATCGTATTTTTAACATGGCTCAACCGCTCATAAAATATGCCGATAATACCTTTAAAATTATTAATCATTTACAGGAAAATTATATTGAGTACGGACTCCCGTCCCATACTTTAGAGTTTCATCCATGTCTGTTTTTTATGGATACATCTTTTGCACTTTCAAAAGAATCCTTTAAACAAATTCTCCATGCCGATGAACATATTGCCGCCTTGCAGGAAATGTACAAAGTTGTTTCCGCTTCTACCCCCCCCCAAAAAAAATCGGGGGACTACAATTTCTTTCTTTTCCGAGCAGGGCTTAGAGATGTTTTGTCAAACAGGAAAATGTTTTGGACAATATAAAAATTTAGAAATGGGATTTTCACCCGAAGAACGAAAAGTGATGTTGAAAAGTTATTTTCGCAATAGAGATGCTGAGGCTTTTATTCCATATATTTTAAAGCCGTCTTTTCACACCCCTACATATCTTAATATTGAATTACATGAATCTCATACGGTTACAATTTTTTCTTTAAAAGAAAACTTCCAATTTTCTTTTATACAGATAAATGAGTCCAGCATTTGTAATGCGTTTTTTTCTTTCTTTACCTATTTAGCAGAATCCGACTATGTCTACACCGCAAAAGAAAGCGAAAACATTTTAGACAATTATTTTCATTCACTTTTATAGGTAAAAAACGGGCAGGATTTCCTGCCCGCATTTTATGCCCTTTCCTCGTAATCTTTCATCACTTCTATTACCTGCTTTGACATCGGGATTAGAACAATCATATTGAAAATTGTCATCAGCCCGACACCAACATCTCCCAAATCCCACACAAATGTATATGTTGCCAAACCACCGATAAATAACATCAACAGAGCAACAATTTTATAAACAGTCTGGGAAGTCCAGTTATCGCCAAACAAGTATGCCACATTTGACCTCGCATAATATAACACACCGATAAACGTGGAAAAACTAAATAACAACAGTGTAATCGTAATAAAAATCACTCCAAATTTCCCCATGTGATATTCCATTGCTTTCTGCAAAAATTCCATACCGACAAGCCCCTCGACTTTTGCCTGCGGTACTAAAAGCATAATCATTGCAGAACAACTGCAAATCACAATCGTATCAATAAATACACCGAACGCCTGTAAAAGTCCCGCTTTTGCCGGATGACTTACATCCGCTGCCGCCGCTGCACACGGAGCCGAACCGCTCCCTGCCTCATTGGAAAACAATCCTCTTTTTACACCGTTCATTAAAACAGCACCAAACCCGCCGGCCACAATCTGACGAATTCCGAAAGCCTCCGCAAAAATTCTACCGAAAACTTCCGACAGCATTCCGATATTTTTCCCAATAATAAACAGCGTAATCAATAAATATCCCCCTGCCATAATCGGCACAACAATATCCAACACCTTTACGGTAGCATTTTTTCTTAAAACAATAACCGCCGAGATGACAACAAGAATAATCGTCGTGTAGATAGGCGGAATATGAAATGCGTTTTTCATGGACGATGTTACCGAATTGCTGATCACCTGACTAATTCCGCACCAGCACACCAGCCCCGAAATCGCAAATAAAACCGCTATCAGACTGTATCTTCTCTCTTTCTTCCTTGTCATATATGAGTGAATATAATATGCCGGACCACCACGATATCCATTATATAACGGATCTTTTTCCTTATACATCTGTGCCAATGTCGCTTCTACAAATGCGGTGGACGAACCGATTAAAGCAGAAAGCCACATCCAAAATACCGCTCCCGCTCCTCCTGCCGAGATTGCCGCAACCACCCCAACTAAATTTCCCATGCCGACACGGGTTGCCGTAGACACAATCAACGCCTGTACACCGGAAATACTGTTTTTCGTTGTTTCACACTTCTTTTCTTTTACAATCTGAAGAATATGCGGAAATTTTCGTAATAAAATAAATCTTGTCTTTATCGTAAAAAATATTCCTGCCGGAACCAAAATCATTACAAGAAGGGAAAGCCCTACAGAACTTCCGCCCGGAAGACGTATCGTAATTAAATCTCCCCACATCAGATTATATAATGTACTTATTATTTTCATAAATAAAATCCTCTTTCATTTTCAATCTCCACCTATTATAACTTTATTTCTGCAATTCTTCAACGCCTTTATGCTTTAAACTGAAAAAGTTTTAAAAATCTTAAAAGAAAAAGAGCATGATTTATGATAAAACCACACTCTTTCCCTAACGAAAGTCTTTATTCTGTTATCACTTCTCCGTCTTTATCCAAACGGAAAATACCAAAGACAATTTTTATTTTAGGAACATTTCCCTTTTCTATACTATCCTCATTAAAGTTTATACGGATTTTTTCACCTGCCGTCAAATTTTCCGGCAGCACTTTTATATCAAATCCATTCAAATCCAGAATAAGTTTTTCTGCATCTTTTACTTCTTCGGGTGCTTTTGTTTCTTTACTGTTTGTCGGTTTAACAGTCAAAACATTCTCTCCAACTTCAAGCACCTCCGCATTCAGATAACTTTCTCCCTTATCCTTTCCCACATCACACCCTGTAATAAATGTGCCGAAAAGGAAAATAGTGAGAATACATAAAGTTAATTTTCTTTTCATATAGTCGCCTCTTTTTACAAATCAAACGGAGTTTCCAATAAAGTCACTTCTTTCTCTGTAGCATTTAATGCAATTTGGCAGCCTATCGGCAGAGTAAACATCGGATGCGTATGGCAACAGTCAAATTCAGCCAATATCGGAAAATCTGCCTTTCCGATGACTTCCATTAATATTTCATATGGTTTTCTTCCTGTTCCGTTATCATCGAATTTTTCATGTTTTCCTAAAATCAGTCCACCAATTTTATCAAACACTCCCGCCAATTTTAATAGCGAAAAACTTCTCTCTATCGTACAGGCATCTTTTAACGAATCTTCAATAAAAAGAATATCCCCTTTTTGTATTTCAGGCATATACTCTGTTCCGAAAAAACCCTCCATTGTATTTAGATTACCGCCGATAATTCTGCCGGTACATTTTCCTTCATTTACGCATACCCACTCATTCTCTCTTTTCTCTTTGGAACGGTTTTGCGTACTCCAATCAACAAATTCATCTGTCCAATATTCCGGTTTCGTGTAGAAAAACTCTCCTTGCGTATATCGAAGCATCTGTTCAAAATATGTATATGTCATATCTACAAACGGAGGGAATTCTCCAAAAGACGCTGCCAACGCCGGTCCATAAAATGTGACTAATCCCGTTTTCGCATAAATCGCCAATAAAAGCGCCGTTGTGTCCGAATAACCCACAATCATTTTAGGATGTTTCCGTAAATATTCATAATCGATATACGGAAGAATTGCGTTTGTATTATTTCCGCCTATAGAGGACATTAAAATCTGCACGTCATCTCTGTAAAGTAATTCATTAAATTCTTTCGCCCTCTCCTGTATACTTCCTGAACGATAAAAATCTTTCTTCTGAAATAATGAGCCGTCAATAATCTTGTAACCTTTTTGTTCTAAGTACTTCTTCCCGTTCATATAACGAACCGGAGTTGTACTGGATATAGGTGATGATGAAGAAAAAATCCCTATTCCAATTTGTGTTTTCGTGTCTAATTTCTTTGCTTTCATATTACCCCTCCAAATTTTATTCACGAACGATTCTTATCCAGCTTCCCTGCTTTCTCGAACCTACACGCTCTATATATCCCATTGTCTGTAGATATTTAATCCCTCTCTGAACTGTACTTCTTGAAAATCCTGTATATTCTCCTATCTCTTTCTGAGTAATTTTTGAATTTTTACTAATTAAATCGAGGATCTCATTTTGAGTTGCATTTAAAGCATCATTTAAGGCATCATTTAAAGCCTCAGCATTTGATGCTTTAAAATTCAAATTCGGAAGTTTTACTACAAATTCCACACGGTTTGACGAAAACACAGGTTTTTTATCTTTTTGATAGTTAACTGCGTTTTCATAAGTAGTACAGATTTTATTTAATCCGCTTCCTTGACGTTCCATATACCCTAATCGTGCAAAAATATCTGCTAAAATTGGATTCCTTCTTGTTGACGGAACATTTTCAATTTCTCTTTCCTGTATTTGTGTTCCATCCGGCATTCCTCCTGGAGAATATATCACAAGACGATCATCAAACATATCTAAATGAACTTCACTTCCGTTAATTAAATAATCTCTATGAATTAAGGCATTAACTAACGCTTCAAAAACACTTCTTTCACAATAATCAGGCATCTCCTCTCTAGAATTTGACGTTTTCTTCCATAGTGTTTTCATATTACGTTTCACGAAACGTATTCCCTCATCTAAAAGTATAATAATACTTCCTGTATACTCTGCACTATCCAAAGCATCTACCTTACCGCCACTTTTATCTATTCCATTCCACCTTGTACAAAACAAACGTGAACATTTGACAGGAGAATCATCCGCCAACAAAGCACCCGCATTTGTAAGATGATCATGCACATCTTTAATCCCAAAAGATTCAAAACTTTTTTCTGTCATACTATTACCTGTCCAAGTTTTATAACGCTCTCTCAATTTACTAAAAGAAAAGTCTTCATAATCGTACGGTGATACCAATGAATCATAAGAAGAATTTCTTCCACGCATAACCAAACGTTTTAATTCCGTTGTATCTGCAAGAACACTTTCATTTCCAATGCGAATATATGCTTCAGTCACACCATCTCCACTATAATAATAAGGAGTTTCTACTCCTTTCGGAATATGAAGAAGTATAATATCTCTTTCCTCTTCCGACTTTTGTAATTCCATTATCATTTCAGGAAAAGGTGAAATTCTCTCCTTAACTTTTTGACTGATAAATTCAGAATCTGCCTTAACATCTTCCACCCCTACAATTTCCTCATTATCAGCAACTCCAAATACTAATGTTCCTCCCATTGTATTTGCAAAAGCACTAACACTCTTCAACCAACTTTTTACTTTTTTCCGTTCAACAGCCTGCTTTTTATCATACACTGTTGCCTCCCCTAGATACCTTTTCATATTACCCCTCCAATCGATTTGCCTTCGCAAAAACAATCAATCCTATCAAAAACATCATCGCCAAAATGGAAACTCCTCCGTTCAGACTGCCTGTCCACTGTGCAAACATTCCCATTAATGCCGTCCCCATAAACGAAGCTCCTTTTCCGCAAATATCAAACAGTCCGAAAAATTCTCCCGACTTCTCCGGTGGAATAATTTTTGCAAAATAGGAACGGGACAACGCCTGTACAGCCCCCTGAAACATTCCAACAACTACTGCAAGCACCCAAAACTCCCACTGTTTATCCAACTGAATGGCAAAAACCGCAATTCCGATATATGCCACAATACATAATTTAATCAACTTTGCCGTTTCATATTTCTTCGATGCCTTTCCAAAAAACAGTGCGAATGGAAATGCAACAATCTGCGTAACTAAAAGTGCCGCCAAAAGTCCTGTCGTATCTAATCCCAACGCACTTCCATACGCCGTAGCCATATCAATAATTGTGTATACGCCGTCGATATAAAAGAAAAATGCTATTAAAAACAAAAAGATTTTTTTATGTTCTCTTATTTTAGAAAAAGCCTTTCCCAGTCTTTTAAAACTTGAGCGGATTGGTTTTTCTCCCATTTCCGCATAATGCGTCTGTTTATAATGTTTTAAAAGCGGAAGCGTAACGAAAAACCACCAGCCGGCATTTAAGCAAAAAGCAAATATCATGGCTGTTGTTATGCTGATTCCTATTTTTTCATAAAACAATACACCGAGTAAACTAACAATAAACGGCAGGCAACTGCCAAGATACCCCCACGCATAACCATGGGAAGATACCCTGTCCATTCTTTCAGGTGTCGTCACATCTGACAACATCGCATCATAAAAAATTAAGCTTGCCGAATATCCTACTTTTGCCACAACAAACACCGCCAAAAAGACTATCCACGATTTTGGCAGGGAAAGTCCCGCACAGCCAAGCACTCCAATCATCATACTGACAGCAAAAATCGGTTTCTTATATCCTTTTGTATCTGCAATCGTACCTAAAATCGGTCCGATAATCGCCACTAAAAATGTAGAAACGGAAGTGGCGTATCCCCAATATGCCAAATAGTCCACCTCTGAAAGCCCCGCACCTTCTGCCAACGCATTAAAATAAATCGGAAGAATGGTAGCCACAAGCAAAATAAATGCCGAGTTCCCCACATCATATAAAATCCAATATTTCTCTAACTTCGTCAACTTGCTCTCATTCATTTACTTTCCTCCAAGACTACTCAAAATCACGTTCAAAACGTTTGTCCAATTCACTTCCTTCTAAATATTCATCAAATTTTTGAATAAGGTATTCCGCTACCGAAATTGCATTTTTAAACCGCTCATAAAGACCTTCGTTACTCTCCACGCATTTCGGATTATCTTCCACTTTAAATAAATGCCCCTGAAGAGCGTCATACTGTCCCACTAACTTCATTCCTCTGTCCAAAATAGTTCTTTTCACTTTTCCCGGAGCAACGAGAATACTTTTGTATTTTCGCATAGATTTCAATGCCTTATGTGCCTCCTCCGGTTCTACTCCCTCGTAAAACTTTGCAACACATTTTGCCGTATCCTTATCTGTAGGAAATGTTTTTCCTATCGGATATGAAAGCGGATCTTCTCCGTTCTTACGCATTAAAAATTTTTCAAATTCACTTTCCAACTCCACGTGACCGATTCCGGTTTTCTCTATTTCCTCAGCCACAAACGGATGACACTCACTGTCCAAAGCAAAATGACAGATAAATCCCAAAATATAGGCATACTCCGGTGAATCTGTTCCATTTTCACGAATAACCTTTCTCGCATACGTCATAAATTCCGACGCAGGTCTTTCATGTATTTGAAACCCTATCTGACTTATCGGATTTGGTGACAACGGTTTATAGAAAAATAAATAGTCAGGTCCCTGTAACCCGATTCTAAACTGTCTTAAATTTTTTAAAAGAAATCCTCTTTTCTTCGCATCCAGTTTCTGTAAAACGCGATTTCCAAATTGATTATGTGCATAAAGTGCCGGCATAGCAATCCCTCCTTTTAACTTTTATTCTTTGACTATATCATAAATCATATGTATTTCCTAGTAATTATTTGCGTTTTCCTTCTATTGTCTGACGAATAATACTCTTCATCATATCCTCAGACAACTGTCCGCTCACATATCCAAAAACATTTCCTTCCTTATCAATCATAAATGTAGTCGGATACGAAGTTATGCCATACTGCATAAATAATTCTCCGGTTGTATCCATAAGAACGGGATAGGTATATCCATTTTCTTTTAAAAATGCCTTAATTCCGTCCTCATCTGTTTCATTACCGAAATCCGGAGCGGCAACTCCCAAAATGACAACTTCTCCGTCCTTTCCATAAGACTCATAAAGTTTCTGTATATCCGGCATTTCCGCTTTACACGGCGGACACCATGTTGCCCAGAAATTCAGGAAAATTGTTTTTCCTTTATAATCCGATAAAGAGTGTTCTTTTCCATACTGGTCATGCAAAGTAAAATCAATGGCTGCCATTTCTCCATTTTCCTCCTCTTCTTTTTCCTCCGTTTTCTCCTCTGCCTGCTTATCCGGTTTCTTCGTTTCCGATTTGGAAGTTGTACCTGACAAATATCCGGTAAATGCATTCATTTTCCCCGTAAACATTAAGACACCCATAAATATCATTAATATACCGCCAATTTTAACTGTATATTTTACTACCTTCATATGGTTTTTAAAAAATTCCAAAACTGTAGTTGTAAACAGACCGACCACCAAAAACGGAATAATAAATCCTACCGTGTACACGCCTATCAGAGCAAATCCCGCCCATTTTGTCGTTGCGGATGCCGCCATTAAAAGTACACTGGCAAGTGCCGGCCCTACACACGGCGTCCACGCAAAACTAAACGTAAATCCCATAACAAAAGCAACAATCGGTGACATGGCAAGAATATCCATTTTCATTGGCAGTCTTCTTTCTTTTCCAAGAAGTGAACTGCTTCCAAAAACCCCAAGTTGATACAACCCGAATCCGACAACAAGAATGCCTCCTATTCTCGCAAAAATCAACTGATTGTCCTTAAAGAAACTTCCGAACGCCGAAACGCCCAGTCCCAAAACAACAAAAGTAAAACTAATTCCCAGCACAAAGAAAAGGGTATGCAGCATTACTTTACTCTTTTTAAAATGAATTTTCCCGTCTTCACCTTTTACTCCCGTTCCACCTGACAAATAACTGATATAAATCGGTATAAGCGGAAGTACGCACGGTGAGAAGAAACTCAACAATCCCTGAAAAAATACCGTCACTACCGGTACGCTGACATCAAATGAAAATCCCATATATTCCCTCCTTTTGATTTTTATTGGATTGTTTGTAGAATAAAGTATATTGAAAAAAGTGTCAATGGAGGAATAAAGAAAAAGGCTATTGCCTATAAGTTTCCCTATCTACAATAGCCTTTATATCACTTATTGATTATTTTTTCTTTTCATTGTTAAGAAAACAACTACTCCAAGTGCCATAATCGATATGATCATCATTGGCATAATTGGAGATACATCAGCAGTTTTTACACTTTCATTCTGTGTTTGTGGTTTTGTCTGCTGTGCATTTGGTGTATTCGGTTTTTCTGGTTTTTGTGGTTTCTGTGGCTGTTCTGGTTTTTGTGGCTGCTCCGGTTTTTCCGGCTGCTCTGGTTTCTGTGGCTGTTCCGGTTCTTCCGGTTTTACTTTCACATATTCCGCTGCACCAATATCTGTTTTACCATCACTTAATGATGTACCAAAATAGTCTTTTCCACCATTATTTTCAATGTTAATTCCTGCATCAATCGCCGGAGAATTTTCCTGTAATTTATAACCTTTTAGGCTGTCAATTCCTTTACCGCCTGTTCCTTCTGCTACAAACATAGGATCTTCTTGAATAACTGTTTCATCATTTGAAGGAACTGCATCAAATCCGACAAAAATATTTCTTTCATAATCTATTTCCTGTTCATTAAAATTCGTTGCATTCATTTTTCCTCTGTTGACAATAATGTTATTCCAGAATTTTGCATCGCTCTTTCCACCAGTATATCCATTTTTCAACCATTCTCTACTCACACTATCATCTAAATAAATTGTATTGTTATATGCCATACTGCCTTCGTGACCAGGTCGCCAGTCGATTACGCCATGTTTTGCTCCGTCATTTTGACTAATATTATAACGATAAACTCCGTTGAAACCTCTTAAGTCAGGTGTACAGCACCACATAAAGATACCACCCGCATTATTGTGTAAGTAGTTGTACTGTACTAAAGTATCTTTATTTAAAGCATCGATTTCTATTCCCTGTCCATCTCCTGCTCCTAAAAGTGCATCTGAAGGTGATGCCTCATATACCTCATTATATTCAAATACCGTATTGTCTGAGTTCCAGTTAAATAAACCAACTCCATACCAACAGTTTAACACTGTACGATATACTGTGTTATGGTCTACCACTGCATTTTTACAACCATCTACAATCGTTCCGTCACCGTCAATATTGTAAATCGTGTTATTACTTAAGCGGAAATTTTCATATGGTTTCCATTCACCTTTTCCTGTATACCCAAAAGATTGATACTTATTCCATTCATCGCCTTTTCTTGTTGTCCATGGAGAAACAAAGTTGATTCCGGATCTTCCCAAATCATACATTTCACAATTTGTAACACTAATATCATGAATAGCAGTTCTTACTCGTTTTGAAACATCATAACGATTTGTAGTTACTGTCATGATAATACCGCCAGATGATTTTCCATCATTGTCATTAGGTCCTCTAAATCCATGAATTGTTAAATTATCAAATTTAAAATAACGAAGATCGCCTGCATCTTCTGCCGAAACATTAATTCCTCTACGGAAAACTCTTGTTTGAGCATTTTGCTTATATGTTGGGTCATAAAGTTCTAAATCTCTTACTTCCCAGTATTCCTGGTTAAAAAATGTAATTACATTATTTACTGTAGGCGAATAAACTACTTTGTTTGCAATATCCATATGAGAGATTGTCCAGTCTTTTCCCGGTTTTAAAAGTGGTTTTTTTCCTTCTCCATAACTTGCAATACTAATTGGAGCACCTTCTACACCTGAACCTTGTGGCTTTAACGCACCTGTCCATTCTTCTCCTGCTTTAAATAAAATTTCATCTCCCGGCTGGAACTTTTCTTTATTGACTCTGTCAATACTCTTCCATGCCTTTTCAGGACTTGTACCATCGTTTGTATCTTTTCCCTTTGTTGCGTCCACATAATATTTTACACCACTTCCAAGTTTTACAACAAACTGTGCTGTTTTCGCAACATTTTTATAAGTTACTTTTACTGTTACTTTTTTCTCGTCTATAGCACCCGAAATTTTATCAAATGTCAATGCTATATTTTTATTTGCCTTATCATAAGTAAACTCTTTAATTTCTGCTTTCGTAAATGCACCGTCATTGATTTTATACTCTAAGGTAAAATCTTTTTTCACCGGTGCTACTGTAGGAACTACATCTAAATTTCCAATCACTTTTCCATTTTGTGCTGAAATTCCCACTAATTTTGCTTCTGTAACAGCTTCTCCGGAAGGTGCTACTGTAAAATCAACTACTAATGGCTGTTTTTTCGGCTTATAAGTTGCTGTTACTGTAATTTTTTGCTCAACTGGTTGTTTTTTAATTGGAGCAAATTTCATTGTTAATGTTTTCCCATTAACCTTTTCTTCTGTAATAGTCAATTTTTCTGCCTTTTCACTCTCTAATGAAGATGTATAAGAAAAATCAAAATCACCAGCGCTCATTTTTCCTGTATAATCTTCATTATATTCGGCAGTCAATGTACCATTTTCTACACTTAAACGCTTTAGGTCACTGGCAATTGTAAATGACCAATCATCTACATAAACATTTCCTGTATTTGCCTGTTCTACCCAAATTGCTGTTCTCGTATTTTTCCCTGAACTATCACCTGTGTAAACAAATTCCACTTCATATTTTTTATAATCTGCAGATGTAATTGCAACTTTCTTTTCATTTCCACCATAAAATTTTAGGCACAAATACGCTTTTAAACCACTTGGATTTGTATTTTTAGCCCACACCGATACTTTATATGTTGCTCCTTTTTGTAAATTCGGTACATCCTGTTCTAATGCATCATTTGTTTTCTCTAATGACGCATTCCATTCTCCTGAATGTGCATTCCCTTTTTCCTTTTTTACGGAATCCTGATAATAAAACCAATTTCCTATTTTATTATTCTGGTTTTGCTCCGAATGTTCTGTAAAAGGCGTTGCCTCCTCAAAAGTTGGATTTTTTAACAAATTTTCATTTGTTACTGTAGATGCTGCTTTTACTCTGCCTACACCTGTGTTTTCCGGTGTTATTGCCGGAAACATCGTTACTGTCATCGCTGTCGCTAATGCAACGGCAATAAGACGTTTTACATTTTTCCCTTTCATTTTCTTCCTCCTTTTTTATTTTTTATCCTAAATCAAAAATAGCATAACTCTATTTCTGCTTTATTCATATTCAAGTATATTTTCTTCTTTTACCTGCCTGATTAATTCATCATAATATACACTACCGACATAGTTTTTGATTATCTCTGTTTTATTTTCATCAAAATCCATTTTTTCCATTGTTTTCTTTATAATCTCTCCCTCAATTACATGACCATTTTCCTCAATGGAAAAAGTATCCCCTTCTTTCCCTTCATATAAATAAGTAAATAACTGACTATCTGTTTTCTCTAACAGCGAGAAATCTTTCCATGTTACTACCTTTGTTTCCTTATCCAGTCGATATTCTACGGAAGCAATTCTTTTAAATTTATCCTGATTCTCTTCCCAATATTTCTTTGCTTTCTTTTCCAATGTTTTATCACTATGCTTTGTGATACTATCAATAATAGAAAGTCTTAAATTACTTAACTGATATTGCAAATATCCGTCCAGTTTAAATTCTAATGTACCATATACAACTTCTCCGGCGTCCTTTTTTGCTTTCCTCTGTTGATTTTCCATTTCCATTTTCATTTTCAAATATTCGTAAGAATATGGCTCACACAATCCATATCTTTGTCCAAGTGCATATTGTGCATAAACATTTTGTGCATATTGTTTTGTCAATTTTTCCAATTTTTTCTTATCTTTCCCTTTATAATTTTTTTGTACAATTTCACAATAGAAATCATATTCCTCCTCCGATATAGTTGTTACTACTTGAGGAACTTCCTCTTGTTCTTTTTTCTTCTGCATTTCACTTATGAACAAAATACCTATGATAATAATTATAATACAGGTACTTATTACCAATATTTTTTTCTTTTTCAATATCTTTTCTCCTAACCATTCTCTTTTTTTATATTTCTATCATATCATTCTTTTTCAAAAATTGCTTGTATATATGTACCATAACTTCTCCTCTTTTTGTATAATTCGGAACTATCTTCTTTACATCACTACATTTTCATTGTATACTTATAAACAGAAAAAATTGCCAATTCTATGGCAAGAAAAGAGGGATATAATGCTTTCTTCACCAGCATCGGATTACTTTGATATTTCTACCTGTGCCGTTTCAGGTGGTTGTTTACAAAGTCACTCAGGTCCGTATCTTTTTGGTCGTCATATTCATACCAGTTTTGAAGCATATCTCATTACTCAGGGAAATTGTTTTATGAATATTCACGGAAAAGATATTTCTTGCAAAAAAAATGACTTTATTATGATTTTGCCAAACACCGTACATTCTTTTGAAGTAAAGGAAAATGAATGTTGTGAATTTCTACACATTCATTTTAACTCTGAATTATTTGCACATATTTTAGTAAAAAAGACACCTGAATTTTCTATTTCATTAACAGATGCCTTATTATTCCACTGTAATTTTTATTATAAGCAGGCATCAAATGTTACTCTTTTTAATTTGGTGACTTCTATAGTAGGTATTTATCAGAACCCTAATTCCTACTCGGCTATATCAAATAATCTATACGTTGCACAATTAATGCTATACATTTTAGAACAAGTTTCTAAAGATGCACCGCTTACTCTCGGTGTCCATATACAAAATCGTTATATTTCTTATACACTTCAATATGTTGCCGAACATTTTCAGGAGAAAATTTTAATTCCTGATATTGCAAAAGAGTTAAATATTTCTACACGTTATTTAGGAAAACTCTTTTCACAACATATGAATCTTACACTTGCCAATTATATTAATATCTATCGTATTAATCAGGCAATTCAATTAATGAGTACAACAGATATGTCACTTGTAGATATTGCTCTATCCATAGGTCTAAATGATGCACAACATTTTTCTAAATTGTTTTATAAGATAATTAATATGACACCGGGAAAATATAGGAAAATGATTGTAAAGAAGTTGTAAAAGGGGGCGTAGTCTTTTCAAAAGATTGCGCCCCTTTCACGATTATTTTACTAATACTTTCGCATCGTAAATCGAATATCCATATTTATTATTTCGTTGAATTCCCTGTAGTCTAACATACCTTGCCTTTATCGGAGTAAACTTCACCGTTACATTCGGCGATTTCATTTCCTCTATCATTACTGTTTTGACCGTTTTAAAATTCTTTCCATCATCAGATACCTGTATGTCGTATAATGCATCATACCCATTTTCAAAGTATAACTGCATACCGGATACTGTCGCCCTAGATGATAGCTCAAATGTAATGTTTTCCTGATTTTTCCAGTCACTTGCCCATCTTGTTTTCATATTATCATCAATGGCTGAAGAAGCCTGATAATTATAAATTGGATTTTTTTCATAACTACTTGCCGTTGCCGCAATTGGTTTAACCGCTTTGTCAGGCAGCGCTTCGTCTATATTTTCATCCGGCTCATAATCACTGTCATATTTTAATGTTGTCAGCGAATGTGGCTTTAACGTAACATCTACACTTCTGTCATCGTCTATCAAAGTAATTTTTTTCTCCTGATCAGTAATGTTTCCAATCATCACGGAAATCATTCCTTCATCATCCATAACCGCAGTTTTCACAATATCCATATCCGTTGTTGTTTTAATGCTGACTGTTCCAGGCTGTACCGTACGGCTAATCTGTTTTAAAATATAATACGACGGCTGATAACATACATTATTATTTTCGTCCAACATAATCGGTGCATGACATTTATTCACTACTCCCTGAGTCGGACCGCCTTCTCTGTCAAGAACAAGATTCCAGTCAATCCACGTTTCCGTTCCATGTTCAAAATCATTTAAGATATCGTAAATATAACGATCGGCAGGGTCAAAACTTCCAAACCATGCCCCTTTTTCTTGGCAGGCTTCTGTAGCATATAAATGAATATTCGGGAATTTTTCTTTTACTTTATCCAAACTGTCAAAATCTTTTGACCACATTGGAACTCCTTCAATCTCATGCCATAAGTCGCCTGCGTACCAGTGAAATGCAATTCCGTCAATATATTTTCCCGCATTTTCATCACTTAAGACTTTTGTATTAAATTTGACAAAACCGTCGTGGTGCATTGGGTCATTTCCTTTATCCCAATCCCAAATCAGAAGTTGCGGGTCTAAACCATTCCGCTCAAGTGCCGGTCCGAGATGATTCCCCACAAAATCAATTACCGCATCTGTAGACCATGTAGCCGCCTCCCATTTTGGATTGTTTTGAGACTCATTCTGCATAGATAGAGAATATACATCAATTCCTGCTTTTTCGTATTCCTGAATATATTTCACAAGATAATTTGCATAACTCTCATAATATTCCGGTTTCACAGAGTTATCCACAAAATTAATTCCTGCTGTTCCTGTCTGTCCTCTTCTGACGCCACTCTTTTTCATCCATGCCGGCGGAGCCCACGGCGCTGCAAAAAATTTAATATCCGGTCTGTATGATTGTGCCTTCTTCACTGCCGGAATGATATAGTCCCAGTCCTTTTCAATACTGAAATTTTTTAATTCCGGATCAGGCTTTGCCGTATCATTATAACTATAAGACCTTGTCGAAAAGTCTGCCGAGCCGATAGTGGAACGCAAAACTGAGTATTTAGCACCACTCTCTCCAAAATACGCCTCATAAACCTCATCCTGCTTTTCTTTACTTAACTTTTGTAAATTGTACGCCGCAGACTCCGTCATCGCTCCTCCCACACCGAGAAATGTCTGTCTTTTTTCCTGTGGATATACTTTAACATATCCACTGCTCTTAGACGCATCTGCTTTTTGAAAATATAAATCCGGAAGCGTTTGGTCATATCCGCCCTCTTTTGCTGCTATGTGTATTCCAACTTTTCCCAAATTTTCCTCTGCCTGCACCTTTTGTACTTGAAAACCACTCAAGGACATAACAAGCATTGCAGCCGTCAGCATACCCGCTATCATCTTTTTCTTCATCTAATCCCTCCTATCTTACTTTGCTAACGCACTCTTTACTAT
>Stewie_p2__coassemble_1035_pt1 | contig 48225 bp, 43 predicted proteins | sample Stewie_p2__metabat2_low_PE_030 | metagenome-assembled genome bin Stewie_p2
GAACAGAAAGTTGTACGCCCGCTTCGGCTGCAAGGAAAGCACTTTTTTGGAAAATCATTTCATTTCCCGGACTGATTTCAAATGCTTTTATTGAACCAGGAAAACTGGATGCAAATGCGATTGTTCCATTTCCTCCCTGTGAGGTATAAGTGTTTTGGAACATGGACTCACCGGAAAACATTCTGCCGAAAGCCTTTCCGATACCGCCGTTTGTACCCGTTTCCATGTGCATATTCGGCGACATCCAAGACATTGAGCCTTTTTCCGTAATCATTTTCTCGCCTGCCTCCAAATGACAGATAACAACAGGTAAAGTTTCTCCTTTGATTTGATATTGCATAGACATATCTCCTTTCTAAGATGAAATTATAATCGTTTGCTTATACTATCGCTTAATGTGGCAAATTCCTGTAAAGTCAGAACTTCTCCGCGAACGCTTGCTCCTTTTCCGAGTTCTTCAATTGACTCGGTAATGACTTCTTTTGGCAGATTGATTTCGGGAGAGTTGTTTAATCCGTTTGCTAAAGTTTTTCTCCTCTGATTGAAAGATGCCCGTATAATTTTAAACATCAGTTTTTCGTCCGCAACAGAAACCGGAGGTTCTTTGTGGCGTTCCAGACGGATAACTGCAGAGGCAACTTTAGGTCTTGGCATAAAGCAGTTTGGCGGAACGTTTGCAACAATATATGGTTTTGCGTAATACTGTACGGCAAGGGATAAAGCGCCGTAGTCTTTCGTTCCCGGTCCGACCTGCATGCGGTCGGCAACTTCTTTCTGTACCATAACCGTAATGCTTTCAATCGGTACGTTGCTCTCAAATAATCCCATAATAATCGGTGTTGTAATGTAATAAGGAAGATTTGCAACGACTTTAATCGGTTTACCGTTATTGCGTTCCTGTGCCAAAGCATTTATATCTACTTTTAATACGTCATCGTTAATTACAGTGACGTTGTCAAATGCACTCAATGTATCAGACAAAATCGGAATGAGCGCCTTATCGATTTCAACGGCGACAACTTCTCTCGCAGCAGAGGCGAGATATTGTGTCATTGTTCCGATTCCGGGACCGATTTCCAAAACAAAATCGTCTTTTGTAATCTCTGCGGAAGAGATGATTTTATCTAAAACATGGGTATCAATTAAAAAGTTCTGTCCGAATTTCTTCTGAAAAGAAAACTGATATTTCTGTAATATTTCTATTGTATTTTGTGGATTGCCTAAAGTACATTTGGGCGTATTCATAAATTTCTATCTCCTAACATTTTTATCTTGATACAAGTATAGCATATCATTACCTTAATGTGTGCAGGAAATTCGCTTTGTTTCAAGCCATTGATAAATGTCCTCATAGACAGTCTGACGGTCATCTTCATTTAAAATCTCATGGCGGTCATCTTTATAAAGTTTAATGGAAACGTCTTTTATACCGCCGTTTTTATATTTTTGCCAAACGGCTTTTACTCCTTTTCCAAAACCGCCTACAGGATCGTCCTGTCCGGCAACGAAAAAGACAGGGAGGTTTTTTGGAATCTGCTCAAAATTTTCTTTTTTTGCAAGATGCTCCATTCCCCTGAACATATGATAGTAACCGTTTACCGTGAAAATAAATGTGCAGCAATCCTCACTTAAATACGTATCCACGTTTTTTGGGTTGCGGCTCAGCCAGTCCATTGGTGTGCGGGCAGGAGCAAATTTTTTATTATATCCTCCGAACGCCATATTGTTGATGAAATGACTTCTGTAATGCCAGCCCTTAAAGGAAGCAATCAGCCTGCATAACATTTTCCCCAATTTGACGAGGAAAAGAGGCTGATTTCCCGTCCCCATAATAATTGCTCCCGCAAGTCCGTTTCCGTGTATGGTGAGATACTGTCTTGTGAGAAAAGAACCCATACTGTGACCGAGAATAAAATACGGAATGTCGGGATATTTTTTCTGTGTGATTTGGCGTAATCGATGTATATCGCCGATTACACATTCATTTCCGTTTTTCTCCTCAAAATATCCCCAGTCCTCTTTCGACTGTACAGAGTTTCCGTGTCCCAAATGGTCGTGTCCCACAACATAATATCCCTGTTCGTTTAGAAAACGGGCGAACTCATCGTAGCGGTCAATATATTCCACCATACCGTGAGAAATTTGCAGTACGGCGGAAATATTTCCTTCAGGTATCCATTCGATTGCATGAATTTTCGTTTTTCCGTCCTGTGACGGGTAAGAAAAATGCTGTTTCATAAATGTTATCTGTCCTCCATTTTAACATATTCGCGATAAGGACACAGTGGACGATAAGCGGGACGGATAATTTTATCTACATTTTTCAATTCTTCTAATCGGTGGGCGCTCCAGCCGACAATACGGGCAGCGGCGAAAATCGGAGTATACAGTTCTTTCGGAAGTCCGAGCATGCCGTATACAAGACCGCTGTAGAAGTCAACGTTTGCATTAACCCCTTTGTAGATTTTCCGTTTTTCTCCGATAACTTCAGGGGCAAGACGTTCCACCATTTCGTATAAATTATATTCTTTCTCACGTCCCTTTTCGATAGCAAGACGCTTTACAAATCCTTTGAAAATATCCGCTCTCGGATCGGAAATAGAGTAAATGGCGTGTCCCATACCGTAGATAAGACCTTTTTGGTCAAATGCTTTTTTATCCAGTAAATCATTCAAATATTGGCGAACGGCATTTTCATCTTCCCAGTCGGATAAATGTTGTTTCATATCGTCAAACATTTGAGATACTTTAATATTTGCCCCGCCGTGTTTCGGACCTTTCAAAGAGGCGAGTGCAGCGGCAATCGTTGAGTAAGTGTCCGTTCCGGAGGAAGTAACAACGTGAGTCGTAAATGTAGAGTTGTTTCCGCCGCCGTGATCCATGTGTAAAACAAGCGCCATATCGAGGACGGTTGCCTCAAATTTTGTATACTGTTTATCTTCGCGGAGCATCATTAAAATATTTTCCGCTGTGGAAAGTTTTGGAGACGGTGCGTAAATAAAAAGGTCGTCCCCCCGTCTGTAGTTGTAAGCGTGATAGCCGTATACCATAAGCATAGGGAACTGGCTGATTAAGTTCAGACACTGGCGTAAAACATTCGGAATGGACGTGTCGTCTGCTTTTTCATCATAAGAGTATAAATTTAAAATAGAGCGGGAAAGACTGTTCATCATATCTCTGCTCGGCGCTTTCATAATAACGTCCCGAACGAAATTCGGAGGGAGTGTTCTTCTCTCGATAAGAGTATCGTGAAAATCGCTGAGTTCCTGCTTGTTTGGAAGACTTCCGAACAGAAGAAGATATGCCGCTTCCTCAAAACCGAAGTGTTCCGCCTCCAAAAACCCGCGAACAAGGTCTTTAATATTGTACCCACGGTAGTATAAATTCCCTTCACAAGGAACTTCCACACCGTCCACGACCTTTTTGGCGCATACATCGGAAATATTTGTAAGACCGGCGAGAACGCCTTTTCCGTTTAAGTCACGAAGTCCTCTTTTTACTTCGTATTTTGTATATAAGTCTTTGTCGATAGCGTTGTTCTGTTCACACAGTTCCGCTAATTGCTGGATTTTTGGGGTGATTTCAAATAATGCTTTGTCTATTGAATTAGCCATACACAAACTCCTTTCTCTGAAAAAATTTCCTTAATTATACTAAATTGCGAATTATAATACAATTACTAAGTGGATAAATTTTAAACTTTCTTAAGAATTTTCAAAGCAGGCTCTTAAAAATTACGTGGTAATCTTGTATACTACAAGGGAGGTGATGAAAATGTTTAATATTTTAGTATGTGATGATGACAAAGAAATTGTAGAGGCGATTGAAATTTACTTAAGACAGGAAGGATACAATGTGCTGAAAGCGTATGACGGCGAAGAGGCATTAAAAGTATTAAAGAAGGAAGAAAAAGTAGATTTATTAGTTATAGATGTAATGATGCCAAGACTTGACGGCATTCGGGCAACATTGAAAATTCGTGAGGAGAACAGTTTGCCGATTATTATTTTATCCGCAAAATCAGAAGATGCGGATAAGATTTTAGGGTTAAATGTAGGAGCAGACGATTATGTGACGAAACCTTTTAACCCGCTTGAATTGGTGGCAAGAGTGAAATCACAGTTGCGAAGATATACGAAACTTGGAAGCACGGTTGTACAGAGCAGCAGTGCGGTGTATACGGTAGGAGGTCTTTCCATAGATGATGATTTAAAGGAAGTGACTGTAGACGGAGAGCAGGTAAAACTTACTCCTATCGAATATAATATTTTACTATTATTGATGAAAAATCAGGGAAAAGTTTTTTCTATTGACCAAATATATGAAAGTATTTGGAATGAGGACGCAATCGGGGCAGATAATACGGTTGCGGTGCATATCCGGCATATCAGGGAGAAGATTGAAATCAATCCGAAAGAGCCTAGATATTTGAAAGTTGTATGGGGAGTTGGATATAAGATAGAAAAACTTTAGAAAGGGGTATTTATGAAAAAGTGGTATAAATCGGCCTTTTGTAAAGGAATTTTGATATTGGTTGCAGGCATATCCGTTACGGTAATGAGCATTTGTCTGGCAATCGGGTTAGCCTATCCGGGACAGAATTATGAGGAACTGTTTACGAAAAAGACGGAGAGAAGTTATGAAGATACAAGGGGATTTTCTAAACAGGTTTGGAATGAAACGGCGGAACTTCTCTCATTTTTGGAAAGTAAAAGTATTCTTGAAAAAGACGGCAAAGTGGATTTAACACAGTCTGTTACAGTGGAAAATCTGAAAAATACAGGGGAACTGAAAAAAGGTGAGGGCGAATTTAGTTTTCGTCTGCAGGATTTGTTAGACAGAGTAGGCGGCGGAGAAAATGAACTCGTTGTCGCAAAAAGAGAAAACGGAACATATCATTACATGGAATTTAAGGAGTTTATCCGAGAATCAAGACAAAATCAATATATGTTTCCAAATGAGGCAGAAACAAAGAAGCAGCAGGAAGCGGCGTTAACAGCAATGGAAGAGGGCATATATCTTCCGGACGGCAAAGTGCTTGATAAAGACGGCAAGGTAGTTTATAAAGAGGTATGGTTTTATAACCAGCCGTTTGACACGACAATAAAGACAACATCGGGAAAGACAATGGTAGAGTTAGCGAACACCTCTGAAATGTTTAACGGTTCGCTGGAGCAGATGCAGGAAACGTTAGATGCGATGAAATCAAGAGTTTCCTCCCTTAAGGAAACATATGATACTTATGAGCAGGAGTTTTCACAGGGAAATACAAACTTGTCTTATCTTTATGTAAATTATGATACAAAAAAATTAGAAACAAATCGTGATATTACATGGGAAAATGTTGAAAGTGCAATGAGCGAGATGACGGAAACAGGCAGATATGTTGTCGTTGCGCCAAAACTTGCCGACTGTTCTACAGATATGGCAAAAGACGGAGTAGCCTTATCGGATTGGCAGCACATGGTTCAATTCGGTTTGAATTATCCGGAAAATTTCCGATTGCTTATTTCCGTAGATACGGATTATCCGATTCAGGATGCCTTTTATAATTGGTCGGAGGCATATGAAAAATATGCACCGTATATGGATAATGCCATTGTTATCGGAGTGGGAGCGGCATTGATTCTGTTACTTGCGATGATTTGGCTGACAGCGGTTGCGGGACGCTCAAATCAGCGGGAAGAACTTGCACTGGCACGCTTTGATAAATGGAAAACAGAAATTTGGTTATGTTTCATTGGCTGTTTAGGCACGCCTCTTGTCATGGAAATCATAATGGCAATTGAGTATTATCTGTATCAGGTTAACAACTATGCAGAGTCATGGCAGATAGAACCGTTACGAAGCGGAAGAATTACGATAGCAACATTTATGGGAATAGGCGCAGGAACATTTGCGGCGGGAATGTTATTCCTTATTGCGTATTTAAGTTTTGTGAGAAGAATTAAGGCGAAAAACTTATGGAAAAACAGTATCTGCAAATGGTTTTTGCAGTCAGTTGCTTATATTTACAAAAATAGAAGCAGTCTTACAAAAATCGTACTTATCGGAAGCGGAATGCTTATCATTAATCTCTTGATGACGTCAAATTCGGGAATTTTTATTCTTCTCGGAATTGCGGTTGATGTATATGCGATAATTAAATTTGCACAGAGAAGTATTGAGAAAGAAAAAATTAAAAAAGGAATTACCCGCATAGCCAACGGAGATGCGAAGTATAAGATTTCTACGAAAAACCTTTCAACAGATAATCAGGAAATGGCAATGCAGATTAATCGCATCGGTGAGGGTATTCAAAATGCAGTTGATAAGAGTTTGAAGGACGAAAGATTAAAAACAGATTTGATTACAAATGTATCTCACGATATTAAGACACCGTTGACCTCGATTATTAATTATGTAGGTTTGCTGAAACAGGAAAAATTTGACGATCCGAAAGTACAGAGATATTTGGATATATTAGATGCGAAATCGCAGAGATTGAAAACATTGACAGAAGATGTTGTGGAGGCATCTAAAATCAGTTCGGGAAATATTAACTTAGAGTTTGTCAACCTAAACCTTGTTGAAATGATACATCAGACGACGGGTGAATTTACGGAAAAATTCGAGAAAAAAGATTTGAAAGCGGTTGTAAACGTACCAGAAGAACCGGTTGTTGTCCGAGTGGACGGACGCCGTATGTGGAGAGTTATCGAAAATATTTATAACAATGCGGCTAAATATGCGATGCCGTCCACAAGAATTTATGTGGATATGGTGGCAAATGGCAAAGTTGTCGTACTTTCTTTGAAAAATGTTTCGGAATATCCGTTAAATATTACGGCAGATGAACTTACGGAAAGATTTATCCGCGGAGATGTTTCAAGAAGTACGAAAGGAAGCGGTTTAGGACTTTCTATCGCAAAAAATCTTACAGAAATGCAGGGCGGAAAGTTTAAGATTTATATTGACGGAGATTTGTTTAAAGTTACGATTACTTTCCCTCAAATGCAGCCAACTGTTACAAAAACGGAAGAAATGTGACAAAACGATGAAGAAAAGGCAAGGAATTATAAAATATTCCTTGTCTTTCTTGCGTTTGGGAGTGATACGCATTACAATATTATGTGATTAAAATTTAAAGAGGTATTTATGGAAGAAATCAGAAATATTTTAGAAGAAAGTTTACATATAGATTTTATACAGGCAACAATAAGTAACCCAAAGACAAAGGGCGGAGTGACGAAGATAAAAGTCCGTCCGGTTATGGTGAAAGGGGAACTTTTATTTCAGTGTGAAACGTTTGAAAATAATCAGGCATTTCACAAAAATTATAAAAGAGAAGAGGCTATTTTATATCTCGCAGAGATAATGGAGCAGTTTAAACAGATGCAGTTGGAAACAAAGCAAAATCAGTATACTGTTTTGGTGAGCAAAAAAGGAAAAGTGACCGTGAAGAAAAAACAGCAGACCGGCTGTGTAAAGCAGGTTGATTTATCCCATAACCGCTCAAAACAATATATTTTGGAGGAAGGAAAAATCGTTCCGCTTTTGTGTGATTTGGGGGTAATGACGCAGGAGGGAAAGATTGTCCGAACACGCTTTGATAAGTTCAGACAGATAAACCGTTTCCTAGAGTTTATCGAGGATATATTGCCGCAGTTGGATAAGGACAGAGAGATTACGATTTTGGATTTTGGCTGCGGGAAGTCTTATCTGACATTTGCCATGTACTATTATTTACATGAGTTAAAAAAATATGATGTTCGCATTATCGGGCTGGATTTGAAAAAAGAAGTCATTAAACATTGTAATGCGTTAAGTGAAAAATACGGATACGAAAAGTTGAAATTTTTGGAAGGAAATATCGCAGATTATACGGGAGTAAATGAGGTGGATATGGTTGTGACGCTTCACGCTTGCGATACGGCTACCGATTACGCACTGGCAAAAGCGGTGGGCTGGAATGCAAAAGTAATTTTATCCGTTCCGTGCTGTCAACATGAGGCGAACAATCAGATAAAAAATGAAACACTGGAACCGATTTTAAAATACGGTTTAATTAAAGAAAGAATTTCCGCTCTCGTAACAGACGCACTGCGGGCAGAATATTTGGAGCGGGAAGGTTATGAGGCACAAATATTAGAATTTATCGACATGGAACATACGCCGAAAAATATTTTAATCCGTGCCGTAAAAACAGGAAGAAAAAGTAAAAATGCAGAGAAGATTACTGCCTGCGAGGAAGAGTTAAATCTTTCGCTGACATTGAAGAAACTATTAGATAATAAAGGGGAAGTATAGATGAAAAAAAAGATAATAACAGGGAGCATACTGGCTGTTATCGTTATTGTAGCGGTCATTATTTTTGGTACGGTTTTCAATGAGAGAGCCACAGAAAAAACAGAGGCTATGAAAGGGGCAAGTCTTCCGGTCATCTCCTTTAAAGAGGGAGAATACACCATTAATACTCTTTTCGGCTACACGGGAAGTATGGATATGACATCTGTAAGGGATATGGTTTTACCGATTTCTGTCGGAACGACAGTACAGGCGGATATACACGGCTATGACGGAAAAATCAAATCGTTTACTTATGAGATATGTACGCTGGACGGAAAGGAAAGCATTAAACAGGAAACGGTTAAAAAAGTGAAGGACAGTGTCAATATAGAACTCGGAGATACGATTTCTGACGGAGAAGAAAAAGTGTTGAAGATGAAAATGACACTGGATAACGGTAAAGATGTGTATTACTATACACGCGTGTTGAAAACAACGGAATTTCATGTGCAGCAGTGTTTGGAATTTGCAGATGATTTTCATAAGAAAACATTTGACGCAGGACAGGTAAATACATTAAAACCGAGACTGGAGCGTGGAAGCAATCCAAATCCAAGTTCTCTTCAGAGAGTAACATTAAATTCCGATATAAAACAGATTGGCTGGAACGGTTTAAATCCGGAAATTGTCGGAGATGTCGAGTGGCAGATTAAAGAAACGACGGAAACATATACTTCCATTTATCTGAAATATCAGGTGAAATGTAAAACGGGAGAAAATGAAGATATATATAATGTGACAGAATTTTTCAAAGTTCGTTTCCTCAAGGGAAAAGGTTCGTTGGAAGATTATGAGCGTACAATGAATGAAGTATTTTCGGGAAAAGAAAGCGATTTTTCCACAAAGGGAATTGAACTTGGGATTGCCGATGAAAAAGTTCCGTATATTGTCAACGAAAAAGAGAATATGATTTCTTTTGTGCAGGAAAGAGAAGTATGGAATTATAATAAGGAAGAAAATAAGATTTCCCTTGTATTCAGTTTTGCGGACGGCGAGGAAAAGGATATTCGAAGCAGAAATGATAATCACGAAATAGATTTGATTTCTATGGACAATAAAGGAAATACAACTTTTGTCGTGTGCGGATATATGAATCGCGGAATGCACGAAGGTCAGGTCGGTGCAGGAATTTATTATTTTAACAGCGAGAAGAATTACGTGGAAGAAAAAGCGTTTATCCCAAGCGAAAAATCAGGTGAAATTGCCGCAGAAAATTTAATTCAGCTTGCTTATTACAGTAAAGAAGAAAATAAATTGTATGCAATGTTTGAGGGTACGCTGTACGAAATTGATTTGGAAACACAAAAACGTTCTGTATTGGTAAAAAATTTGGAGGAAGGTCAGTACATTGTTTCCGATGACGGAAAACATATCGCTTATCAGTCAAACGGGAAATTAACGGAAGCGACTGAAATGACTATTCAAAATTTGCAGACCGGTAAAAAGCATAAAGTAAAAGCAGAGAAAGGCGAGGTTATCCGCCCACTTACATTTGTTTTGGGAGATGCGGTCTACGGTATAGGAAAAAAAGAAGATATTGGTAAAAATGTATCCGGCAACGATATTATTCCGTTATATCAAGTGGAAATCCGCAATCAGAAAAATGAAGTGGTAAAAACGTATTCGGAGGATCAGACTTATGTTGTAAATGCGAAAGCAGAGCATAATATGATTACGCTGGAAAGAGTGAAAAAGAGCGGGGATACTTACACAGGCATTACCCAGCATTATATTACAAATAATAAAGTACAGGAAGAACCTTCCGTTACGGTTGAAACTTATACGTCCGAAACGAAGGGAACGGTAACAAGACTTGAAGACACGAAAATGTCTTCAGAACTTAATCCGAAAAAACTTGTACAGAAACAGTTGGCAAAGGAAAAATCTGTCGTGATTGAGTTTAATCTGGCAGATGATGAGGACTGCTATTACGTTTACGGCAGAGGAAAATTGCAGGGAATTTACAAAACTGCTGGTGCTGCCATTGCAAAGGCGGATGAGATGCGGGGAGTTGTAGTGACCTCTAAGCAGACAAAGGTGTGGGAGAGAGGAAACAGACAACTTCGATACAATATGGAAAATACTTCTGCATTTTCCGCACAGGCGGGCGAAACCTCTCTTCAGGCATGCCTAAGGCAGGCATTGGAATACGAAGGAAAGAAAGTGAATGTGGCAAAAGAAATGAAAGACGGGAAATCTCCTATGGATATTTTAAATAAATATTCGGGCGGGGAGGCAGTTGATTTAAGCGGCTGCACCGTAGAACAGTTATGCTATCTCATTGGAAAAGGAACGCCGGTTATTGCGATGACGGGAACAGACAGTGGGATTTTGTTGGTCGGATATGATGATAAGATGATTACTTATCTGAACCCAAGCACTTCTAAAAAACCGACAGAGGCGATAGCGGTTATTGAAAATATGGCGAAAGGAAGTCAGGGAACTTTCTTTGGGTATGTGAAATAAAAAAATGGCGTCATGCGATAAATTCGTATGACGCCGTTTGCTGTTAAGAAACAATTTTTTTATTTTTAAAGATAACATATTCGTATTTGGAAAGTGCTTTCAATACAATCATTCCAAGTACACCGCAGGAAATTATTTCACCGATTCCTACCGTAAGCATCATAAATGGAATTGGGAGCGGAACTCCGTATCCGTATGATAAAACAAACGGTACAACGATTGTGTTTGCGATGATTGGCGGAAGCGGAGCGAGAAAAGAACTCTTTTTACGCAGAGCATATGTAAAGCAGGCTGCGATAAGAGTTGCTAAACTTCCGAAAATAATATCAGGGATAATTGCACCGCCCAATATATTTCCAATCAGACAACCGATAAATAACCCCGGAATTGCTGCCGGTGTAAAAAACGGAAGAATGGTAAGGGATTCTGCTACCCTGACCTGAACTTCTCCAAAGCCGAATGGTGCGAACACTACAGTCAACACCACATAGATTGCGGCAATCATTGCCGCCTGTGTCAAAAATGTTACTTTCTGGTTTTTCATATTCAATTCTCCTTTAGTTTTGTTTTACGTGTGGAAGGTCACGAACACACGATTCATTTCCGCGAAACAGTGAGCCATGTGGAGATGCTTGCATATCCATTTGGCGAATGTCGCGAGAGTCAAATACCGTAGGTATTTGGCTTACGCCGGAAATCGGCGAAACCCTTGTAAGACCTTGTTTTTCGGGTTTTTGTAACGGGTAATAGTTTAGCATAGAGAAGTACAAAAAGCAAGTAAAGAAAACTAGAGAAAAAATATTAAGTCATTTGGTATATTTAAAAAGAAACAAAGAACAGATTTAATTGTCTACGAAGTTAAAAAGAGGTCAATGGAGAGTTATCTTCATTGGCTGTTTTTATGTGATTTAAACTATATTTATGTTTCGGGAAAGAGGAGAAGATGCTATGAATGGAAAAATACAAGAAATTTATCAATTACTATTATCGGAAACGGACTATTTAAAAGATGCAGGGAAAGATATTGAAAAGGCAGTAGAATATTTTCTGCAAAAAAATAGTTTGTGTTTGAATGAAAAAGAGTATGAAAAAATTCGAGATGAATTATTTGCAGTAACAAGTCTTACAGAAGAAACAGGGTTTATTAAAGGATTTCAGTATGCTGTAATGTTGATGACAGAATGCTATACAGAAAAATACTTACTGTAAAGCCTTTACAATTTTTAAAATCTGTTCTTTTGTTTCATTATTACAAGCATGTAATTCATGAAGTATTTCCTGTTCAATGGCAGAAGAAGCATCATTGTATTCTTCAGATAAAACATAGTCAACAGTGGTATCCAAAGCATTGCATATCTGTACTAATGTGGAAAGAGATACTTTGACACGATTGTTTTCGATATTGCTGATATGGCTGGTGTTTACATCAGCGGAGTTAGCAATATATTCTTGTGTCAGATTTTTAGAAAGGCGTATAGTTCTTAATTTTTCTCCGATTTGTTCAAAATTCAAATGCTCCATATAAAAAAACTCCTAACAAATATTTATCTAATTGTAATATTTGTTTAGTTGGAGTATAATTATTTATAACTATAAAAAGTATAGTTATAAATAAATTAAGGAGAATGATAATATGTATGAAATGGAATGCTTAACGACTAATGAAGTAAAAATCTCTGTAGATTCAGAGGAGTGTTCTCCATTTTTTGGAGAGTGCTATCCAATTGGAGAAGGTTGCTGTGGGCCAGAATGTAACCCGAACTATTAAGATGTAACTATCTAGTTACGTAAACTGTTGCTAGAGATTATCTGAGGTAACATTTTTGAAGAAGAAGGCTACATACTGTCAGTACTGGATATGTATGTAGCCATTTTAAATAACTTATTAAGGAAGAAAAAATATGTTTTACGCATTAAATAAAAATGTATATTTGGTTAGAGGAAATGTTAAAAGTTGTATTTATGACTTTAACACATCAAAATTGTACAGTATAAATCTGAAACTGGCAGAAAAAATAAATTTAATTAATGAAGGAAAAATTTTAGTTGGTAGTGTTGATGATGAATTAATTAAAATTTTGGAAGAATTAGTTCGATTAGAAATTTTAATATTGGTAAAAAAACCAGTTTGTCGAAAAATTGATGAAATAAAAAGGAGGGCTCATGGCTGCGAGTTTGCATGGATTGAGATTACGAATAAATGTAATTTGAAATGTAAGCATTGCTACAATGAATCTGATGCTTATTGTGACACTATTATGTCTTTAGATGATTACAAAATGGTTATAGATGCTGTTGTAAAATTAAAAATAAAAAAAATACAAATTATTGGAGGCGAACCCTTTTTTGATAAAAAATTGCTCGTAGAAATGTTAAAATATACCGTAGGGAAGTTTGAGTTTATTGAAGTATTTACAAATGGTACCCTAATTTCATCAGAATGGTTTGAGTTTTTGAAAAAGAATAATATCCATATAGCTTTGTCGATTTATTCATATAAAGCAGAGGTGCATGATAAAATTACTGGATATAAAGGATCATGGGCAAAAACAAATGAAACAATAAAAAAATTGAAGAGTTATAAGATACCGTATAGGGTGTGCAATGTTTTGATGAAAGGTGTGGATATTGGTGAAAGAACAACAGATTTATATCGACTTAGTAATAAAAAAGATATTGTTAGAATGTCAGGAAGAGCAAGTTTTTCGCTTTTAACTGATGATTTGATAAGAAAAAAACTTATTACGAAGAAAACTTTTGAAACACCTATAAAGAAAGAGGTTTGTTGTAGGTTGCTTTCGGGGCATAACTGTTTTCAAGACAAGATATATATTTCTTCTGATTTAAAAGTTTTTCCATGTGTGATGGAAAGAAGGATGATGCATTGTGTAGTTGATTCTAATAATGGAATTGTAATAGATAATTCAATACGGTATTTTAATAAAGATAAAATTAAAGAGTGTAAATGTTGCGAATACAGATATGCATGTTTTGATTGTAGACCTAATTCTATAAGTGGGGATATATGGGAAAAACCGTGGTATTGTACATATAATCCACTAGAAGGAAAATGGGCAGATGAAGAAGAGTTTTTATTAAGACTTATAGATAAATGGAAAGGTTAAAGAACTTGAGGTTACTATGGAAAAGGACATAAAATTTCATAATGTAGATAGATTAGATTTAATTAATGAAAAAAAAGTGAACCAAATTCTTCAACAGCAAGGAGTGTATTCTAAATCGAATATATTTCCGATTGCTTCGTTACAATTTGAATTAACTTCACATTGTAATATGTTTTGCAAGCATTGCTATAATAATTCAGGAATATCTAATACAGTTTCCGATTTAATGACAGGAGAAAAATGGGTTGAATTTTCAAATTATCTTGTTAATCAAGGGGGAATATTTGAATGTATTTTATCTGGTGGAGAGCCTTTACTTTTGGGTGAAAGATTATTTGAAATTATGGATATTTTACATAATGATGGGACTTGTTTTATGTTACTTACTAATGGGTTTCTTATAACGGATGAAAGTGCAAAAAGATTACGAAAATACCGTTACCACTGGTTGCAAATTTCTATAGATGGTGTGACTGCAGAATATCATGATTCTTTTAGACAGAGAAAAGGAAGTTGGAATAAAGCAGTAGAAGGGGCGTTAAAAATTTCAGAGAACAAAATTCCACTGAAGATTGCACATTGTGTAACACCGTATAATTTGCAAAGCATTGATGAGATGTGTGAGTTTGCTTATTTTCTTGGGGCTTCTTGTATTACAGTTGGACAACTCTGTTTTAGTGGACGAGCAGCACATAATAAAGAGTTACTTTTATCTGATACACAACAAAAATTTTTATATCGAAAAGTCGAGGAGAATATTGCTAAATATGCTGGGAAAATGAAAGTTAAAAGTTCAAATAGTGTTCGAATGGGATTAGAACGTCATAGGAGAAACCCGAATTCAGGAGCGATTATCAGACCAAATGGGGATATAAGAATAGATGGTATGGCACCTTTTGTTATAGGTAATATACTTTTAGAAGATTTTGCTGATGTGTGGAAACGGAAGATTAGCACTTGTTGGGATAATCCTAAAGTTAGGGAATATATAGAGGGGTTTGATGATAACGATCGGAATAATTTTTATCTAAATTATTTAGAAAATGATATTTATATTTAGAAATAAGTGGGAGAATTATGAAATTTTTCAAGGGAAAAAGAAAATAGCCGCCACATCTTGCACATGTGACGGCTGCCCATTAGGGTAGTAATCATTGTTCAGGGTAAGCCGCTTGCGGTTTCCCTTTTTGTATATTCAATATAGCACATCGAAATAGATTCTGCAAGTGGCGGGGAATGAAAAAGTTCTATACTTTTCGTAAGAACATTATTTCTTATCATTCGCAATTGCGATAAACCGTAAAATAAGGTATACTATAAAAACAGTGAAAATAATTTCTGAGAGGATAATAAAATAGAAAAAGGAGTTGGGGAAATGGAATTAGTAACAGTAAGAGAATTGTACAAGAACCGAGAACAATATTTAGACAAAGAAGTCAGTATTGGCGGCTGGGTAAGAAGTATTCGAGATTCCAAAACATTTGGATTTATCGTTGTAAATGACGGTTCATTTTTTGAAACATTACAGGTAGTATACCATGATACAATGGAAAATTTTGCGGAGATTTCTAAATTAAATGTAGGTGCTGCAATTGTTGTCAAAGGTACATTAGTGGCGACACCGCAGGCAAAACAACCATTTGAAATTCAGGCAACGGAAGTTATTGTGGAAGGAGCATCTGCGCCGGACTATCCGTTACAGAAAAAACGCCACAGTTTTGAATATTTAAGAACAATCGCACATTTACGTCCGAGAACAAATACATTTCAGGCAGTATTCCGTGTTCGTTCTTTAATCGCATATGCAATTCATCAGTTCTTCCAAGAAAGAGGGTTTGTATATGTTCATACACCAATTATTACAGGAAGTGACTGTGAAGGTGCGGGAGAAATGTTTAGAGTAACAACTTTAGATATGGAAAATCTTCCGAAAAATGAGGACGGAACAGTAGATTACAGTCAGGATTTCTTTAACAAAGAAACAAGTTTGACTGTAAGCGGACAGTTAAATGGAGAAACATATGCGCAGGCATTCCGTAATATTTACACATTTGGTCCTACATTTAGAGCGGAAAACTCTAACACAACAAGACACGCCGCAGAGTTTTGGATGGTAGAACCGGAGATTGCATTTGCAGATTTGGACGATGACATGATGCTTGCAGAGGCGATGTTAAAATACATTATTAACTATGTATTGGAAAATGCACCGGAAGAAATGAACTTCTTTAATTCCTTTGTAGATAAAGGACTTTTGGATCGTTTACACAACGTGGTAAACTCTGAATTTGCCCGTGTGACATATACAGAGGCAATCGAATTGTTGGAGAAAAACAACGATAAATTTGACTATAAAGTATCTTGGGGAGCAGATTTACAGACAGAACACGAACGTTATCTGACAGAAGAAGTGTTCAAACGTCCTGTTTTCGTAACAGATTATCCGAAGGATATTAAAGCATTCTATATGAAAATGAACGATGATAACAAAACAGTGGCAGCAGTAGACTGTCTTGTTCCGGGAATCGGGGAAATTATCGGAGGAAGTCAGAGAGAGGACGATTATGACAAATTGTTGGCTCGTATGAACGAAATGGGATTAAAACCGGAAGAATACCAATTCTATTTGGATTTAAGAAAATATGGTTCTACAAGACACGCAGGATTTGGGTTGGGATTTGAACGTTGTGTAATGTATTTGACAGGTATGTCTAACATCAGAGATGTTGTACCATTCCCAAGAACAGTAAATAACTGCGAATTATAAGAGGAAGAATGGGGCGTGGGAAAAGTGAATTTCCGCGTCCTTTTGCATTAGAAAATAAAGGGGAAACAAGTATGAATATTTTAGTAGTTGATGATGAGATAGAAATAGCGGACGTAGTGGAGTTGTATTTACAGAGTGATCAGTATCATATTTATAAATTTTATACTGGGCAGGAGGCGTTGGACTGTGTGGCCAATACAAAAATTGATTTGGCGATTTTGGATGTGATGCTTCCGGATATTGACGGATTTGAGATTTTAAAGAAAATTCGAGAGAAATATACATTTCCGGTTATTATGCTCACGGCAAAGATTGAGTATATGGATAAAATTACAGGGCTGACTTTAGGTGCGGATGATTATATTCCAAAACCGTTCAACCCGCTTGAACTGGTTGCTAGGGTGAAAGCACAGTTAAGACGCTACACACAGTATAATGATGTTGGTAAAAATGAAGGAGATATTATTGACTTTGGTGCGTTGTTTTTAAACAGAACTTCCCACGAATGTGTCTATTATGATAAAGAACTGACATTGACACCGATTGAATTTGATATTCTTTGGCTGTTATGTGAAAACAGGGGAAGGGTAATCAGTTCGGAGGAGTTATTCAGAACGGTATGGAAAGAGCAGTATTATAAAAACAGTAATAATACGGTAATGGTGCATATCAGACATTTGCGTGAGAAAATGAGTGAGCCTACAGGCAAGTCGGATTTCATTAAAACCGTTTGGGGAGTTGGATATAAAGTTGAAGAATAAATACCGCAAATTAAAATTAAGTGTTTTATTGCAGACCGTATTTGTAACGGCACTGACCGTTTTAGTAGGTGCATTTCTGTTGAATTATGTTATTGACGGTATATATAACGAAAGTTTCGGAAGGATTTTTGTGGATATACTGATGAGTATGGGGGTAAAACGGAAAACGGCAATAGAGTGGTACTGGAAATTTATCGGTAATAATAAAGATTTGTTTATGGTGATAGGATTTTTGTCTTTGTTTGCCGTATTCTTCTATATCGCACTGTCAAAGATGACAAGTTATTTGCATCAGATTGAGGCAGGAATCGAAAATATTATTTCGGAGTCTACGGAGCCTGTACATCTGATTGCCGAATTAAGACCGATTGAAAAACGGTTAAATGAGATTAAGGAAACATTGAAACGGCAGGAAATGGAAGCGGTTGAGGCGGAAAATCGAAAAAATGATTTGGTTGTTTTTCTTGCCCACGATTTAAAAACACCGCTGACTTCGATTGTGGCATATTTAAGTATGCTTGAGTCACATCCGGAAATGTCTGTGGAAGAGAGGGCGAGGTATACGCATATTTCTCTTGAGAAAGCGATGCGGCTCGGAGAATTGATTAGCGAGTTTTTCGAGATTACAAAATTTAATCTGCAAAATATCGAATTGGAGAAAGTGGAATTAAATTTGAGTATGATGCTTGAACAGTTGGCGGATGAGTTGTATGGTGTTTTGCGGGAGAAAAATCTTATCTGCAAAGTGTATACCGAAGACAATCTTGTTGTGGAGGGGGATCCCGATAAGTTGGCAAGAGTATTTGACAATATTTTAAGAAATGCTGTTACTTACTGCTATCCCGATACGCTTATTGAAATTCAGGCAAAAGAGATTGGTGATCATATCGAGATTATCTTTATGAACCGAGGGGAAGAAATTCCGCCGGAAAAATTGGACAGGTTGTTTGAAAAATTTTATCGTGTGGATAACGCACGGTCAAGTTCAACAGGCGGGGCAGGATTGGGACTGGCAATTGCAAAAGAGATTGTGGAGTTACATTCAGGTACAATTCGTGCGGAAAGTAATAAAGAACAGACAAAGTTTATTGTAAGTTTACCGAAAGGGGAAAAGGATGAAATTTATTCACATAGCGGACGTGCATTTGGGGGCAAAGGCAGACGCAGGAAAAAAGTATAGTGCAAATCGTGAAGAAGAGATTTGGGAAAGTTTTGCAAAGATAATTGATTTATGTGAACAAAAAGAAATAAATTTGTTGCTTATAGCGGGTGATTTGTTTCACCGCCAACCGTTATTGCGGGAATTGAAGGAAGTTGACTATCTGTTTTCCAAGTTGACAAAGACGAAAGTTGTATTTATAGCCGGAAATCACGATTATATCAGATGGAATTCGTATTATAGGACATTTCGCTGGAGCAAAAATGTATTTCCTCTTTTCAGTGACAGGCTGGGTTGTGTAGAATTTCCGGAGTTTGAAACGGCGGTCTACGGGTTCAGTTATTATCAGAGGGAAATTACAGAGAGAAAATATGCAAAAGCAAAGGCTTGGAAGAAACAAAAAAATGAAATCCTTTTGGCACACGGCGGAGATGAGAAACATATACCGATTAATAGAAATGAATTAGTTTCTTTAGAGTATGATTATATTGCATTAGGACATATCCATAAACAAATAAATATTGAAGAAAACAAAATAGTTTACTCGGGGGCGTTAGAGCCGATTGATAAAAATGACGTGGGTATGCACGGTTATATTGAGGGCGAGATAAAAGACGGCAGAGTACTTGCCAAGTTTGTACCGTTTGCCATGCGTGAATACGTGCATATGCGGTTGGAAATGAACGATACAATAACGAATATGCAGTTGAAAGAAATTATAAAAGAGAGCATAGAAAAGCGGGGAATAAAAAATATTTATAAAATTATTCTCTCCGGTTTTAGAAATACAGATATAGTATTTGATGTTTCAAATACAGATCCGTTTGGGAATATTTTGGAGATTGCAGACGAAACAAAACCGGCGTATCGTTTTGAAGAGTTGCGGGAAAAAAATAAAGACAACTTACTCGGAAAATATATTGAGAGTATGGGAAATTGTGAGCCGGACAGTTTAGAGTATATGGCTCTTTATGAGGGTGTGACGGCACTTTTAGAAACAAAGAAGGGATAACGAGGGAATGAAGTTACTGGAAACCATTATAAAAAATTTCGGGAAATTTTCAGGGAAGTCATGGGAATTTACGGAAGGAATAAATGTAATTTATGGTGAAAATGAATCGGGAAAGACAACTTTGTATACATTTATTAAAAGTATGCTTTTTGGACTGGAAAGAGGAAGAGGACGCGCATCTTTAAATGATGAATTCAGTCAGTATGAACCGTGGGAAAATCCGAACTTTTATTCCGGAATACTGCGATTTTCTTGTGGGAACAGAAAGTTTAGACTGGATAGGAATTTTGATAAATATTCTAAAAGTGTCAATCTGATTTGTGAAGACGACGGGGAAGAATTATCTGTGGAACAGGGAGATTTGCAGGTGCTTCTTGACGGACTGACACAGGAAGCGTTTGAAAATACGGTTTCTATCGGTCAGTTAAAAGTAAAGACAGATCAAAGTCTTGCAAACAGACTGCAGGATTATGCCACAAATTACTATACAACAGGTGACGGCGAAATCCATTTGGAAAAGGCGTTAAAGTGTCTGAACGGCAAGAAAAAAGAAGTGGAGAAACAATTTAAAGAAGAATTGATGAAGTCGGACAGAAAGCGTGAAGAGATTGCGTTGGAGTCATCATATGTTTGGCGCGATATTCATAAAATTGAACAGAAATTAGAAGCGATAGATGAAGAAATTCGAGTGAAAGAAGAGCAGGAGAAGAATACGGAGGAGAAGCCGAGATGGAGAGTTCACCCGCTGGAGGTATTAGGAATTCTTGTCTGTCTTGCGGCGATTTTTGTTTTTGTTCTTCGTCCGTGGAACTATCTTATTGTAATTGTAGGAGCGCTGGCGGAAGGGATTTATATTTGGAACAGAACAAAAGAGGGAAGAAAAAAAGAAGAACATATTGAAAATGAGAATGCAATCCGAAAATTACGCTGGGAGAGAAATCATGTTTTTGAGGAACTAAAAGAAAAACAGGTACAGCACAGCAATCTTGAAGAGCAGTTAGAGGAACTGCAGGGAGAGAACGAGGAGCATAGAGATTGGAAACGTAAAAAAGAGGCGCTTGATTTGGCAGCTGAGAAATTAATTGAAGTTTCAAGCCATATGCAGAAAAGTCTCGGACAGGCGTTAAATGAGAGGACATCGGAGATTATCAGTCAGATTACAGGCGGGAAATATACCCGTATTTTTGTGGAGGATAATTTGAAAATCAGCCTTTTAACAAAAGAGAAAAAAATTCCTCTTGAAAGGGTAAGCAGAGGAACGATAGAACAGATTTATTTTGCACTTCGTATGGCATCGGTGGAAATTATGAATGAAGAGGAATTTCCGGTTATATTGGACGAAACCTTTGCGTTTTACGATGAAAAAAGACTGCAGTATACATTAAAATGGCTGGCGGAAAATAAGAAACAGGTGCTATTGTTTACTTGTCAGAAAAGGGAAGAAGAACTGTTGGATAAAATGGGAATACCGTACACATATTATGAATGCAAATAAAAAAAAGAGTGATACGTAACTATCAATTAGGATAGAAGCGTACCACTCTTTTTTATTCATCTTAGATACGTTCGCCGTTGCGGTATTTTTCAACGATATGCTGAATACGTTCGTTCGGGCTTAAAATTGAACTGAGAGAACCGTCATGGTTCAATGTGTCGATAATTAAAGCGATATATTTGCTCATATCACAGTTAATGTAATATGGTTTGCTCAATAACTCAGGTGTCTGATAAATTAAGTTTGTTGTTAAGATACCGTGGATAATACCTTCTTCGTATGCCTTGTCAAATTTTGAAAGACCATTTGTAAATAAGCCGAATGTTGCAGCGGCAAAAATACGTTTTGCTTTTCTTCTCTTTAATTCTGTTGCAACATCAATGATACTGTCCCCTGAAGAAATCATATCGTCGATGATGATAACATCTTTTCCTTCCACGTCAGAACCTAAAAATTCGTGAGCAACGATTGGGTTACGTCCGTCTACGATTTGTGTGTAGTCACGGCGTTTGTAGAACATACCCATATCAAGACCAAGAACGTTTGCAAGGTAAACGGCACGGCTTGTACCACCTTCGTCAGGGCTGATAGCCATCATGTGTTTGCTGTCAATCTGCAAATCAGGCACTGCACGGAGAAGTCCTTTAATAAACTGATAAGTTGGACGGATTGTTTCAAATCCGCTGAGCGGAATTGCATTTTGTACACGAGGGTCATGCGCATCGAAAGTGATGATGTTGTCTACGCCCATGTGAACAAGTTCCTGCAAAGCAAGGGCACAGTCCAAAGATTCTCGGCTGCTTCTCTTGTGCTGACGGCTCTCGTAAAGGAATGGCATGATAACATTGATACGGCGTCCTTTTCCTCCGATAGCGGCAATAATTCTTTTTAAGTTCTGGAAATGGTCATCAGGTGACATATGGTTTACATGACCTGAGAGTGAGTAAGTTAAACTGTAATTACAAACGTCAACCATAAGATATAAATCTTTACCTCTTACAGATTCGTTGATGATACCTTTTGCTTCTCCTGAACCAAAACGTGGAACTCTGGCATCAATAAGGTAAGAGTCTTTTTTGTATCCTGTGAAAACTTCAGATGCAGAAATATCCTGTGTGCTTTCATTACGCCATTTTACAAGATAGTCATTTACCTTATTTCCTAACTCTTGGCAGCCGTCAACGGCAATAAGACCAAGTGCTCCTACAGGGATGTTTTCTAAGTTGCGTTCTTTTCGGTGTAACATTAGTTTGCCTCCATATTCATTAGTTTCTTTTTCAGACGAATGTCATCGCCTATGAGTTTTAAAAGTTTGTAGTTACTTGTAATGCGTGAGAATGTACGCTGTGAATAGTAATCCGAAAAAGTTTCCAGTGCAAGGTTTGTTGAAATAATAGTAGATTTCTTTTTCAGCAGACGTTCATTCAGGCATAAAAATAATTGTGAAGTAGTGAACGAATTGGATAATTCAGTTCCTAAATCATCAATAATTAACAAATCACAGTCGAAGATATGAGAGTTCATCACTTCGGCGGTTTCATCTCTTCCGAACTTACTCTTTTCAAAAATGTTGAAGAGTTCAAATGCAGTAAAATAAATTACGGAATAAGATTTATCAATGAGTTCTTTTGCAATGCAGTTGGAAAGAAATGTTTTTCCTACGCCCGTATCTCCGTAGAGAAACAGGTTTTCAAAGTCTTCTCCAAATCTTTCAACAAAATCAACGCAGATTCGGTGTGCCTTTCTAATGGCGGTTAATGATGACAAACCGCTTTTTGCATCGACAAAATTATCAGAATAGTAATCAAAAGAAAAGGTATCGAAATTTTCCTTTTTCAGAATTTCTTTCAGATTAGACTGCGTATATAAAAGGTCAATGGTTGCCTGTTTAAAGCAAATACATTTTTCGTTGCCAATATATCCGGTATCTTTGCATAGAGGACATTCGTATACCGGCTCAAGATAGTTTTCGGGATAGCCGTTCTGTTTGAGCAATTCCGACTTTTCGCGGCATAAAGTATCCAGTTGTACACGAAACTCTTCTAAAGCATGTGTGTCGCCGTCAAGTAGTTTGCGGGCGTGTTTAACCCCGAGCATAGAAATAGAATCCTCAAGTTCTTTGAACTTGGGAATCTTTTCGTAAATTTCATTATAGCGTTGCGTCAAAATATTCTGACTGTGTAACTGTTTTTGCTCATAGTTACGCATAATCATATCATGTTGAGCGTTTCTTAATGCCACGATACTCTCCTTTTACTGTTTATTGGCTTAAAAGTTGCTTTTCCAAAGAATCGTAATCGTAAGTACGACCTTCAAAGTTGTTAAATTTGTTTTTCACAACAGGTTTTGTTTCTGCTCTTCGGCGGACAACAGTCTGACGGTGAGCAGAGTCCAAACGTTTCAAATCAGAGAGATGATGTACGTTGGACGCAATCCATTTTTTTAAAATGGAATCGGTATATTCAAAACTTGGCTGGTGCAATTTCGCCATTGTGCGATTGCAAGCCTCAATAATTAAATCTAAACTAAATCCGTATTCTTCCGTCCATTTTTTAATATATGCCAATTCCGGTGCGGCAGCGGCGCGTCCTTTAATTCCAAAAGCATTTAAAATGGAATAACAGTTTTTATTATAAAACTTAGAACTGTTTCTTGCCTGTTCTACCGTTGTAATATGCTCTTCGGACCATGCAAGAGCCACTTTTTGAATGTAATGCATACTCTTATGTCCGTTTTCCACACAGTATTCAATTAAATATTCTACAAGATCTGCGGAAAAATGCAAGGTGTCATAAAAATATGTAATGGCTTCAATATCCGTTCCGGATAATGTTTTCCCAAGATACTGTTCAGCAATAAATAACAGTGATTTTAACTCTTTGCGATTTTTAAACTGTTCAATGTTGGAAGTTTTCGGAACAGGTTTTTCCTCGACAACTTCTTCCTGCATAACGACAGGAGTAGGTTCGATGACAACCTCCGGCTCTTCAACTTTAACCTCTTCGCAAATTTCTGTCGGTTCATCGCCCATACTGATACCCTCAATTTCGTTATCGGAATCGTAGGTAAGGGAAATCAGCCCTTCCTTTTCCCAATATTTCAAAGCACGTAAAATATCTTTCTCCGTATTCTCAAGACAATCGGCGATAGCGGAGATTGTCACGGTTGTACACGGGTTTTGCAAATGGCGGAGTAAGAACAAATATACTTTCACATACTCCCCGTTTGCACGTGCCATATAATTGTCGATAAAATCATTCTCAATCCATGTGGAATTCATCTGAAGATGATTGTGTAATTTTAATGCTTTCATTGTATCTTTACCCCTTCAAAAAGTAAGTTCTTCTTCGTTCGTATGCGTATTATAACATTATATCGGCACAGGACAAAGAACTTTTCGGTGGAAAACTTGGCTTTTTTGTGGATAAAAAAATTGTGGATAATGGGGATAACTATGTGGAAAGTAACGATTCTCCAATGTTTACAACGTCTCCGGCACCCATAGTTATCAACAAATCATCGTGGATACAGTGTTTAAGCACGAAGTTTTCCACAGACTCAAAGTCAGGAAAATAGTGTACGTCTGTCCCTGATTTTTTAATTTCTTCAGCGAGAAGTTCAGAGGACATTCCCAAAGTATCCGTTTCCCTTGCGGCATAAATATCAACGAGAAGAACATGGTCCGCCAGAGAAAGAGCCTTTGCAAATTCATGGAAGAATGCTTTTGTTCTCGTGTAAGTATGCGGTTGGAAAATACACCACGTTTCTCTGTGCGGATAATGTTTTACCGAAGAAAGTGTTGCTGTGATTTCTGTCGGATGATGAGCGTAGTCATCGATAATTGTAAATCCGTTTCGTTCACCTTTGTATTCAAAACGTCTGTCTGTTCCGGAGAAAGACAAAAGTCCTTTTTTAATAGATTCTAAAGAAACTTCGGTAAGTTCGCCTACCGCAATGGCTGCTAGGGCATTGGACACATTATGTTCTCCCGTAACGGAAAGAGAAATCCGGTCAACAAACTCTCCAAAACGATAGAAATCAAAAGAAGTACAGCCTGTTTCATTATAAGTAATATTTTTCGCACAATAGTCATAATCGCCGTTCAGACCGTAAGTCAGTATACGGCAGGTCAGCCCATCCGTGATAGCGTTTATATTTTCAATTTCACCGTTAATGATAAGCGTTCCCTCTTCATTTTGAGGAAGTAACTGTGCAAAACGGTGGAAAGAATGACGAATATCGTCAATATCTTTGAAAAAGTCCATATGGTCTTCTTCTACATTTAAAATAATACTGATTTTCGGCAGAAAATGCAGAAAACTGTTTGTATATTCGCAGGCTTCCGTAACAAATACGCCTGAGTTGCCGACACGGATATTGCCGTTGATTGCTTTTAAAATACCTCCTACGGAAATCGTAGGGTCTTTCTCTCCCTCCAAAAGGACGTGGGATAACATGGAAGTTGTTGTTGTCTTTCCGTGTGTTCCGGAAACTGCGATAGGGCATTCATAGTTTGTCATCAACTGTCCGAGAAGTTCGGCGCGGGATAACATTGGAATGTTCTGACGAACGGCTTCCGCAAATTCTTCGTTATCTTCATGAATGGCAGCGGTGTAAACGACAACATCAATTTCGTCAATAATGTTAGATGCTTTTTGACCGTAGAAAATAGTTGCGCCTTTGCCTGTAAGATGCTCAGTCAGTGCGGATTCTTTATTATCTGAACCGGAAACGGTAAATCCTTCTTTTAACAAAATTTCAGCCAAACCGCTCATACTGATTCCACCGATACCGATAAAATGTACATGGATTGGCTTTCTAAAATCAATTTTATACATAAAAATGCTCCCCATTCTTCTTTTTTACATTTTTAAACATATTTTATAGTCTACCTTTATATTATAACTATTGTAGGATAAAATGCCAAGCCATTTCTTTTTGTGATATTTGTATGAAAAAAGAAAAAAAGATTTAAAAATTTTGTAAAAAACGTTCACGTACTGGCTTGCGTATGCTATAATAAAATTATTATTACTGGAAGGGGCGGTGACATGATAAAAAAAGAAATGATAGCAATGCTTTTAGCAGGCGGACAGGGCAGCAGACTGGGAGTTTTAACGGCAAAAGTAGCAAAGCCGGCAGTCTCATTCGGTGGGAAATACAGAATTATAGATTTTCCGCTGAGCAACTGTATCAACTCCGGAATTGATACGGTAGGAGTATTGACTCAGTATCAGCCATTAAGATTAAACACGCATATCGGAATCGGAATACCGTGGGATTTAGACCGTAATGTAGGAGGGGTAACCGTATTGCCGCCGTACGAAAAGAGTACAAGCAGTGAGTGGTATACGGGAACGGCAAACGCCATTTATCAAAATTTAGATTATATGAGCGCATACAATCCGGATTATGTATTGATTTTATCCGGTGACCACATATATAAAATGGATTATGAAGTTATGCTTGATTTTCATAAGGAAAACAACGCGGATGTTACGATAGCGGCAATGCCTGTACCGTTGGAGGAAGCAAGCCGTTTTGGAATTGTAATTACGGATGATGAGGGTAAAATCGAGGACTTTGAAGAAAAACCGGCACAGCCTAGAAGTAATCTCGCTTCTATGGGTATTTATATTTTCAGTTGGCCTGTCTTAAAAGAAGCGTTACAGGAGTTGTCAAGCCAGCCGAACTGTGACTTTGGAAAACACATTATTCCGTACTGTCACAGTAAAAATCAGAGATTATTTGCGTATGAGTACAACGGATATTGGAAAGACGTCGGAACATTAAGTTCATATTGGGAAGCAAATATGGAATTGATTGATATTATCCCTGAGTTTAATCTGTATGAAGAATTTTGGAAAATCTACACAAATTCAGGTGCGCTTCCGCCAAACTATGTTTCGGATCAATCGGCAGTGGAGAGAAGCATTATTTGCAACGGTGCAAGTATTTACGGTGAAGTACATAATTCTATTCTCGGTTCAAGAGTACGGATTGGGAAAGGAACGATTATAAGGGATTCCATTATTATGAATGAAACGGAAATCGGCGAGAACTGTGTAGTGGACAAGGCGATTATTGCCGAAAATGTAAAAGTCGGGGATAACGTCACTATCGGAATTGGAAGTGATAAGCCGAATAAGATGCGTCCGGATATTTATAATTCAGGATTAGCGACAATAGGAGAGAAGAGCGTAATTCCGTCAGATGTACAAATTGGGAAAAATACCGCCCTTAGTGGTGTGACATCAAAAGAAGATTACATAGGTGGAGTGCTTGAAAGTGGTGAAACATTAATAAAGGCAGGTGAAAGATAGGTATGAGAGCAGTAGGTATTATTTTAGCAGGTGGTAACAACAACAGAATGAAGGAACTGACGAATAAACGTGCGGTTGCGGCAATGCCTGTTGCGGGAAGTTACAGATGTATTGACTTTGCGCTCAGCAATATGACTAATTCTAATATACAGAAAGTGGCAGTGCTGACACAGTATAATGCAAGGTCTTTAAATGAACATATGAATTCATCAAAATGGTGGAATTTCGGAAGAAAACAGGGAGGTCTGTATGTATTTACACCTACCATTACAAAGGACAACGGTTATTGGTACAGAGGAACGGCAGATGCCATTCACCAAAATCTTGATTTTTTGAAGAAATCACACGAGCCGTATGTCATCATCACTTCGGCGGACGCGGTTTATAAATTGGACTACAATGAGGTTTTGGAATATCACATTAGAAAACAGGCTGATATTACAGTTGTATGCAAAGACTTAGAGCCGGGGGATAATGCAAGACGTTACGGAACAATCAAGATGAATGAAGACTGTCTGATTGAAGAGTTTGAGGAGAAACCGATGCTGGCAAAATCAAGAACGATTTCTACGGGAATTTATGTTCTTCGCAGAAGACAGTTGATTGATTTAATCGAAAAGGCAGCGGAGGAAGAAAATTATGATTTTGTAACGGATATTTTAATTCGTTATAAAAATGTAAAGAAAATTTACGGGTATAAGATTAAAAACTATTGGAGTAATATTTCAACAGTAGATGCTTATTACAAGACAAATATGGATTTCTTAAAACCTGAGGTGCGTGAGTATTTCTTCCATGAATTACCGCGAGTTTACTCTAAGGTGAGCGATTTACCGCCGGCAAAATATAATCCGGGGGCAGTTGTAAAAAATAGTTTGGTAGCGAGCGGAAGTATTATAAACGGTACGGTTGAAAATTCCATTCTATTTAAAAAAGTATTTGTTGGAAATAATTGTATTATTAAAAATTCAATCATTTTGAATGACGTTTATCTTGGGGATAATACATATATTGAAAACTGTATTGTGGAAAGCAGAGATACGATTCGTGCCAATACCCGCTACATAGGTGAGGACGGAATAAAGGTTGTAGTAGAAAAAAATGAGAGATATACATTATAATTAAGGAGGCAAAAGATATGCAGATTACAGATGTACGGGTAAGAAAGGTAGCAAAAGAAGGAAAATTAAAAGCGGTAGTGTCAATTACTATGGATGAAGAGTTTGTAGTACATGATATAAAAGTTATTGAAGGTGAAAAAGGTTTATTTATTGCAATGCCAAGCAAAAAATCATTAGACGGGGAATACAGAGATATTGCTCATCCGATTAATTCTGCAACAAGAGAGAGAATACAGAGTACGATTTTAGCAAAATACGAAGAGGCGTTACAGGAAGAGCCGGAAGTTGAAGAAGTCGTATAAGATTTAAAGATAATAAAGTGTCACGAAATCGGGAAAATGGTTTCGTGGCACTTTTTCTGTAAATCATGTATAATAGAGAAAAACTGAAAGGGAAGAAGAATGGATATAAAAGATTATATTTTGTATGAGGATGAACATCTGCTTGTCTGTCATAAATTAGCGGGAACAGCGACTCAGACAAGACGGATAGGTGAGAAGGATATGGTAAGTCTGCTGAAAAATTATTTGTATCAGCAGTCAGCAAAAAAACAAGAGCCGTATCTTGCCGTTATACATCGGTTAGACCAAATGGTAGAAGGATTACTTGTGTTTGCGAAAACGCCTTTTGCGGCAAAAGAATTGAGCAGACAGTTACAGCAAAAAGGGTTTGGAAAAGAATATAAGGCGGTTGTCTGTAAAATACCGATGCAAAAGAAAGGAACTCTTACGAACTACATGGTAAAAGATAAGCGTTCCAATACATCGCGGATATGCAGTGAAAATGAGATAGGGGCGAAAAAGGCGGTTTTACACTACGAGGTAGTGGAAGAAAAGGAAGACGGAACAGCGATGTTGCATATTTGTTTGGAAACGGGCAGACATCATCAGATCAGAGTGCAATTGGCAAATATCGGCTGCGGAATTATGGGCGATGCAAAATATAATGCGGGAAATTATGATAGGGAAAAGTGGAATAAGATTGCCCTCTGTGCCTATAGACTTCGTTTCGTGCATCCGAAGATGAAAAAGGAAATGATATTCGAGTTGTAGACTTGACAAAGATGCGTATTTCCCGTAAAATTACGAATAGTTATACAGATTGGCGATGAAAAGGATTAGTATATATAGGAGAAGTTACAGAGAGGAAATTTTTGGTGGAATATTTCTACGGACGCTATATAGAACCTGCCTTCGAGCTTTGTATGAAAGTACAACGTATCCCTGCGTTAAAGGGAAGAAAGTGAATTGTGACAGACAGGTATATGTTGTCATAATTAATTAGGGTGGTACCGCCGAGATTTTCGGTCCCTTTAGGGAACGAAAAATCCGGCGTTTTTTGTTTCCGTAAACTATCAAATAAAATAGTAAAAAGGAGAGAGTGCTATGGCAAAAGAAAAGAAATTTGTAGAGGCGATTACTTCAAGAGATGAGGATTTCGCACAATGGTATACAGACGTAGTAAGCAAAGCGGAACTGTGTGATTATACAGGAGTAAAAGGCTGTATGGTTTATCTGCCTAACGGATATGCAATTTGGGAGAAAATGCAGGCAGACCTTGATAAGAGATTTAAAGAAACAGGTGTAGAAAATGTATACCTTCCAATGTTAATTCCTGAAAATCTTCTTCAGAAAGAAAAAGACCATATTGAAGGATTTGCACCTGAAGTTGCATGGGTTACACATGGAGGAAATGAACCGCTTCAGGAAAGAATGTGTATCAGACCAACATCTGAAACATTATTCTGCGACCACTGGAGCAAAACAGTACAGTCTTACAGAGATCTTCCAAAGATTTGGAATCAATGGTGTTCTGTACTTCGCTGGGAAAAAACAACAAGACCTTTCCTTCGTTCAAGAGAATTTTTATGGCAGGAAGGTCACACAATTCATGCGACATATGAAGAAGCGGAAGAAAGAACAATTCTGATGCAGAAGATTTACAAAGAATTTATTGAAGAAAGTCTTGCAATTCCGCTTGTTGCAGGTAAGAAAACAGACAGTGAAAAATTTGCGGGAGCGGAAGATACTTATACGGTTGAAGCGTTGATGCATGACGGAAAAGCATTACAGGCAGCAACAAGTCATTTCTTCGGAAGCGGATTTGCAGATGCGTTTGATATTAAATATTTGGATAAAAACAATGAACTGCACAGCGTATATGAAACATCTTGGGGATTAACAACAAGAATGATTGGTGCGCTTATTATGGTACATGGTGATGACAGCGGTCTTATTCTTCCGCCAAGAATTGCGCCTATCCAAACAAGAGTGATTCCGATTGCACAGCACAAAGAGGGTGTTCTTGAAAAAGCGACAGAACTTATGAATACATTAAAAGCAGCAGGATATTCAGTTAATATGGATGACTCGGACAAGAGTCCGGGATGGAAATTCAGCGAGCAGGAAATGCAGGGAATTCCAACTCGTATTGAAATCGGACCAAAAGATATTGAGAATAATCAGGTTGTTGTTGTACGCCGTGATACAAGAGAAAAAATTGTCGTATCTTTAGATGAAATCGCAACAAAATTAGGAGAAATTTTGGAAACAATTCAGAAAGATATGTTTGATAAGGCGAAAGCATTCCTTGATTCTCACATTGACACTGCGGTTACTATGGATGAAATGATTGAAAAATTCCAAGAAAACCGTGGATTTATTAAAGCAATGTGGTGCGGAGATGAGGCTTGCGAGGACGAAATCAAAGCACAGACAGGGGGAGCGTCTTCACGTTGTATTCCACCTGAACAGGAACATTTATCAGATGTGTGTATCTGCTGTGGTAAACCTGCAAAACACATGGTTTACTGGGGAAAATCATATTAAAATAAAGAACGGAAAGGCACTTCGAAAGAGGTGTCTTTTTGTACACTTTCCCATGATATGAAGCTGCTGTGTGATATGTTAGGGAAAATCATGTTTAAACATAGATAAGGAAGGAATAAAAAATGAAAATTACATTACCGGAAAAAGTAAGGAAAATTATTCATACACTGAAAAGTCACGGTTATGAAGCATATGCAGTCGGTGGCTGTGTGCGGGATTCCATTTTAGGAAGAGTACCGGAAGATTGGGATATTACAACATCGGCTTTGCCGGAAGAAACAAAGGCGTTGTTTGACCGGACTTTTGACACAGGGATTGAGCATGGAACGATTACCGTGTTAATGGGAAAAGAAGGGTTTGAGGTGACAACATATCGCATTGACGGAAAGTATGAGGATAACCGACACCCAAAGCAGGTGACATTTACGAGATGTCTGCGGGAAGATTTGCTGCGCAGAGATTTTACGATTAATGCAATGGCATATAATGAAGAAGAGGGAATTGTCGATATTTTTGGCGGTATGGAAGATTTAAAACAGGGCGTAATCCGATGCGTTGGAAATGCGAAAGAAAGATTTGGCGAGGACGCACTGCGTATTTTGAGGGCGGTTCGATTTTCGGCACAACTCGGATTTACCATTGAGGAGGAAACGAAAGCGGGTATTGTGGCTTTAGCGTCCACGCTTCAGCAGATCAGTGCGGAAAGAATACAGGTAGAGTTGGTGAAAATGCTTGTTTCCCCTAACCCTGAGAGAATTCGTCTTGCCCATGAACTCGGCATCACGAAAGTGATTTTGCCGGAGTTTGACGAGATGATGAAAACGGAACAGGAAACGCCGCATCACATGTATACGGTTGGCGAACATACAATTAAGGCGCTCACACTTATCAGGGCAGATAAAATTTTAAGGCTGACAATGTTGTTGCATGATGTGGGCAAACCAATGATGAAAACGGTGGATGATGAGGGTGTTGCCCATTTTAAAGGTCACGATACAGAGGGTGAAAAAATCGTGAAACAGATTTTGAAGAGATTAAAATTTGACAATGATACGTTACGAAAAGTAACAAAACTGGTTAAATATCATGATTACAGAATCCCTGCACGAACAAAAAATGTAAGACGTGCGGTCAATATCATTGGGGAAGATTTATTCCCATTATATTTGGAGGTGCGTATGGCGGATACGCTGGCACAGAGTGAATATCAGCGTACAGAAAAACTGGCAAATCTTGACGGAATAAAAGACTGTTTCGAGGAAATACAGGAAAAGGGACAGTGCGTTTCCCTCAAAACGCTTGCGGTTACGGGAAATGATTTAATTCAACTTGGCATGAAGCCGGGAAAAGAAATCGGAGAAATGCTGAATACATTATTACAGTTGGTTTTGGATAACCCTGAATATAATAACGAAGAAATGTTAAAACTTTATGTAAAAGAAAGTGGAAAAATCTGACTTGTACAATAGATTTTGTTCTACTTTATAAAACTCCTTCATACAGTTAAAAGAGCAAAATAGAAAATGTAGGGGGAGTCATGAAAGAATATAGTTTAGATGTATTGGAGCAATATGATATAGAAGTCAGCGCTACGAAAAAAGTAAGGGGCGCTATTTTGTGCGAAACGGATAAAGGAGTACTTTTGCTCAAAGAAACCGTTGATTCGGAGAAAAAAATTCCGGCGTTGGAGGCATTGACAACTCAGATGATAAACAGAGGATATGAACGGGTAGATAATATGTTTATTAATAAGGAGGGGAATTTTGTCAGCGAGGCCGAAGACGGGACACGTTATGTACTGAAAAGGTGGTATTTGGGACGGGAGTGTGACGTGAAGCGTGAAACGGAAGTTTTGGAGGCGACAAGAAACCTTGCAAGAATACATTTACTCATGCAAATGCCGGATAATGACTGGAAAGATTTTACGGGAAATGATTTGACGGAAGAGTATATGCGACATAACAGGGAACTGAGAAAGGTGAGAAAATTTATACGAAATAAGACGGTGAAAAATCTGTTTGAAAATGTTGTTCTGCAGCATTTTGAGGAAATGTATATGTGGGCGGAATATGCCGGCAGGAAATTGGAGGCTTCCCCATATAAGACGATTCGGCAAAAAAGCGTTGAGAAAGGGACAATTACTCATGGGGATTACAATTATCACAATTTGATTGTAACGCAGCGGGGAATGGCGACAACTAATTTCGAACACTCCTGTCTGGATATTCAGGCGGCGGATTTGTACTATTTTATGCGAAAAGTATTGGAAAAATATCACTGGAGTGTGGAACTTGGCAGAGCGATGCTTCGCGCATATCAGGAAATAAAACCTTTGGGAGAGGAAGAAAAAGAATATCTCTGCATTCGTTTTATTTATCCGGAAAAATTTTGGAAAGTAATGAACAGTTATTATCATTCTAATAAAGCGTGGATTTCTGAGAAAAATGTGGAGAAACTTTCTCTTGCCATTTCGCAGACAGAGGAAAAGAAGCAGTTTTTAAAGAGTATATTTGCTTTTCATTTGGAAAATACTGTTGTATAATAGAGAACAGTAATTTACGGGAGGTAAAAGAAAGTATGGATTATCAGAAAAAATATGATCAATGGTTGAATGATGCTTACTTTGACGAAGACACAAAAGCAGAGTTAAAGGGAATTGCAAATGATGAAAATGAGATTAAGGAACGTTTTTATAAAGATTTAGAATTTGGAACAGCAGGACTTAGAGGAATTATCGGTGCAGGAACAAATCGCTTAAATATATATACAATCAGAAAAGCAACGCAAGGGTTGGCAAATTATATTTTAAAAAGAGATGCACAGGATAGGGGCGTTGCAATCGCATACGATTCGCGCCATATGTCACCGGAGTTTGCGGACGAGGCGGCGCTTTGCCTTGCGGGAAATGGAATTAAAGCGTATGTATTTGATGCGTTAAGACCGACGCCGGAATTATCTTTCGCGGTGCGTCAGTTAAATTGTATTGCGGGTATCAATATTACCGCAAGCCACAATCCGCCGGAATACAACGGATATAAAGTATACTGGGAAGACGGCGCGCAGATTACCCCTCCCCATGACAAAGGAATTATGGCGGAAGTGCAGGCAGTGGAAGATTTCCACACAGTAAAAACAATGTCTTTAGAGAACGCAAAAGAAGCGGGACTATATAAGACAATCGGTGCAGAAATTGATGACGTTTATATTGCGGCATTAAAAGAGCAGGTCATTCATCAGGATGCCATTGATGCCATGAACAAGGAGTTGAAAATTGTTTACAGCGCTCTTCATGGTACGGGAAATGTGCCGGTAAGACGTGTTTTAAAAGAACTGGGATTTGAAAATGTTTATATTGTAAAAGAACAGGAACTTCCGGACGGAAATTTCCCTACAGTATCTTATCCAAATCCTGAGTCGGAGGAAGCGTTTGAACTCGGTTTGAAATTAGCAAAAGAAGTGGATGCCGATTTAATTTTGGCAACAGATCCTGATGCGGACAGACTTGGCGTATATGTAAAAGATACAGTATCGGGAGAATATAAAGTTCTTACCGGAAATATGTCGGGATGTCTTCTTGCAGACTATGAAATCGGACAGAGAAAAGAAAAAGAGGGGCTTCCTAAGGACGGTTATCTTATTAAAACGATCGTTACGACAAATATGGCGGACGCCATTGCAAAAGGATACGGTGTGGGACTTATCGAAGTGTTGACAGGTTTCAAATATATCGGACAGAAGATTTTAGAGTTTGAAACAACAGGAAAAGGTCATTATCTGTTTGGATTTGAAGAAAGTTATGGCTGTCTTATCGGAACACACGCCAGAGATAAAGATGCTATTGTTGCCACAATGGCGCTCTGCGAGGCGGCGGCATACTACAAAACAAAAGGAAAAACATTGTGGGATGCAATGATTGATATGTACGAAAAATACGGATATTATAAAGACGGTATTCAGTCAATCACATTAAAAGGAATCGAGGGCTTGGAAAAAATTCAGCAGATTTTAAATACGTTAAGAGAAGAAACACCGTCCTCATTCGGTCCGTATAAAGTAGTGAAAGCCCGCGATTATCAGGCGGACACAATTAAAGATATGGAAACGGGAGAAGTAAAACCGACAGGGCTTCCAAATTCAAACGTAATCTATTACGATTTGACAGATGAAGCATGGTTATGCGTCAGACCGTCAGGTACAGAGCCGAAAGTAAAATTCTACTACGGAGTAAAGGGAGCATCTTTAGAAGATGCGGACAAAAAATCAGAAGAATTGGGCAAAGAAGTGCTTGAAATGATTGATAAAATGCTATAATTCCCTTGACAAATATAGGGGAAACCGTTATAACAATACTTAGGGCAAGAGCAGGAAAAATAGGGAAAATGCTCACGATTGCTACAGAATCTAAGATGGATTTTATGATACAACTAGAGGAGGATATATCCATGAATAAAACAGAATTGATTACAGCAGTTGCTGAAAATGCAGAATTATCAAAAAAAGATGCTGAGAAAGCATTAAAAGCTTTCGTTGAAGTTGTTACAGAAGAATTGAAAAAAGGTGAAAAAATCCAGTTAGTAGGATTTGGAACATTTGAAGTAAGCGAAAGAGCAGCAAGAGAAGGAAGAAACCCACAGACAGGAAAGACAATGAGTATTGCGGCTTGCAAAGTACCAAAATTCAAAGTTGGAAAAGCATTGAAAGATGCAGTAAATTGTTAAAAAAATGTGAACGGGGACGTAGTGAAATTCAATTTTGCTACGTCCCCTTTTAAGAGGAGGAACGATGAGATTAGATAAATTTTTGAAAGTATCCCGCTTGATTAAAAGAAGAACAGTGGCGAACGAAGCCTGTGATGCAGGTCGTGTGTTCGTCAACGGTTTAGTTGCAAAAGCATCACAGAAAGTAAAAGTGGGCGATGTTATTGAAATTCAGTTCGGAACAAAAAGCGTGAAAGCGGAAGTGCTTGCTCTTCAGGAAACGACAAAGAAAGAAGAAGCGAAAGATTTATTCCGCTATTTATAGGCAAAGGCATAAATTTACCGCTCTTTTCATATAATAGCAAAAAGAACGTATTGTCTGTTCGGACAAATGGAAAGGGCGTGTAGGTGAGTGGAAGAGAAGCAAGTGCCAAAAGCACATAAAATTATAATCAATAACCGAAAGACAAGTGTGGTGACGGGAGTGCTGGACGTATTGTCTTTTGATTTGAATGAAATATTGTTGGAAACGGAACAGGGAATGCTCATGGTTAAGGGAAGCGATATTCATGTCAACCGGCTCAGTCTGGAAAAGGGAGAAGTGGACATCTCGGGAAATATTGACAGTATCGCCTATTCCGAAATTCACGCAAAAGCAAAACAGGGAGAAAATCTGATTGCAAAATTGTTCAGATAACGGTTTATGCTTGGAGTAGAGAAAGAAATGGCAATATTTGTCCACGCCGTCATTGCGGGAATGGTTGTGTATGGTACATATACTTTGTTGAGAGTGATAAGAAGAATTATCAGGCATAATCTGATTTCTGTTTCGATAGAAGATTTTTTGTTTTGGGTAGGGACGAGTTTTTATTTGTTTATCGAAATCTATTATACAAGTGATGGTAGTGTTCGCTGGTTCTTCATACTAGGTGTTGTTTTGGGCATGGTTTTCCTCTCTTTTTTGATTTTTTTGACGAAAAAAATATGTGAAAAAATTAAGAAAAGTGTTGATAAACGGGCGAAAACACGCTAATATGAACATATGTTATGGGGATAATGATGTATAAATAAGTAGTAAATGGGGAATTTGTATGGCGAAAATAAACAAAAAAATATCTTCACGCCAAAGAAAACAACAGTTAAAACGTCATAAACGCAGTATGGTAATTGTTACCTGTGTTCTTGCATTGCTTGGTGGAGTTGTTTTTGTAGGAAGTATTTCGCTTCAGGCGAAGAATAAAACATATAAAGCGCAGGAGCAGGAGTTACAAAGACAGATTAAAGAAGAGGAAGAAAGACTGGAAGATATTAAAGAATTTGAGGAATATGTGCAGACGGACGAGTATATAGAGGATAAGGCGAAAGAAGAGTTAGGGCTTGCCCGTAAGAATGAGATTTTATTTCAGGCAGAAAAATAATATATAGATTTTACAAAAGATTGCGGTTTACGCAATCTTTTTCTTTTATATACATTTGGAAAAAGAGAGGAGAGAGGAAATGAGTAAAGTAAATGTGGACAATCCGTATGTGACACAGATAGATAAGTTTGCGAATTCGCTCAGGCATCTATCGAATACATTTTTACATTTAGAGGAGAAAAGGGATACACTGACACAGACAGAAATGGAGGAGATTTTCACTGAGGTGGACGAGAGTGTCTGCAAGGACTGTGAAAACAGAGAGTGGTGTATGGGAGAAAATTCTATTTCCACTTATCAAATGGTATATGAAATTCTTTCTGCGGTGGAAGAGTACGGTGTTGAACTGAATACGGAATTAAAAAGAAAATTGCAGAAAAGGTGTATACAAGCGCCGAGATTTTTGCGTGAAACACTCGACACGTTTCAGGGTGCGAAAAAAACGCTTGTTTGGAACAATAAACTTGCACAGAACAGACAGGGGTGTGCCATTCAACTGGATTCTTTTGCCCATATGATTCAGCACGCAACCCGTGAACTGAATGCAAGTATTTTTTCGGACGAGGCTCTGGAGAAGAAAATACAGGCACAGTTGAAAAAAATAGACGTGCGTCTGTTAAGCAGTGTGTTTTTGATTACGCCTGAGGGAAAATATGAAATACATTTAACCGTCCGTTCTAAAAAGGGACAATGTGTGACGACAAAGGAACTTGTTTCCAATCTGTCGAAAATAGTGGGGAGAAAAATGGTTTTGCCGGAGGGCGAGCGACTTTTAGTCGGGCAGGAATATTGTACGATTGTTGCTATGGAAGGTCCGAAGTACCACACTTTACAGGGGGTTGCGAAAATCGGAAAAGGTTGTGATAAGATTTCGGGGGATAACTTTTCCATGATGGAACTCCCCGGTGGAAAACATGGCGTTGTTTTGTCAGACGGTATGGGTTCGGGGGAGAGAGCGTTTCAGGAGAGTGCAATGGTTGTGGAAATGCTGGAGGAATTGTTGATTGCGGGGTTTCCGAAAGAAACCGCTATTCAGATGATGAACACGGCGCTTGTCATGGGCAGGGAGGAAATTCGGTTTTCCACAATAGATATGAGTATTTTTGATTTATACAACGGAAAATGTGAGTTTGTAAAGGTGGGAGCGTCCACAACGTATATAAAACGTGGGGATAAAGTGGAAAGAATTAGTTCCACCAGTCTTCCGATAGGTGTTGTACAATATTTGGAGATAGAAACAACGAAGAAACGATTGGAAAATGGAGATTTTGTGATTATGGTGACGGACGGCGTGCTGGACGCACTTCCGGTGGGCGAACAGGATTTGCTTATGGAAACGATTATAAGCGGAACAAATAAAAATAATCCGAAAGAAATGGCACATCATATTTTAGAACAGATACTGGAGTGGACAGGGGAAGAGCCTCTGGACGATATGACCGTTTTGGCGGTTGGATTTTGGAGTTTATAAGGCAAATGAAAAGGTTGCATTTTAAAACGGAATTCTATATAGTGGAACTGTATAGCAAAGGATAAAAGGATTGAATAAAATGATAGAAAAAGTTGCACAATTCGTAAAAAAATGGGAAATGCTGCAAAAAGAAGACAAAGTTATTGTGGGCGTATCAGGGGGTGCGGACTCGGTATGCCTTCTTTTTGTTTTAATGGAACTGCAGAAGAAGATTGGGTTTGAGATAGTGGTTGTCCATGTGAATCATCTTTTGCGTGGACAAGATGCGGAAAATGATGAGATTTATGTGAGGAAACTATGTGAGAAATATCATCTCCTCTGTGAAGTTTATCGGGAAAATGTGGAATGTATTGCAAAGAAGAGGAAAGAATCATTGGAGGAAGCGGGGAGAAATGTAAGACGCGAGGCTTTTGAGCGAACTTTACAAAAATATCACGGAACGAAGATTGCACTGGCACATCACAGAAATGATAATGCGGAAACGCTTTTAATGAATCTTTCGAGAGGAAGCGGTTTGGCGGGACTTGGCGGAATGCGTCCGGTAAAGGATAATAAAATTCGTCCGTTACTCTGTCTTGAGCGAAAAGAGATTGAAGAATATTTGCAAAAGGAACACATTTCCTATTGTACAGATGAAACAAATCTTTCAGACGATTACACGAGAAACCGTGTCCGCAATCATGTTATACCGACTTTGGAAAAGGGCGTAAATGAAAAGGCAGTGGAACATTTTTCGGAAACAATGGAGAGAATATGGGAACTGCAGGACTATATGGAGGAGGAAACGGAAAAGTTATATAACCGTGTTGTACTGGCAAAAGAGAAGAAACTCTTTCTGTTAAAAGAAGAATATGAGAAAACGCCGTCTGTTTTTCGCGGACCTCTTATCAAAAAAGCGATTGCTTCTGTGGCGAAACGGGAAAAAGATATTCATGCCGTTCATATAGAAGAGGTTTGCAGACTAATGGAAAATCAGGTGGGCAGAGAAATTTCTCTCCCCTATGGTATTTGTGCAATCCGCTGTTATGAGGGAATATGTTTATTGTCTGTAAAGGAAAAAGCACAGAGGGAAAAACAGGAAAAACCGAAGTCAGATTTATGGGAGAGTAACAACAGACGGATAGGGGAGTGGTATATTTCCTATGAAATAAAGGACGCAGAGGAAATAGAAAGGGTTGCGACAGAAAACCCCTACACGAAGTGCTTTGATTATGATATAATGAGAAAGACTATAACGATACGGACGAGGACTGCGGGTGACTACATTACAATTAACGAAAATGGAGCGAAGCAGAAACTGAAATCCTACTTTATCAATGAGAAAATTCCGAAAGAGGAGAGGGATAACATTCTTCTTTTGGCAGAGGGAAATCATATTTTATGGATTTTCGGATATAGAAGAGGGTGTGCGTATCAGATAGGTAAAAATACAAAACATATATTAAAAATCACAATAGACAAAGGAGAAAAAAACAATGGCAGAAACGATTAAAGTGTTAATTTCAGAAGAAGAGGTAAATGAGAGAATTGAAGCGTTAGGGAAGAAAATCAGCGAAGACTATGCCGGAAAACAGGTACATTTAATCTGTGTATTAAAAGGCGGGGTATTTTTCATGTGCGAACTTGCGAAGAGAATTACAGTTCCCGTATCTATGGACTTTATGAGCGTAAGCAGTTACGGTGACGGAACATCATCAAGCGGAGTAGTGAAAATCGCAAAAGATTTGGACGAAACATTAGAGGGAAAAGATGTTATCGTTGTGGAAGATATTATTGATTCGGGAAGAACATTGTCATATTTGTTGGAAATTCTCAAGAAGAGAGGTCCAAAGAGTATGGGATTATGTACATTGCTTGACAAACCGGACCGCCGAGTGAAAGACGTTAAAGTAGACTATGTCGGATTTGAAATTCCTGATGAATTTGTAGTCGGATACGGACTTGACTATGCACAGAAATATAGAAATCTACCATACATCGGCGTAGTGGAAGGTGTCGAGTAGAAAGGGGTATTAGGAAATTGAATAATGGTAAAAGCAGAGGTGTAAGTGGTTTTCCCTTCATCTTCTTAATTGTGGTGTTTTTAGGAATGTGGTGGATTTTAAGCGATATTCCGCAGAGAGAAACAGCCTATACTTACAGTGAATTTAAGTCTGCTGTTCAGGAAAATGAGGTGAAATCCGTTACAATTAAGCAAAATAAAGCAATTCCGACAGGACAGGTGGAAGCGGTTTTAAAAGATGACCGAAAGGAGTCCTTTAATGTATCGGATGTAAAAGAAGTTGAAAAGTTTTTGGACAAAGAAAAGGTAGATTACTATGTAAATGATGTTCCGAAAGACAGTTGGTTTGCCACAACAGGATTTTCAACACTTGTATCTGTAGGGCTTATTTTATTTCTGTTTATGATGATGAACCGTCAGGCAGGTGCAGGAGCGGGCGCTAAAGCGATGAACTTCGGAAAGAGCCGTGCAAAAATGAGTACGGACAAAGACAGAAAGATTACGTTTTCGCAGGTAGCAGGGCTTCAGGAGGAAAAAGAAGATTTGGAAGAAATCGTAGACTTCTTAAAAGCCCCGAAGAAATATATTCAAGTCGGTGCGAGAATTCCGAAAGGGGTACTTCTCGTAGGACCTCCGGGAACAGGTAAGACACTTCTTGCAAAGGCGGTTGCGGGGGAAGCGGGCGTTCCGTTTTTCACGATTTCCGGTTCAGACTTTGTGGAAATGTTTGTCGGTGTCGGCGCTTCCCGAGTGAGAGATTTGTTCGAGGAAGCGAAGAAGAATGCACCGTGTATCATTTTTATAGATGAAATTGATGCGGTTGCGAGAAAACGTGGTACAGGAATGGGCGGCGGTCACGATGAGAGAGAGCAGACGCTGAACCAACTTCTTGTTGAAATGGACGGTTTTGGCGTAAACGAAGGAATTATCGTTATGTCCGCTACAAACCGTGTAGATATTCTTGATCCGGCGATTTTAAGACCGGGACGATTTGACAGAAAAGTTATGGTCGGCAGACCTGACGTAAAAGGAAGAGAAGAAATTCTTCGTGTACACGCAAAAGGGAAACCTCTTGGCGATGATGTGGATTTATTACAGATTGCGCAGACAACGGCGGGATTTACCGGAGCGGACTTGGAGAACCTGTTAAATGAAGCGGCGATTAATGCGGCAAAAGAGGACAGGGTTTATGTAAAACAGAATGATATTCGTAAGGCATTCGTAAAAGTCGGCATCGGGGCAGAGAAGAAGAGCCGTATTATTTCAGAAAAAGAAAAGAAAATTACGGCATACCATGAGGCAGGTCATGCGATTTTATTCCATGTTCTGCCGGACGTCGGACCTGTTTACAGCGTATCCATTATTCCGACAGGAACAGGTGCGGCAGGTTATACAATGCCTCTTCCTGAAAAAGACGAGATGTTTAATACAAAAGGCAAAATGCTGCAGGATATTACGGTATCGCTTGGCGGACGAATTGCGGAAGAAATTATTTTTGACGATATTACAACAGGGGCATCTCAGGATATTAAGCAGGCGACAGCTATGGCAAAATCAATGGTAACAAAATTTGGTATGTCAGAGGTGCTTGGTCTGATTAATTATGACAATGACAGTGACGAAGTGTTTGTAGGACGTGATTTTGCCCATACATCAAGAGGATACGGAGAGGAAGTTGCGGGACAGATTGACAGAGAAGTGAAACGTATCATTGATGAATGCTATGCAAAGGCAAAAGCAATTATCGAGGAACATCAGTCTGTACTCCATGCGTGTGCGGATGCTTTGCTTGAAAAAGAAAAGATTACGCGAGAAGAATTTGAGGCATTATTTGAGGAAACAGTTTCTGAGAGTTAGAGAAGGAGTGCTTCTATGAATAGACAGGCGTTATTTAGTGACGGGACGGGGAGTTATGTTTGGCCTCCCGATCCGTCGGTAAATGACCGGATTACCATACGGTTTCGCACGGCGAAAGATGATGTGGAAAAAGTGTGGATTGTATCCGGAAAAGAAAGATTGCCGATGACAAAGAGAGAAACAGAGGGGAACTTTGATTATTATACGGTTGAAAAACAATTAGGCAGTGAGATTTTTTACTATTATTTTGAAATAAAAAGTAAAGATGATTACTGCTACTATAATACATATGGAGTTTGTAAAGATCTGATTCATTCGTATTCCTTTGCCATTGCACCGGGATTTTCTACACCCGATTGGGCAAAAGGGGCGGTAATGTATCAGATTTTTGTTGATCGGTTTTGTAACGGCGATAAAACAAATGATGTGGAAACGAGAGAGTATCTGTATATAGGCGAGCCGTCTCAAAAGGTAACAGATTGGAACCGCTATCCGCGGGAAATGGATGTGCGTGATTTTTATGGCGGAGATTTAAAAGGGGTTATGGATAAATTAGATTATCTTCAGGACTTAGGAATTGAGGCGATTTATTTTAACCCGATATTTGTTTCGCCGTCTAATCACAAATACGATATACAGGATTACGATTATATTGATCCCCATTATGCGGTAATTGTAAAAGACGGCGGGGATTTAATCGGTGAACATGCCAAAAATAACGTTCACGCCACAAAATATCAGATAAGAACGACGGACAAAGAGAATTTGGAGGCGAGCAACCGCTTTTTTGCACAGTTGGTGGAAGAAATTCACCGAAGAGGAATGAAAGTGATTTTGGACGGCGTATTTAACCATTGCGGTTCTTTCAATAAATGGCTGGACAGAGAACATATTTACGAGCGGCAGCAGGATTATGAAAAAGGGGCGTATGTTTCAAAGGACAGCCCATACAGAGAATTCTTTCATTTTAATGCAAACAATGACTCCGACTGGCCGTATAACAGCCGTTATGAGGGGTGGTGGGGACACGATACTCTACCGAAATTAAATTACGAAGACTCTCCAAAGTTGGAGGAGTATATACTGCACATTGCGAAGAAATGGGTTTCTCCTCCGTACAATGTGGACGGCTGGAGATTAGATGTTGCCGCAGATTTAGGTTACAGTAATGAATACAACCATGAATTTTGGAAAAAATTCCGCAATGCCGTAAAAGAAGCAAATCCAAACGCTGTTATTATTGCGGAACACTACGGCGATCCGAAAGAATGGCTTTTGGGAGATGAGTGGGATACGGTAATGAATTATGACGCTTTTATGGAACCGATTACTTGGTTTCTAACCGGAATGGAGAAGCACAGTGATGAGGAACGGCAGGAACTTTGGGGGAATGCGGATCACTTTATTGAGACGATGAAGTATCATATGTCTAAAATGTTTACGCCCTCAAGGCTTGTGGCAATGAATGAACTTTCCAATCACGATCATTCTCGTTTTCTGACGAGAACAAATCATATGGTCGGAAGAGCGGCACAGTTGGGGGCAAAGGCAGCGGAAGAGTACGTGAGCAAAGCGGTTTTTAGAATTGCCGTCACAATGCAGATGACTTGGATTGGTGCGCCGACTGTTTATTACGGCGATGAGGCGGGTGTTTGCGGATTTACCGATCCCGATAACAGACGAACGTATCCGTGGGGATTTGAGGATAAATCGCTGATTGCCTTTCATAAAGAAATGATACGCATTCATAAGAAATACGAAGAGTTCAGAAGCGGTTCGATTTTATTGCTGCATGGAGAAGAGCATATTTTGGCGTATGCACGTTTTAGCGATGAAAAGCAGTTTGTTATTGTAATCAATAACAGAAGTGAGCGTGCGGAGGTGGTTGTTCCGGTGTGGCGTGCGGGAGTTCCCGAAAAAAGTCGGATGAGAAGGTTGATGTACACCTATGATGATGATTATACAACGGAATATGAGGAAATCATTGTGAAAAACGGAGAGGTTGTTGTCAATATGGGTAAACACTCGGCACTTGTAATGAAAACAATGGAATTTTAAATGTCAGGACGTCTTAGGGCGTCCTGTTTTTTGGGAAACATAAAAATTAATAAAAAAAGATAACAAACTATTGTATGAAAGTAAGTGGCTGGAGCCGGGAACCGCTATTGTAGAAATTGAAATAAAAGAGAAATTAGAGGCAGGCGATTACCCAATCAGTATTCAGGTCAAGACCGGTTCGTTAGATGATCCTGAAGTTGAGATGAACGGTGGAGAAATAGATTCAGTTTTAAGGGTGGAATAATCATGAAGAAAAACCGGAGAAAAATATTTTTCTGTTTCTGTTTAGCAGCATTATTTCTTGTAGGATGTGGGAAGAAAGAATATGAGGCAAAAAATGTTATAGAAGAACAAGGAAATACATTTCAGATTGGGGATTTACAGTTGGAGGTTAAATCACAGGACAAAAGAGAAGAGATTAAGCCGAAAAAACCACAGGGATATTATAACCACTACAAAAAAGAAGAGGGTTATTACTATCATGTATTATACGGAACGCTGAAAAATACAGGAGATAAAAAAGTAAAGGTAAATCAGATAAAAGTGGAGGGTATCTCTCAGAAAGAACATTATCAGGGCAAACTCGTTCTTATTAATGAAATTCAAAGTTATTTTTGGGAAGAAATAGAACCGGGTGCAGAATTGGAGTTTTATGCTTTTTCCATTGTTGAGCAAAAAAGCAAAGCGCCGACAGAATATTGCTTTTATTTTGACGAGGACGGAAAAACAGACAAAGAGCAGAAGAGTTTTGATTATAAGATAAAATATACAATTCCTTTGGATTTGAAAATGAGCAAGGATAATTAAGGATAGGTGGAGAAAGGGTGCGAAAGAAATTACTTTTACTATGTACAGTTATTTTATGTATCATGGCGGTTGGTTGTGGGAAACTTTATTATAGGGATACCAGTGCGGGGAAAATCATAGAAATATCTATGGAAGAACTGGAAACAATGATGTCAGAGAAAAAAACATTTACCCTAGTTGTTACCCGTGATTATTGTAAATACTGTGCGGAATTTTTTGAATTAATGAATAAATATCTCAAAAATCATCATGTGGAAATTTATAACGTTAATCTTGATGAGAATTTTGGTATGCAATCAGATAAAAATATAAAAAAGATAGAAAAAATGTTTCCGAATTTTGTGGGAACTCCGGGAATATTTTATATTAAAGACGGAAAATTAGTGAATCAGTTAGATAATGAAACGCAAGATTTGACTGAAAAATTATTTGATGACTGGGTAAAAACATATAAGTTAGACGAGAAGAAATAATCAATATATTTCTTTCATGAAATGGGGGAGTCTTTTGGAAAAGAAGAAAGAGAATGTTAGAAAACTTATATATTTTAATGAAGATACATGTGTATGCTGCGGAGAAGTTGTGCCTGAAGGTCAAATGATATGTGCAAAGTGTCAGCAAAAGTTAACTGCTGAGAAAAAAACAGACGGAGAATAAAGTTTTTCTTGCCTTTTTTGTTGGAATATGGTATAAATAATTATTGTTGAGATATATGGATGGATTCCCGAGTGGCCAAAGGGGGCAGACTGTAAATCTGTTGGCACCGCCTTCGAAGGTTCGAATCCTTCTCCATCCACTCACTTATTCATGGGTAGAGAAAGCGGTTTGCTAAAACCAAAACGGTTCGAAACTTTCTCAATCCATTTATAATTCTAATATGCCGCAGTGGCGGAACAGGCAGACGCACAGGACTTAAAATCCTGCGGGACTTATACTCCCGTACCGGTTCGATTCCGGTCTGCGGCAGTGAAAAAGGAGCGGGAGAGAAATCTTTGAGATACAGAGGTTTCTCTCTTTCTTTTTGATAGATATGTAAAAGTGCATTTTTAGAAAAACACACTAGGAAATTGCAGAGAACTGCGGTATAATGTACCGAGAATAGGAAGTAGTATAGATTGAAAAGTGAAAGAGAAGATAATTGAGGAGAAAGAGATGAAAGAGATTAAAATCACAGATACAGTTAAATACATTGGTGTAAATGATAAAACATTAGATTTATTTGAAAGTCAGTATGTGATTCCAAATGGAGTTTCCTACAACTCATATGTCATTCTTGATGAGAAAGTAACTGTTATGGATACAGTAGATGCAAGGGCGACAGAAGAGTGGCTTGCTAACTTGGAAGAAGTTTTGGGCGGAAAATCAGTGGACTATTTGGTTGTATCTCATATGGAACCGGATCATGCGGCAAATGTACAGAGATTGATTGAAAAGTATCCGAATATGCAGGTGATTGGAAATGCGAAAACATTTAATATGATTCCACAGTTTTTTAATGTAGACTTAGAAGAAAGAAAAGTTGTCGTAAGAGAGGGTGATACCTTAAATATAGGAAAACATACACTACAGTTTTTCATGGCTCCAATGGTACACTGGCCGGAAGTTATGGTTACTTATGAGCAGTCCGAGAAAATTCTCTTCTCAGCAGACGGATTTGGAAAATTTGGGGCGTTAGATGTGGAGGAAGAATGGACTTGCGAAGCAAGACGCTATTATTTTAATATTGTAGGAAAATATGGTGTACAAGTTCAAAATCTTTTGAAGAAAGCGGCAGCGTTGGATATCGAGATGATTTGTCCTCTTCACGGTCCGATATTAAAAGAAAATTTAGGATATTATATTGATAAATATAATACATGGAGCAGTTATGAGCCGGAAGAAGAAGGTGTTTTAGTTGCCTATGCTTCTATTCATGGAAATACTGCAACGGCAGCAAAGAAAATGGCGGAAATCCTTAAAGAAAAAGGTGTGAAAAATGTGGAGACAGTGGACTTATCAAGAGATGATATGTCTGTGGCTCTTGCAGATGCCTTTAAATATGACAAACTGGTTGTGGCTTCGGCAACATATGATAATGGAATGTTTCCGTGTATGGAAGATTTCTTAGCACATTTAAGGGCGAAAAACTACCAAAAACGTAAAGTGGCACTTATGGAAAACGGTTCATGGGCGCCGACAGCGGCAAGACAGATGAAAGCAGTCTTTGAAGGGTTGAAAAAAATAACAATCTGCGATACTGCAGTGACAATTAAATCCGTAATGAATGATGATACAGTGGAAGTTATGGAAAAAATGGCAGATGAATTAATGGCGTAAAGTGATAAGGGCGTGGTGTGCGAACCATGTCCTTTTGCTTTATGGGGGAGTGGAAAAATTAAATAATTCAAATTAAATAATTCTATAAAAAAGTTCTTGACAATATTTTGTATATCTGATATGATATTAAACGTGTCAGAGATAAGTTATCAAATGGCATAAGCCCAGATAGCTCAGTCGGTAGAGCAGAGGACTGAAAATCCTCGTGTCGCTG
>Stewie_p2__coassemble_1086_pt1 | contig 42215 bp, 43 predicted proteins | sample Stewie_p2__metabat2_low_PE_030 | metagenome-assembled genome bin Stewie_p2
TTCCAGTTCTTAAAAGATGCCGTTCATTAGGTATGGACCCAATCTATTTAGGAATTGATAAAAAATCTAACAGACAGTTAAAAAGAGCAAATAGAAAAATGAGCGAGTATGGTCTTCAGTTACGTGAAAAACAGAAAGCTAAATTTATCTACGGTGTTTTAGAAAAACCTTTTAGAAACTACTTTGCAAAAGCTTCTAAAATGAACGGTATGACAGGTGATAACCTTATGATTCTTCTTGAATCAAGATTAGACAATGTTGTATTCCGTATGGGACTTGCTAGAACAAGAAGAGAAGCAAGACAGATCGTTGACCACAAACACGTTTTAGTAAACGGAAAACAGGTTAACATCCCATCTTACTTAGTAAAAGCCGGAGATACAATCGAAATCAAAGAAAAAAACAAAGGTTCTCAGAGATACAAAGACATCTTAGAAGTAACAGGCGGAAGATTAGTACCTGAATGGTTAGACGTTGATGCTGAAAACTTAAAAGGCAGCGTAAAAGAACTTCCACTTCGTGAAGCAATTGATGTTCCTGTAGACGAGATGTTGATTGTCGAATTATATTCTAAATAATCCATAAGGATTATTTAGAAATTCACCCTCAATATTTTAATAACCCAAAGGAGGGACTTTGTAGTGTTTGATTTTAATAAACCAAATATTGAAATTACAGAAATTTCAGAAGATAAAAAATATGGAAGATTTGTTGTGGAGCCTCTTGAAAGAGGTTATGGAACAACTCTTGGTAACTCTTTAAGAAGAATTATGCTTTCTTCTTTACCGGGTTCAGCAATCAGTTATGTAAAAATCGATGGAGTTTTACATGAATTCAGTTCTATTCCGGGTGTGAAAGAAGATGTTACTGAGATCATAATGAATCTGAAATCTTTAGCGATTAAAAACACTTCTGAGACTGACGAACCAAAAACTGCATACATCGAGTTTGAAGGTGAAGGAGTCGTAACAGGTGCAGACATTCAGGCAGATCCTGATATCGAAATCATGAACCCTGAAACTGTAATTGCTACATTAAATGGTGGAGCAGACAGTAAATTATACATGGAACTTACTATTACAAACGGTAGAGGATATGTAAGTGCTGATAAGAATAAAAACAGTGAATTGCCAATCGCGGTAATTCCGATTGATTCTATCTACACACCTGTTGAGAGAGTAAATTTAACAGTAGAGAATACTCGTGTAGGTCAGATTACTGACTTTGATAAATTAACACTTGACGTTCATACAAACGGTACATTAGCGCCGGATGAAGCGGTAAGTTTAGCAGCAAAAGTTCTTAACGAACATTTAAAACTATTCATCGACTTATCAGAAGTTGCTCAGGCTGCTGAGGTTATGATTGAAAAAGAAGACGATGAAAAAGAAAAAGTATTAGAAATGAGTATTGATGAATTAGAACTTTCAGTTCGTTCATACAACTGCTTAAAGAGAGCAGGAATTAATACTGTTGAAGAATTAACAAACAGAACTTCAGAGGATATGATGAAGGTGCGTAACCTTGGTCGCAAATCTTTAGAAGAAGTATTGGCTAAATTAAAAGAACTTGGCTTAGAGCTAAGTCAAGGCGAAGAATAAAGTGTTGTTGATAAATCCGAAGCGTACAGCAACAGCACATGGCTAGTAAGCCCGAAGAAGCATAACCACGTGTTTATTGGAGGAAATAAAAATGGCAAAATATAGAAAACTTGGCAGAACATCAAGCCAGAGAAAAGCATTAATCAGAAATCAGGTAACAGCATTACTTAACAACGGTAAAATCGTTACTACAGAAGCAAAAGCAAAAGAAATCCGTAAAGTTGCAGAAGGACTTATTGCTTTAGCAGTAAAAGAAAAAGATAACTTTGAAGAAGTTAAAGTTATGGCAAAAGTTGCTCGTAAAGATCAGGACGGTAAGAGAGTAAAAGAAGTTGTAGACGGTAAAAAAGTTACTGTTTATGATGAAGTTGAAAAAACAATTAAAAAAGATATGCCTTCTAGATTACACGCAAGAAGAGAAATGCTTAAAGTTCTCTATCCTGTAGTAGAAGTTAAAGACGGTAAAAAGAGAAATGCAAAAGAAGTTGATTTAGTAGCAAAATTATTTGATGAAATTGCTCCTAAATATGAAAACCGTAACGGTGGTTACACAAGAATCGTAAAAATCGGTTTACGTAAAGGTGATGCCGCTATGGAAGTTCTTCTTGAATTAGTATAAGAATAACAAATATATGGCCCGATAGAATTGTTCTATCGGGTCTTTTGCTATATAATGAGGGAAAAGAAAGGCGGTGTCGAAAAATGAAGAAGAAAAAAGCGGTAATTTGGGGTGGAATTGGCATTTTTATTTTGCTTTTATGTATTGTTCTTATTTTATCTCAAAACAAAAATGAATTAGGAAGAGATAAAGATGAAGAATTTGCTTCAGGAACGGATATAAAAATTGAAGCAATCTCATCGGAGCAGAACAATTCGCTCTACAAATTGTGCAAAGTTTGGGGATATGTCAAGTATCGCCATCCCGATATTATTAACGGGAAAATAAATTGGGATGCCGAACTTTTCCGTATTATGCCTGAGATTTTGAAAAGTGAGAATCAGGAAAACACAAATAAAATTTTATATGACTGGTTAAAGAAATTTCCGTTTGAGCAGAAAACAGATAAGAAAGCAGAAAAATATTTAACATATTCGCAAAAAGAGGACAGGGGAGAATCGGATAGCAGTTGGATTTATGATAATGAGTTTTTGGGTACAGAAGTAAGTGAGTATCTACAGAAGTTGTCTAAAACATTTATCGGAGAGAGAAAAAATGCCTATACTTCTTTTGAGGATAACCAGCAGGTTGCATTTTTGAAAAATGAAAAAAATTATCCTCTTAGGAACGATGATGACGGAATGAAGTTACTTTCTCTTTTTAGATTTTGGAATATATATGAATACTATTCGCCTAATGTTCAAATTACACGGAAAGATTGGGATGAAGTGCTAAAAGAGGGGATTGTTAAAATAGTAGAAACGAAAACATATAAGGATTATGCACTTGCTATTGCGGAAGTGGCGGCACAGACGGGGGATGCACATTTAGAAGTATTTGATAAAGAGGGAGCATTGGGCAATATTTACGGAAAATATTATCTACAATGTGATTTAATTTATGCGGATAATCGGGTAGTCGTTAATCAAGTAAAAAAAGGGGAGGAGAAACTAAAAGCAGGAGATATTTTATTGTCTGTCGATGATATGGAGATTGACAAAAGGATAGAAGAACTGAGTAAATATAAGGCGATCCCGCAGGAAAATAAATTTCTTGAAAAGATAAAGTATCAACTTATTCAGACAAAGGAACTGACTTCGGAGGTTGTTGTCTTAAGAAATGGAAAAGAAAAAAGTCTAAAGGTAACGACGTCTAAAGATATTTACCAATATCAAAATCCGCAGAAGGCCGGCTTAATAAAAGATGAGAATATAGGGTATATAGATCCTTCAACTTTGGAGGAGGGAGATTTAGAAAAACGGATGAAAGAGTTTGCAGATACGAAAGGGATTATTGTAGATTTAAGATATTATCCTTCAACGGAAATCACATATTTGCTGGCGGAATATATTATTCCTGAGCAGAAAATTTTTGCATACTTGAGTTTCTCTAATCCTGCAGTTCCGGGAAGTTATTATTCCGTACCGTTTTCATCAGGCAAAGGTTCTCTGAAAGATAAAGAGTATCCACAATATAAGGGGAAAATTATTTTATTGATGAATGAAAGAAGTATGAGTCAAAGTGAGTTTGCTATTATGTCTTTACGCCAGTCCCCAAATGCAGTTGTAATTGGAAGTAATTCTATAGGGGCAGACGGAAATACAGTACAGGTGAAACTTCCGGGAGATATTCAAATGAAAATAAGCGGGTTAGGAGTCTATACACCGGAAAGGGAGCAGACGCAAAGAGTTGGTCTGAAACCGGATATAGAAATTTTTCCGACAATAGAGGGAATTAAAGAAAAACGGGACGAAGTGCTTGAAAGGGGAATAGCGGAAATTTTAAATAAGTAGAGGAGGGCGATATACCCTCCTTTATTCATTCTCCGCATCTATTCTCGCAAGTACATCATCTAATTCAAAAGTCATTGTTCCGTCCTCAAATACGAAAAGAGGAACACCGACACCGCCTTTTTCCTTAACCGGATCAAACATAGGATTAGTGTCGCGGATTTTTAGAAAACGTTTTAAATTTCCGATACTGTCGGAAAACTCTAAGAATAAAAGGCGGACGTTTTTCTGCTCCAGTACTTCCAAAGCGTCTACGCAGTCTTTGCAGGTCTTTGTTCCATAGATAATTAGTTTCATGATATATCCTCCATTTCTTATATGATTTTTTTTTATATTTTACCATAGATGATAAGCAGTATGAAATAAAAATTACAGTGGAAATATTTATATTGTGCAAAATGTATAGAAAAAAAACGAAAAATGGAAAAAGTTGTGCTTAACAGAGAAAGAAAACCACTCGTTAAAAAAATATCAAAAATGAATTGACAAATATTTAACGATATAATATACTAACAAAGGTAAAGCAAAAGAACTCATTCATGGAGGATAATGAAATGACGAAGAAAAAAGAAATCGTACCAGAAATTATTGATAGTGTAGAAGCGCTTACAGCAAAAATGGAAGCGATGAGAGAAGCACAGAAAGTATTTGCTACATTTACACAGGAACAAGTAGATAAAATCTTTTTTGAGGCTGCTTTAGCAGCAAATAAACAGCGTATCCCATTAGCAAAAATGGCAGTAGAAGAAACAGGAATGGGTATCGTTGAAGACAAAGTAATTAAAAACCATTACGCAGCAGAATATATTTACAACGCATACAAAGATACAAAAACTTGCGGAGTAATTGAAGAAGATAAAGCATACGGAATTAAAAAGGTTGCAGAACCAATCGGTTTAATTGCAGCAGTTATTCCAACAACTAACCCAACATCAACAGCGATTTTCAAAACATTAATCGCTTTAAAAACAAGAAACGCAATCATCATCAGTCCACATCCACGTGCAAAAGCATCTACAATTGCAGCAGCAAAAGTTGTTTTAGATGCAGCAGTTAAAGCAGGTGCACCGGAAGGAATTATCGGTTGGATTGACGTACCGTCACTTGAATTAACAAACGAAGTAATGAAAGGTGCAGACACAATCCTTGCTACAGGTGGTCCTGGTATGGTTAAAGCAGCATACTCTTCAGGAAAACCGGCACTTGGTGTAGGTGCAGGTAACACACCGGTTATCATTGATGACACAGCAGACGTTAAAATGGCAGTAAACTCAATCATCCATTCAAAAACATTTGATAACGGTATGATTTGTGCTTCAGAACAGTCAGTAACTGTTTTGGAAGGCGTATATAAAGAAGTAAAAGAAGAATTTGCACTTCGCGGATGTTACTTCTTAAAGAAAGATGAAATCGAAAAAGTTCGTAAAACAATCATCATCAACGGTGCATTAAATGCAAAAATCGTTGGACAGTCAGCACATACAATCGCTGCACTTGCAGGAGTAAAAGTTCCGGAAGATACTAAAATCTTAATCGGTGAAGTTGAATCAGTAGATATTTCTGAAGAATTTGCTCACGAAAAATTATCTCCTGTACTTGCAATGTACAAAGCAAAAACATTTGATGAAGCGATTGCAAAAGCAGAACAGTTAGTTGCAGACGGTGGATATGGACATACATCTTCTATCTACATTCACCCGGCACAGACAGAAAAATTAGCAAAACATGCAGCAGCAATGAAAACTTGCCGTATTTTAGTAAACACACCTTCTTCTCACGGTGGTATCGGTGACCTTTACAACTTCAAATTAGCACCATCTCTTACATTAGGTTGTGGTTCATGGGGTGGAAACTCTGTATCTGAAAACGTTGGTGTAAGACATTTGATTAACATAAAAACAGTTGCCGAGAGGAGAGAAAATATGCTTTGGTTTAGAGCACCTGAAAAGGTTTACTTCAAAAAAGGATGTATGCCTGTTGCACTTGATGAACTTGGAACAGTAATGGGTAAAAAGAAAGCATTTATCGTAACTGACAGTTTCTTATATCACAACGGATATGTTAAAGGTATCGAAGAAAAATTAGACGAAATGGGAATTCAGCACACATGCTTCTATGAAGTTGCTCCAGACCCAACACTTGCTTGTGCAAAAGCAGGAGCAGAAGCAATGAGAGCATTCGGTCCGGACGTTATCATCGCTCTTGGTGGTGGTTCAGCAATGGACGCAGGTAAAATTATGTGGGTAATGTACGAACATCCGGAAGCAGACTTCATGGATATGGCTATGCGTTTCATGGATATTCGTAAGAGAGTATACACATTCCCTAAAATGGGTGAAAAAGCATACTTTGTAGCAATTCCTACTTCTTCAGGAACAGGTTCTGAGGTAACACCATTCGCAGTTATCACAGACGAACAGACAGGAGTAAAATATCCATTAGCAGATTATGAATTACTTCCTAAAATGGCTATTATTGATGCAGACAACATGATGAGCCAGCCAAAAGGACTTACAAGCGCTTCAGGTATCGATGCTTTAACACACGCATTAGAAGCATACGCATCTATCATGGCTACAGATTACACAGATGGACTTGCTTTAAAAGCAATGAAAAACATCTTTGAATATTTACCGTCAGCATATGAAAACGGTGCAAATGATCCTAAAGCAAGAGAAAAAATGGCAGATGCTTCTTGTATGGCAGGTATGGCATTCGCTAATGCTTTCCTTGGAGTATGCCACTCAATGGCACATAAATTAGGTGCATTCCACCACTTACCACACGGTGTTGCAAACGCATTGTTAATCAACGAAGTAATGAAATTCAATGCAACAGATGTACCTACAAAAATGGGAACATTCTCACAGTACCAGTATCCACATGCATTAGAAAGATATGCTGAATGTGCTAGATTCTGTGGTGTTGTAGGAAAAGACGACAAAGAAACATTTGAAAAATTCTTAGTGAAGATTGATGAATTAAAAGAAAAAGTTGGAATTAAGAAAACAATCAAAGAATACGGAGTAGATGAAAAATACTTCTTAGATACATTAGATGAAATGGTAGAACAGGCATTTGACGATCAGTGTACAGGTGCTAACCCAAGATACCCATTGATGAAAGAAATCAAAGAAATGTACTTAAGAGTATATTACGGAAAATAATCAGAATTGTTTAAAACGCTCAATCGGGGACGTAGTGAAATTACAAATCACTACGTCCCCGATTGCGTTTTTCCCCGTCCCTTTTTTGAAGATTTTTCAAAAAAATAACGTATCTGTGAGATTTTTTCCCCTCTTCAATGGTATTATAGGTGAAAACGTTTTCAAATGATACTTAAAGGAAGGAAAACCGAATGGAAAGAGTACTATTTAACAAGATTGTGCAGGTATATTCGGACACAATTTTCCGAATTGCATTTCAATATTGCAGAAATCGGGCAGATGCGGAGGATATTGTTCAAAATGTCTTTATTAAGTTTTTTCGAGAAGAGAAAGAATGGGAAAGTGAGGAGCATATTCGTAACTGGCTTGTCAGAGTTGCAATAAATGAAAGCAAAAAGGTTCTTGTGACGCCGTGGAGTAAAAAGATGATTCCACTTGAGAGTATAGCGGAGGAAAGTGGTATGATTGCATATGGACAAAGTGAATTATTCCAGACGGTTATGGAACTTCCGAAAAAATATAGAATTGTAGTGTATCTTTACTATTACGAGGGCTATTCGATTAAGGAGATTGCTGCGTTTTGCAATAGTAAAGTGTCTACGGTTCAGACACAGTTGATGAGAGCGAGAAAACGATTAAAAGACATATTGAAGGAGGATTGGAGTAATGAATAAGAATAAAGAAAAGTTTCAGGATACCTTTAAGCATCTTCAAGTATCTCCTGAATGTGTTGAGGAGGTATTGTATATGACAGAGAAGAGAAAGGTAAAAAGATTCGCAGGGAAAAAAGTTGTTTTATTGGTGGCAGTGTTTGTTATGCTCGTAGGTTCGGTGTTAAGTGTAAACGCAGCGACTGACGGAAAATTGTTCAGAGTTATTTTCAGTGAGAATGGAAAACGGGTAGAAAAAAATGTGGAATTAATAGAACAGAACGAGGACGGCTATATTTTTAGATTTACAGAATAAGATACAATATTGTTAAAAAAAAGACAATAAAAATACATAAAAAAAGATTGTTAAAAATTATTTAAAAAACTATTGCATTTATGAGCGGGAGGTGTATAATGTAATTATCAAATAAAGAACGAAGCAAACTATAGGAGGTATGACTTATGAAACTGGACAAAAGTAATTTAATCGTAAAACGTGCATATAAAGAAGTGTACAAATGTGATGAAGGTATCGTTAAAGTATTCGAGAAAAATCATTTGAAATCAGACGTATTTAATGAAGCGTTGAATACAGCCAGAGTAGAAGAAACAGGTCTTGACATTCCTAAAGTAAAGAGTGTAAGTGAACTGGACGGAAAATGGGCAGTAGTTATCGAATACAAAGAGGGAAAGACACTTGCCGAGATGATGCAGGTAGATGCTAAGAACCTTGAGAAATACATGGAGGATTTCGTGGATTTACAGTTACAGGTTCACAGTAAGAAAGCACCTTTATTAAACAAACTGAAAGATAAACTTGCACGTCAGATTAATAGTTTAACAGAATTGGATGCGACAGCAAGATATGAACTTTTAACCAGATTGGAAAGTATGCCGAAACATGATAAAGTTTGTCACGGTGACTTCAATCCAAGCAACGTAATTGTCGGAAAGAACGGAAAGATGACAGTGGTTGACTGGGCTCATGCAACACAGGGAAATGCAAGTGCTGACGCAGCGATGACATATTTGTTATTTGCTTTAAAGGATCAGGAAACAGCAGATTTGTATTTGAAGTTATTCTGTAAGAAGAGTGATACAGCGAAACAATATGTACAGCAGTGGTTACCAATCGTGGCAGCGGCACAGTTGACAAAGAATAATGAAATGGAAAAAGATTTCTTAATGAAATGGATTGACGTATTCGATTATCAATAGAAGTGAATAAAATAAAAGGAGAGGATTGATGAGCGTCCTCTCCTTTTTATGTATATCATTAGAAAAATACATTTCCGCCAACAATAATTCCGTCGTGACCGGTATAGGAAGCGCGGAAAGAGTAACAGTTTCGCACAGAGTCAAGTCTTTTTCCCGAAAGAGCATCCTGAGCGACCTGATAACAAAGTTGTTTTGGTCCGCGTTCCAAAACTTTATCTAATTTCCCTGTCCATGTTGGGGAAAACTGTCCGCTTTGGTAGATGACACCTGATAATGTGTTTGGATATTTCGGACTTTCCACACGGTTCATAACAACGGTTGCAACGGCAAGCAAGGCATCATAGTCGCTTGAACCCGCTTCACACTCTAAAATTCCGGCAAACAGCGCTAAATCTTCTGCGGCAGAAGGAGGAGCGGGTTTGTTCTCCGGTTTGGAAGAAGGTTTGTCATTCGGCTTAGGCTGTTCGGCAGGCTTGTTGTTCAATAGTTTTTGATTTTCTTTTGCGAGAGCCTCCGCCTTTGCCAACTGTTCTTTATAGGCGGCAAGTTCATTGGAGGCATCGGTTATTTTAGTCGAAAGTTGTTTGTATTTTTCCTCCAAATCTTTTTTTTGTTTCTCAAAAGTTTTCTGTTGCTGACGCAATTTCTTTTCTTTTTTTGCAATCTCAGAATGAAGTTTTTGCAAATTGTCCAGCATTTTTCGGTCATATTCGCTGACAGTAGCGATAAAATCGGCTTTATTTAATAAATCTGCCATAGATTCAGAGTCCATCAACATGGCGAGAAAACTTGTAGAGCCGGATTCGTAAATATATTTAATTCGCTTTTTCATCAGTTCATACTGCCCGTTCTCACGCACTTTTGCCAAAGCAAGTTTTTGCTGGGTAGTTGAAATTTCTTTCATGGTTGCTTCCAAAGAAGAGGTGGCGGAAGATAAATCTTTTCCCGTAGTATCCTTATCTTTGTTTAACTCGTTTAAGTTATTTTCCAAATCGGTCTGTTTCTGCGAGGCGTTTTCAGCGTGCAGTATATAAGTAAATGGACTTGAAAAACAAAGAGTGGCAGCAGTTATCAGGGCAAAAACTTTTGTCTTACGCTTTTGTATTCTATTCATTATGTATTCCTTTCTCAATGAAATCAAAGTATCCATATGTATCTTATTGAAATAAGCGTCTTTTTTATTCTACTATAATTTGATATTTTTTGCAAATTTTGATATGATAAGAGAAAATTGAATTTTACAAAGAGGATAATACATGAGAAAATATGAAGAAGAGCATTATCGCTTAGATAAGATAAAGGACAACATTTATCCGTGGGTAAAAGGAGAACTTATCGACTATAAGGTGATAAATGGCAAAGAGATTTCCGAGAAAGATACGCCTCTCATTGCATTTGCGGGAGATTTGCATATTGTTTTGGTTATCAACAGAGGAAATGATACATATGAGATAATAAGAGATAAAATGCTTCCTGCGGATTGTGATATAGAAGAACTTTATCGCACTGCCTGCGCGAACCTTGTCAGAGATGTGAAATTTGTTGTTTCGCAGACGCTGTACGGTGGTTTTGGCATTGTGGCGGACGGTTATCACGAGGCGAGTTCACTCTGTTTTCAGCACATATGGACAATGTGTGCGGATAAATTAAAGGATGATTTGCTCATCATTGCACCGGCGAGGGATACGGTTTTATTTCTTCCGCTGAAGGAGAAAGAAAAGTTACCGTATATGAAAGAATACGCAAAGCAGGCGTATGAGAGAAATTTGGATAAGATAAGCCTTCAGATGTTTAGATTTTCACGGAAGGGAAAGGAACTGACAACATATGAAGAAGATTAAGATGATCGGGCTTGACTGTGACGGCACGCTGTTGAATGACAATAAGGAATTGACAGATTACAGCAGAGAGGTTTTGCTCCGTGCAATCGCTCAGGGAATTGTTATTGTTGTCGCTACGGGAAGACCTTTAACAGGTATACCGAAACAGGTGATTGCCGTTGAAGGAGTAAGATATGCGCTGACCTCCAATGGGGCAAGAATTGTGGATATGCAGGAAGACAAAGTCATCAGCGAATGCACAATGTCGGTGAAAACAGCGAGAGAGTTGCTTCGTATTTTTTCCGCATACGATACGTATAAAGAAGTGTTTATTGACGGTCAGGGATATGCCGGACGCAAAGATTTAGAACGGGTGGACAAATATGTTGACACGGAGAGTATGGCACGCTATGTAAGAGAATGCCGTAAGCCTGTGGATAATATTGATGATTTGTTGCAAGATGAGAAAATACGGGTGGATAAAGTTCACGTCATGTTCCGTGACCGGACAGAGAGAATGCAGGCGTTTGATGAGGCAAATCGGGTAGAAGGAGTTACGACTACTTGTGCAATTTCCAATAATATAGAAGTAAATGCACTTGGTGTAAATAAAGGCGAAGGATTGGTGCGTTTAGGAAAACTGCTTGGAATAGAGCGTGACGAGATTATGGCATGCGGTGACGGCATGAATGATTTTGAAATGTTAAAAGCAGTTGGATTTGGAGTTGCTATGGAAAATGCCATGGAAGAAGTGAAGCAGGCAGCAGACTATATAACAGATACAAATGAGAATAATGGTGTTGCAAAAGCGATTGAAAAATTCGCATTAGCATAAAACGAGGAGGAAAGATATGGAGATTTTTTTAGAAATGTTGAAAACGGTTTTTCTCGGAATTGTAGAGGGAATTACTGAATGGTTACCGATTAGCAGTACAGGGCATTTGATTTTAGTAAATCAGATTGTCCAGTTGGATGCGAGCAAACAGTTTATGGAAATGTTTAACGTTGTCATTCAGTTGGGAGCGATTATGGCGGTAGTGATTTTGTACTTCCATAAATTAAATCCATTTTCTAAACGAAAAAGTCCAAAACAGAAAACGCAGACGCTTCAGTTGTGGATAAAAGTTGTTATTGCATGTGTACCTGCAATGATTATCGGAATTCCGTTAGATGATTGGATGGATGAACATTTGCATAATTCGGTTGTTGTTGCGGCTATGTTGATTCTTTACGGTATTTTATTTATTATTGTGGAAAACAGAAACAAAAATAAAACGCCGTCCGTTACAAAATTTTCACAGGTGACATATCAAATGGCACTTGTTATCGGTGTATGGCAGGTATTGGCGTTAGTTCCGGGAACATCACGTTCGGGAGCAACAATCGTAGGTGCTTTGCTTTTGGGAACATCGAGATATATTGCGGCAGAATTTACATTTTTCCTTGCCATTCCGGTTATGTTCGGTGCAAGCGGATTGAAGATTTTGAAATTTATTAAAGCGGGTGTCGGAATTACAGGACTGGAGGTTGCTATTTTAATTGTTGGCTGTCTGACAGCGTTTATCGTATCTGTTTTGGCAATTAAATTCCTTATGGGATACATTAAGAAAAATGATTTCAAAGTATTTGGTGTATACCGAATTGTACTTGGTATTATTATATTAGGAACGTTCTTTATGATGAAATAGAAAAGAGCAAGTGGTTATTTATACAAAAAATATAAATACCACTTGTTTTTTTGCGGAAGTATGTTATAATATGCAAAGTTATTGAATTTTTATACATACAAAAAAGGAGAGATAAATGATGAAGATGAAAAAAATAATGAGTTTAATGTTGGCGGCAGTTGTGGCATTTTCTATATCGGCATGTGGAGAAAAGAAAAGTGAGTCGGATACATTGATTGTGGGAACGGAGGCAGGATTTGCTCCGTATGAGTATATGAAAGGGAATGAAGTAGTCGGAATTGACATGGATATTGCACAGGCGATTGCGGACGAAATGGGAAAAGAATTGAAAATCAAAAACATGGAGTTTGACGGCGCTTTGGCAAGTGTGGCAAGCGGAAAAGTTGATTTTGTTGCGGCAGGTGTTTCTATTAATAAAGAACGTAAGAAAACAATGGATTTTTCGCATGAATATGTAAACTCTACGGAGGTAATTGTTGTAAACGGCGAAAATCCTGCAATTTCAGGTGAAGTAAACGGAAAGAATTTGGACGGAAAAATCGTTGCGGTGCAGCAGGGGAATATCGCAGACAGTTGGGTATCGAACGAGGAAAACTGTAAACCAAAGGAAGTGAAGAGATATACAAAATTTGCACAGGCAAGCGAAGATTTGAAGAACAATAAAGTGGACTGCATTGTTATGGATAAATATCCGGCAGAAAAACTTGTTTCGGAAAACAGTGAATTAAAGATTTTGAACGGTGTTCTTTTTGAAGATAAGTATGCCATTGCGGTGAAGAAAGGAAATAAAGAACTTTTAGACGAAATCAACAAAGTGATTGATAAACTGATTGCAGACGGAAAAATTGAAGAGTTTACTGCAAATCATACAGGAAAGTAGTTTTGAAAGGAAAAAAGCAGTATGGATTTTATTCACAATTTTATCGACGGGTTTTATAACGCCGTAATTTACGACCAGAGATACCTTGTATATTTGGACGGATTGAAAGTAACGATTTTAATTTCTCTGTTTGCCATTGCAATCGGCGTGGCTATCGGGCTTTTGATTGCCATTATTAAAGTGAGCGCTTCGGAGAAGAAAATATTGATTGGGTTAAAATGGCTCTGTAACGTATACATAACCGTTATACGAGGAACACCGGTTATGGTGCAGTTACTTATTATTTATAATTTAGTGTTCACTGCGAGAGATACAAATGAAATTGTAGTCGGGGCAATCTGTTTTGGAATTAACTCCGGCGCATACGTTGCGGAAATTATCCGTGCGGGGATTGAGTCTATTGATAAAGGACAAATGGAAGCGGGGCGTTCGCTTGGATTTAATTACATACAGACAATGCGTTATATTATTGTACCGCAGGCAGTGAAAAATATTTTGCCGGCACTCAGCAATGAGTTTATCGTACTGATTAAGGAAACGTCCGTTGCGGGAATTATTGCGGTGACGGATTTGACGAAAGCAGCCCAGTATATCGGTTCAACGGATTACAATATTCTTCCTCCGCTTTATGTTGCGGCGGCGTGCTACCTCGTTATTGTACTTGGTCTGACAAAGTTACAGGGATTGCTTGAAAGGAGACTGGCAAGATGATTATAACAAAAAATTTACAGAAAGCATTTCATGGAAATCAAATATTAAAAGGGATTGATATCCACATTGAGCAGGGGGAGAAAGTTGTTATTGTCGGTCCGTCCGGTTCGGGAAAATCTACATTTTTGCGTTGCCTAAATCTTTTGGAAACGACAACAGGCGGGGAAGTATGGTTTGAGGGAAATAATATTACGGGCAAAGAATGTAATATTAATAAATTGCGTCAGAAAATGGGAATGGTTTTCCAGCAGTTTAATTTATTTCCGCATCTGACCGTAAAAGAAAATATTACCCTCGCACCGATTAAATTAGGATTAATGAATAAAGCGGAGGCGGATAAAAAGGCGGAAGAATTGTTAGTGCGTGTGGGACTGCCGGATAAGGCGGATCAATATCCGAAACAGTTGTCGGGTGGACAGAAACAGCGTATCGCCATTGCAAGGGCATTGGCGATGAATCCGGAAGTAATGCTTTTTGATGAACCTACTTCGGCGCTTGATCCGGAAATGGTGGGAGAAGTGCTTACACTGATGAAAGAACTTGCGGACGAGGGAATGACAATGGTTGTCGTAACACACGAAATGGGATTTGCAAGGGAAGTGGCAACAAGAGTTATTTTTATGGACGAAGGACAGATTAAGGAAGAAAATACGCCGGAGGAATTTTTCGCCAACCCGAAAGATGAAAGATTGAAAGAATTTCTGTCAAAAGTATTATAGAAGTGAAAAGAATGTGACGTTCATTAACATTTAATAAACTGTATTGACTTTTAAATGAATAAAGCATATAGTGGGTACAAATTATTGAAAAGTGAGGAATGAACATGAAAGAAAAAATACAGCGGTTTATGACAGGACGTTACGGAGGTGCGGATGCACTCAATAAATTTATGTTCGGCGTAACGCTGGCTCTGCTTGTTGCAAGTATTCTTTTTGACAGTAATTTTTTAAATTTGCTTGCCCTGTTGTTACTTGTAGTCTGTTATGTTAGAATGTTATCGAGAAACGTGCAGAAGAGATATAATGAGAATGTGAAGTTCCTGAATATGAAGAAAGACTTTTTTGCGTTTTTCCGAAAAGAGAAATCTTATTTAGAGCAGAGAAAGACACATCACATTTATAAATGTCCTACCTGCAAACAGAAAATAAGAGTTCCGAAAGGGAAAGGGAAGATTTGTATCACCTGCCCTGCGTGTAAGACAGAGTTTATTAAGAACAGTTAGGAGGATGACAGATGTTATTTATAGAATATCCAAGATGTACAACATGTAAGAAAGCGAAGAAATGGCTTGAGGAAACCGGTGTGGAGTTTACGGACAGACACATTGTGGAAGACAATCCGTCCAAAGAGGAATTAAAGGAGTGGTATGAAAAGAGTGGGCTTCCGTTAAAACGTTTCTTTAATACAAGCGGAGTGAAGTATAAAGAAATGAAGTTAAAAGACAAGTTGCCGGAGATGTCCGAAGAGGAACAGTTGGAACTTTTGGCTACAGACGGAATGCTTGTAAAGCGTCCGCTTCTTGTCGGAGATACTTTTGCCATTCCGGGATTTAAGGAACAGGCATGGGAAGAGGTCTGCAAATAAATGAAATATGAGAGAATTCAGGTTGGGACGTTCATTGAACGCCCCAATCGTTTTATTGCGTATGTAAATATAAAGGGGCAAAAGGAAACTGTTCATGTGAAAAATACGGGGAGATGCAGGGAATTGCTTATTCCCGATGCCACCGTTTATGTGCAGGAGAGTGACAATCCGAATCGCAAAACAAAGTGGGATTTAATCGGAGTAAAAAAAGGAAACCGTATGATTAATATGGACTCCCAAATTACGAATGGGGCAGTCAAAGAATGGATTGAGGCGGGAAACTTATTTTCCAAGCCGTCACTGATTAAGCCGGAAACAACTTACGGACAATCCCGATTTGATTTATATGTGGAAGAGGGAGAACGAAAGGCATTTATCGAGGTGAAGGGCGTCACCCTTGAGGAGAATGGAGTAGTGCGTTTTCCCGATGCTCCCACAGAGCGAGGCGTAAAACATGTAGAAGAGTTATGCCGTGTAGTCGAGGAAGGATATGAGGCGTATATTATTTTTGTTATCCAAATGGAGAATGTATTGTATTTTACGCCGAATGAAAAGACACACAAAGCATTTGGAGATGCTCTTCGTAAAGCGAAAAAAGCGGGAGTGCATATTTTGGCTTATGACTGTAAGGTGAAAAAAGACAGCATTACCCTCCGTAAAGAAGTTCCCGTTATTTTAGAGCAGGAGCAGTTGAAAGAGACAGTAGATCCGATAGTTTCATGGTATCGGGAAAATAAACGGAAGTTGTCATGGCGGGAGGACGTCAGCGCTTACAGAGTGTGGGTTTCGGAAATTATGTTGCAGCAGACGAGAGTGGAGGCGGTAAAACCATTTTATGACCGATTTTTAAAAGAACTTCCCACTGTGAAAGACTTGGCGGAGGCAAAAGAGGATAAGTTACTGAAACTTTGGGAAGGATTGGGATATTACAACCGTGTACGAAATATGCAGAAGGCTGCCATACAGGTTATGGAAAACTTTGGCGGAGAGTTCCCGAGAACTTACGAGGAAATTTTATCCCTTATGGGAATAGGAAATTATACGGCGGGGGCAATCTGCTCTTTTGCTTACGGTATACCGAAGCCTGCAGTGGACGGCAATGTGCTTCGCGTGATTTCCCGTATCATTGTAAGTGAAGAAGATATTATGAAACCTGCGGTTCGGATGAAAATCGAATATATGCTGGACGGCGTTATTCCTAAGGACAGCGCCAGCGATTTTAATCAGGGATTGATAGAATTGGGGGCGTTAATCTGTACGCCGAAAGGAATGGCAAAATGTGAAGATTGTCCGGTACAGAAGTTTTGTCAGGCGAGGAAAGAAAATAAAGTGGAAGAACTTCCGATAAAAACAAAGGCGAAAGAAAGACGGATAGAAAAAAGAACGGTATTTGTTTTTCAAGACGGGGAAAATATTGCTATAAGAAAAAGAAAGTCAAAAGGACTTTTGGCGGGATTATATGAATTTCCAAATGAAGAAGGGCAGTTTACAGAGGAGGAAGCGATTGCCTGCAGCAAAGAAAAAGGACTTTATCCGATACAGATAAAGAAACTGGGTGAGGCGAAACATATTTTCAGCCATGTGGAGTGGCATATGACAGGATATGCAGTCCGTGTGGACGAACTGGAAAAGAGTTGCGAAAAGGATATGTTGTTTATTCATCCCGAAGAAATTCAGAAAGAGTATCCGATGCCAAGCGCTTTTGAATATTATACAAATCAGGTAAATATAAAATTGGGTATGGAAAAAGGCGATGTTACAAACTAAATTGTGACATCGCCTTTTAATCGCTCTGACTCAAACTGCTATACCTCCTTATGCTGTAAATCCGTCAATCTGCAAAGTTTGCTGATTGTGAGAGTTCCAAAGTCTTTAATGTGTTTTACCGTAGCAGAAAAGATAGAAGAAATAAATGCTGTCTTGGTAAAAAAGTTCACAATAGACACCTTCCTGTGGAGGAAAGGAACTTTGATTGAAGATTCTTCGTCAATAAAAATGAGGAGAATCAAGGTTAAAATGATACCAACTAAAAGTGCGAATGATAAGGTTAACATACAACCGCCTCCTTAAAGAATCTTTTTATTTAACCTTATCATACGCTGTAGTTATCAGAAAGTCAATACAATTATGCTAAATTTTCTAACGAATTTTTGTCCCGCACTTTTATTGGTCTGTAAACGATAACATACATAATTCCTGCCATAAAGAACGCTGCCACAACATCGATGACAGAGTGTTGTTTTAAGAACATGGTAGACAGGATAATGGAAATCGTCAAAAGTAAAGTGAAAATCTGCACCCATTTATATTGTTTTAATTTACTGCAATGAGAGATTGCAATGTACGCTCCGAGCGAATTATATACATGAATGCTTGGCAATACATTTGTGGATGTATCCACTGCATACAACTGTCTTACCATATCGACAAATATATTATCCCGTGTAAATGTTTCCGGTCTTAACTGTAGTCCGTTCGGATAGATTGTCGATACAATAAGGAAGATAGTCATTCCCGAAAACAGTAAAATAATCAGTCGGTAAAATTCAGATTTTTCCCCGAAAAAGAAGAAATACCCGACTGTCACTGCGATAAATAAAAACCAAAGTGTGTATGGCACGATAAAATATTCAATAAAAGGTATTTTATCATCAATCGCCGTGTGAATAAGATGATAATCAGTTGTAATATGTTTTTCTAAATAAAAGAACCACGGCAGGTAGATAAATATATATAAAAAGACCCAGCCGTGTCTGTATTTTTCCCAAAATTTTTTCCACATAAGAAATCAAAACCCCTTTTGCTATGATGTTTCCAAAGCATTATATCATGGGAGTAATACAACCACAAGGAAGGAGTAGGTTTCTTAATAAAAACTTTAAGATTTTTCAAAAATCGCAATGGAATATTTCGCTTTTGCGTAGGAAATCTCTTCCTTTGTGTGCAATGTCCACACAGCAATAGGGGTGGCGAACAGGTATTTGTGCAAAAACAGGCTTATCTTTTTCTCGTCTTTTAATTTATAGGAAATGAAATCCGGTCGCGTCAGCAGGTTGGAAAGCAGGTGTTCCACAACAAAACAGGCGATAAAGGGGATATTCGGTTCTGTTTTTGTTAAGTTTGAGGATAACTGTCCCCGAAGTACGTGCGGGGCATGTCTGCGAAACCAAAAAAGTCCGAGACAATTAAAAGATTGAATCAGATATGCCCCGTTATACGTTTCCAGTTCTTTTTGCACAAGAGAGCATAGCGCCGTGCTTGCGGAAGGAAGTTTCAGTTCAATGAGGAGGGGAACTTTTCCGTTCACAATGGACAATACTTCCGAGAAAAGGGGGATTCTTTCGGAAGTGCCGGATAAGGTGAAGCGGGACAATTCCTCATATGTTGCATTTTCTACGGACAAATCCGAACCGCACATTCTTTTTAGGTCATCATCATGGAAAACGACGAGTTGTCCGTCTTTTGTTAAATGTAAATCCAGTTCAATGCCATAACCGTGTTCAACGGCACGGCGGAAGGACGGAATGGAATTTTCGGGAATATGCTCGCTCATATCCCAATATCCCCTGTGAGCAAAATCGTATTGCAGAAAAGGGAGCATATTTTTTCGATAACGAAAACGGGGAGCGATACTATATAAAAACAGTAAAAAAATCATAAGAAAAATGATACATATGGTCATGGCAACTCCTCCTTAATCGGCGGTGATAATACGCAAACGTTCAGAAAGACAGGAAACAGAAATATCTTTCTGTAAAAATACAGGTTCTCCGTCCGTATGTACCGGCATAGCGCCTCCGTATTGCACAGAGATTTTCCTGCAGTTATAAAGGTAACTGCCCTTAAAATAGGTATGTTTTCCGAACAGGGCAGCGGCAAGGAGAAATAAAAGTTTCCATTTTGGAACATCGGCGATTGCACAAATGCCGAGAAGTCCGTCTTCGGGATTGGCGTGCGGACCGAACTGCACGCCTCCGCCCTCACATCGGTGATTCATGGCGCTGACAAAATAGCAGCGGGAAAAATGATGTTTTTCCTTATCGTCAAGGGTGATTGTACATTCATACGGTGTAAGAAACAGCCATTGCCGTATGGCGATAAGGGCATAGGTCAATTTGCCCATGTGGAAACGGTTTAGGACAGGTTTTATTTTGGAAACAACTGCCTCGTGGCATATTCCTGCATCATAACCGATACCGCAACTGACGGCAAAACGCCGTTTTTTATTTTTATAAGAAAGTTCTCCCACGTCCATAAGACGAATATGGGAAGCATTTAAAATACAGTCCAACGCTTCGCGCGGGGTTGTGGGGAGGGAATATCCCCGTGCGAAATCATTTCCCGAGCCGGTAGGAATATAGCCAAGCGTCAGATGAGTGAAATCCTCAATTCCGTTAATGACTTCATTGATCGTTCCGTCTCCGCCGAGAACGACAACCGTGCGGTCAGTACAGTCGGAGGTAAGGGTTCGCATAATGGAGGTGGCGTGTTTCCGATAGCGGGTAAAATGTACTTCAAAAGGAATTCCTTTTTCTTTTAAGACAGAATGTATTTCTTTCCACGTTTTCGCACCTTCGCCGGAGCGGGAATGTGGGTTTACAATAAATGTATACATAGTAAATCTCCTTGTCATTTGTATTCACATTATAGCAGAAATTGTAAATGCCAACAAGAAAAATGACGATTTGCGAAGAAATAAATCATTAGATGTCTAAATATATTTTCTGTAAAAATTTATAAAAAAGTATAAAGAAAATATAAAATGCTTGACTAAGTTATGGAATACTACTAGTATATCAGTTAGACATCTAACTAATTTAAAATAGGAGGGAAGATATGGAACAATGTACGCAGTTGTTGATGAATCAGGTGATGCATCTGTATATTCAGAGAAGTATGAAGTTGTTTCGTGATTTGAAAGTACATCCCGGAGCGGGCGGTATGTTGTGGGTTTTGCGAAAAAACAATGGCATGATCCAAAAAGACATGGCAAAGAAACTTGGGATTACCCCGCCGTCCATGACCGTAATGATAAAAAAATTAGAGGGAGAAGGTTATATCGTAAAAAAACAGGACGAGAAAGACCAAAGAATTACCCGTATTTTTATTACGGAAAAGGGAGTGGAAATCGCACACCATATGGAGTCGGTTCTAAAGGAACTTGAAAAAGAGGCGTTTGCGAATATGAGCGATGAAGAGATTATGCTTCTTCGCAGACTTTTACTTCAAATGAAAGAAAATTTATCCGATAAAAATCAGAAAGGAGATTAGCATGAGAAAAATATTAAAATTTCTAAAGCCCCATGCAGCGTCCGTAGTGGCAATTATTGCTGTACTTGTATTGCAGGCATATTGTGATTTGTCTTTGCCGGCATATACTTCGGATATTGTCAATGTGGGAATTCAGCAGGGCGGAATTGATGAACATATTCCGGACAAAATTGCGAAGGAGGATATGGAAAATCTGTTTCTTTTTATGCCGAAGAAAGATGTAGAAACAGTAAAGAAGGCGTATAAGACAGATAAGGACACCTATGACAAAGAAGCCTATGTGTTGAGAGAAACAGATGATACAGAAAAACTGGAAAAGATTTTGAATAAGCCGATGTTAATGTCTGCCGATATGGAGGCGGATACATCGGGAAAAGGCATGAGCCTTGAACAGATGAAAATGCTTCCAGAGGAGCAGCGTATGGCTATGCTTCAACAGATGAACGAGCAGATGAAAGAAATGCCGGACGCAATGCTTGAACAGGCATCTACCATATATATTAAAGCCGCCTATGAAAACTTAGGGGTGGATACGGACAAAATTCAGAGTAATTATATTTTGACGACAGGCGGGAAAATGCTTGCACTTGCATTTTTAGGAATGCTTGTCAGCGTTATGGTCGGACTTTTGGCATCAAGAGTTGCGGCTACAACGGGTAGAGATTTGCGAAGCGGTATTTTCAAAAAAGTTGTTGGATTTTCCAGCGCGGAATTTGACAAGTTTTCTACTGCTTCACTGATTACGAGAAGTACAAACGATATTCAGCAAATTCAGTTAGTCATCGTCATGCTTTTGCGAATGGTTTTATATGCGCCAATCATTGGAATCGGAGGAGTTGTGAAAGTATTAAATACGAACGTGTCCATGTCATGGATTATCGCTTTGGCGGTTATTATGATTTCGCTGTTAGTATTTACCCTCTTCATTGTTGCGATGCCTAAATTTAAAATGCTGCAGAATTTGGTGGATAAATTAAACCTTGTTACAAGAGAAATTCTTACAGGACTTCCGGTTATCCGTGCATTCAGCACAGAGAAACATGAGGAAGAGCGTTTTGATAAGGCAAACAGAGATTTGACACGCACAAACCTCTTTGTTAACAGAGCGATGACACTTATGATGCCGACAATGATGCTCATTATGAACGGTGTTTCTGTTCTTATCGTATGGGTAGGTGCAAACGGAATTAATGACGGACAGATGCAGGTTGGAGATATGATGGCATTTATCCAGTACACAATGCAGATTATTATGGCATTCTTAATGATTTGTATGATTTCCATTATGCTGCCGAGAGCGTCTGTATCGGCGTCCCGTGTAGATGAAATCTTGACAAGCGAAGCATTGATCCGCGATGTGAAAAATCCGAAAAAGATTGAAGAGAAAGAGAATGGCAGCGTTGAGTTTGACCATGTATCCTTCCATTATCCGAATGCAGAGGAGGATGTGCTTCATGATATTTCCTTTGTAGCGGAAGCGGGAAAAACAACTGCATTTATCGGAAGTACGGGAAGCGGAAAGTCAACATTAGTAAACTTGATTCCGAGATTTTACGATGTGACGGACGGTGCAATCCGTATAAACGGCGTGGATATTCGGGAAGTGTCACAGCATGATTTAAGAGAAAAACTCGGATACGTTTCACAGAAAGGCATTCTGTTCTCGGGAACAATCGCTTCCAATATTATGTATGGAAATACAGAGGGAACGGAAGAAGAGATGAGAGAGGCTGCACGTATTGCACAGGCGGAAGAATTTATTTCGGCAAAACCGAAAGAATTTGAAAGTTCTATTGCACAGGGCGGTTCAAATGTTTCCGGAGGACAGAAACAGCGTCTGTCTATTGCGAGAGCGGTTGCGAAAAATCCGGATATTTATATTTTCGATGACAGTTTTTCCGCATTGGATTATAAGACGGACGTAACGCTTCGTAAAGCGCTTCAGGAGCATACGTCAAACAGTGTTGTTCTTATCGTTGCACAGCGTATAAGTACAATTCTTCATGCGGAACAGATTATTGTTTTGGATGAAGGCAAAGTTGCCGGAAAGGGAACACACAAAGAATTATTACAGAACTGTGAAGTATACAGACAGATTGCAATGTCACAGTTGTCAGAGGAAGAGTTAAGAAGAGATATGGAAGGAAAGGAGGAGAACGCACATGAGTAATCATCAGCCAAAACGGAGAGGTCCTATGGGGCATATGCACGGCGGAATGGGAACAGGAGAAAAGGCAAAAGATTTTAAGGGAACGATTAAAAAGTTAATGGCGTATCTTGGAAATTATAAATTTGCTATTTTGTTTGTTATTATTTTCGCTATCGGAAGTACGGTATTTACGATTGTAGGACCGAAAATTTTAGGGGATGCGACAACGGAGATTTTCAAAGGACTTGTGGGAAAAGTATCCGGCGGAAAAGGAATTGATTTTGATAAGATTGCCCGCATTCTCCTGACAGTAATGACACTGTATGCGGTCAGCGCATTGTTTGCCTATATTCAGGGATTTATTATGACAGGTGTTTCGCAGAAGTTGACTTATCGTCTGCGAAAAGAAATTTCAGAAAAAATCAACCGTATGCCAATGAACTATTTTGACACAAAAACACACGGTGAAGTTTTATCAAGAGTAACAAATGACGTAGATACATTAAGTCAAAGTTTGAATCAGAGTGCAACACAGGTAATTACTTCGTTCACAACGATTGTCGGCGTTCTCATTATGATGCTTCGCATCAGTCCGCTTATGACTTTAGTGGCTCTCCTGATTTTGCCTGTGTCCATGACACTGATTTCCTTTATTGTAAAACGTTCACAGAAACACTTTAAAAACCAGCAGGAATATTTAGGTCATGTAAACGGACAGGTGGAAGAAGTATACAGCGGACAAAATATTGTAAAAGCATTTAATAAGGAAGAAGATGTTATCCGCGAGTTTGATGAAACAAATGAAATTTTATATCAGTCTGCGTGGAAATCGCAGTTCTTCTCCGGAATGATGATGCCGATTATGCAGTTTGTCGGAAATCTCGGTTATGTAGCGGTAGCCATTTTAGGCGGGTATCTTACTATTAAAGATAAAATTGCAGTCGGTGATATTCAATCATTCATTCAGTATGTAAGAAACTTTACGCAGCCGATTACACAGGTAGCACAGGTTGCAAACTTATTACAGTCTACGGCTGCCGCTTCCGAGAGAGTTTTTGAATTTTTAGAGGAAGAGGAAGAAGACCAGTTTGCCGAAAATCCGGTTTCCGTAGAAGGATTGGAAGGAAATGTAGAATTTAAAAACGTTCATTTCGGATATAACAAAGACAGAATTATTATCAACGACTTCTCCGCAAAGGTAAAACAGGGACAGAAGATTGCCATTGTAGGACCTACCGGAGCAGGTAAAACGACAATGATTAAACTGTTAATGAGATTTTATGATGTGAATTCGGGGGAAATTTTAATTGACGGACATAATCTGAAAGATTTTAACCGAGGGGAACTTCGTCAGATGTTCGGTATGGTATTGCAGGACACATGGCTGTTTCACGGAAGTATTAAGGACAATATCCGATACGGCAAATTGGACGCTACGGACGAGGAGATTGTAGAGGCGGCAAAAGCGGCGCACGCACACCGATTTATTCAAACACTTCCAAACGGATATGATATGGAATTAAATGAGGAGGCAAGCAACGTTTCGCAGGGACAGAAACAGTTGCTCACAATCGCAAGAGCGATTTTAGCTGACCCGAAAATCCTTATTTTGGATGAAGCGACAAGTTCTGTAGATACAAGAACAGAAGTCCGCATTCAGAAAGCGATGGATAACTTAATGAGAGGACGTACAAGTTTCATTATTGCCCACCGTTTGTCTACAATCCGCGATGCCGATTTGATTTTGGTAATGAAAGACGGAGATATTGTGGAGCAGGGAAATCATGAGGAACTGTTATTGAAAAACGGTTTCTATGCAGAACTTTACAATTCGCAGTTTGAACGTACAAGCGCGTAGAAAAATGGTCGGGAGTGTTCCCGACTTTTTTCTATATTGAAGAAAGTGTGATGACTTTCTAAAGAATTTATGAAGTTCTTGACAAACAGGGGCTTTGGGAGATATGATAATCAACAGTAATGACATTTAAAGGCGATGAGAAAGAAGAGTATATATTGTTCCTTGAAAGAGAAAACTGCTCATAGGCTGAGAGGCAGTTGCAAGAAGAAGATATAGAAGGTAGCTTTGGAGCTGGGTATCTGAACAGGGCAGTAGGGTATCACGGGTAGTTCACGTTAAGAAACTTAGAGATATATGTATCGTTTTAAGTATACATATAACAAAGGTGGTACCGCGATTATTCGCCCTTTACATTTTTATGTAGAGGGTTTTTTATTTCTCACGAAAGAAACAAGAAAATACAATAATGAGGGAAAACAGGAGGAAAAAATGAGTAAAAAATTAGAGAAAACGTACAATCCGAAAGAGATTGAATCAAAGTTATATGAAAAATGGTGTGAAAATAAATATTTTCATGCAGAAGTAGACAGAAGCAGAAAACCGTTTACGATTGTTATGCCGCCGCCGAATATTACAGGAAAACTTCACATGGGACACGCGCTGGACAATACATTACAGGATATTCTTATCCGTTATAAAAGAATGCAGGGGTATAACGCCCTTTGGATTCCGGGAACAGACCATGCGGCCATTTCCACAGAAGTAAAAGTGACGAACCAATTAAAAGAAGAAGGAATTGACAAGAAAGAACTCGGTCGTGAAGGCTTCTTAAAAAGAACATGGGAATGGAAAGAAGAGTACGGCGGAACAATTACATCTCAGTTAAAGAAACTGGGAACATCTTGTGACTGGGACAGAGAGCGTTTCACAATGGATGAAGGATGTTCCAAAGCGGTAGAAGAAGTATTTATCAAATTATATGAAGAAGGATATATTTACAAAGGTTCAAGAATTATTAACTGGTGTCCGGTATGTAAAACTTCTCTTTCCGATGCGGAAGTAGAACATGAAGAGCAGGCGGGACATTTTTGGCACATTAAATATCCAATCGTAGGTACAGACCGTTTCCTTGAAATCGCCACAACACGTCCGGAAACAATGCTCGGAGATACGGCGATTGCGGTACACCCTGACGATGAGAGATACAAAGATATTGTAGGAAAGAAAGTGCTTCTTCCGTTAGTCAATAAAGAAATTCCGATCGTGGCAGATTACTATGTAGACAAAGAGTTCGGAACAGGTGCGGTAAAAATCACACCGGCACACGATCCTAATGACTTTGAAGTAGGAAAGCGTCACAATCTTCCGGAAATTAACATTATGAATGACGATGCTACAATCAACGAAAACGGCGGAAAATATGCGGGTATGGAACGCTATGAGGCGAGAAAAGCGATTGTGGCAGATTTAGAGACAGAGGGTTACCTTGTAAAAATCGAGGACCATACACATAATGTAGGTACACATGACAGATGTCATACAACAGTAGAACCGTTGATTAAACAGCAGTGGTTTGTAAAAATGGAAGAATTGGCAAAGCCGGCAATTAACGCATTGAAAACAGGCGAGTTAAAATTCGTTCCGGAAAGATTTAATAAAATTTATTTACACTGGTTAGAAAATATCCGTGACTGGTGTATTTCAAGACAGATTTGGTGGGGACACAGAATTCCTGCATATTACTGTGATGAATGCGGCGAGTTTGTAGTGGCAAGAGAAATGCCGGAAAAATGTGAACACTGCGGATGCACACATTTCACACAGGACGAGGATACATTGGATACATGGTTCAGTTCGGCATTATGGCCATTCTCAACACTTGGCTGGCCGGACAGTACGGAAGAGTTGGATTACTTCTACCCGACAGACGTTCTTGTAACAGGATATGATATTATTTTCTTCTGGGTAATTCGTATGGTATTCTCAGGATTTGCCCACACAGGAAAATCACCGTTCCATACAGTATTTATTCACGGTCTTGTTCGTGATTCGCAGGGACGCAAGATGAGCAAATCATTAGGAAACGGTATTGATCCGTTGGAGATTATTGAGCAGTACGGTGCGGACGCGCTTCGTATGACGCTTGTAACAGGAAACGCTCCGGGAAATGATATGCGTTTCTATGACGAAAGAGTTGAGGCAAACAGAAACTTTGCCAATAAAGTATGGAATGCTTCCCGTTTCATTATGATGAATATGGAAGAGAAAGAAATTACGACTCCGTCAGAAAATGATTTGACAGCGACAGATAAATGGATTTTATCGAAAGTAAATACACTTGCAAAAGATGTGACGGAAAATATGGATAAATTTGAACTCGGTATCGCTTTACAGAAAGTATACGACTTTATTTGGGATGAATTTTGTGATTGGTACATTGAGTTGGCAAAATACCGTATTTACCACGCTGATGAAGATGCAGTATCGGCAAATGCTGCACTATGGACGTTGAAAACAGTTTTGGCAAACGGACTGAAAATGTTACACCCATATATGCCGTTCGTTTCAGAAGAAATTTACAGTGCATTAGTTCCTGAGGAAGAGTCGCTTATGATGTCTTCATGGCCTGAATATAAGGAAGAATGGAACTACGCAAAAGAAGAAAATGTTTTAGAGCATATGAAAGAAGTTATCCGTGGTGTTCGTAACGTGCGTGCGGAAATGAATGTTGCTCCAAGCAGAAAAGCGAAAGCATTTGTTGTCTGCGAAAACGAAGAATTGTGCGAAGGATTTGAGGAAATCAAAGTTTCCTGCGCTTCCTTAATGAATGCGAGCGAAATTGTTATTCAGAGTACAAAAGAGGGTATCGCAGAAGACGCGGTTTCCGTTGTTGTAACAGATGCGGTTGTATACTTACCGCTTGCGGAACTTGTAGATTTTGAGCAGGAAATTGAGCGTTTAACAAAAGAGGAAAAACGTTTGGAAAAAGAACTTGCCCGCGTAAACGGTATGCTGAGCAATGAAAAATTTATCAGCAAAGCGCCGGAGGCAAAAATCAACGAAGAAAAAGCGAAGTTGGAAAAATATACACAGATGATGGAACAGGTAAAAGAAAGATTGGCAGGACTGAAAAAATAAAACTGTCCGTGCAAGTTTAGAGAGAGGTTTATAAATGAAGCATATACAGTTAAAAAAAGTAAAGAAAGAAGACATAAAAGCATATTGGAAAGCCCGGAAAGAACGGCGTCAGGCTATTCTTGAGAAGAGAAGAAACAGTGCGTTCGCGCAGAAAATGAAACCGGTGTACAAGGTAATGAATCAGTTTTCTCTTGTATTTCATGTACTGTATGCGTGCGTTTTAAACCTTACGATAGAGGCGATTTCAAGACATTCACTGTTTAAAGCGTGGGATTATATGATAAGTTCTCCGTGGACGTTTTTGTTCAACGCTTATATTATATTCATTACGTTTTTACTTGTTTATCTTGTAAAACGCCGTGTATTTGCGAGAATTCTGTTGTCGGTATTTTGGCTGGGACTTGGAATTACAAACGGCTATATGCTGTTAATTCGAGTGACGCCGTTTAACGCACAGGATTTAAAAGTAGCGGGTGACGGGCTTACCCTTTTTAACAAATATTTTACAGGTTTTGAAGGAATTATGCTGGCGGTAGGAATTATCGCGGTTGTTGTATGGCTGATTTCAATGTGGAAAAGAGGAGGACAGTATACGGGGAAAATGCACCGTATACCTGCTCTTATCGCAATAGCGATAGCGTTTGGAACAGTGGGACTTTTGACAAATTTGGCAATCGACAAACGTATTGTTTCTAACTATTTCGGAAATATCGCTTTTGCTTATGAAGACTACGGTTTCCCGTACTGTTTTTCAGCCAGTGTATTTAATACCGGAATTGCAGAACCGAACGGTTACAGCAAAGAAACAATGGATAAAATCTCAAACAACGGAGAGATTACACAGTCAAAGACGGGAAGAAAAGAGATGCCGAATATTTTATTTATTCAGTTGGAATCTTTCTTTGACCCATATGAAGTAGAGTTTTTTAAAACATCATCGGACCCGATTCCGAATTTTAGAAAGTTATCGGAGGAATATTCGTCGGGATATTTCAAAGTACCGTCGGTTGGTGCGGGAACGGCCAATACAGAGTTTGAGGTGCTTACCGGAATGAGCATGCGTTATTTCGGACCCGGGGAATATCCGTATAAAACGGTTTTGAAGAAAACACAGGCGGAGAGTGCTGCAACTGCGCTGAAGAAGTTCGGATATGGCACACATGCACTGCACAACAACGGCGGAAACTTTTACAGCCGTGCAGATGTTTTCAATAATATCGGATTTGACAGTTACACAAGTAAGGAATTTATGAACATTTTGCAGTTGACGGAAAACGGCTGGGCAAAGGACAGCGTATTGACACAGCATATTAAAAATGCAATGGATTCCACAGAGCAGCAGGATTTTGTTTTCGGTATTACGGTACAGGGGCATGGTGATTATCCTGAGGAGAAAGTAATTGAAAATCCTCGTATCCGCGTAACCGGAATTGAAGATGAAGGAAGAACAAATGCGTGGGAATATTATGTCAATCAGTTGTATGAAACAGACCAGTTTATCGCTGACTTAATTCAGATGTTAAAGGACAGAAAAGAACCTACCGTGTTAGTGTTGTACGGAGATCATCTTCCGACAATGGGATTGGAAGCGAAAGATTTGAAAGGACGCTACCTATATAATACAAATTATGTTATTTGGGATAATATCGGACTTCCGAAAGAAGATGAGAATATAGCCGCATATCAGGCAATGGCGGATGTGTTTGACCGATTGGATATTCATTCGGGAACGGTATTTAATTATCACCAAAACAGAAGAAAGACAAAAAACTATTTGGCGGACTTAGAGTTGTTACAGTATGATATGCTGTATGGAGACCAGTATGTATATGGCGGTAAAGAAAATAATCCGGTAAAAACGGGATATATGCAGATGGGAGTTTTAGACGCTACATTGACTGACATCGTGCTACAGTTGGAAGACACATATAGCCTGTACGGAACAAACTTTACGAAAAACAGTAAAGTCTACGTCAATGATGAAAAACAGGATGCTACATTCCTGAATAACACACGAATTGATTTAAAAGATGCGAAGTTGAAAAACGGAGATAAAATCAAAGTTTGTCAGGTCGGTTCAAGTGAAAGAATTTTTAGAGAGTCGATAGAATACACATACTATGACGGAAAATTACTGACGCCGGAGGAAGTAAAGGCAAAAGAAGCGGCGGAAGCACAGACACAGCAAAATCCACAGGAAGCAGGGGCAAAGACAAATGAATAAAGCACAGGCAGAGGCTTATATTGCAAATCTTCCTAAATTTACGACAAAGAATTCTCTGGAGCATACCGGAGAATTCCTTGTGCGTTTAGGAAATCCACAGGAAAACAGAAAGATACTGCATGTGGCAGGGACAAACGGAAAAGGTTCGGTATGTGCCTATTTGCAGGCAATTTTGTTGGCGGAAGGAAAACGCACCGGTATGTTTATTTCCCCTCATTTGGAAAAGATTAATGAGAGGATAATTTTGCAGGGAGAACAAATCTCGGATGAGAAATTTTTGCAGGCATTCCACTTCGTGTTGGAAACAGTAAGGAAAATGGAAGAAGACGGTCTTTCCCACCCCTCTTATTTTGAATTTCTTTTTGGTATGGGAATGTATGCTTTTATGGAAGCGGATGTGGAATACATTATTTTGGAAACGGGGCTTGGCGGAAGGCTGGATGCGACAAATGCCATACAGCATCCGATTATGACGATTATCACATCGATAACCCTTGACCATATGGATATTTTGGGAGATACTGTTGAGAAAATCGCAGGGGAGAAAGCGGGAATTATAAAGGAAAGCACTCCGGTAGTATGCTTAGGTGACAGAGAATATACATCGGTTATTGAAAAAAGGGCCGAAAAACTTCACGCACCATGTATAAAAATCTCGAAAAATGCGTACGAAATTATAGAAAGTACGGATAAATATATTGATTTTTCTGCGGTGAATGCGTATGATAAGTATGTTACGTGGAAATTGCACAATAGCGGAGTTTATCAGGCGGAAAATGCAATGCTTGCCATAAAAGCGATGGAATATCTTTTCCCAAAGAGAAATGATATGTCTTTATGGCAGAAGGCGCTTGCAGGTGTCGTGTGGCAAGGCAGAATGGAAGAGATTATGCCGAACGTCATTGTGGACGGAGCGCACAATATCGGTGCGGTGGAAGCGTTTGTCAAAAGTGTAGACCAAATGAAAAATACGAAGAACATTGTTCTTTTTTCGTCAGTTTCGGATAAAGACTATGAGAAGATGATACAATATCTTTGTTTACATATGAAAGCGGAGAGTTATATTATCACGGAAATTCCGGACACGCGAGGGGAAAGACCGGAGCGTTTGGCGGAGGTATTTAGGAAATATACAAAAGCAGAAGTGATTGTAGAGCCAAATCTTTCGGACGCATTGTCCTGTGCGATGAAGAAGAGAGAGAAAGAGGGAAAGATATATTGCCTCGGCTCACTTTATTTGGCAGGGAAGTTAAAAGAATTACTGGGAGGAAGAAAAGATGTTACATTTTGAAGAAGAAATTAAGAAATTTAAACCGAGTTTAGAAGTAGAGCAGATTGAAGACGCAGTATATCAGGAGGATTTAACAGATATGACAGATATTTTGCGTGAAATGATGCAGCAGCAAACAAAGTAGAAAGATTGCGGGGAGAAACAAGGTGGAATATACAAAGAAACTTATCTATCAATCGAATTATTGGTACAATGATGGATTAGCAAAAGCAAAAATACATGATTTATCAGGTGCGACAGTATCACTGAAGAAAAGTTTACAATATAATCGAGAGAATGTTGCAGCGAGAAACTTATTAGGGCTTGTGTGCTATGCAAAAGGTGAAATTGCAGAGGCACTTGTAGAGTGGATTATCAGCAAGAATTTCAAAAATCACGAAAATATTGCAAATTACTATATTAAAAAAGTGCAGGAGTCAGCCGGAGAACTGGATACAATAAACAATGCGATTAAAAAATATAATCAATGTTTAAGTTACTGTCTGCAGGACGGAGAGGACTTGGCGTTAATTCAGTTGAAAAAAGTAGTGGCTGCGCACCCGACTTTCTTAAAGGCACTTCAACTTTTAGCATTATTATATTTACAGACAGAGCAGTATGCAAAAGCAAAACAGGTGTTAAAACGCGCCCACAGAATTGATACAACGAATGAAACGACACTCCGCTACTTGCATGAGTTGTCGAAGATAAGTAAAAAAGCGGCTAAGGTAAAAGAAGAAAACGACCAGACGGTTACTTACAATTTGGGCAATGAAACAATTATTCAGCCGGCGGCAGCGGAAGTGAAAGATAATGGGGCAATGTCAACGATTATCAATATTCTTATCGGTATCGTTGTCGGCGCGGCAGTTGTATGGTTTTTAATCGTGCCTACAACAAATCAGATTAAGACAAATAAATTAAACAAAGAAGTTGTGAAATACAGTGACCAGATTTCCGGTAAAAATGCGGAAATCAGCGCCCTTAAGAAAGAGATAGAAGGGTATAAGGACACAACAAAGAAAACAGAGGAGGCACAGGCAACTGCTGAGGCGACAAAGTCAAGTTACGAGGCATTGCTCTCCGTATATGAACACAGCAAAACATCGGGATATAATAAAGAGTCACTTGCAAAAGAGTTAAAGGCAGTCAAGAAAGATTCTTTAGGAGATACGGGAATTGCTGTGTATGATAAAATTTATGACGAATATGTGTCACCGCTCTGTGCGAAGAAATATCGCCTTGCACTGAGAAACTATGAAGTGAAAAACTATGCCACATCAGTAAATGCTTTGGAATTTGTCACTTCTATTGATGAAAAATATGAGGACGGAAAGGCTCTTCTCAATCTTGCAAAATCATATGAAAAAGCAGGAAAGACAGAGCAGGCAAAAACAACGTACAAACGTGTTGCGGAATTGTATCCGAATTCAGATTTGGCAAATCAGGCGCAGCAGGCATTAACAGGAACTGCCACAAGCGGAGAAGGTAATACGGGAAACACAGACACAGAAGAATAATAGAAAATTTACAAAAGACAGAAAAAGGAAAACTTTTTTCTGTCTTTTTGTGTATAGAAAGGGGAAAATATGGAGTATCAAATACAGGAAAACTGCCTGACGATTTGTCTGCCGAATGAGTTAGACCACCATAATGCAGAGCAGGTAAGAAGATTATCGGATCAGTTGGTAGAAAAAAATCATATCAAATATATTTTATTTGATTTTCAGAACACAAATTTTATGGACAGTTCGGGCATCGGAGTCATTATGGGAAGATATAGGCAGGTCTGTCTTTTTGGCGGGGAAGTATGGGCAATGAATGCAAATGAAAGGTTAAAGAAAATTTTACGGATGTCGGGAGTGACGAAAATAATTCATATGTACGAGGAGGAATTATGTATATGAAAGACACAAATGAAATGGAGTTGAGTTTTGACAGTTGTTCGGCGAATGAGGGGTTTGCAAGAGTTGCGGTGGCGTCCTTTATGACTCAATTAAATCCTACGCTGGAGGAAGTGTCTGATGTAAAAACGGCAGTTTCGGAGGCAGTGACAAATGCGATTATTCACGGATATGAAAATGAAATACATAAAATAGAAATTTGCTGTCGCACGAAAGGAAAGACGATTTATGTGGAGGTGAGTGATAAAGGAAAAGGAATTGAAAATGTAGAAAAGGCGATGCAGCCTTTATTTACAACAAAGCCGGAACTGGAACGGTCGGGAATGGGATTTGCCTTTATGGAGGCGTTTATGGATAAAATAGAAGTGACGTCCGTTCTCGGCGAGGGAACGACTGTCAAAATGGAAAAAACAATCGGAAAAGGAAGGTCTTCATGGAACACACAATCGCTTTAATTAAACGCTCACACGAAGGAGATGAAAAAGCGAGGACACAGTTGGTAGAAGAGAATGTGGGGCTGATTTGGTGCGTAGTAAAAAGATTTTACGGGCGTGGAACAGATCCGGAAGATTTGTTTCAAATCGGAAGCATCGGATTGTTAAAAGCCATTGATAAATTTGACTTATCTTATGATGTGAAATTTTCCACCTACGCCGTACCGATGATTTCGGGGGAAATTAAAAGATTTCTTCGGGATGACGGTATGATAAAGGTGAGCCGTTCCTTAAAAGAATTGGCATATAAGGCATATGTGCTGAAAGAACAAATGCAGGAGCGGTTAAACAGAGAACCTACAATCGAAGAACTTGCGGAGAACCTACAGGTAGACAAGGAAGAACTTGCCATGGCGCTGGAGTCCGGCGGGGAAGTGGAGTCTTTGCATAAGCCGATTTATCAAAAGGACGGAAATGAGATACAGTTGATGGACAGGCTGGAGGAAAAGGAGGGACAGGAAGAAAAAATATTAAATCATATGTTGTTAAAGCAACTGTTGGAGCAGTTAAAAAAGGAGGAACGTCAGTTAATCTATATGCGATATTTTGCCAACAAGACTCAGTCGGAGATAGGAAAAACAATGGGAATTTCACAAGTACAGGTCTCAAGGCTGGAAAAGAAAATTTTGGGATATTTAAGAGAAAAGATATAGCAAAAGCATACCTGCGTATAAAATTTTTCAAAAAAGCCATACTACTACATAGGAAAGCGAGGTGTAATGTATGGAAAAAGAAAGAAAAAAAGTGCGGGTATGCTTATTTTGTGTCGTGCTGATTGCGGTGGCTGTCGGACTTGTCTACTATTTTTCTGATGTGAGATCGGCGGAAACAGCAGATTCAGGCGTTCTCATTACAGGGGTGAACAATTTATGGCGGTAACGAAGGAAACGGTATATATCAAAGGTGAACAAAATGTAGAAGTGACGAAAAGCGAAGTCACTCTCGGAGATATTCTTTCTATAGAATGTGCGAATCCCGAGATGATACCGAAAATAAAAGCGTTAAAATTATTGAAAATGCAAGATGACGGAAAACACAGATATGTTGTTTCGATTTTAAAGATTATTGAATGTATACACAGGCAGTATCCCAATGTGGACATTGAAAACATGGGAAAAGAGGATATTATCATTACTTGTGAAGATCAGAAAACGCCGAATAAATGTATGCATTGGGCAAAAGTTATCCTTGTCACCGCGATTACGTTTGTCGGAGCGGCATTTTCCATTATGGCGTTTAATAACGATGTGGAAACAACGAAATTATTCGGGCAGATTTATACATTACTTATGGGAAAACAAAGCAGTGGTTTCACCGTTTTGGAATTGACGTACTGTGTCGGACTGATTGTAGGAATACTCGTTTTCTTCAATCATTTCGGCGGGAAGAAATTCAGTGTAGATCCGACACCGATGGAGGTGGAAATGCGGTTATATGAAAATGATATACAGACGACACTGATTGATAACTATTCGCGAAAGGAGAAAGAACTGGATGTGGGGAAAACAACTTCTGCTGGCACTCATCGGGCTTAGCGCCGGAGTGACGGTGGCAGGCGGATTATTTTCCTTTGTCGTCAGTTTGGGAGTAGTATCGGATTTTGCCGACAGGACGCATACGGGAAAACATATCCTTTTATATGAAATGAGTGTGGCTTTCGGCGGAATAATCGGAAATATTTTGTCTGTTTATGAAATAACGATTCCCGTCGGTGTCGGGGGATTAATGTTGTTTGGAATATTTGCGGGCATTTTTGTCGGCTGCTGGTCAATGGCGTTGGCGGAAATTTTGAATGTATTTCCGATTTTTATCAGAAGAGTGAAAGTCTTAAAGGGGATTCCCTACATTATATTAAGTATAGCGATTGGAAAAGGAATCGGAGCGTGTCTTTTCTTTTTCAAGGGCTGGTAGAAAGGAAAAAGGTATGGAAAAAGAGAAAAAGGAAAAAGCCTATGAGCAATATGTGAAAGAAAAAACGCCTGTTCACAATGTGTGGCTGAATATGGCGAAAGCGTTTGTGACAGGCGGGGCAATCTGTGTTTTGGGACAGGTGATTTTGAACTACTGCGGACAGCAGGGATTGTCAAAAGAAGTGAGCGGGGCTTGGTCCTCCGTTATGCTCGTGTTTTTGAGTGTGCTTTTAACCGGATTGGGCGTATATTACAAAATCGCAAAATGGGGAGGAGCAGGGGCGCTTGTTCCGATAACGGGATTTGCCAACTCTGTGGCAGCCCCCGCCATTGAATATAAGAAAGAGGGACAGGTTTTCGGTATCGGCTGTAAAATCTTTACCATTGCAGGCCCTGTTATTTTATACGGTGTTTTGACATCGTGGCTTATGGGAGTTATTTATTATCTGTTAATTAAATCGGGGGTGACACTATAAAATGATAAAGGGAAGTCAGAGTATTCAGTTTGAAAAAGCGCCATATTTAATCAGCAGCGGTTCAATCGTAGGAAAAAAAGAGGGGGAAGGACCGCTCGGGAAAAAATTCGATATGGTTGGAGAAGATGACTTATTTGGAGAAGAAACGTGGGAACTGGCGGAAAGTACAATGCAGAAGCAGGCTTGCCTTCTCGCACTGGGAAAGGCGGGCGTCACGCCAAAAGAAGTCAGATATTTGTATGGGGGAGATTTGTTGAGACAGGGGGTTGCCACGAGTATGGGGACGGAGGAACTGCACATTCCTATGTTTGGTCTGTACGGAGCATGCTCAACGTCCGGCGAGGCGCTTGCCCTTGCATCCATGTCGGTAGCAGGCGGATACGGAGATTTGATGCTTGCGGTTACGTCAAGCCATTTCGGAAGTGCGGAAAAAGAATTCCGATTTCCGTTAGGGTATGCAACGCAACGACCGCTCTCGGCACACTGGACGGTGACGGGCAGCGGTGCATTTCTTGTGGGGACAAGAAAAAGCCATGTGAGGATAACGGGAGTAACTGTTGGGAAAATTGTGGATTACGGTCTGAAAGACTCGCAGAATATGGGGGCGTGTATGGCGCCGGCGGCCTGCGATACGATTATACGGAACTTAGAGGATTTCGGGCGGAGGGAAACAGATTATGACAGAATTATTACAGGCGATTTGGGATATGTGGGACAGAGTATTCTGTTTGATTTAGTCAGAAAGCAGGGGAGAGATATAAAAAGCAATCATATGGACTGCGGAATGACGATTTTTGATCAAAAGACGCAGGACACCCATGCGGGAGGAAGCGGCTGCGGATGTGCGGCGACGACTTTATCCGCCTATATTTTGCCGAAGTTGGAGAGTGGGGAGTGGAGAAAAGTATTGTTTGTACCCACAGGCGCACTGATGTCCACGGTAAGTTATAATGAGGGAGAAAGTGTTCCGGGGATTGCACACGGCATTGTGCTGGAACATTGTTAAGGAGGAAGAAAAATGGATTATATAAATGCGTTTTGGGTAGGAGGACTTATATGCGCTCTTGTGCAGATTTTATTGGACAGGACAAAACTGATGCCGGGGAGAGTAATGGTACTTCTCGTCTGTTCGGGAGTTGTTTTGGGATTTTTTCATCTCTATGAACCGTTTCAAAATTTTGCGGGAGCGGGGGCAAGCGTACCGTTATTGGGATTTGGAAACGCACTTTGGAAAGGGGTAAAAGAGGCGGTCGGACAGTATGGATTTATCGGAACGTTTATGGGAGGACTGAAGGCGGCTGCGGTGGGAACATCGTCCGCATTGATTTTCGGATATATCGCTTCATTGATTTTTGAACCGAAAATGAAAAAATAAGTTGTTTTTGCCGTGAGATAATGGTATGGTAAAAAGGACGTAATAAAAAGATAAAAGTTAGAAGTTGGCTTTTTGAGGAGGAAATCAATGAGTTACACAGACATTATTATCCCTTTTGTAGGTGGATTGGGAATGTTTATTTACGGTATGCAGATTATGGCTCAAGGTCTTGAGAACGCAGCCGGAAATAAGATGAAATCATTGTTAGAAGTACTAACGAAGAACAAATTTTTTGGAGTATTGCTGGGAGCGTTAATCACAGCGGTTATCCAAAGTTCATCGGCAACTACGGTTATGGTTGTCGGATTTGTAAATGCGGGAATCATGAATTTAGGACAGGCCATGGGAGTTATCATGGGTGCCAATATAGGTACAACAGTAACGGGCTGGCTTGTTTCCAGTGTGGAATGGGCAAAGATGTTAAGTCCTACAACACTTGCACCGATTGCGATTATTATTGGTGTAATTATCATGCTCACGGGAAAAAGACACTCATCTAAAGAGGTGGCAAGTATTATTATTGGATTTGGTATTCTGTTTGTTGGTATTTCAACAATGTCATCGGCAGTTTCACCACTTAAAGATTCACCGGCATTCTGTGAGATTTTTGTTACATTAGGTAAGAATCCGATTTTAGGTATTTTAGCGGGAACGGCGGTAACAGCGATTATTCAAAGTTCATCGGCTTCAGTCGGAATTTTGCAGAGTTTGGCTGCAGCAGGGCTTGTTCCAATGAGTGCGGCTATTTACATTATCATGGGTCAGAACATCGGTACTTGTGTGACGGCAATGTTATCAAGCGTCGGTGCGAAGAAAAACGCAAAGACAGCGGCACTTATGCATTTGTTATTTAATGTAATAGGAACAATTTTATTTAGTGTTGTTGCAATTCTTTTCTTTACGGTAATGAATCCGGCAATGGGAGAAGGAATGATTACACAGACACAGATTAGTACGGTACACACAATCTTTAATATCGGAACAACAGTATTATTGTTCCCTGTATCAAATTTAATCATCAAATTGGCTAAGAAAATCGGACGTGTGGATGAAACAGCGCAGGAAGATTCAGCAGTTCTTCTTGACGACAGAATGTTAGAAACACCAAGTATTGCTTTGCAGTCTACAATCACAGAGATTGCACGCATGGGACACATTGTTATGGATTCTTTAGAAAAAGCTAGAACAGTATTGTTCACATTGAGCCATGATGATATTAAAGCGCTGAAGGAAGAAGAAAGCACGGTGGATAAACTGAGTGCGGGTATTACGACATATGCGATTAAGATTTCTTCTTTGCAGGTGAGCGAGAAAGAACATCAGGAAGTGGCACATTTACTTCAGATTGTATCGGATATGGAAAGAATTAGTGATTATTGCGAAAATATATCTGAGTTTGCAGAAACACTCCGAGAAAAGAAATTGAAATTTTCAGAAATGGGTACAGATGGAATTAAAGAAATGCTTGATGTCTGTGCAAAGAGTTATAAATATGCCCTTGAGGCGTTTGAGGAGAACAGTCAGGAAAAAGCGTTGCGTGTAATTGAAAAAGAAACACAGGCAGACCAACTTGAACTGATGCTTCGTACAAAACATATTAAGCGACTGGCAAATAATCAGTGTAATGCTGAGGCAGGGATTGTATTTTTAGATGCCCTTGTATGTTTGGAAAGAATTTCAGACCATGCAAGAAATATCGCTGAAGAATTAATGGAAAGATAAAAGATGAATAGGAAGAGCCGATACCGTTTTATGTATTGGCTTTTCTCGTATAAGAAAGAAACAGGGGAAAATAAGTGAAGAAAAAGAAATATGTTATTTTAGGGATTGTAACGGTTTTGCTTGTAACGGTAGTGGGAGTGCTGGCGTATCGAATGCAGCAGGATAAGAAAAAAGAAAAGATAAAATATGACGGATATACGGACGAGAATCAGGAAACAAATTATATTACCTATAAAGGAGAAAAGTATAAATACAATTATAATTTAAGAACCGTTCTCTTTATGGGGGTTGACAAGGAAGGCGAAATTGAAGAGAAAAAAGTCGGTGGCGGAGGGCAGACAGACAGTTTAGTTCTTTTTGCGATGGATACGGAGAAGAAAACGACACAGGCTCTTTCCGTTTCCAGAGATACGATGACGGATATAAGAACGTATGATATGAGCGGAGAGTTTTTATCGACAGAGAGAGCACAACTTGCATTGCAGTATGCTTATGGTGACGGCAAGGCAAAAAGTTGTGTGTTGACAAGAGAGGCGGTATCTAATCTCCTCTATCAGACGCCGGTTAATTCCTATGTGGCGCTGACAATGGAAGGTTTTTCACGGATTGCCGATGAATTGGGTGGTATACGAATTACAGTGCCACAGGATTATACTCACATTAATCCGGCGTTTAAAAAGGGAGAAACAATCACATTGAACGGAAAAATGGCAGAACAGTATGTGCGTTACAGGGATACGAGTGCATCGGGAAGTAATAATGAACGAATGGAAAGACAAAGCCAATTTATAGAAGCTCTTGTGAAACAATTACAGATTAATATGAAGGAGAAAAAAGATGCCGTCCATCTATATAGAAAAATGAAACCATATATGGTAACGGATATTTCAGAAGAGGAATTGGAAAAAATGATTAATTATGAATTTGAAGGAAAAGTAGAAAAAGTTCCGGGAACAGTTCAGAAGGGTGAAAAGTACGATGAATTTATCGTTGATAATGAAAAATTACAAGAAAAAGTAATAAATATGTTTTACAAACACGAAAAGAGATGATATAATGATGTTACTTGTAAAAACATAGGATGAATATTTAGGAGGGATTTGAAATGCATAAATTAACAAAAAAAGTTTTAGGTATAGTTTTGGCAGGAACACTAAGTATTGCAATGGGAATTACAGCATTTGCAACACCAAGTCCGGAGAAGAATGCTATTGTAACAGAGTATACGGAAGCCGTTGATAAAAATGGTAATAATGTGGAAATTATCATCGAGAATCTTACAGAAGAGGGGAAAGAAGCGGCGAAGTTATTGCAGGATAAACAAACATTAAAGGAGATTATCGGAGATAATTATGTGGACGGCATGGAAGTTATCGATGTTCGCGAGGTAAGAGCGATTGGAAATCCAGTATTTCCGGTAACAATTACTTTTAAAGTTCCGGGAGTACTTGCTTCGACAAATGTGGCGATTCTTCATTATGAGAATGGAGCATGGACTGAAGAACCGTCAAAAGCAGGAAAAGGCACAATTACAGCAACGTTTGATTCTTTGTCACCGGTAGCGTTTGTAGTAGATAAGAACACATCCGCTTCTTCCACAGAATCACCAAAGACGAGTGAAACTCCTACGGTAGCAGTAGCATTAGTTGTTGGTATTGTAGCGTTAGCAAGTGCAGTTATGCTTAAGAAGAAAACAGCACTTAAATAGAAAATAGGACAGATTATGTGGGACAGCGTTGTTTTTTAGAACAAGAAACAATGCTGTTTTTCATGTTAGGAGAAATCAAATTCTAATGGCAGCAAATAAAACAAAGAATAGCAAGACAACAGGAGGGAACATGGAAGAAAGAACATGGGAAAACGAGGAAACAGGAATTGATTTAATTGAGATACTTAATTTGTTATTGCGAAAGTGGTGGCTTATCCTTTTAAGTCTAGCGGTGGGGGCAAGTGCAGCACTTGCATATACGAAAATTTGTGTTACGCCGCAATATCAGGCTTCTTCAATGATATATGTGTTAGGTACAACAGGCGGGGAATCTATCAATATAGATTTGAGTAGAAAATTGACGGCAGATTTTATTACATTGTCAAAAAGCCGTCCGGTTATTAATGAGGCAATTCAAAAAGTTGGCGCCGACTTATCGTATGAGAGTGTGGCAGGTATGGTTACAGTAGAAAATCCGGCAGACACGAGTATGCTAAAAACAACAGTGACAAGTGCAGATCCAAAGTTGGCAAAGGATTTATCAAACGCAATGTCAGATACACTGGCAATGCGAATTCAGGAAGTGATGAATAAGGATAAACCTAGTACAGTAGAAAAAGCGATAGAACCACAATATCCGGTAACACCAAATACAACAAAAAATATGATGCTTGGAGGGCTTTTAGGAGCGGCACTTATGATGGGGATTCTTGTGATACGTTTCCTTATGGATGACAGAATTAAAAATCAGGATGATGTTGAGCATTATTTACAGTTAAATGTATTGGCTACAGTTCCACTTGAAAGAAAGAGATAGGAAAAGTATGAGAGAGATAACGGATATACACAACCATATTCTTCCGATGGTGGATGATGGGGCAAAATCGGTAGTAGAAGCGTTGAAAATGTTGAAAATGCAGGAAAATGACGGGGTGAAAAATGTTATTTTAACGCCCCACTATCGTAAGGGAATGTTTGAAACATCTGCGGAGGAAGTACAGTGGAAGTT
>Stewie_p2__coassemble_1165_pt1 | contig 34198 bp, 18 predicted proteins | sample Stewie_p2__metabat2_low_PE_030 | metagenome-assembled genome bin Stewie_p2
TCTCTTCATTTTAAAGATAGGACTGATTTTTTTATAAATCAATAAAACAATGGCAGACACCATAATTCCTTTTAATAAATTAAACGGCGCAACGGCAAAAATAACAAACGTTGCCAAACTCGTTATGGATTGATTTACTTCCGTTCCCATTTGAACAAGACTGTCAATCGGAAGTTCAAAAGCATTTGCGTAAACCGGTAAAAGTATATACGCATTCAGGAAGCAGCCCAATACGGTCATACAGCCCGTTCCCACTGCCATACCGATAAACGCACCCTTTTTCGTCTTAATCTGATGATAAATAATTCCCGCCGGAACACTTAACCCACAGCCGATGAGAAAATTCGCCATATCCCCAACACCTGCGGTTGTCGTTCCACTGATAAGCATATTTAACAATACTTTTATAAATTCTATCGTTACGCTCGCCAGCGGCCCGAGTGCAAAACTTCCTATTAAGACAGGTATCTCGCTGAAATCAATCTGATAAAATGCGGGTGCAAACGGCAAAGGTATCTCAAACTGCATTAAGATGACAGCCACAGCCGACAGCATTCCTATACTTACCAACGTTCTTGCATTTACTTTTTTTCTCTTCATATTCTCTCCTTCTCTCTTCCAGACTTTACTGTCGGTTTTGGACTTACACCAAATCAACTATTCTCATAGTTCGCGGACTGTCACCGCCGGTAATGAATTTCACATATCCCTGAAGAATTTTTATTTTTTCTAATTATATCTCGGTTTTCACATTTTCCGCAAGTATTTTATAGAATAATAAACCGCATACACAAATAAACTAAACCTGCAATGCCCCCCGAAACTAAAAGTACCGTCGCAGTATTTTTCACTTTTTTAGAAATGCCGGCAATGACAAGCAGCGCTCCTGTTCCCACAAACCATGCAAATCCCCACCGCAAAAACAGGTAAACTGCAATCGGCATATTCCCGAATCTTTCAAATAGAGAAAGATATTTGATTTGTTCCGAAATCCCTGTCAACTGCTGCTCTCTTATACCATGAATGATAAACGTTCCTTCGATAAAAGCAGACACTAGAAAAACGGACACAATTAAAATTACCCATTTTTGCCTTTGGATTTTCTTTCTTCCATCGGGTATCGTGTTCCACACTGTGTTCATTCCCGCAATCTGCTCCATAACAAATGTTTGGAAAAACGAAAGAATAAGTATAAGAAGCAACATTCCAAGCCGATTCATAAATGTAACTTTATCCAACAGATATGAATAACCGACTTCATTTAGAAAAACGCCTTTCTTTCCTATCCTCTCCGCCTGCATTTTCACCTGCTCAAATGCCTGTTTGCATTGTAGTTTTCTCTCTTTATCAAAAGACTCCTCACTTTCTTCTATTTTTTTTATTCTCTCCTCTTCCTGTTGAATAAAATCTCTTTTTTCTGCAGTCATCGGTCCTTCCAGTTCCTGCAGATAATGTTTATAGTACAATTCGTCCGGAGTAAAATAGATTTTCTCACCGGATACATTTATAAAATATCCGATGCAGAAAAGAAAAAGCACTACACCCGCACCGCTAATCCACATCACTTTGCGGAATTCATAAAAGAACGCTCCATGCCCTCTCGTCTTCCTTCTCTGCAATTTTTTCCACTCTTTTTTCTGTGCATATTCCCCTCGGCTCACCTTTTCATAACATAAAATACTTTGCACGATGCAAAGCAAAAATAAAATTGCCCCCGTAATTGAACAGACAATCACGGAAGATACGGGATAACTGAACAGATTTACTGTTTCATATGTTTGGAAGAAATTTTCCGTTCTGATAAAAGAAAAAAGATTACACCATCTCAAAATACTAAGCCACGAATTTGGCGAAATACCTGTATAAAGCGCCCACTCTATGCCTGTAAGCAGTATTAGTGCAATGCTTGTCCGCAAAATATTTTTTCCGCACAGACAAATCCATGTAATTACCCCCACAAAAACAGCGGCAGCGAAAAGTTTTCCACAGAAAAACAACAGAAAGTATTGTCCTGAGTTAATTTTCCACGCACTTCCGATAAACCCGTCCACAGACTGAATAGGTCTGTTTAAATTTCCAAACCCATACATATTTCCGATGATAAGGAAATTTTCCATATAAAGCAGAAGTATTCCCGCCAAACTTCCAATCAAAATAATCCCGATTTTTCGCACACCTAACTCCCGTCCGCCGTTTTTGGTACATCTGACAAAGGAGAGCGTTCCCTCTTCCCTCTCCATACTAATGAAAAAATAGGCGAGCAACACCGCCAAAATCATAAATAAAATATCTGTCATTTCTGATTGTGTTGCCAAAGGAATGCCTTGAGATTCTTCTGCTTCTAAAGACATTCCCACAAATTTATCGTATTTTTTCGGTATCTGCTCCGCATTTCTCTTAGAAAATCTATCCGTATCGGAAAATAGTGAGGATTGGCTTATCCTCCTCGCCTGCGTTTTTATATTCTCCAAATATGCGTCATAATTTTCCACTTCCTCCACAGAAGTCAAGACGAACATGAGTGTATTTCTTCGGGCATAATCCGCCATATCTCCCGCATTTTCTTCTTTCTCAATTTCCTTTCGCAGCCATTCCTGTTTATTTTCGATTGCACTTAATTCTTCATAAATGCGATGTATATCCTTTGGAGTGCATCTTTTTTCTTCGTCATATTGTGTTCCCTGTCGGAATACAAGAAAACCGTTGAGTAAAAAACATCCGATTATCATGCATAAAATCGCCTTATTCCCCAACAGTTTTTTCCATTCATATTTCCACATATGCCACACCCCCTATTCACGAAAATAGTAAAGATATACATCTTCGAGAGAAGGACGTACAATCGTTACATTTTCTTCTTTTGGAAATGTATCGGAAACTACTCTCACATATATCCATTCTCTTTCTTTGACAATATTTCCGACAAGATAGGATTGCTGTATTCGTCTTAACTCAGAAACCGGAACTTTTATCTCATATACTTTTCCGTCCAAATCTGCCGTCAGGTTTTCCCTCTCCGCCTTTTTAATTACTTCTCCGTCCTTAAGCAAAATAATTTCCTTAGAAATAAATTCCACGTCCGTCACGACATGAGTTGCGATTAGCACAATTTTTTGAAAAGCAATTTCTGAAATTAAATTTCGCACGGCAATTCTCTGTTTTGGATCAAGTCCCGCAGTTGGCTCGTCAAGAATCAGTACCTTAGGATTTCCGATAACGGATTGCGCCAGCATAAGCCGTTGCTTCATTCCGCCGGACAATGCCGTCATTTTCTTATTGCGTGCATCTGTCAATGCAAGCATTTCTAAAAGTTCATCTATCCGTTCTTTCGCTTTCTTTTTGGAAATCCCCCGCAGAGCCGCCATATAAAATAAAAAATCCGAAACGGTAAAGCCTCGATATTGTATCGGAAACTGCGGCATATATCCTAAATATTCCCGAAATTCATGCTGATTTTCTGGTTTTAAAATATTTTTTCCGTCTAAAAATACTTCTCCCGCATCAGCCTTTATATTTCCCGTAATAATGTTCATCAGCGTGCTTTTTCCCGCACCGTTCGCCCCTAAAAGTCCATATACGCCGTCACTCAATTTGCAAGACACATTGTTGAGCGCCTGCTTCGTTCCGTACCTTTTAGAAAGATTTATAATTTCCAGTTCCATGCTCATTCCCCCTTAAAATCTTCCCATAGTCTGTAATTTATCCCAGTCTTTTTTCTCGTAATCTTTCTTTCGTATACACGTTATGCCTTCTTCCGTCATAGAAACATACCAGTCCCCCGCCACATACTGCGGACTGTACAGATATTCCTCCTTAGAAATTTTTCTTTCCGTTTTCTTTTCTGCATCATATATTCCTAATTCTCCGTCCGCAGATGATTTTTCCTTATCAAACAGTGCATAATAAAATTTTCCGCCCCAGTAATTCCACACTAATTCTTTTCCGTTCTTTTCTTTTTTGACGATGCTTGTCTTTTCTTTCGTCTGTAAATTCAACTGATATACTTCGGAATACTCCTCATTTTCTTCGGAATAATAAATATTTTCCTGTTTTTCGTCCGTTCCTAAACACCACCTCGATTTTGTCACGTCCGTAAGAATAGTTTCCGTCTGCTTTGTATCAGTACGATAAAGGCAAACTTCTTCTCCTTTATAATAGAGCAGTTGCCCGTCCTTATAAGATAGAATATCCACATGACTTGCATCTGTATCGATTTCTTCCGTTTCTTTCAGCACCTCTATCTTTCCGTCTGCCAATGAAATGGAAATGAACTGCCATACTGTTTTCTCAGGGTGTTCAGGTGTATTTGTTAAATCCGAATATTCCACTCCTAAATACATTTTATCCTCTATGAACCACATAGGAGGCTTGATTGCACACGTCATATGTTTTCCACCCTCATTTAGTTTGGCAAGTTCTTTCCGATTACTTCCGTTTGCATCGCTTACATATAAAGAAAATTCCTCACTTGCCGGCTGAAAGAAATATAATTTTCCTCTGTAATTTCCGAGAGTGGAATCAAATCCGTTTTCTATGTAGGCATTGCATTTCAGCGAGCGATGTTTACAGTTTGGCTTGTCGCAGACAGGTATGCTTTCCTTAAGTTCATAGTCATAAAATTTCATTAACTTCTCATACCCGTCTAAATAGAAAATCCCATTATCTTTTACCTGCATTCTCATATTTGTTACAACGGAATAATTTTCCGGCTTTTCTTTTACTTTTTCTTCCCGCTTGCACGCTGCACTCATTGTAATACACAGCGCTACACATATGATAAGACATAATTTTCTTTTCATACAATCACCTTCTCTCTTTCTCCCATTCTGCAAACTGCCTGTTCCACTCTGCGATAATCTTATCTATTCCTGCCTGCTTGTATTTCTCGATGATTTGTTCCATTTCTTTCATTGGTTGTTCACCTGTTCTAGTATTTATTAAATCACTCAAGCCAACTACTGTTTCTAATTCCTTTTCTATCCCCTTTGCCGAAAAGCGAAATCCCACTGCCTTAGATACCTTTGCTTCTTCAAACTCTTTTGGATATATTTCTTTTAAATTATTGTCTTCATTTACCTCTACATAGCCTAATAATTGATTTCCCGCATATAATCTTGGTATATATTCCCTTTCACTCATCGGTTTTACCGCTTTTCCGTCCACCACTTCATAGTTTTCTTCATCTCCCCATTCAATTGCATTGACTAGGTCCTTATCTGTATACAATGCACATAATAAATCAAATGCTTTATCCGGTTGCTTTGACACCGTTGTAATCCCAGTTTCTACAAAACCAGGTTCTAATTCCCAAACAGTTTCTCTATAAATTTCTTTCATCTCATGCGTGTCCCAAAAATTCGGTTCCCTAAATCCCAAATAAGCGTTCTTGCTCCAAAAAATTGTTTCTGCAGATAAGAAATATTCTGATTCTCTCTCAAATTCTATTTCCGGTTTCCATAGTCCCAACTGATAAAATTCTCTCATTCCTGCAAGGTTTCTTTTATACTCCGGTGTTTCATACAGAAACTCTGCTTCTACTTTATCTGTATTTTCTCTAAAAATAATGGGATACCTTACGCCCATAGCCTTTGTTGTTTCAGGTACATCCTCAGCATATAAAAGTAAACCTGATACTACTACAAAATTTTTTCTTCCTGCCTTTTTCTCTCCTTCTGCTATCTTTAACAGTTCGTCTTTATGTTCCCATATATTTTCTCCCCAAGTTTCCGGATGTACATTATATTTCTTTGCCAATGTTGTATCCCATATATATACTGTTCTATTAGGAAGCATACCGGGAGACACTACTGTATACTGTTTTCCCTTTATCTTATAACTATCCCATACTTTCTGTGGAACAGCATCTTTGATTTTCTTTCCCTCTTTCGTATTCAGATACTCGTCTAAAGGAAGTAGGCGTCCTTCCAAAGCATCTTTATCTGTGTCATATGGTTCTGCCCATGCATCAATTCCCGTTTCCAATAAATCCACTGTTTGATTTTTCTGTACGGTTTCAGATGTCACAAACTCAACTTCATAGGGATACCCTTTTCCTTTCAACACTTGATTGAAATAATCCTGATGTTCCCAAAAACTTTGTTCACTCTGCCATACAAGTTTAGTTACTTTTTCTTTCTTATCTGTAGTTTGCTTTTCTGTATGACAGCCTGTACAACAGATAAGTGATACGAGCAATAATCCTGCCAATACTTTCTTCATAACGTCACTTCCCTTCATCTATAGTTCGCATAAGAAAATTATTCTTTATTTTTCTCCCATTCCGCAAACTGCCTGTTCCACTCTGCAATAACTTTATCTATTCCCACCTGCTTGTATTTCTCAATATTTTTTTCCATATTCTTCATAATCTTTTCACTATTGTCAAAAAATATTTCTTGATCCGTTATAGCAATTTTCTCTAATTCTTTTTCTAATCCTTTTGCAGAAAAACGAAATCCTGATGCCTTAGACTCTTTTGTTTTTTCAAACTCTTTCGGATATATTTCTTTTAAGTTATTATCTTCATTTACTTCCACATAACCTAACAATTGGTTACCTGCTGCTAAACTTGGAATGTATTCTCCTTGACTCATTGGTTTTACCGCTTTTCCCTCTACTACATCATAGTTTTTCTCACTCCCCCACATAATTGCGTTCACTAAGTCCTTATCTGTATATAACGCACATAATAAATCAAATGCTTTATCCGGTTGCTTTGACGCCGTTGTAATCCCTGTTTCCGTACCTCCAAAGGATAATTCCCAAAGTTTCTCGGTATATAGTTCTTTCATTTCATGTGTATCCCAAAAATTCGGTTCTCTAAATCCAAGATAAGCATTCTTAGTCGTAAATTGTGTTTCTACAGATAAAAAACATTCGGTTTCCCTCTCAAGTTCTATCTCCGGCTTCCATAATCCTAACTGATAAAATTCTCTCATCCCTGCAAGGTTTCTTCTATACTCCGGTGTATCATAAATAAATTCTGCCCTTATCTTGTCTGTATTTTCCCTAAAAATAATAGGATACCTTACGCCCATTGCCCTTGTTGTTTTAGGCACATTCTCAGCATATAAAAGTAAATCTGATACTGTTGTAAAGTTCTTTCTTCCTGCCTTTTTCTCTCCTTCAGCCACTTTTAATAATTCACCTTTATATTTCCATATATCCTCATCCCAGTTTTCTGGATGTACATTGTACTTTTCTGCTAAAGTTTTATCCCATACATATACTGTTTTATTCGGTAATCCTCCCGCTGCTATTACACTGTATTGTTTTCCATTTATTCTACGGCTTTCCCATATTTTCTCCGGAATGGTATCTTTAATTTTCTTTCCTTCTTTCGTATTTAAGTAATTGTCTAAAGGAAGTAAACGTCCTTCCAAAACATCTTTGTCTGTATCATGAGGATGAACCAAAGTATATAATCCTGTTTCCAGTAAATCCACTGTCTGATTTTTCTGTACCGTCTCGGCTGTCACAAACTCAACCTCATATGGATAACCTTTTTCTTTTAATATCTGATTGAAATAATCCTGACGTTCCCTAAATCGTTGTTCGCTTTGCCACACAAGTTTAGTTACTTTTTCTTTCTTATCTGTAGTTTGCTTTTCGGTATTACAGCCTGCACAACAGATAAGTGATACGAGCAATAATCCTGCCAATACTTTCTTCATAACGTCACTTCCCTTCATCTATAGTTCGCATAAGAAAATTATTCTTTATTTTTCTCCCATTCCGCAAACTGCCTGTTCCACTCTGCAATAACTTTATCTATTCCCACCTGCTTGTATTTCTCAATATTTTTTTCCATATTCTTCATAATCTTTTCACTATTGTCAAAAAATATTTCTTGATCCGTTATAGCAATTTTCTCTAATTCTTTTTCTAATCCTTTTGCAGAAAAACGAAATCCTGATGCCTTAGACTCTTTTGTTTTTTCAAACTCTTTCGGATATATTTCTTTTAAGTTATTATCTTCATTTACTTCCACATAACCTAACAATTGGTTACCTGCTGCTAAACTTGGAATGTATTCTCCTTGACTCATTGGTTTTACCGCTTTTCCCTCTACTACATCATAGTTTTTCTCACTCCCCCACATAATTGCGTTCACTAAGTCCTTATCTGTATATAACGCACATAATAAATCAAATGCTTTATCCGGTTGCTTTGACGCCGTTGTAATCCCTGTTTCTTTTGCCCCTAATGCCAATTCCCAAACTTTTTCTCTGTATATTTCTTTTACTTCATGAGTATCCCAAAAATCAGGTTTTTGAAATCCTAAATACGAATTTTCACTCCAAAAAATTGTTTCTATCGATAAAAAATATTCTGATTCTCGTTCTGATTCTATTTCCGGACACCATAATCCCGCCTTATAAAATTCTCTCATCCCCGCAAGATTTCTTTTATATTCCGATGTTTCATACAAAAACTCTGCTTCTACCTTATCTGTATTTTCTCGAAAAATAATTGGATACAACGATCCTAATGCTCTAGTTGTTTTTGGGATTTCTTCCGCATATGAAAGTAAACCTGATACTGTTGCAAAGTTTTTTCTTCCTGCCTTTTTCTCTCCTTCAGCCACTTTTAACAGTTCTTCCTTATGTTCCCATATATTTTCTCCCCAAGTTTCTGGGTGAACATTATATTTTTCTGCCAATTTTCTATCCCATATATACACGGTCTTCTCCGGCAAAATTCCAGAAGAGATTACACTATACTGTTTTCCATTTATCTTATAACTATCCCATATTTTCTGTGGAACAGCATCTTTTATTTTCTTTCCTTCTTTTGTATTTAGATACTCATCTAAAGGAAGTAAGCGTCCTTCCAAAGCGTCTTTGTCCGTATCATAAGGTTTTTCCCAAGTATATAATCCCGTTTCTAATAAATCTACCGTCTGTCCGTCCTTCACCGTTTCAGATGTCACAAACTCAACCTCATATGGATAACCTTTTTCTTTCAACACTTCATTGAAATAATCTTGATGTTCCCAAAAACTCTGTTCGCTTTGCCATACAAGTTTGGTCACTTTTTCAGTCTTATCTGTAGTTTGTTTTTCTGTATGACAGCCTGTACAACAGATAAGTGATACGAGCAATAACCCTGCCAATACTTTCTTCATAACGCCACTTCCTTTCATAATTTCATATATCGTATCCTGATTTTCATTTTACTGCATCTTTTTATCTTTGTCTATTATGTGTATATTTTTCAATATATCAGCACTTTATTTGTACTTATTTATTAATATCACCCCCAATTCATCAGAATTGAGGGTGATATTGAAGTCACTTCACAATTTTACACACTTCTATTACATAAATGTATTTTGTGCCCACGTCTTATTTCTGTAAAATACTTTATGTGTTCCTCTTCCATACGAATAACCTGTTATCTTTTCAGAAGTAATTTGTGCACTTTTAGTTCCTCTTGCTGTCTGTTTTGCTAATATAGTATCTCCTCTCTTCAACTTTCCTTCCAAGATTGTTTCGTATCCCCCCGGTGTCTTATTGCAGTTAGTAGTTGCCTTCATTATAGAATTATAAAACCCTATACTTCCCGTACAACTCATCTCTGGAAATCCCGGCATATTTCCCTCTACATAACTTGATGCCTGTGATACAATTCCTCCAACTGTTAAACAAGTTACTGCTCCCGCTACTGCTAATACTTTTTTACATTTCATAATGTTTCCTCCTTTTTTATGAAATCTATTGTTATCTGTTAATTCCAAAGTACACTACTTTCCATATTTTGCATAGCAAAAATACTGAACATTTTATGTTTTCTTGTTACAAAACGTAACATTTTGTGCAAAAATATTGAACATTTGTTATTTTCTCTATTTTCCCATTTACATTCTCAAAAACTCTCCCTATAATACACTTCAAATCATTTAGAAATGGAGGATATTCTTATGAAAAAAATCTTTGCAACTTTATTTACTTTCTTGTTTCTTGCCACATCTATTACGGCTTCTGCAACAAATAATACAGCCGAATATGATTTGCATTCTCAGCAAAAAGAACAACATTTTACACTTTTAGAAGATAATGGAGAAATCTCCTATGTCACAATTACTCCTATTTCAAAAATTTCTAACGGTTCATATGAAGTAAAATACACGAAACCTAAAAAATGGACAGGAAAATTTATTGTTGATATAAACAGCAATAAATTTTCTTCTGTCCATTCACCTTCCGCTACTGCACTTTCCGGTTCTATTAAAGGGCATAGTTTGAAAAAGAACTCTTCTACTAAAGCAACTTTAGAAATTTCTTGGAAGCCTTCTTCTATAAGCCCTACTATGAAAGTCGGTGTAAAAGCATATATTTCCTCCGGCACTCTTAAAGTAGCGCCATTATAATTTTTTTATTTCTACAACACCATTATCGATAAAGGCTACATCAATAAATATCCAAGTATTATATACTGCCAATGCCAAGCACATAACTGCCACCGCTTTAATCCAAAAAGAATATTTTCTCTTCTTATATTTTATCAAAATAGCAATCGGCAAGACAATATTGATAATGGGTATTTGGCAGGCTGCCAAAAGCAAAATACCGCACAACAGAGCCACCATATCTTCATGTTTGGAGGAAGAAACTTCTTTTACCTTTTGAACAACAGGTTGCTCTATAGATTTTTCTTCCTCCTGTTGTAATATTTCTGCGACACTTACCCCATAAACCTCTGCCAACTTTTTCATTGTTTCAATGTCCGGTACAGTTGTTCCGTGTTCCCAACGAGAAACTTTCTGCCTTGTCACATTTAGTTTTTCCGCTACGTCCGCCTGTGACAATTTTCTTTCTTTTCTATATTTACATAATTTCTCTTCTAAAGTCATTTCTTTCTCCTCATAAGTTTTATTCCGCATTCCAAAAACGGGATCACCATAAATATCTGTTCTTTATAGTGCTGTTAGGATTAAAACACGTATAAAAAATCCCATAAGTATTATATACAGTTATCACTAAACATACAATGGCTACTGTCCTAATGAAAAATGAATATTTTCTGTTTTTATACTTCAATAGCACAATAAGGGAAACAATAATATTAACCACCGGTATTTTAAAGGCTACTGCAAGTATAATTCCACATATTAGTGCAGCAATTTCTTCATTTTGTGTGGTAGAATTTTCTTCCTGCAGCATTTCCTCCATATCTATTTCATATAATTCTGCTAATTGCTGCAAAATTTGAATATCCGGTATTGTTAAGTCACACTCCCAATACGAAACTACCTGCCTTGTCACATTTAATTTTTCTGCCACTTCCCTTTGCGATAATTTTCTTTCTTTTCTGTATTTTTTTAATTTTTCCCCCAGTTTCATCGCCTACGAAATCCCTTTCATCGTCAGTTGTATTCTCTTTTTCTTCACATCAACACTCATCACTTTCACGTCCACAATATCTCCGACACTCACCGCTTCCAGTGGGTGCTTAATGAATTTCTTATCTGTAATCTGCGAGATATGCACTAAGCCGTCCTGATGAACCCCAATATCGACAAAGACACCGAAATCAATTACATTTCTCACCGTTCCTTTTAAAATCATTCCCTCCGTTAAATCTTTCATCTCCAAGACATCCGTTCTTAAAATCGGTTTCGGCATTTCATCACGAGGATCACGTCCCGGTTTTTCCAATTCTCTGATAATATCTTTCAAAGTGATTTCCCCTACGTTTAATTCCTGTGCCAGTTTTTTCTCGTCCTTTATTGTCTTAGAAAGTGTGGAGAGTTTTCCCTCCACAATATCCTGAAGAGAAAATCCTTGTTTTTCCAAAAGTTTTTCCGCTACTTCATAAGACTCGGGATGTACGCTTGTACTGTCCAAAGGATTTTTTCCGCCTGCTATTCGCATAAATCCCGCACATTGTTCAAATGCTTTTGGTCCGAGTTTCGCTACTTTCAGTAATTCCTTACGGCTTTTAAATCGTCCGTTTTCCTCACGGTAAGCAACGATATTTTTTGCCACTGCGGAAGAAATTCCCGAAATGTAGGATAACAGCGGGGCTGATGCTGTATTTAAGTCTACCCCTACTTTATTTACGCAATCCTCCACAACGGCTGAGAGTGCTTCGCTTAACTTTTTCTGATTCAAATCGTGCTGATACTGACCGACACCAATAGATTTCGGCTCGATTTTTACCAGTTCTGCCAATGGATCCTGCACGCGTCTTGCTATTGATGCAGCGCTTCTTTGTCCCACGTCAAACTGCGGAAATTCTTCCGTTGCCAGTTTACTCGCCGAATACACGGACGCCCCCGCTTCGTTTGTAATCATATATTGTACATTTTCAGGTATTTCTTTTAGCAGTTCTACAATAATCATCTCAGATTCTCGGGAAGCCGTTCCGTTTCCGAGAGAAATCAAAGTAATTCCGTATTTATGGATAAGTTTCTTCACTGTTTCTTTTGCCTGTGCAATTTTCTGCGGTGTTGTCGGCGCTGTCGGATAAACAACCGTTGTGTCTAAAACTTTTCCCGTTTCATCTACCACTGCAAGTTTGCAGCCTGTGCGGAATGCCGGATCCCAGCCAAGTACGACTTTATTTGCAATAGGAGGCTGCATCAATAATTGCTCTAAGTTTTTGCCGAAAACGGTAATCGCTCCGTCCTCCGCTTTTTCCGTCAATTCGCTCCTGATTTCTCGCTCTATCGCCGGAGCAATCAGACGTTTATAACTGTCCTCTATCGCCTCTTTTAAAATCGGTGTCGTATACGCATTATCACTGTGAATGACTTTCTTTTCCAAAAACTGAATTGCTTTTTCCTCCGGCACTTCTATCTTTAACTGCAATATCTTTTCTTTTTCTCCACGGTTTAAGGCAAGAATACGGTGTCCTGCCAGTTTACTAATCGGTTCTTCAAAATCGTAATACATTTCATAGACTGACTCCGCCTCCGCATCTTTTGCCGTAGAAATTAATTTTCCCTGTTTCGTGGTAAAATTACGAAGATAAATACGGTAATCCGCCTCATCTGAAATATATTCTGCAATAATATCTTTCGCTCCCGCAATGGCTTCCTCGACAGTCGCCACCCCTTTTTCCTCAGAAATATACGCTTTTGCGCTCTCTTCAATCGGCTCTGACGTTTTTTGCATTGTAATTAATGCCGCCAACGGTTCTAATCCTTTTTCTTTTGCAATCGTTGCTCTTGTTCTTCGCTTTGGCCGGTATGGGCGATACAAATCATCGACAACAACTAATGTTTCCGCCTCCATAATCTGTCTGCGAAGTTCCTCCGTCAATTTTCCCTGTTCTTCAATGCTTGCTAGTACCTGTTCTTTTTTCTCTTCCAGATTTCTTAAATAAGTCAATCTTTCAAATAACTGTCTTAACTGTTCATCATTTAGCGAACCTGTCGCTTCTTTTCTATAACGCGAAATAAATGGAATTGTATTTCCCTCATCGATTAATTTTACCGCTGCCTCTACCTGCCATTTTTTAACGCCTAATTCCTCTGTTAATTTCTGATTTATATTTACCATTCTTTTCATCTCCTCTTTATTTTAAACAATGCTTTCATTATACTCTCTTCTCCTCCTAATCTCAACGGTATACAAAACGCAAAATGGGACGAGATTTTCGTCTCGTCCCACCCTGTATTAACTATCTGTTTCTTTTTCTCCATACAAGAACAACTGCCGCTGCTGCTAACATCAATGCTCCTGTTTCGGCAACCGGTGAAGTATCTCCTGTTTTTACAGGTCTGTTGCTTCCACTCGGATTTTCCGGTTCTACCGGTTTACTTGGTTTCTGCGGATCTGTAGGTCCTACCGGTTTACTCGGGTCTTCCGGATCTGTAGGTCCTACCGGTTTATCCGGATCTTCCGGATCTACAGGTTTATCTGGATCTTCCGGTTCTTCTTTTGTCAATCCTTCTTCCGCTGCAAGAAGTTTTGTCAATGCATCTTCTACTGCCTGTTGAGTTGCTTCCTTATTTTCAAGAACTTCTTTTGCCTCTTTTAACGCTTCTTTCAACGCTTTTACACTGTCTTTCGTATAACCGTCTAAATCTAATTTTTCAATACGGTCTACCGCTTCCTGTAATTTGCCGAAATCCGCACGATTTTGTACAGAGTCTAATGCGTCATTTAATGCCTTTGTTGCACTGTCAATCTGTTCTTGCGTTACGCTCTCATCATCTTTTTCAAATGCTTTAAGTACGTCTTCTGCTGCTTTCTTTGCTGCCTGTACTCTGTTCCATGATGACGGTGTCACCTCATCTTCTTTAACATTTTCCGCTCTGCCAATCGCATCTTTTAATGCGTTTACATCTGCTTTTTCCACAAGTTTTCCCTGTGCATCCAGCAATGCAACTTTTGCATCATTGACGTCTTTCTGTGTTGCGTCTTGATTTTCGAGAACTTCTTTCGCTGCATTTAACGCTTTTTCAAATGCCTCATAAGATTTCTTTGTGTAGTTATCTTTATTCTCTGCAAGTTTGTCGGCATTCTCAACTGTTTCTTTTAAGTCACCGATAAATACAAGTTTATCTTTTGCATCTTTTAATGTATCGTAAGCGTTCTTAACTTCTTCTTTTGTAGGAGCATCTTTTTGTAATACATCTTTCGCCTGATTTAATGCTGTTGTCATTTCATCCCAGCCTTTGTTGAAGTAATCGTCTTTTTGCAATTTCTCACATTCATCAACTAAGAACTGTAAATTCTGTTTGTCTGCCTCTGATGCCGAATTGTCTTTTTCTGCCTCAAAGTCAAGCCAAAGGACAACATTTTCTGCTTTCGGGTCTGTCGCTTTATTTAACTGGTCTGCATTCAATGCCTGATTGAATACTCTCACCTGCTCAAAAGTAAGTTCAGACTGTCTTCCGACTTTCTGCGGTTCATATCCTACAGAGAATGTGTTTTCACTCTTATGAACAGACATTGTTCCCGCTTTTTCTGTCACTGCATTGTCAACATATACTTTCAATGTCTTGCCGTCATAAGACGCTGATAATGTGTGCCATTTATCAAAGAAATCGTTCGGAAGTTTTCCTGTTGTTGCCTGTAACCATGTTTTTCCATCACTGATAAATGCGTCAATATGAACATCATCTTTGTTTTTATCGTAGTAGATACGATAAGCAAAACTATTGTCACCCATGCTTGCAATCATGTTATGTTTTTCGTGCGGGTTCTGCTGATCCCATACGCCAGTGTCGGCAGATTTTACAGATGCCGGAACATATACTCTTGATGATACGGTAAATGCGTTGTTTCCTGAAATAACATTATTTACCACTTTGTTCTTATCATCTACAGAGAAGTATCCTTTTAAAGCGCCTGCTTCTGTTTTCTCACCTTTTGTAAATTGAGCCGTATTCGGAAGAACTGTGTCTAATTTATTTTTACTTGAGTCAAAAATCGTCTGCTCTTCCTGTTCCGGTTTTGCCATAACAGTAATCTGTGCCTCTGCTTTTAACTCTTCCTTACCGTTTACGTTTTCCGCTTTCAGTACATAGTTTCCTGCTTCCGCCTTTTCAGAAACAACTACGGTTGCTTTTGTATAATCATCTGCGCTGTACTGTACTTCAACGCCCTCTGCATTAAATCCGTCGGCGTCTAATACAGACCATTTTACGCTTGTCAGTTTTGCATTTGCATTATCCGGTACAAGTGTAAATTCTTTTGAGTTGCCAACTTCAATCGCTGCTTTTGCAGGGTCGATTGTCACTTTGTAAATATTTTCTTTATCTCTGAATTTAATATCTTTCATATCAACCCAGAGCGCTACGCTTTCGTCTTTTGCCTCGATAGCAGGTTTATCGCTATTCTGTTTCGCAACTTCATCCGCTGTCAACGCTTTCTCATATACGCGTACGGAAGAGAAATCTGCTGCCGACGCTCTGTTTGTAGAAGGACAACCGCCGATTGTGAAATCGTAATCGGAGTGTGCAACTCCCTCTGTTGTTTCTGTTGCTTTTTCCTGCATTAATTTTCCGTCTGCATATAACTGAATTTTATGGTTTGCATCGTCATATACGCCCACAATCTGATGTTCTTTTCCGAACCAGTTTGCTTTCTGTTCTTCGTTCATCTTATATTCGATGCTTCTCCATTTTCCACCTGCATAAATATGGAAGTCAATGTGACTGTCTGTTCTTGAGCGAAGTGCAAACGCCTCGTCCCCTTTTCCTGCAAACATATTGTAGTCTAATGAACCTGTAGGCGTCACTTTTGCTTCCACTGTAAAGGATTTATTTCCTTCCAAAACAGGATTTAATACGTCGTTAAACGGAACTGCAAGTTTTCCGTTCATCACAACGGTTTCACCGTTCTTTTCAAATTTTGCAGAGGACTCATATGGAATTTGTAAAGCATTTTTACTTGCGTCCTGAATATAAGTTTCTTTGTGCTCCAATGCTTTTACTTCTTTTACATATTTCTCTACTAATTTACTTCTGTCTTTATCTTTGTTTACGATAGCAGCCTGCTCTTTTGTCATTGCATTTACGTCTGCCTGCAACTCTTCCACTTCTTCTAACTGACTGTAGTCATATACAACGAAAGAGTCAATTCTGTCAATTAAAGACTGTGCGTACTCTTTATCATAGTCTTCTCTGTTGAAAGAAGAAACTTCGTGATAAGATTTTGCCATGTTGCCCAATGTTTCTGCGTCCGCATTTTTGTCTGCCGGAAGCATTGTAAATTCCCACTCATATACTTTACTTGCCGGAAGTTGATACTGTCCTAAAGGTCCGGGTCCGCAAGTTGCTCCGCCTGTTCCGAGTGAGCCGTAGTTTACGCTTAAGATTGTTTCTTTTCTCGGTGTTAAACCGTAAACGTGTGTCACTGCGTTCAAATCGTCCGGTGTAAAGTGAAGTACGCTCGCCTCTACTTTGTCTTTTGCGGAAATCAAAAGGGCTGTGTCGCTGTTATCACTCTTAACGGAAAGCCATTTTACATCTGTAAGGTTTCCTGTGTCATCTACTTTTAAGTATGGGTAGAAGAAATCCGTTACCGTACTTGTGTAGATACCCTGTCTTGCATTTGTCTTTCTGTCGTTAAATGTTTCTACAGGTCCGTTTCCGTACCATGTTACATTTTCAAATCCCTCCGGAAGCGTCATCATAGAACCGACACGGATAAAGCCACCCATGCCTTTATTTGTTGCATCTACTGACATTTTAATAGAAACTTCTCCATTCCCGTTGATTGTATATACAATCGTTTCTTTTGTATTTTTTGCATCCGGGAATGTTAATTTTGCTGTGATAACATTCTGTCCCGCCTCGTTTTTTGTTGCCTCTACAGAGTCAACTTTAATATTTTTCTCTACGTTCTGCCATTTTGCATCAAATGAATTTTTATCATTTTCTACAAGTCCTCTCCAAAAGTTCGGAACAGGTCCCTGCTGCACTAAAGTTTCACCATTATATGTGTAGTTTTTCATTGCGCCTGTTGCTTTATCGATAGAGAACGCAAATTTTTCACCTTTCACTTCAAAGACTTTGTCTGTTTCTTTTACTTCTACCGCTTTATCGCTTACCTGCGGTGCTGCCTGTTCTACAGTTGCTGGTACTGCAATCTGTACCCATGACATTTCTGCACCCTTTTTAGCCCATGCCGTATCTTCTTTCAGACTTACGGAAATATTCAAATAATATTCGCTTCCTGCTGGAATTTCTTTTGGCATCGTAAACGGCACTTGAATTGTTCCTGTTGTCTGCGGAGCAACGTCAGGATTTTCTACTTTTCCCGATTGAATTTCTTTACCGTTTTCCATTAACTGCCATGTCACATCATATTCATTTAAGTTTTTGAAATTACTTTCATTATATACTTTTACCTGACGTGCATCTAAGTCGGCAACTTCTGCACTCATCCAGAAATTCTGATACTGATATTTTACTTCCATTAACTCAGGCTGCGGATTTCTGTCCGGACTTACTAAACCGTTTTCACAGAAACTGTTGTCATTTGGAACATCTCCCCAGTCTCCGCCGTATCCATAGAATTTACCTTTAATTTCATCTGCATATAAATTCTTGTGTGCATTTTCTGTTCCGTAGTAATCCCAACCGTTTGCCTGTGCTTTTGTATGTTCATCGGCATAATCTAACCAAAGCAATACGCTCTTGTCATTTGACGGAATTGCAGGGGTTTTAGAATTCTGAGCCTTCAATTCCTCTGCCGTGAGCGCCTTGTTGTAAATTCTTGCCACGGAAATCTGTCCGTCTACTTTACGTCCGTGAATGTTATCGTAACCTACACCTACCGGATTTGATGTTTCCGCTATTTTATCTGCTACATTGTTTGTTGCAAGTTGTTTACCGTCTACATAAATGCTGATTTTACCTTTGTCGTAAACGCCCGCTACCTGATGCCACTGATTTTCCCAATTTTCAGGGAAATTACATGAAACGCTCTTCCAACTGTTGTCTGCATAGACGAAAAATTCAAGACCATTTCCTGAACTCTGTGTTTTCAATGCAACCTGTGTATCACCTTTTGCTAATAATACACTGTTCTGTGATGATGATGCAGGTTTTACAATCGTTTCAAATGTAAAGGATTTGCCGGTTCCGGATAATGCATCGTTGTATTTGGCATTCTGTTCCATAACGGTATAACCGCTGAATGCTTTTCCGCCGTTCATACTTTCTTCTCCTGCATTGTCAATCCAGTTTTCTTCTTCACCGACTGCATTTCCTTTTACACCTGTCTTATCTGTTACCCCATATTCATAGCCAAGTTCGTCTAAATCTACTACTCTCGATTGGTCTACCCAGTCCCAAACAAATGCTCCGAGCATATTGTCGGCGCTTCGGATAGCGTCCCAATATTCTTTTAGGTTACCGATAGAGTTTCCCATACCATGTGCATATTCACAAAGCACATACGGAATTTTTCCTTCGCCCGCTCTGCTCTGCGTGAGGTCTACGCTTGGGTACATATTACTTCCCATATCCGTTCCCATTTTATCATTCTGCCCCTCACTATGTACCGGTCTTGTCGGGTCTTTCTCTTTGAAATACCAAATCATATCTTTAAACATTCCGTTAGAAACGTTCGGATCTGATGTGTATACCATTTCATTACCGATTGACCAAATAACGATCGCCGGATTATTTTTCAAACGCTCGTAAGATGTTTCCGTTCTGTCCATAGCCAATTCGTAGAATAAACCTTTTGCGTTATTGTCATTCATAATAGCGTGGCTTTCCAAGTTTGTCTCGCCAATCATATACAATCCGTAGGAGTTACATAACCAATAGAAATAATCGTCATTGCTATAGTGAGATGTTCTGACCGCATTTAAGTTGTTCCGCTTCATCAATTTCACATCTTCAAGCATTGTCGCCTGCGGAACTGCCTTGCCATAAAATGGGTCTGTATCGTGACGGTTTGCACCTTTTAACAAAAGTCTTTCTCCGTTAATCTTAACAGGTTCCCATTCTTTTGTTGTCACATTATAATTTTTATCTACTTCTGTTCTTGTAAATTCAATTTCGCGAAAACCAAGTTGTGTGGAAACCGTTTCCACTGCATTTCCGCTTTCATCTACAAGTGTTAAAACAAGCGCGTACAAATTCGGGTTCTCTGCTGACCAGAGTTTTGGATTCGCCACCTTTGTTTTCAATTCTACCGTTTTTGTCTTTGTGGAAAGAACTTCTTCCACCGGAACAGAAACACCGCCCAAAATATCGTTTCCGTCTTTATCCAATGCTTTCGCTTGGATTGTATATCCACTCTGTGCCGCATTTGAAAGATTTCTTACATCTGCCGAAACTTTTAATATAGCATTTTTATAGGAAGCGTCCAAATCCGTGCGAACCGTATAATCTTTAATCTGCATAAGCGGTGCGCTCGTCAAATATACATCGCGGAAAATACCTCCGTCATAAATCATATCCTGGTCTTCAAACCATGTTCCGTCACAGAATTTATGTACTTTAACAGCCAAGATATTTTCACCTTCGTGCAGATAATCCGTCACGTCAAAATGATGCGGACTGTAACTGTCCTCGCTGTAACCGACTTCTTTGCCGTTTACATATACATAGTATGCAGATTCAACTCCGGCAAAATTCAAATATACTCTCCGTCCGTCATTTAACATTTTTTTATCTACCGAAAATGTTTTTCGGTAAAGTCCTACCGGATTGTAATTTGTCGGCGCTTGCGGTACAGGTACGTTTTTATCATATTTTGACTGCCACGGCATCTGTACGTTTGTATAAATGGAAAAATCAAAATCATCTCTCGTCCAACTCTTTGGCAGTTCCACCGATTTCCAGCCGTCCTCCGCTTTTTTCTGGTAATCTTTTGTCATAAAGCCGTTTTCGCCCATGAATTTTTCTGCCTGTTCCTGATTTTGTACAACAGTCAAATCCCATTTCTGATTTTTGCCTGTCAGCAGTTGGAAATATTCCGAATTATCTCGTGCGTTGTAATCCCAAACTGCTCCTGCTGCAGACGCCATATCTTGATAAGGAATAATGCTTACTCCAGCATCTTCCCTGTTAATCCCGAATACATCTTCTGCTTTTACTTTTTTCCCATCAACATCTTTGTAGTCGGTTCCCGTCCATTCTTTGTGAGTAAATTTCGTCTTGTTTACGTCTGCTTTGATTTCTTCCGCCGGTGCTAATGGCTCTTTTGCCCGGACGGTCAGTGACCCATTTGGTACACTTGTCCCAATCATCGCTGCCGTCAATAGAAGGGCTATGATTCGTTTCTTCTTCATACCTTTTCCTCCTTTATAAACTTTACTAAATCACATCTATTTGTATTATAACATTATTTTTTTATATTTTCAGTGTATTTTTTTATGAAAAATGTATAATTTTCCACTATTTTCAGTGAAATAAATAGGAGAATTCAAAAAAGGGACAGGGTAAAACGCAATTGGGGACGTAGTGTTTTTCAATTTCACTACGTCCCCAATTGCGTTTTACAACACAGAAATAAATTTTCTGAATGCTTTTCTTCCTTCTTCATCGCATTTGTACACACCTGCATCTTCTAATACGTGCGTAAATACAATTCCAACTTCTTCCTGCAAAATATCCATAACATTTTCTTTTGTTATCTGCGGATATTTTGGAAGGAATGTGTCTACCCATGCCTGATGCTTTTCGATTTTTTCATTTGAACTGATGTCTTTTCCTTCGACAATATAGTCGGCAAGGATTTCCATTTCTTCTTTTAATCTTGCAGGGAGAACTGCCAGACCCATTACTTCGATTAAACCAATATTTTCCTTTTTGATATTATGCCACTGTGCGTGTGGATGATACACTCCCAACGGATGCTCTTCTGTTGTAATATTGTTACGAAGCGCTAAATCTAATTCATATGTATCTCCAACTTTTCTTGCAATCGGTGTGATTGTGTTGTGTGGCTCTCCGTCTGTTTCCGCATAAATAAATGCGTCCTCGTCCGTATATCCTCTCCATTTATCTAAAATGTGTGCGCCTAACTCGATTAATCTTGTTTCGTCTTTTCCTCTTAAACGGATAACAGATAACGGCCAGTGTACAATTCCTGCTTCCACATCTTCAAATCCTTCTACTGTAAATGTTTCTTCCATTGGCGCTTTTGCCATAGCGAATGTGTAGTTTCCTCCTTGAAAATGGTCATGGCTTAAAATAGAACCGCCTACGATTGGCAAGTCTGCATTAGAGCCTAAGAAATAATGCGGGAATAATTTTACAAAGTCAAATAACTTGATAAATGTCTGCTTTTCGATTTTCATCGGTGTATGCTGTCCGTTAAATACGATACAATGTTCATTGTAGTATACATACGGCGAATACTGAAATCCCCATGCGCTGTCATTTACTGTAATCGGCATAATACGGTGGTTTTCACGGGCAGGATGATTTACTCTTCCGGCATATCCCTCATTTTCCACACAAAGTTGGCATTTTGGATAACTGCTTGCCTTACTGTTTCTTGCCGCTGCGATTGCTTTCGGGTCTTTCTCCGGTTTAGAAAGATTAATTGTAATATCAATCTCTCCGTATGGACTGTCCACTTTCCATTTTCTATCCTTGCATACACGATAACGGCGAATATAATCGCTGTCCTGACTTAATTTATAATAATAATCCGTCGCTTCTTTCGGAGAAATTTCATATTTCTTTGCGAAAATTTCCTGTACCTGTGCCGGACGCGGAACAAGGCAGTTCATCATTTTTGTATCAAATAAATCGCGGTATACGATACTGTCCTCAATAATTCCTCTCGCACAAGCCTCATCTAATAATTCTTTTAAAATTTCTTCCAAATTTAATTCTTCGCCTGCAATGGAAACGTCCTCATATTCATCTTCCTTAAATAATTCCAACAATAAGTTTGTTGTATAAATGCGTTCGCACTCCGGTGTCAAACCTGTTTCTATACCATATTCTACCAGTTTTTTAATGCTTTTACTTAACATAATCTCCTCCACAATTTTAATTTTATGCCAATACTCCTGCTCCGTCCCCGATGTCTACTACATAAAATTCCGCTTTATGTCCTACTTTTTCTTCGTATTTCTGACCGATTGTTTCGATAAAGTTATCAACCGCATCGTTTTTTACAATGCTGACCGTACAACCGCCGAATCCGCCTCCTGTAATTCTTGAACCGATTACGCCTTCTGTTGCCCACGCTAAATCTACTAAAATATCAATTTCTTCGCATGATACTTCGTAATCGTCTCTTAAAGAAGTGTGTGACGCATTCATTAATTTACCAAATGTTTCGATTTCATTTGCTTTCAACGCTTCAACCGCTTTAATTGTTCTCTGATTTTCATATACGGCGTGTTTTGCACGTTTCTGTCTGACAGGAGATTTAATTGCATCTTTGTGCGCTTCAAATTCTTCTTCCGATAAATCTCCCAATGTTTTAATCTCTACAACTTCCTGTAATTCTTTTAACGCTGTCTCGCATTCATTTCTTCTGTCGTTGTAAGCAGAGTCTACAAGACTGTGTTTTACTTTACTGTTGACAATAACGATTTTCGCATCTTCCAATACAACAGGCGCATATTCATAATGAAGTGTGTTTGTGTCTAAGAAAATTGCATTATCCTTTTTCCCCATTGCACTTGCAAACTGGTCCATAATTCCACAGTTACATCCGTTGAAATTGTTTTCAGAATATTGTCCGATTAATGCAATGTCTACCATAGAAACATCAAATCCAAATAAATCTTTTAAAACAACTCCTGTCAACACTTCCAAAGAAGCAGATGAAGAAAGTCCTGAACCGTTTGGAATATTTCCGTAAATCAAAATATCCATACCGCTTGTCAGTTTGTATCCTCTCTTTTCAAACGCCCACATAACTCCCTTCGGATAGTTTGTCCAGCCTGCTGCCTCTGACGGAACTAAATCGTTTAAATTTGATTCGATAATTCCCAATGAAGAAAAGTTCGCAGAATAAAATCTTAAAACATCATCTGTTCTCTTTTTCACAATCGCATATGTACCGATTGTAAGTGCACATGGAAATACGTGTCCCCCGTTATAGTCTGTATGTTCACCGATTAAGTTTACTCGTCCCGGTGCAAAATATGCTCTCACATCTTCGTCCGTCCCGAATATTTCTTTAAACTGTTCAATCAACTTCGCTTTCACTCTTCTATTCTCCTTTGTCCTTAAATTTATTTCAAAGTGTCGTGCAGTCAAAAATGCACCTAATGAGCATATTATACCATAATCTGCACTACTATCAAAGTTTTTCATTTATTTTTTATTTCTTTTTGCATAAAAATAGACACTTTACGCTTTGTAAACTTTGACTATATTTTAACTTATATTGAACATTTTATTGTTATATATTACAATAAAGGTTATAAATGAAATTCTATTGAGAGGTGATTGTATGAGCAGACTGGAAATTGCTACCCCCAACAAAGCACAGGTCGTTGTGGAAGGACTCTATAAAGATTTGGAAAGACGAATAGAAGCAAGTCCTCCCGGATTATGTCCCGTAGATATGGCAAGGGCATTCCTTGAACTTTGCCACGCACAGACTTGTGGTAAATGTGTACCGTGCCGTGTTGGTCTTTGGCAATTAAAGAATTTACTCACAGATGTATTGAACGGAAATGCAACTTTAGACACACTGGATTTAATGGAGGACAGCGCGTTGTCAATCATGCAGTCTTCCGACTGTGCTATCGGATATGAGGCGGCACATATGGTATATAAGGCACTTGTCGGCTATCGCGAAGATTTTGAGGAGCATATTCGCGAAGGCCGTTGTACCTGTACATATAATCAGCCTGTTCCTTGTGTTTCCCTCTGTCCTGCAAAAGTAGATATTCCTGGATATATTGCCCTTGTCGGAGAAGGACGATACGAGGACGCTATCCGTTTAATCCGAAAGGATAACCCATTCCCTACAACGTGCGGTTTCATCTGTGAACACCCTTGTGAAGCAAGATGCCGCAGAAATATGGTGGACGATGCTATCAATATTAGAGGGTTAAAACGTTTTGCCGCAGATTACGCTGGAAAAGTCCCACCGCCGAAATGTGCCGAATCCACAGGAAAACGTATTGCCGTTGTGGGCGGAGGTCCGGGCGGACTGAGCAGCGCCTACTATTTACAGTTAATGGGACATCAGGTAACCGTATATGAGATGCTTCCGAAATTGGGCGGAATGCTGCGCTACGGTATTCCAAACTATCGTCTTCCAAAAGAACGTTTAGATGATGATATTAACGCCATTTTACAGACCGGAGTGGAAGTCAAATACGGATTGCGAATCGGAAAAGATATTACAATACAGAGCCTCCGTGCCGAATATGACGCGGTACTCATTACAATCGGCGCAAGCACGGATAAAAAACTCGGTATCGAGGGCGAACACGCCGAAGGAGTTCTCTCTGCCGTACAATTTTTACGGGACGTAGGTAAAAATCAAAATCCTGATTTAACGGGACAGGAAGTTGCCGTTATCGGCGGCGGAAACGTTTCTATGGACGCTGTCCGCACTGCTGTCCGCCTCGGTGCAAAAAAAGTAAGTATTGTTTATCGAAGACGTGTCGCAGATATGACTGCCCTGCCTGATGAAATCGAAGGTGCAGTTGCGGAAGGAATTGAAGTACAGACATTGAAAGCCCCTTCCAAAATTGATGTGGACGAAAACGGTCATGTAAAAGGACTTTACGTTACTCCACAAATGATTAGCAAAATCAAAGACGGACGTGCAAGCGTAAAACCTACAGGCGAAGATGATATTTATATCCCGTGTACAACTCTTATTGTTGCAATCGGACAGGATATTGAATTTCAACACTTTGAAGAAGCGGGCGTTCCTGTTAAACGCGGCAGAATTATGTCCGAAAAATACGGTGGTTTCGATGATATTCCGGGCGTATTTGCAGGCGGTGACTGTGCAACAGGTCCTGCTTCCGTTATTAAAGCAATCGCTGCTGCAAAGGTTGTCGCTGCAAATATTGACGAATATTTGGGATTTAATCATATTATTTCCTGTGATGTGGAAATTCCTGAACCAAACTTAGATGACAGAACACCTTGCGGAAGAGTAAATATGACCGAACGAGAAGTCTGTCAGCGTATCCATGACTTTGAGGGCGTGGAAAATTGTATGAGCGAAGCGGAGGCGAAACAGGAATCGTCACGCTGCCTGCGTTGTGACCACTTTGGTTTTGGCATATTTAAAGGAGGTAGAGAGAAATTATGGTAAATTTAACAATAGACAACAGACAAATTTCCGTACCTGAAGGAACTACTATTTTAGAGGCAGCAGAGCAAAATGGAATCACTATCCCCAGATTATGCTACTTAAAAGGTTTAAACGAAATCGGCGCCTGCCGTGTATGTGTTGTGGAACTTGTCGGAAAAGAACGGCTTATTCCTTCCTGCAACAATGTAGTGGAAGAAGGAATGGTGATTTACACAAACAGTCCGAAAGTCCGCATGAACCGTAAAAAAACTGTGGAATTTCTTCTCTCTCAGCATGACTGTCAGTGTGCAATCTGTGCAAGAAGCGGAAACTGTACATTACAGAAAATCGCCAATGACTTAAATATTATTGATATTCCGTTTAAACAGCGTTTGGAAAATATAGCGTGGAACAAAGACTTTCCACTTATCCGTGACTCCGCAAAATGTATTAAATGCATGCGTTGTGTACAGATTTGTGATAAAGTACAAAATCTTCATGTATGGGATTTGGAAAGTACCGGTTCTCGTACAACCGTGCATGTTTCCAAAAACCGTAAAATTGAAGAAGCCGATTGTTCCCTCTGCGGTCAGTGTATCACCCACTGCCCTGTAGGCGCTCTTCGGGAACGTGACGATACGAATAAAGTGTGGGAGGCTATCGACAATAAAGATAAAATTACAGTTGTGCAGGTTGCCCCTGCTGTCCGCACCGCATGGGGCGAGGCTTTTGGACTCAGCCGTGAGGAAGCGACTGTGGGAAAAATCGTAGACGCTCTCAGACAAATGGGATTTGACTATGTTTTTGATACAACATTTTCAGCCGATCTTACCATTATGGAAGAAGGAAATGAATTTTTAGAACGTTATCTGTCAGGAGAATTGAAATCAAAACCGATGTTCACTTCCTGCTGTCCGGGTTGGATTCGTTTTATCAAATCCCAGTATCCGCATTTAGTTCCGCAGTTATCTACCGCTAAATCTCCTCAGCAGATGTTCGGTACGGTAATGAAAACATATTTCGCTAAATCTATCGGAGTAAATCCAGAAAATATATGCACGGTTTCTATTATGCCTTGTGTTGCCAAAAAAGGCGAAAGCAACATGGAACTGTACTATGAAGAATATGCGGGACACGATGTAGATATTGTTTTAACAACAAGAGAATTGACAAGAATGATTCGCTCTTCACACATTCAACCGTCCACATTGGTGGATGCAGAGTGTGACCGTCTGATGCAGGACGGCAGCGGAGCAGGGGTTATCTTCGGTGCAACCGGCGGTGTTATGGAGGCGGCTTTGCGGTCAGCATATTATCTTCTTATGGGTAAAAATCCAGATGCCGATGCGTTCTCCGTAGTGCGAAGCGAGAAATTCAATCAGGGAGTTATCTCCGCCGAGTTCGCTATCGGAGATGCCAAAATTCAGACTGCCGTTGTGAGCGGTTTGGGAAATACACGCAAACTGATAGATGCCATTGAACATGGCGATGTACATTATGATTTCGTAGAAGTTATGGCGTGTCCGGGCGGCTGCGTAGGCGGTGGCGGTCAGCCAATCCATGACGGCGAAGAACTTGCACATATTCGCGGTAAAAACTTATATTACCTCGATAAAAATGCAAAAATCCGTTTTTCCCACGAAAATCAGGACGTTTTAAAATTATATGAAGACTTTATGGAAAAACCATTATCTCATAAAGCGCATATGCTTTTACATACAGATCATAATGCATGGGAAATGCCAAAAAGACGATAAAAATATCGGCAGCCACTTGGCTGCCGGTAATTTTTTATTTAATTGTTGCTTTCGCAAAACAAATCGGTAAATGAAAATTCGGTTTTTCACTTTCAATTCGTGAAAAACTTCCATAATGCTCAATCTCAGGGCTTTCTGAAATTTTATAAAAATTACAATAGAAAGTTTCTCCTTTCAAAATCCCATTCCAGTCGCATACCTCCTGTAAAAACTCTTCCGGAATAGTGACCGTAAGCACCCACTTATTCTCTTCCATGTCAACATGACAATTACTCTTTTTACATATTTCCTCCGAAATAAATTCCCGTCCTTTTCTTCCCTTTCCAAATTTTGAATACATCACTCCGTTTGCATTCATCTCAAAATTAATATACATCACATTATTGGAAAGTTCTTCGTCTTTCTCCGGAAACGCCATAAACACTTCCACTGCACTGTCCTCGCACACTCTGTCACGGTCTTTTGTATATGCTCTTTTGGGATTTTCTTCTTCACAAATAAATTGAACGTAAATACCTTTTCCCTCCAAATATCCGGCATAACCGTACGCTTTCGGTGTTTGCACGTTCTTCCACTGATAATTGTTTATCTCGAATAAGTCACATTTTTCAATATCATTTTTTGTGTTGATTTTACGAATTGTATACTCCATTTTTCTCCCTGCTTTCATAATTTTATATTTTTTATTATAGACTATAGGAAAAAAGTTTTCAAATGAAAAATTCAGCCCGATTATTCAGGCTGAATTTTTCGATTCCTATTAGGAGTTATTTATTTTCTCTTTTTGAAAAGAAGTGCAATTGCTGCTCCTAATCCTGCAACTGTTGCTGTTAATGGAAGAACAGGTGCTTCATCTCCTGTTTTGATAGGTTTGTTGCTTGGTTTAGATGGTTTCTGTGTATTTCCACTGTTTGTGTTGCCACTGTTACCATTTCCGTTATTATTGTTGTTGCCATTTCCGTTTGAAGCAGGAACAAGTCCCTCTGCTGCAATATTTAATGCACTTACTGCTGCATCAACTTCTGCCTGTGTAGCATCTTCATCTGCAAGAACTGTTTTTGCGTGATTTAATGCTTCTTCAAATTTCTTCCATGAATCTGCTGTATAGTCTGCTTTATTGTATTTGCTGTATTTATCTACCGCACTCTGTAAAGCATCTTTGTTTGCAGGTTTCTGATCAGGTTTTTCTACTGCAACTAGGTCTTTTACTGCATCTCCAAGATTTGCAATAGCAAGAGATACGTCATACTGTGTTGCTTCTGCATTAGCGTCAACTGCTTTTGCTGCATCTAAGTATTTAACCATGTTGTTCCATGATTCTTCTGTGTAATCTTCTTTCACAAGTTTTTCTGCTTCGGCGATTGCCTTTTTCAAACCTGTTTTGTCTACTTCCGGTTTTTCAGGAGTAAATGGTGTTGTTACACGAAGTTCTGCTGCTGATGCGAATTTATTCGCTGTGTCTCCTGCTGTTTCTACCGGAATTAATTTCACGTTTGTGACATTCTCATACTCTTTATCGAATTTGATTTTCTGCCACGCTGAATTTGCTTCCAATTTCTGTCCTTCAACTACTGTTGTCCATTTAGCACCGTTATCTGTACTAATTTGTACATTGACTTTCGTCAATTTACCATTTGATCCTTTTTGTCTTGGCAAATATCTCATACCATTTACAGTCTGTGGTTCTTTGAAGTTAAACTGATACCAAGCATCTGTAAGAGGTTTTACTGGACTCCATGAACTATGCCAATGTGTATCTGCTTTGTTATCCTGAGCAAGTATAGCCGGTCCTTCTGTAGCACCTTCACCACCTGCCTGCTCACTTCCAGTCTGTACAGAATATTTATCTACCGCAATATCTCCTCTAGAATCAGACTCTGTTCCGCCTGCATATTTTAAGGATTCCATAGCACCTTTTAATTTGTAATATGCATTTTCAATATCTTCCTGTGACTGTTTGTCTTTGTTTAATGCAACTTTTGCATCTGTTAAAGCATCTTCAAATACTTTCCAATCTGCCGGTAAGTAATCTTCCGCTTTAAGTTGTTCAGCCTCTTTTACTAACGCTTCTAAGTCTGCTCTTGACACATCTGCTTTCACTTCTTCGATTTTCAGATTATCTAATACGAAGTCCTTATATCCTCCAAAGTTTGCCGCATTTCCGCTTGTTCCTTCAAGATTTGGCGCTTTTGTTGTTGAGTAAATACCGAACCATGTCTGTCCGCCTGTAGCGCCGGTAATCTCAAACTCATAAGTCTTCTCTGCTTTAGAGCCCATTGCTTTTTCTAATTCAGTTACTTTTTCGCTTCCTTTTACTTCGCCGTTACCTACAACTACTCCGTAAATTCCGTCTGAACCTGACTGGTAATCAAATGAAACTTTGTATGTCTTTCCTTCTTCAAAACGGAAGTTCTGAGGAATTGTCTGCATTACAAGGTTACCTGCCTGACAAAGACCGTTTGTTTTTACTGACCAGTTAGATTTTGGATCGTTCTTTGTAAGAACATCGTCCATTTTCTTAACATCCCAGCCTGCCTGCGTATATTTGCCATGTAATTCTGAAAGGTGAGTACGGTTGTCTTCCACACCTTCGATTGCTCCGATAACAAATGGATATACACCCTGTACGTTATCTTCAAAGTTCTGATTTATTCCGGTTACATTTCCGTCTTTATCTTTCTTTACAACATCCATAGTTGTTTCTGTTACACGAACATCATCGAAATATGCGCTTCCTTCTCCTGCTTCTTTTGAAAGAGTTAATGTAACTTTACCGTTTTCAGGTGCTGTGAAGTATACATACATATTTTGGAAGTAACTTGTTTCGTCAACAGTTGGACTTGAATTGCTGTGTGTATATGCTTTTACATAGTTCTTCGCAATAGATTTTGTTGTGTAGTTTGAATCTAATACTTTATCACCTGATTTTACAGTGATACTTGCTTTTGCATTACTTCTGTTATCTACACCTACTAATACGGCATATTTCTGACCCGGTTTCAAATCTGTTAATTCCTGAGTCATAGATACTTTACCGTCTAATTTTAACATTGGATTGCTGTACTCACTCTTAGCGATAACTGCTTTACCGTCACCTGATTTTTCCCAATATTTTCCAAGACCTGCATCACCTGTATTGAATCCTGCATCTACGATGTGCATTCCTTCACTCCATGTGATTTTTAAGTTGTCTTCTTTACCTCTGCATACAACATAAGGTGTCTGTGCCTTTGCATCTAATGTGATTTTTCCGTCTTTTACAGGAACTGTTTTTTCATTTACTTTTCCTAAATCTGTTAATTCGTAAACTTTAACATCTTTTAAGTTTTTCCAATTGTCCTGAAGTTCCCATTCACTTTTTCCGCCTTTTGTATTCCAGTGGTACATTTTTTCTTTATCTTCAGATACTTTCTTACCTGTTTCTGCATCCCAGTTCCATGGAATTAAGTATTTCTCTGTTCCACCCTGACCGTTATCGCCTCTTGAAACAGCACCTGTTGCAATTACTTTATCATTTAAAGTCATTGTTCTGTCACGGTAAGCCGCTTCATTTGGATTGTCAGATTTTCTTTCAAGAACTAATTTTCCCATATCACCTTTTAGTGTGATTTTCTTTTCAGGAGTCCATGTGTATGTCTGTCCATCTGGATTAGTGTCTGTAAATGTTTTTCCGTCTTCCCAGTCCATGATTTCAAAGTGCTGGATAAATTTTGTTGTTAAATCATGTGTATATAAGTTTCTAATATACGCATCGTAATCGTTACGTCCCTGCCAGCCTTCAAAGTCTTTCATGTTATATCCGCCAAGAAGCGGTGCCATTGCTGCTCCTTTGTATGAAGGATAATCTCCTACCCATGAATCCTTCTGATGATTTCGAAGGAAACGCATAACTTCACTGTTTTCACCTTTTAATTTGTATCCACCATATGTAAGGTCAGTTGCCCAGTGCTGGAATGTTGAATCATATTCATTTGCTGAACCCCACTCTGTTGCCATACGCCAGCCATTGTCATTGATTTCTTTTGATAATTTACGTGTCTGCCATGAGTCATCGTTACCACCTGTCTGATTTCCCCAAATATCTACGTAAACAAAATCCATGTTATCTACTTTTTTATTTAAGTCGTTGAAACGCTGTCTTCTGTGTCCTTCACCCAAATCATAAACACTGTCAAGTCCAACACCTTGGTCTAACCAGTTCCAGCCATAACGAAGATTTCCTTTATCATCTCTTCTTACGGAATCATCTGTAAATGCTTTTGCTTCCGGATACATTTCTCCGGCATTTACATGGATACCGAATCTTGCTCCGTATTTTTTACCTTTTTCCATAAGTGTGTTCATGTCTTTTTCGCCACCGATACGTTTTCCGATATCTGCGTAGTCAGGGTGACCTGAGTCATGTCCTTCACTTCCGTAACCTTTCAAAAGTACGGACTGTCCTAAACCGTCTGTGTGCATTGCTACACGTTTTACGTTATCTAATGTTGTTAAGAATGGGTTCTGTGCCTGTCCGCCGAAGTTCATTGCAATACGCCATGCGACTAATTCAGGAACTTCTTCACTCTTATATGGATTGTGCATGATTTCTCTGAATGCAACTGCACCGTCCTGCCAGTCAACGTTTTCATCACCGTTAATATTTCCGGCGATTGCTACTTTCATTGAAGGCATTTCTGTTTCTTCTACAACATACTCTTTTTTATAAAGACTTCCGTCTTCATTTTTCTTCGGAGCGCTTTCTACTGCTCTGTGATAGTACCATTTTGTACTTCCAAGACCCATTGTTACATATCCGTTTCCTTTTTCGGCAACAGACTGTACTCTTGTATTATGACTACCACCTGTAACACCTACAGATTTTGCACTACCTTCGTTTTCAGAGTTGCTCCAAAGACCTGCACTTAATTCATTGTTAGAAACAAATGCATACATATAGTCCTGATTCTTTGCAGGTGTATTAGCATTTACTTCCACATATTCGTCACCGCTGATTGTTGTGTTAGAAGACATCAAAGCACCTTTTAAGTTTGCTCCCTCCTGCGTACTTCTAACAGAAATTAAACTGTGATTTGGAATTTCGATTGTCTGAATTGCGTTATCTTTTGTTTCCTTAACACCGTCTTTTAAAAGATTATTTTTTACTTTTGTAATATCAAAATGTAATTCGTTTTTCTTTACTTTTAATTCTGCTGTAATTTCTGCATCAACTTTTTTCTCGCCATCTGCTTTTAATGTCATTACATATGTTGCTTTATCTTTGCCAAATTCAGCCTTTACATTATCTTTTCCTAATTTGATTGCTACATCGTTAATCTTAACTGTATCAATCGCTTTTGTCTGTCCGTAGAATGTTTTTCCTTTATTGTCGCCTTTCATTTCATATTTTACGACACTTGGGAAATTCTTTGCTACAAGAACATCCATATCTTCAGAAGAAATTTTCTCTGTTTCAACTTGTGCTTCAGGCGCTAATTTGATATCTGTTACTGTTGCTGTTGCACCGTTTACTGTAACACTTCCTGTTGCGATGTCAAATCCTTCTTTTGTTACTTCAACTGTGTATGTACCATTTTTTAATTTTACAGTATATTCACCTTTGTTGTTTGTTTCTACTGTCTTGTCACCAATTTTTACAGTTGCTCCCTCTACAGGCTGTCCTTTATCGTCAACAACTTTACCAGTTACATCATAAGTTTTTGCTTCTTTCTGTCCTGTATAATGAATGTCTTTTAGGAATACATCAGTCTGAACACTATCCCAGCCACCTGCTTTGATTGCTATTTTATTACCTAAACTATCTTTAATTCCACTGAAATCTTCAGTATTGAATACTGTTTCATTATCCAATTTCAATGTCATCTGATATTTATCGTTCCATTCAACTCGAACTTTTACTTCTTTATCTTTTGTCGGTGCCGGCTTTCTTGTCTGATTATACCAATCTCCATTACCACCTTTATATTTTTGCCAAAACCAACCTTGATTATCATATCCGACAAACATACCATTTGAACATGTATCGTATCCTAAATAAATACCAAAACGGTCACAAGTATTCTGATCTTTATTTGTATTATTTGACTTCATTGTAAATTCAAAATATCCCGGTTTTGTGAAATCAAACTCCGTTGGATTTACAAACATGGAAGGTTTTGTTGTTGAGTTAGTACCTACATCATTTCTATTCTGTGTACCTGATTTAATATGTAACCAACCGTTTTTAACTGCACAAACAGAATCTGTACCCATCTTGTTTTCTTCTGTCCATTTGTCATTCACACCGTCTTCTAAAACGGCTTCTTTTTCCGCTTCTGTATTACTTTCTTCTGCTGCCTGTACCATAGCCGGAGCATTAAAATACTGTACTGATTCTGCTACTGACGGCACTGTCATGCTGGCAACTAAAAGCAAACTAAGAACTTTTAAATTTCTCTTTTTCATAAATATCTCCTTTCCGCTCGTATTCATGCATATTGCACAAATATTACCATTTAATAATACTACAATCATACATATTTTTTCAATTTTATTTTTTATATTTATGCTATCCTGCTAATCTTTTCTACTATAGTGCAAATATTTCAAAATGAAAACAAGGGCAGAAAAAAGTACTGGCATTCTGCACAATTTCTATCCTTTCTTACATTTAATTTACTGTATATATTTTTATCTTACTTTAGGCAAAATATACAAATTTTCCGTTTTTTTACTGTTTACAAGATTTTTAATTACATAAAAAAAGAAAGTCTTTCGACTTTCTAAATTGATCTAGTATATTTA
>Stewie_p2__coassemble_1173_pt1 | contig 33694 bp, 29 predicted proteins | sample Stewie_p2__metabat2_low_PE_030 | metagenome-assembled genome bin Stewie_p2
AGTTTTTTTCCGTTTACTTTTAGCGCCGAATACATAGGCGGAATTTGTTCATACGCTCCCACAAATTCTTCTATTACTTCTGTCACCTGCTCTTTTGTCAGTTTTTCCGTCTCGTTTGTTTCAAGTACATTCCCGCTTATATCCTGTGTATCTGTCGCCTGACCTAACAGCAATACGGTTTCATATGTTTTATCTTTGTCTGTCAGCATGTCGCAAAGTTTCGTCGCTTTTCCCAAGCATACTGGAAGAACGCCTGTCGCATCGGGATCAAGCGTACCCGTATGACCTATTTTTTTCTGTCCCACAATTCCTCTTAACTTTGCAACAACATCATGGGAAGTATATCCTTTTTCTTTATATACATTTAAAACGCCATGTATCATATTTATGCTCCTAATTCTTCTGTAACTGCAATTCAATCTGCTGTGCAATATTGTTGATTACATCATGGGCAGTTCCCTTCATTGTAAGTCCGGCAGCCTTTTTATGACCTCCGCCTCCAAAATATCCCGCCACTTTACTCACATCAACCGCATCATCTGAACGGAGGCTGATTTTAAATTCATGTGTCTGTAACTCATATAAAAATATGGCAACACTGACTCCGCTTGTCAGCCTTAACTGGCTTACTATACCTTCTAAATCTTTCGGAGAAGCGCCATAAAAATCCATAATCTTTTTATCTATCACAGATACAATACATTTTCCACCCATAAATAAAACACTTTCAAGCAGCGCTCTTCCTAAAATCTGATTTTGCACATATGTTTTTTCATAATAAGTATCGTGAATGATTTTGGAATAATCTATTCCTTTTGCCATTAATTTTGACGCTGCCACCATTGTTGACGGCGATGTACAGGAGTATTGAAACACTCCCGTATCATGCACAAGTCCTAAGTAAAGGCATTCCGCAATTTCTTTTGTGATTTTTTCTTCTTCCATAAGTTCAAATACCAACTCACAGGTAGAACTGGCATCAGGTTTAATATAGTTATTCTTTCCAAAAGAACGATTGCTTATATGATGATCTACACATAAAGTTTCCTTTGCATATTCAAACAAAGGTGCTGAAAATCCAAGACGCCCCGCATCTCCGCAATCAAGAGAAATAAATAAATCATATGCTTTTTCCTTTATTTCATGGGAAATCTCTCTTGTCGCCTCAATAAACCGAAAACTGTTTGGAATTTCTTCCAAATAAACGTCAACGTCCTTTTCCGGATGCCATGTTCGGATATACTGATATGTTGCCATACAAGCCCCTACACAATCGCCGTCAGGTCTTATATGTCCTCCTATCGCCACAGACTTTGCTTCTTTTAACATTCGCTGTAACACTCTATTCACCCTCTTCTTTGATGTCTTTTGTCACATCGTCAATCTTTTTCGACATTGCCACACCGTAAGCGATAGACTGATCTAACACAAATTTAATTTCCGGCGTATTTCTCATATTCAGACTGTGCGCCAATTCTCTTCTGATGTATCCTTCGGCACTCTGTAATCCTTTTAATGTGTCATTCTGTGCCTCTTCATCACCGAACACACTGATATACGCTTTACACGTTTTTAAATCGGGAGCAACTTCTACTGCAACAACTGAAGTCATCGGAGCAACGCGAGGGTCTTTAATTCCGCCTCGCACAATGTTGCTCAATTCTCTCTGTACTTCCATATTGACTCTTGTATTTTTAATACTGTTTTTTCTCAATTTTACTCCTCCAATCTTTCATCATTATCTTGGAATTTCAACCATTTTATATGCTTCTACCTGATCGCCCTCTTTTACATCATTGAATTTTTCAAATACAAATCCACATTCATATCCGGCTTTTACTTCTTTTACGTCATCTTTAAATCTCTTCAGAGATGCCAAAGCACCGTCAAAGATAACTACGCCGTCACGTACAACTCTAGCCGAACAGTTTCTTTCAAACACACCGTCAAGCACATATGAACCTGCGATTGTACCGACTCCTGACGCTTTAAATGTCTGGCGGACTTCCGCATGACCAAGTACTTTTTCTTCAAATACAGGATCAAGCATACCTTTCATTGCCGCTTCCACATCTTCGATAGCATTATAGATTACACGGTATAATCTTAAGTCTACACCTTCACGCTCTGCAATTTCTTTTGCTGTCGCATCAGGGCGAACGTTAAATCCGATAATAATTGCATTTGAAGCAGATGCCAAAGTAACGTCCGATTCATTGATTGCACCGACGCCGCCGTGAATGATTTTGATAACGACTTCATCGTTAGAAAGTTTTACAAGACTTTGTTTTACCGCTTCCACAGAACCTTGCACGTCCGCCTTAACGATAATTCCAAGTTCTTTTAAGTTACCTGCCTGAATTTGTGTAAATAAATCATCCAATGACATTTTTGATTTTGTTTCTTCAAGCATCTTCACTCTTCCCTGTGAAATAAATGTTTCCGCAAAGTTACGCGCTTCCTTATCATTTGCACAACCTACAAATACTTCCCCTGCGTTTGGTACGTCATTTAATCCGAGAATTTCTACCGGAGTAGAAGGACCTGCTTCTTTTACACGTCTTCCCTTATCATCAATCATTGCTCTTACTCGTCCGTGTGCCGAACCTGCCGCAATGGCATCTCCTACACGCAGTGTACCTTTCTGTACAAGAACAGTTGCAACCGAACCTTTTCCTTTATCCAATTCCGCTTCGATAACAAGACCTCTTGCCTGTCTGTTCGGATTTGCTTTTAATTCCAACACTTCCGCTGTCAGAAGAATCATTTCCATTAAATCTTCAAGACCTTCTCCTGTCTTTGCAGATACCGGAACGAAAATTGTGCTTCCGCCCCAATCTTCCGGAATCAATTCATACTCTGTTAGTTCCTGTTTTACTCTCTCTATATTCGCACTCGGTTTATCAATTTTATTTACCGCTACGATAATTTCAATTCCTGCCGCTTTCGCATGGCTGATTGCCTCAACTGTCTGTGGCATTACGCCGTCATCTGCCGCTACAACTAAAATTGCAATATCTGTTGACTGCGCACCGCGAAGACGCATTGCTGTGAACGCCTCATGTCCCGGAGTATCTAAGAATGTAATTCTCTCTCCGTTTACAGTTGCAACGTACGCACCGATATGCTGTGTAATTCCGCCTGCTTCACGGTCGATTACGTTTGTGTTACGGATTGCATCAAGAAGAGAAGTTTTACCGTGGTCAACGTGTCCCATAACACATACAACCGGAGGACGTTTTTCCATAGTTGCTTCGTCTTCTTCATCTTCTTTTAATAATTCTTCAATAACGTCTACAACTTCTTCTTTTTCGCAGAGAACTTCAAATTCCATTGCGATTTCTTCCGCTGTTTCAAAATCAACCTCCTGATTTACCGTTACAATCTGTCCCTGCATAAATAATTTCTTCACGATTACGGAAGGCTGGATTTTCATTTTGTCAGCCAATTCTTTAATTGTAAGCACTTCCGGAATTGTAATCATTGTGATTTTTTCTTCCACTTTCTGTTCTGCCTTTGGCTGCGGTTTCTGTGGCTGTGGAGCCGGCTTTCCTTTTTTCGTCTGTTTTACTTTTCTGTCTTCCCTATCGTCCTGACGATAATCTTTTTTCTTGTAAGCATCCTTATCTTTTGCTTTCTGACGCTGTGGTTTTTGTTCCGGAAGAACAGGTGCGGGAATGGACGGTGTACGTTTATCGTTTCTTCTGTTATCATCACGTCTGTCATCTCTTCTCTGTGAGTTGTTGAAGTTCTGTCTTCCGTTCTGATTATTGTTCTGTCTTTTTCCCTGATTGTTATTTTTTCTCTCACCGTTTTGATTGTTATTTTGGTATCTTCCGTTTTGGTTATTATTCTGTCTTTTTCCCTGATTGTTATTCTGTTTTGAATTGTTCTGACCGTTATTCATCTGTTTTGTGTTACCCTGATTATTATTTTGATTTTGCTTATGATTATTCTGTTTTGGTCTGTTACTCTGTTTGCTGTTCTGAGGTCTGAATACCTGCACAATATTCTTTTTCTTCTGTGCATCTTCCCCCTCAGATTTCGCCTTGTTTCCCCCAAACGCTCCCTTTACCATTTGAACCTGCTCATCCGAAAGAGAACTCATATGGTTTTTAACCTCTATTTCTTTTGCTTTTAAAAAGTCAAGTAATTCTTTGTTTGATTTATTTAATTCTTTTGCTAATTCATATACTCTTGATTTCGACATACTTTTTACTACCTCCTCTATGCAATTATGTTATTTTCTGCTTCCAAATGCTTCATGATTTCCTTTGCAAAACCACCGTCTGTCACTGCCAGCGATGCACGAAATTCTTTCCCCATTGCATACCCTAAGGTATCTTTATTCCCGTAAAAACAGATTGGGACTTCATAAAAATCACACATATTTCTAAACTTCTTTTTTGTATTGTCGGACGCATCATTTGCAACGACAACGAGATGTGCCTTTCCTGACTTTGTTTCCTTCTCCGTTGCAAACTCGCCGCTTACCGTTCTTCCCGCCCTTGTCGCCAGACCGATAAGAGATAATACTTTACTCTGTTTCAAGCGTTTCCATCTCCTTTTCCAGTATTGCGTAAACTTCCTTTGGAATAGCCTGTTTGAAAGAACGCTCCAGTCCTTTATTTTTAATTGCTTTTTCCAAACATTCTTTTGACTGACATAAATATGCCCCTCTGCCATTCTTCTTTCCCGTCGCATCTAATAAAAATTCATTTTCCGAAGTCTTTAAAACACGCATCATTTCTTTTTTGCTTTTCATCTCTCCGCAACCTACACATTTTCGCATAGGTATTTTCTTTACACTACTCAAATACTCACTTCCTATTTCTATTCTTCTACAATCTCTTCTGTCTCTTCAACTGTCTGTGTATTCATATAGTCTTCCGGAAGTTCTCCCGATTCAATCGCCTGTGTTTCGTTCTTAATATCAATCTTATATCCTGTCAAACGTGCTGCAAGACGTGCATTCTGTCCCTCTTTACCGATTGCCAGTGATAACTGATAATCAGGAACGATTACGCTTGCTGTTTTCTCATCCGGATCTGCCATAACCGAAATAACTTTTGCAGGACTAAGCGCATTTTCAATTAAGATTGCCGGATTTTCACTCCAGTTGATAATATCGATTTTTTCTCCACGCAATTCGTTTACGATAGCATTTACTCTTGCCCCGTTCATACCAACGCATGCACCTACCGGATCTACATCGGGATCGTTTGACCATACGGCAATTTTAGAACGTGAACCTGCTTCTCTTGCGATACTCTTAATTTCAACTGTTCCGTCTTTCACTTCTGCTACTTCTGATTCAAATAAACGTTTCACTAACTCAGGATGTGTACGTGAAACTAAAATTTTAGGTCCTTTTGTTGTGTTCTTCACTTCAACAACATACAATTTGATTCTCTCTGTCGGTTTAAACACTTCCCCTTTTACCTGTTCGTTTTCTGTAAGCATCGCATCTGCCTTACCTAAATTAATACTTACATTTTTGCCTACGTAGCGCTGTACAATACCTGTAACAATATCTTTTTCTTTCTCAAAATACTGGTCGTAAACTACTTTTCTTTCTTCCTCGCGGATTTTCTGTAAAATAAGGTTTTTCGCATTCTGTGTTGCAATACGTCCAAATTCCTTTGACTCTACAGGAATCTGTACAATATCTCCCAACTCAAATTTGCTGTCAATCATTTTTGCATTGGCAAGGCTGATTTCCATTACGTCATCTTCCACTTCTTCCACAACTGTCTTTTCTGCAAATACAGAGTAGTCGCAAGTTTCACGGTCCATGATTACTTTAATGTTATCCGCTTTCCCAAAGTGGTTTTTGCAGGCATTAATTAATGAGTTCTCAATCGCATCTAATAATGTTTCTTTGCTAATGTCTTTCTCCTGTTCAAGAATAGTCAATGCTTCTAATAATTCTGTATTCATTTCTTTATTTCCTCCCTGTTTTAAAAATCAAATGCCAAACGAATTAAGGCAATGTCATTTCTCTCAAATGTTCTTTCTGAACCGTCTTCCATTTCGAGTGTCACCGTATCTTTATCGTACTCTTTTAAAATTCCGACAAATTCTTTCTGTCTGTCAATGGCACGATACGTTCTCACTTCAACTTCTTCTCCCATACTTCTTGCAAAGTCCTTTTCTTTTTTCAAAGGTCTTCCCAACCCCGGAGAACTCACTTCAAAAATATAAGTATCTTCAATATAATCTTTCTCGTCCAAAATGTCTGAAAATGCTCTGCTTACTACTTCACAGTCATCCACGGCAATTCCGCCCGGTTTGTCAATGTATGCACGGAGATACCATGTTCCTCCCTCTTTCACATACTCTACATCCACCAGTTCAAATCCGTGTTCTTCTACGATTGGCAGTAAAAGTTCTTCTGTTTTTTGTTCATATACTTCTCTCTTTGACACGTTCAACCTTCCTTTCTGCTTAAACAATCCCAATATTGTATACGCTGCAACAAAGAAGAGTGAACATTGCGTCCACTCTTCTGTCGATTTCCTATGTAACTAATTTATAGTATAACACCGGTTTCCTATAAAAGCAAGGGGGATTTTGAACTATCCTCTAGTCTTTGTTCCCTTTCCGTCTCTTTTTGCAAGTTTTAATCGGTTTAATGTAACTTCTTTTTCTTTATAAGGAACTTTTACTTCCGTTCCCTCCTCAAAAAGATGTACTTTCTCTAAAACATCTTTTTTCTGCAATTTCATTCCGCGAACTCCGATTGCCCCTTTTTTCTTCTCCGCAACTTCTTCCGCCAAGAAACGGAGGAAATATCCTCCCTCTGTCTGCAAGACAACATTTTGATTTTCATTCACAGGCTGTACGGATATAAGTTCATCTTCTTCCTGCAATTTTGTCGCGGTAATCGTTCTTTTTGCCACAATGAACTCGGAACCGTCCACCTGTTTAATCATTCCGTACTTTGTGGCAAATAACAGTTTTCCCATGTTAAACTGCTCCTCGTCACAAATGTAAACAATATTTTCTTCCCCACTGTCATAATTACTCAGATTGTCTACCGGCGTTCCTTTATCCCTGAATTTCCCGAACGGAATATCAAGCACCTTCACCTGATGCATTTTACCCTTATTTGTAAACAGACAAATTTTTCCTGTATTTTTACAGAAAAGAATATGTTTGTTCTCATTGTCTGCCGACTCTTTATTTCTCTCATAAGTTGCCGTGTCTACCGTTCTTGTATACCCAAAACGATCCATGAGAACAACAACGTCCTGCTCTTCTACTTTCTTTTCTTCGTAAACCGCTTCCTCGGCATTTTCGATTACCGTACGGCGTTTTCTTCCGTATGTCTTCTTATAATAATCTAATTCTTCCATTATCACTTCCGCCATGGAATCATAATTATTCAAAATATCTTCATAGCGGGAAATATTTTTTAATGTTTCTTCATGTTCTTTTTGCAGCGCTTCAATCTCAAGTCCAATCAATTTATATAAACGCATCTCCAAAATCGCTGTCGCCTGACGCTCCGTAAATCTTAACATGGATGCCATTTTTTTAGAAATATTAGACTTAAACGAAATATTATCCGTAACGCCGTTTGTTAAACACTCCTTTACATCTTTAATCGATTTACTTCCTCGCAAGATCTCAATAATCAAATCAATAACATCACAGGCCTTAATTAAACCTTCCTGAATTTCTTTCTTATCCAGTTCTTTTCCCAAAAGATTTTTATATTTTCTTGTGGTAAGTTCAAACTGGAAATCAACATGATGTTCAATGATTTTCTTCAGCCCCATTGTTTCCGGTTTACCGTCCGCAACCGCAAGCATATTTACACCGAACGTATCCTCCAGTCGTGTCTTTTTATAGAGCATATTTTTCAGATTTTCTACATCCGTATCTTTCTTTAACTCTAAAACAATACGGATCCCTTCTTTGGAAGACTGATTGGAAATATCCGTGATATCGCTCGTCTTTTTTGTTTCCACGAGAGATGCCACGTCATTTAAAAATTTTCCGATTCCCGCACCGATCATTGTATACGGAATTTCCGAAATAACGAGTTTCTTTTTCCCTCCTCGTCCTTCTTCCACTTCCACCTTACCGCGCAGTTTTATTTTTCCTGTGCCTGTTTCATAAATTGAAAGCAAATCGTCTTTATTGACAACAATCGCACCCGTCGGAAAATCCGGTCCTTTTATATACTTCATTAACTGCTTTGTTGTGATTTCGTTGTTTTTCATATATGCTTTTACCGCATCTACAATTTCGCCCAAATTATGTGTCGGAATACTTGTCGCCATACCGACCGCTATTCCCTCAGCGCCGTTCAGCAAAAGATTCGGAACACGAACAGGCAATACTTCCGGCTCTTTTTCCGTCTCGTCAAAGTTTGGAACAAAATCCACAATATCTTTATCCAAGTCCGAAAGATACGCCTCCTGTGTCAAACGTGCAAGTCTTGCCTCCGTATAACGCATTGCGGCAGCGCCGTCCCCCTCGATTGAGCCAAAGTTTCCGTGACCGTCAACAAGCGGCATTCCCTTTTTGAATTCCTGCGCCATAACAACTAACGATTCATAAATAGAACTGTCGCCGTGGGGATGATACTTACCCATTGTATCTCCTACAATACGCGCTGATTTACGATAAGGCTTGTCATATTTTATACCTAATTCATACATATCATAGAGCGTTCTTCTCTGCACCGGTTTTAGTCCGTCCCTCACATCCGGTAAGGCTCTTGCAACGATAACACTCATCGCATAATCTATATATGATTTTTTCATTACTTCCGAATATTCAGTTCTTATCAGTTGTGATTCCTGCATATCTGCACTCTCCTTATATATCTAATTCCGCTTCTTTTGCATTCTCATAAATAAATGCCCGTCTTGGCGGCACTTCTGTTCCCATAAGCATTTCCGTTACGCCGGACGCCATTCTGGCATCTTCGATTTCAATTAATTTCAACATTCTTGTTTCAGGATTTAACGTTGTATCCCACAACTGCTCCGCGTCCATTTCCCCAAGACCTTTATATCTTTGCAGCGTATACGCCCCTTTTTGACGTTTTCGATATTTCTCCAGCGCCTTATCATCATAGAGATATTCTTCTTCCCCTTTTTTTGTTACCGCTTTATAAAGAGGCGGCATGGCAATATATACATGCCCCTCGAAAATCAATTCCGGCATAAAACGGTAAAACAGTGTTAATAATAATGTAGAAATATGCGCTCCGTCCACATCGGCATCTGCCATAATAATAATTTTGTCATATCTCAACTTAGAAATATCAAAATCGTTTCCGTATCCCTCAGAAAATCCGCAGCCGAAAGCGTTAATCATTGTTTTGATTTCCGCATTCGCCAACACTTTATCTATGCTCGCCTTTTCCACATTCAAAATTTTACCGCGAATTGGCAGGATTGCCTGAAACTGGCGATTTCTCGCCGTTTTTGCCGAACCACCCGCAGAATCTCCCTCCACGATAAAAATTTCGCATTTGCTTGCATCTCTGCTCTCACAGTTTGCCAATTTCCCATTACTGTCAAAAGAATATTTTTGTTTTGTCAATAAGTTTGTTTTCGCTTTTTCTTCCGTCTTTCTTATTTTCGCGGCTTTTTCCGCACAGGAAAGCACCTTTTTCAATGTATCCAGATTTTTGTCAAAGAAGCGGGTAATCTCATCATTTGTTACCTTACTTGTCGCTTTCCCCGCATCCTGATTGTCCAATTTTGTCTTTGTCTGACCTTCAAATCTTGGATCGGGATGTTTTATAGATACGATTGCAGTCATGCCGTTTCGTATATCCGCTCCCGTAAAATTGGCATCCTTTTCTTTCAGCACACCTATTTCTCTCGCATACTGGTTCATTACCATTGTAAATGTAGACTTAAATCCGGTCAGATGTGTACCGCCCTCCGCATTGTAAATATTGTTACAAAATCCGAGTACGTTTTCGTGAAATTCATTTACATACTGAAAGGCAACTTCCACTTCTATTCCGTCTGCCTCCCCTTTAAAGTATACCGGCTCATGTACAGTTTCCTTTTTCTTGTTTAAATCTCCTATAAATCCAAGTATGCCGTCCGGCTCATGATATTCGATATGCTCCGGCTTGTCCCCTCGTCTATCTTCAAAAACAATCGTAAGTGTCGGGTTCAAATATGCCGTTTCATGCAGCCTGCTCTTAATCTCCTCCTCCTTAAATCTTGTCTTTTCAAAAATAGTATCATCGGGAAGAAAATTTACGGTTGTTCCGGTTTTCTTCGTCTTTGCAATCACAGGAAGAAGTCCGTTTTCCAATTCAATCGTCGGAATTCCTCTCTCATAATGGTCGTGATGAACTCCTCCGTCTCTACTGATTTTTACATCCATATAGGTGGAAAGCGCATTTACGACAGAAGAACCTACACCGTGCAGACCACCGCTTGTCTTGTAAGCGGAATCGTCAAATTTTCCGCCGGCATGGAGCGTTGTATAGACAATACGCGCCGCAGACACGCCTTTTTGATGCATGCCTACCGGAACTCCTCGTCCGTTATCGCTAACAGTAGCCGAGCCGTCCTTTTCCAAAGTTACTTCTATACGATTGCAAAATCCTGCCAAATGTTCGTCCACCGCATTGTCCACAATTTCATACACCAAATGATTCAATCCTTTTGTGGACACACTTCCGATATACATTCCCGGTCTTACACGAACGGCTTCCAATCCTTCCAATATCGAGATGCTGTCTGCATCATATGTATTTTTCTTTGCCATTTATCCGCATTCCTTTCCTAATTACTTTTTGCCTATCAGAGCAAAATTCGCCAAATTATCATTAGTGTATCACAAAAATCTTTACCCTACAACCGCATTTAAAATTTCCGCAAAATAATCCATTGCATTCATCATCTCCGCCACCGTGTTCGTCTGCGCTCCGCCTTCCACTAAAAGCGTTTTCGGTTTCATGTGCATATTATAGCGATATCCCTTTAAATAGATGTTTCTTGTCAGCCCCGGATACCTTTTTTCCGCCTCCAGTTTCATCTGCAATGATAAAGCAAGATTATCCTGAATATACGGATTTTGTAAAACCGTCAGTTTCCCATTCGACCTTGTTCTGCTCATTCCGTTAAAAAACATTAATTTTGCCGTAGGTTTCCCGTTAATGTTCGTCACAAGACGGGTATCTTTTCCCACACCATCCCGATGTAAATCAATAACCATTTCTATGCTCGGATTTTCATTTAAAATTTTTTGAATATTTCCTTTTGCACGCTCATATGCCTGCGTCCTGTCCACTCTTCCGTTTTTCATATCGTAAATGCCTTCGTGATGCAGTGTTTCAATGCCGTATTTTTCATTTAACAGTTTCGCCAAATATCTCCCGACACCCACAATCGTTGTATTGACATCCCCCGAAACAGAGTCCGCAAACGCCTCCTGTGAATGCGTATGATAAAGTAAAATTTTAGGTCCTTTTTTGCTCTTATCCAACTTCATATTTTTACTTAATAATTTTTCCGCCTGCAAATCTTCCGGATTTACAAATGTGGAACTGTCTACCGTATAAAAATGACTTCGCAAATATTCAAAATCTTTTAATTTTTCTACCGACAAATCTACCCTGCTTTTATTTGTCGGCTGCGCTTCCTGTTTTGCCTCCTGCTGAACGGATGCATCCTCTTTTCCAATTAAATTGCCGTTGGCATCCACCTCGTTTTCATCCGCCGCCTGCTTTGCCAAAATCATTTCATACGTCATCTCGTCTTCCACCGCCGTCTCGCAGACGACTTTCCCGTTTATGTAACTGCCAAGAGGCAGCATTTCCAGCGCCTGATTGGCAATCCACTCCTGCAAATTCTTTTCTTCTCGATTTACATAAGTCAGATTCGTCATAAATGTACTTTCCGCTCTTTTCTGTAATCTTTCGTTTATTTCCCCTTTATAATCATCAACAATTCGAATACTTCCCTGATACAAAATATAACTTCCAAGACACAATATCACCCCTTGCGTCACTATTTTTGCCGTTTTCCTTCTCACCCGCAATTTTCCCTCCCACCTTTCAAACTCTATCCAAATATTTACCATTATATGAAAGGCAGATATATTTTATTACGCCTGTCCACCGGAAAACAAAATGTTGAGTGACTCGGAAATCGTATAACTAATTCGTTTTATCGTATCATCAATATCTTTTGGCGTCACAAACATACCGTTCAAATGCGGGGAAATCAACTCCCTTATTAATTCATATTTCTCCGCCGCATTATACCCCTGCAAAACAAGTCCCACTCCTTTTAACATTTCGGAACTTTCAAGCGCCGCCAAAAAATTTTCCATTGTATCATTTACAATCGTTGCCGCATCTACAACCGTAGGCACACCTATGGCAATTACCGGAATGCCAAGTGTTTCTTCCGTAATTCCGCCTCTGTGATTACCCACTCCCGAACCGGGATGTATCCCCGTATCCGCTATCTGTATTGTTCGGTTAAGTCTCTTTGTACTTCGAGCCGCCAGTGCATCTATTGCAATAAGAAAATCCGGTTTCGTTTCTTTTACAATACCATTTACAATCTCCACCGTTTCCATGCCTGTCTGTCCCATTACTCCCGGAACAATAGCGCTCACCATATTCACATTCTTTTCTCCCATCGCATATTTGCCGTATTCCTTAATAATATGACGTGTGACGATAAGATTATCCGCAACATGCGGTCCTAAGGCATCGGGCGTCACCTCCCTATTTCCAAGACCGATAACAAGCACATTATATTCTTTCTTTTTCTCTTTTATCAAATCCCGAACAATCTTTGCCAACTCCTCAGAAATCTCCCTGTGATAGTCTTCATCGGGAACAATTAAATTCGGGGCTTCCAGCGTAATATATGTTCCAACCGGTTTCCCCATTGCTTTTGCTCCGTTTTCCGTTTCAATAAGCACTTTTGTTATTTTAATCTCCCTCTCCTCGTCATATTCCTCCTCCAGTACAACTCCCTGCACCTCCACATCATTCGACTCAAACCGCTCTTTTTCCTCCAGAGCCAAATCCGTCCTTACGCTATACTTCTCAATCATTCCATACCTCTTTCTTTATATTTTTCCCTTTTGTTCATATGTTTTACATTTTTTTCAGAAATATGTATTGACAAGCACAGTTAATTAGCCTACAATAAACGAGTATGTTTCATTAGAACGTTCCGTGTCCGGCTCTAATGAAAAGATAATTGAAAATTCACATAATTTGGAGGTGTTCAGATTGGCTAACATTAAATCTGCTAAAAAAAGAATCTTAGTAAGCGAAACTAGAGCGGCTAGAAATAAAGCAATTAAATCTAAAGTTAAAACTTGCGTGAAAAAAGTTGAGGCTGCTGTTGCTGCTAACGATAAAGCGGTTGCTGCTGAAGCATTAAGAGTTGCTATCGTTGAAATTAATAAAGCAGCAAGCAAAGGTGTTTATCACAAAAACACTGCAGCAAGAAAAGTTTCTCGTTTAACAAAAGCAGTTAACGGGATTGCTTAATCAGTTAATTGAATAAATTTAAGAGGTCGTCTTTTCAGGCAACCTCTTTTTTTATTCTCTTTATTTGTTTTTACAAATCATCTATCAGCGCACTGCTCTTTGCATACGCCGTGCTTCGCGCCTCAAAAAAGTCAGTCTTAATTGCATTTGCATTGGAATATTGACCAACCCACCTCATACTGTCCGGTTCTTCTTCATGCCCTTCATAAATCGGGGAAAATCCTAAATTACTGCATCTTAAGTTTCCGAGATACTGTATATAATCTGTAATCATTTTCTTACTCAGTCCCTGCACCTCATTACCTATCACATAATGTCCCCATTTTATTTCCTGTTCGCAACCTTCTTTTATCATCATGCGGTAACGCTCAACATCTTCCTCCCGAAATAAATCCGGCTCTTCCTTTTTCAATTCCAAAAGAATATTTCTAAACAGCCATAAATGTGTATTCTCATCCCGATTGATATATCTTATTTCCTGTACAGATCCCGGCATCAGATTATTTCTCCCCAAATTATAGAAAAACATAAATCCACTGTAAAAATAAATGCCTTCCAAAATATAGTTTGCTACAATCGTATTCACAAGCATTTTTTTACTCTTTTCTTCTTGAAATGCATTGTAGAGATTACCGATAAACTCATTTCGCTTTAAGAGATGTTCATCTGCTTTCCACTGATAAAGCACCTCGTTTCTTTCCTGCGGTTCACAAATTGTATCCAGCATATAACTATAACTCTGACTATGCACCGCTTCCTGAAATGCCTGAATGGAAAGACAGAGATTCACCTCATTCGCCGTAATATATTCGCTTATATTCGGAAGATTTGCAGTCTGAATGCTGTCCAAAAAAATCAGGAACGATAAAATTTTATCATATGCTCTTTTTTCCGGCTGAGGCAGTTTCTTATAATCTTTTACATCTACTCCCAAATTAATTTCTTCGGGAATCCAAAAATTATTCATCGCCTGCCGATACCAGCCGCTTACCCAATTATATTTCATATTATTAAAATCGTTTAAATTCGTTGTATTTCCGCCAACTATCCTTCTTTGCCGTACATCTACATCTCCTTGAGGATTAAACAGCGGTCTTTTTTCTAATTTTTCCATTCTCTATCCCTCTCTCTAGGAAGAACAAGACTCACATTCTTCCACTTCCAAACTTTTAGACCTGATATAGTAAATTGTTTTTACGCCCTCTTCCCACGCAAGAAGATACAGGTCCAACACTTTACGAAATGTATATTCGTTTGTAATATAAAGGTTCATACTCTGCGCCTGATCGATATGTCGTTGTCTTACTCCGCACGCTTTTATCGACCACTCCTGATTTATATAATGTGCATTTTTATAAAACCAGTATGTTTCAAACGAAAGTTCCGGAGCCACGCGAGGCATCAGACCGTTTTTCTTTTCCTCCAAAAAATATCGATTCATAATCGGATCTAATCCTGCTGTCGTTCCCGAAATAATACTTGTACTGCTTGTCGGCGCCGCCGCGAGCAGGTAAGCATTTCTAAGCCCTTGTACCTTTACCTTTTGACGGAGGCAATTCCATTTCTCATCTGTCAATTTTCTTTTGTCAAAATAAGTCCCCGTCTGCCAATCGCTTCCTTCAAAATATGAATAACTCCCTTTTTCTTTTGCCAAATCACTGCTCGCTTCAATCGCCGCATAATGGATACGTGAAAATACCTTTTCCGCAAATTCCAAATGTTTTTCACTCTCCCATGAAATCCCATGTTTTGCAAGCATATGGTGATAACCGCTTACGCCAAGCCCAATCGGACGATATTTTCCATTATTGATTTTTGCATACGGTACGGGGAAAAAGTTCAAATCAATTACATTGTCAAGCGCCCTCACTACATATCCTGTTATCTTTGAAATTTCTTCCTCATCTTCTACGTTTAAATGTCCGAGAGAAAGACTTGCGAGATTACATACAACAAACTCTCCGGGCTTTGTCACTGTTACGACAACGGTATCTCCGTCCGCCGTCTCGATTCTCTCTTCCACTTCCTCGATTCCACTCATATTTTGTGCAATTTCCGTGCAAAGATTGCTGCAATAAATCATTCCCTTATGTCCGTTCGGGTTGGCTCTGTTTACATGATCTCTGTTAAATGTGAAAGGTGTTCCCGTTTCTACCGCACTTTTAATAATCAGCCTGATAATGTCTTTAATTGGAACAACACGTTTTTTAATTCGTTCATCTTCCACGCAGTCCAAATATTTTTCTTTCCACTCTTCACCAAAGGAATCCTCCAGTGCATACCCTTTTACCGTCAAAATTTCATGGGGACACATCAAATACCAATTTCCTTCTATATTATCTCTAGCCTGTTCCCAAAAATAATCCGGATAACAAACTGCCGGAAACACGTCGTGTGCTTTCATTCTGTCATCGCCATTATTCGTTCGCAAATTCAAAAACTCCGGTAAATCTCTGTGCCATACATCTAAATACACTGCCACTGCTCCCTGACGAACTCCCAATTGATCTACTGCCACCGCCGTATCATTTGCCAGACGAATCCAACGTATCACACCGCCTGCCGCGCCCTCAAATCCTCGAATAGCGCTTCCGCTTGCACGCACTTTCCCAAAATACATTCCCATTCCGCCGCCAAATTTGCTTACTTTCGCAAAATTCTCAATACTTCGATAAATACCGTTCAAACTATCCGGAACTGTATCAATAAAGCAGGAAGACAGTTGGTGATATGGTTTTCTCGCATTGGCAAGCGTCGGAGTCGCCATTGTTACCTTCAGTGTACTCAGCATATCATAAAATCTTCTCACCCAAAGTATTCTATCCTTTTTCTCTTTCATCGCAAGATGCAGAGCTATGCCAAGAAACATCTCCTGCGGTGTCTCAAACGCTACCCCTTTTCCGCCTCTTATGATATAACGGCTCAACAAAAGTTCCAATCCCGAATAATTAAACAGATTATTTCTGCTGTCATTTAAAAATCCTTCAACTTCATCGATTTCTTCTTTCGTATAACTTTCCAAAATATATTTTCCATAAAGCCCCTTTTCAGTCAAAAAAACAATTTTTTCATAGAAAGAGTTTATGTTATATTCCTGCATAGTTTGATTTAATTTGCGTATAAAAGACACAAATAAAATTCTTGCCGCGATCATTTCCCACTTTGGCGCTTCCTGTGTTGTCAATTCAATCGCCGCCCGAACAAGAAGAGTTACTTTTTCTTCTTCCGAAAGACCTGCTTTATAAAATGCTAAAAACTTTTCTTCTAATAAACTAACCGCATATTCTTCTTCTGAAAATTCTGTTTCTATACTGTCAAAAGTCTGCCTCATCTCCGGTATATCAGAAAAAATACGGATTAAATTTTCTTTTTTATCTCGTTTCATTTTCCACTCCATCACTATTTATTGTGTTTTCTTGATTATGTTATCACAATATATAGTGATTTTCAACTGTGTTTTTACATTTCCACCACATAAAGTTCGTGCAAGGCTCTTGTCGCACATATATATTTTCCCTGCTGCCCCTTTTCCTCATTCCACTTAAAAGACACCCCAAACACACAGTCAAATTCCAATCCTTTTGCCATATAAAAGGTTGTGACAGTAACTCCCTTTTGAAAGTGCATACTGTCTCTGTCCAAATAGGAAGCCTGTACCCCCTTTTCCCGTAATGACTCATAAAATTCTGACGCTTCTTTTTCCGTCATCGTAATAACAGCCATTGTTTCGTACTTTTCTCCCAACTCTTCTATTTTGCCAACAACAAAATCTACCGCTTCTTTCTTGCCCAGTTTCCGTTCCTCTACTCCCCTGCCATGTCGTTCAAACAGTTCCATATCCGTATGCGTTGAAATAGAATTGGCATATCGGGCAATCTCCACTGTGTTTCGATAACTTTTATTCATGACTATTTTTCGTATATCTTTACCTAAAATTTTCGGCAAAAAAGTCAGCACATCTCTTTCTACCGTATCAATTGTCTGTGCCTTGTCACCCAAAATTGTCATTTTACATGAAAAGAGGTAGGATAAAATAACATATTGTAAGTAAGAATAATCCTGCATTTCATCAATAACCAAATGTTTTATCTGTTTATGCTTTTTTCCGCCCTCCAAACGGTATTTTAAATATAGCATCGGGAATACGTCTTCATATTGTAATTTTCTTTTCTCATAAGGTACATTCGGAAGCATCGGATAACCCATTTCCTCTAAAAAACAATTATAAATTTTATAAACATCCCTTGTAACATACATTTTCATAAATTTGCCGGAAAGATATTCTTTTTCGTCTTCCGACAAATCTCTTCCCCGCAAAGTTTCCCACGCATCCGCAAAATATTCCATTACTTCACCCATACGGGATAAAAGTGGTATTTCCTGAAATTTATTGTAGAACAAATTGATGATTTCCTGTTCCGTAAATGTCATTCCTTTAAACTCTACTTCCGAAAAATCCATTAACTCATCTTCTAATTGTGCCAAAAAGCCTTCTGCCATACCTACAAATTGTGCGGATTGCTTCATCTTATATCTTTCTTCCTGCTCTTTGTCATCCTTGCGTAACTGCCGCTCAATCTGATGATACCTGTCCTCGCAGTCCGAAACAATATCACGCAATTCCCGATAAGCAAATAAATCAAAACTCATCTCCTGTATATTTTCCTCATTAAGTTCCGGCAAAATATGAGAAATGTAGTCGGCAAAAACACCGTTCGGCGATAAAATCAGCACGTTTGCCGAACGAAGATTTTTTCTGTCATGGTAAAGAAGATAGGCAATTCGGTGTAATGCCACAGAAGTCTTGCCACTGCCCGCAACGCCTTGTATAACGAGTATTTTATCTTTTGTGTTTCGGATAATTTCATTCTGCTCTTTTTGAATAGTCCGCACAATATTTTTTAACTGTACGTCACCATTGCTCCCTAACTCTTGTTTTAAAATATCATCGTCGATTTTCATGTCGCTTTCAAAACCGTATACCATTTTTCCGTTTTTAATTTTGTATTGCCATTTTGCAAGAATTTCTCCTTCCAGCACACCTGCCGGCGCTTCGTAGAAAGCCTTTCCCTTATCATAATCATAAAAAAGACTGCTTACCGGCGCTCTCCAGTCGTAAATGAGAGGCATCTTTCCCGCACTTTCCGCGAAGTTCCCGATACCGATATAGAAGATTTCTGCCTCTTCCTCATCCTCATATCGAAAATCCACCCTCGCAAAAAAGGGAGAGTCTTTCATCTTCTCAAATCTGTATTTTAATTGAAGTTTTTCCTGATTGACGTCTGCCTGACGAAAAAGAGCCTGCTGGTTATCATAGTTCTCATAACCATACTCGTCCATCTCGGTATAATTTTCCCAGTAGTATGTGTGCATATTTTCGATTTCTTTCTGCCCTTTTTCAATGCCCTCCTCCAACTGTTTGATACGCATATCTAATTTTTCTGTAATTTCCTTTAAAAAAATTGCTCCGTCTAACTTTTCCAACTAATTTTTCTGCTCCTTTATTTTCTCTGCCAAATCATTCAGATAAACCCAGCGTTCCATTTTCTCTTCCAGCAACATTTCTTTTTCTTCTTTCTCCTTAGTCAATTCCGAAAGTTTTACTGAATTTGTCGCGTTCTTCATCATGTCGCCGTCTATCCGATCAAGTTCCTCTTCTAATTTTGCAATGTCATCATCTATCGTTTCATATTCCCGCTGTTCTTTATACGAAAATTTTAATTTTTTCTCCCGATTTTGTTTCCAATCATTTTTTACGGATACCTTTTTCTCTTTTTCCTCCGTTTCTTCTGTTCCCCTCTTCTGTTTTGCTTCAATATAATCGGTGTAACCGCCCTCATACTGCTGTAAATGACCGTTTCCGTCAAACTCAAAAATACGGTCAACTACATTATCGAGGAAATATCTGTCATGGGAAACCGTAATCACAATTCCCTGAAACGAATTGAGATAATCTTCCAAAATAGTCATGGTCGGAATATCTATATCATTGTTTGCCTCATCAAAAATAAGTACATTTGGCGCTGCCTGCAAAATTCCGAGCAGATAAAGTCTTTTCTTTTCCCCACCCGATAATTTTTCTATCGGTGCATACTGCATATCCGGCGTAAATAAAAAACGCTCCAGCATCTGTGATGCCGTAATTCTTCCCTCTCTTGTCGGAATATATTCTGCAATATCCTTTACATAGTCAATCACTTTTTGCTTTGTATCCATATTCGGTACTTCCTGTGCAAAATAACCTATTTGAATTGTTTCCCCGATTTCTACTTCTCCCTCATCTGCCTGTACTATTCCCGCAATAATTTTAAGAAGAGTTGATTTTCCGCAGCCATTTGGACCTACAATACCGATATTCTGATTTTTTAATGCAATATAACTGAAATCATCAATCAGTTTTTTATCACCGTAACTTTTACTTATGTGACGCAGTTCTATTGTTTTTTTACCCATTCGTGTTTCCACCGAATCAATTTGGGCAACTTGTTCCTGCACAGGCGCTTTTTTCCCTTTCAGCACCTCCAAACGTTCTAATCTTGCTCTCTGCTTTGTCGTCCTCGCCCGACACCCTCTCTTCGCCCACTCCAATTCCATGCGAAGAACACTCTGTCTTTTTCTCTCCGAAGCAAGTTCCATTTCTTCTCTCTGTGCCTTTAACTCTAAAAACTGTGTGTAGTTCGCCTCGTAACCGTATAATTTTCCTCTGCTGATTTCCAAAATTTTATTCGTAACCTTATCGAGAAAATATCTGTCGTGAGTTACCATAATGACAACCCCTTTATATTTTTTCAAATAATCTTCCAGCCATTCAATCATTTCACTGTCTAAATGGTTTGTCGGCTCATCAAGTAAAAGGACTTCAAAAGATGATGTAAGCGTCTTTGCCAAAGCAACTTTTTTCTTTTGCCCGCCGGAAAGATGCTCTATCTTCTGCTCAAAATCGGTAATTCCAAGTTTCGTCAACGCACTTTTCACTTCACTTTTTGCTGTCCAGTCATTCTCACCAATTCCTTCATTTGCATAGGAAAGCACTGTCGCATCTTTCGGAAACGTAGGAGATTGGGGCAAATATGCAATTCGGATGCCATTCTGCTTTATTATCTGTCCTTCATCCGCTTCCTCCTCTCCCGCAATCAGTTTAAGAAGAGTCGTTTTTCCGGTTCCGTTAATTCCGATTACACCGATTTTTTCCCCCTCCTGTATACCGTAAGAAACATCGTCAAAAATAACTTTTTCTCCAAATATTTTGCTAATATGTTCTATATTTAATATATTCATCTATACTTAACTCCTGTTTTCTTTATCATAGAATATTTATTATAACATAAAAAATCCCGCTATGTTTACCATAACAGGATTTTTCTTTCCAATCTTTCCCCTAATCTGCTAAAGATTTCATTTGCTATCGTGCCGGATTTCTCCGCCATATCAAGAACCGTCAGTTCTTCTTCTCCCTCGCCTCCGATAAAAGTAACCGTATCTTGTGCCTGCACATTTTCTACATCCGTCACGTCAAGAAGAAGTTGATCCATACAGATTTTTCCGATAATTTCAACTTTTTTTCCATGTACAATCGCCTTACACCCTGTCCCCGAAAGATTTCTCGGAATACCGTCCGCATATCCGATTGAAACCGCCGCAATCGTTCTCTCCTTATCGGCACAATACATTCCCGAATATCCCGCCGTATCTCCTGCACTCAGTTTTCTTACGGAAGTCACAATTGATTTTAACGATAATGCCGGTTTTAAATCCAAATGTACTTTCGTTTTATCCTGCTTTGCCGACAATGTTCCAAATAAGGCAATACCAATCCGCACATAGTCATATCTTAATGCAGGGTAATTCAACAGACCGTAACTGCTCTGTATATGTAATTTGGGGATAACTATTTTTCTTTCTTTTAGTTTATCCACAAGTTCATTAAATTTTTCTATCTGCCTTTTCGTATTCTCTACCGCCTCCTTTTCCAAAGAATCCGCCTCATATAAATGGGTAAACATTCCTTTTATCTGTAAATTTTTTAAGCGAAGCACATGTTCTACCTGCGGTACATTTTCCGCCAAAATACCAAGACGGTGCATTCCCGAATCAATCTTTATTTCCGCCTGTATCGGAAAACCGCAATTATTCATCGCCTCCCCATATTTTTCATCTACAACGGTCTGTTTTAAATTGTAACGGACTACTTCTTTCATTCTCGCTAAATCCGTATAACCGAGAATTAAAATTTCTCCTTTTATTCCATGTTCTCTTAATGCTATCCCTTCATTCACAGTGGCAACCGCAAAAGAATATACGCCGATTGTATTTAACATTTTTCCAATAGGAACTGCACCATGTCCGTAAGCATCAGCCTTAAGCACCGCCATGATTTCACAACCGGAAGGCAGTATACTTCTCAAGCTATTCACATTCCATTTTATTTTTTCTAAATCAATTTCCAGCCACGCTCTCATCTGTCCGCCCTCTTTCTGTACGTTATACATACCGCCGTCACAACAGAAATGACTGCTACGGCAATAAAATTAACTATACTGTTTTGAATGAGTATTTTCTCCCAGTGCAATATCTTAGCCACTCCTCTCACTCCGACAATGACTAAAGGATGTATGATATAAATGCAAAGGGAAATCTTTCCTAAATCTTTATTTCTTTTTCCTTTCCAAAGAAGCAATAAACGAAACAGATATACCATACACGGAATAAGAAAAATATACATACTGTCATGTCTTTGCAAATGATATGTATGCAGTAATATTCCCTCTGTGATCATACAAGCAAAAGAGATGCCAAGCCCTGCTGCCGTCTTCCATTTTTCTCTACATTTTTCCTGTGACAGCCATGCCCCAAGCACAAGAAAAACAGGCACATAAAATAAACCATTTCTCGTATAACCAAAATTTTGAAAAATTACCCCATACAAATTCTCCCATAAAACATTTCCTTCAATTACGCCGTAATAACTGTCACCGAAAAGTCCGATAAAATAGAGTATCCCAACCACAATAAACGTTCCCCTTTTTCCCACTTTCCGAAACAAAACATACACTATCCATACACCCAAAATCACCGCCGGAAAATACCACAAATGATACATTGTTCCCTGAAAAAGGAAATCTGTCAACAGTTTTTTTACTGCGTTCTTCCTCTGTAAATCCCCCATATATAAATTAATCGGAAGATAAAGCAAAACCGAAATGCAATAAAGAACAACTATTCTCTTCGTAAAATTTTTTACTTTTCCAAACACAGTTTCTTGATTTTGAAACAAAAAGAAACCTGTAGTCATCAAAAAGAACGGAACGGCAACTCTCGCGATAATTCTAGTCAGGATAAAATCGGCATACGCACTATAGGAAGTCAACGGAGAAGTATGAATAGCGATAACGAGCAAAGCAGATATAAATCGAAAATAATCTATTCCTCTATATTCCTCCCTCATCTTTTACCTCCACAATGTCAAAATAAATCCGTCTACATTATTTCCGGAAATTTTATATAAACTGTTTTGCGGCAGAGAAATAACCGTTTCTTCCTCCGCCTTTACATAAAAAATTTCCGCTTTTCTTCCCTCTTCTTCATAGATAAGCCCCTCTTTTCCGTAAGGATACTTCTTTAGCAACTCAATATACTCTTCTAAGCACAACCCTTTTTCTTTTATAAGCATAGAATGTGGATACCCCACATAGCGAAAATGCCATTCTTCCGCAGAAATTTTTGTCATCGCTTCTTTTTCTTTCAAATATCTCTCGATAAAGCCATATTTATAAGCAAGTCTGCGAAATGTCTTTCCTACTCCTTCATCAGCAAACGCTGGGCAGATAAAATCTATCTTTTCTCTTTTCTCCCCCACATCAACGGCAAGTCCTGTCTGATGTTCGCTGTGGTTTGGCAACGCCACATATTTTCTTGTAAATTCTCCGCCATTTTCCCGTAAAGAAGTACGATAAATTCTTTCCTGTTCTTTTCTTGAACGATAACCGCTTACAAGAACAATCTCATTTTCCGCACGCATTTCTTCCAAAAGTTTTTTCAACATGGCAGTTGCCTCCTGCTCTAAAATCACATCAGAAAATGTTTCACTTACCTGTCGTAACTGTCTGTCCTCTTCCTCTATTAAAGGATAATCTCGATTGACAAGTATCAGTGATCCTCTATGTATTTCTTCTTTTCTTTTTACGATTTTTTCCATTATCTCACCTCTAAGGAAATCAATTTCTCTAAAACTTCTTCAAAAGACAGCCCTATCCCTTTCATCATATTCGGATACCTGCTGTGAGAAGTAAATCCCGGAATTGTATTCACTTCGTTGAATACAATCTCCTTATTCGGCGTTAAAAACATATCCACTCTGGCAAATCCCTTACAGGACAATGTACGATAAATTTTTTTTGCGGTTTGACGGATTTCTTCTTCTGTCTTTTCATCAATTCTCGCCGGCATATGAATTTTTGAACTCCGCAAAGTATATTTTTCCGTAAAATCAAAGAAGCCTTTTGAAAGTTCAATTTCATCTACTCTGCCCACAAGCAGTTCATCATTTCCAAGTACGGCACACCCTACTTCAAACCCTTCTATATTTTCTTCAATAATAACTTCATCATCATGTGCAAGCGCCATTTCCACCGCTTTCTCTAAATCTTCTTCTCTTTCTACCTTCGTAATACCAAAAGAAGAGCCTGCACGAACAGGTTTTACAAATACGGGATAAGTCAGATTCTCTGCTTTTTCCCCGCTTTTCAAAACAACTGCTCTCGGAACGGAGATACCTGCCTTTTCCACCAACTGATGTGCCTTATCCTTATCCATACAAAGTGCAGAGGACAGCATTCCGCAACCGATCACCCGAAGTCCCGCCATTTCAATTAGTCCCTGTATCGTTCCGTCCTCCCCGTTTTTCCCGTGTAAAACCGGAAATACACCGTCAATCTCCAGCAGTTGAACGCCCTCCTTTGTACATTCCAAAATTCCTCTTTTCACTCTGTCCGGCAATATCCATGCAGGATTGCATTCTTTTTCCTGCCACGTATCATCTAAAATATATTTTGCCTCTCCGTAATATCTAAACCACTTTCCCTCTCTCGTAATTCCTATAGAAATAATTTCATATTTTTTTCTATCCAAATGAGTCAGCACCGCATACGCCGATTGCAATGACACCTCATACTCTGTTGAACATCCTCCAAATATAACTGCTATCTTTCTCATTCTTTCCTCTCCTTTCATGCAAAAAGGCATTTCCGCCTCTGATAGTGTTATTCTACCAAAAGCAAAAATGCCTTTTATTTCTTTTCCTATACTGTTTTTATACAATTTTCTCTTCAATTTCTTACGTTTTTCTTACAAAATTGGGAGGGTAATCTCAAATCTGATTTTTTCATCTTCGCTATATGCCTGAATTGTACCGTGATGTAACTCTACAATTTCTTTTGCAATGGCAAGACCAAGTCCTGCGCCTCCTGTTCCCGTTCCTCTCGCCTTGTCCAGTCTGTAAAACTGCTCAAATATCCGTGCCAGTTTTTCTTTCGGTATTGTGTTCCCTTGATTTTCACAAATAATATGTATCTGACCGTTCCGTTCCGCTACAGTTACTGCAATTTCTCCACCCGAAAAACTGTAATTTACCGCATTTCTAAACAGGTTATCAAATACTCTCTGCATTTTCCCCACATCGCATTTTATCATATAGTCTTTTGGTATATCCAAACGGAAAGACAATTCTTTTTCTGTGAGCAACGGTTTAAATTCATATGTAATCTGCTCCAACATTCTTGTCAGATTGACCGTACTTAATTCCAGCGTCAAGTTAGAAAGATTAAATCGGGTAATCTCAAAAAATTCATTAATCAAATCTTCCAAATGTTCCGACTTCGTCAATGCTATCTGCAAATATTTCTCTCTCAATTCCTCTGAAATCTGAGGTTCGTCCTCCAACAAAGTTAAATATCCGATAACAGAAGTAAGCGGTGTCTTTAAATCATGTGCAAGATAAACGATTAAATCATTTTTCCGTTGCTCCGCCTCTTTTGCCAGTCTTTCATTTCTCTCCATTGTAATGCGGATATGATTTAACTGCTTTTCTGCATCTTTTAGCACAGGCGGAAATTCAATAAGTTCACCGTTCTTTTTATATATCCCTTTAGTTGCTTCCAACACCTGCGACAAATATACAAAAGGTTTTCTTACAAAGAAAACGCCTCCTAAAATCGCCCCTAAAAGTATGGATAGATTTACAATCAATTCAATCTTATATTCCAATGATTTACCTATTAAGTATAATAAATCTTCCTCCTGCCATATGAATTGCCCAAACCACCATCTTCCTAAGCCGTATCCGAGAAAAACAATACACGGACAAAGCAAAATAATACCTGCCAACTTCAATATATATTTTCTATAAATTTTCTTAACTTCTTTATTCAACTTTATACCCCACTCCCCACACTGTTTTTACAAATTTCGGTTTTCTCGGTGGTTCGTGCAATTTCTCCCGCAATCTTCCGATATGAGCCATTACCGTATTATTACTGTCATAATATTTTTCGCCCCACACCTCTTCGAATAATTCTTCGGAAGAAACAACCTTTCCCCTATTGTCACACAAATACCACAAAATAGAAAATTCTATCGGCGTCAACTCTATTTTTTCACCAAACAGAGTACATTCATGGGTTGTCTTATTAATAACCAAACCACGAATATCATACTCTTCTTTTTCTTCAATGACTGTTTCCACCTGATTATATTTCGTGTATCTTCTCAACTGCGTTTTAACCCGTGCCAACACCTCCAGCGGATTGAACGGTTTCAAAATGTAATCGTCTGCACCTAATGTTAAGCCCAGTATTTTATCTGCGTCCTCCACCTTTGCTGTCAGCATAATAACCGGATAAAAATATTTCTCCCTTATTTTCTGACAAATGGTAAATCCGTCTATATCGGGAAGCATTACATCCAAAATTGCCAAATCCAATTTTGTTGTGCGGATACAGTCCATTGCCTCCCTTCCGCTATAAAATTTATGTACTTCAAAGCCGTCGTTTTTCAAGTAAACTTCTAATAAATCCGCTATCTCTTTCTCGTCATCTACAATTAAAATCTGTTCCTTCATCTGTCATTGCCTCCTAATAATTCCTTTTTAAGAATAGCATAGAAAAAGGCTCTGCACAAACAAAATATTTCCGCAAAGCCTTTCTCTCTATTTTTTTTCCGTTATATGAATATCCATACTTCCCGAACGAAATCCCTCTAAATCTATTGTAATATAAGAGTAACCAAGTGTTTTTAATCTCTCGATAACTTCTGTTTTATTCTTTAAAAGCAGATGCATATCTTTTTCATCCACTTCAATTCTGGCAATATCTCCATGCACCCGAATTCTCACATTATAAAATCCCAGTGTTTTCAGCCACTCTTCCCCCTCTTCCACATGACGCATTTTCTCATAATCTAATTCTGCCCCATAAGGAAAACGTGTAGCCATGCACGGTGTGGACGGACGGTTTGCAACTGATATGCCATACTCCTCTGCCAGTTTTCTCACTTCCTGTTTCGTAAATCCGCATTCCGCCAAAGGACTGATAATTTCCAGTTCTCTTAAGGCACGGATACCCGGACGGTATACATGAAGGTCATCTTCATTTGTTCCCTCTATAATATTTTCCGCTCCCAATTCTTTCGCTTTTTCTTTCAATTTGCTAAAAAGTAATTTTTTACAGCGATAGCATCTGTCTGTCGGATTATTTTTAATATCGGCATCCTGTAATTCGTCTACACGGACAATCAGATGCTCCGCACCTGCCTCTTTCGCCACTTTTGTGGCAATCTCTATATCTTTCATCGGGTGCAGTTCCGTATGCACGGTTATCGCATATACTTTTTTTCCGCTTTTCTTTGAAGCATCACAGCAAATCTTTAACAAAAGACTACTATCCACCCCTCCCGAAAAAGCAAGTACGATGTTTTCTTTTGAAAGAATACTTATCCTGTCAAAAAGTTGTTTTTTCTTTTCTTCATAATTTTTCATCTATTGGCACTCCTCTACAATCTGACGATACACTTCCTGCCATGATCTTCCGCTTTCTTTGCAGATTTTTGCAATACTTTCATGTTCCGGATACATTCTCTCTCCCGAAGGCAATGTACAGATTTTCACCTGCACTTCTCCCATTGATGTATCTCTTATTTCTATTCTTCTCGGTAAGACACTTCGTTCCATATGCTGAATACGAATACCGATACTTGTCGTTTCCTCGAAAATAATTTTCTGTAACTGAGCAATCTGATTTTCTTTACAGATTACATTTAACTGATACCCCGGTCGGTTTTTCTTCATAAAGACAGGAAAATAATGTACATCTCTTGCGCCTGCTTCCATAAGTTTTTCCATTGTATAGCCAAGAGCCTCACCTGTACAGTCATCAATGTTGCTCTCCATTTTTACAATCTCGTCTTTTTCAACCTCCTGATTGTCCTGCTCCTCAATCAACATGGCACGAAGCAGACTTGGTCTTTCATAATTTCGTTTTCCTGCACCGATACCTGTTCTTAAAATACGGAAGTTTTCCGGAAGTTTATCTGCCGTACGGATCGCCGCTGCGATTGCCGCCCCCGTAGGTGTGACAAATTCGCCCTCCGTTTCTGTAATATGCAATGTAAGATTTTCTGCATTCACAATATTTGCAACTGCAGGAACAGGAATCGGAAGTACGCCGTGCTGACAGCGAACTGTTCCGCAGCCCTCGTAAAGTGTAGGAATAATCACCTCATCAATACCTAAATTGTCAAGACAAATGGCAACTGACACAATATCTACAATGGAATCCACTGCTCCGACTTCATGGAAATGTACTTCTGTCTTTGGCTTTCCGTGTGCTTTCGCCTCAGCATTTGCCAAAATGTCAAAAATCTTTTCCGCCAGTTCTTTTGCTCTGTCCGTCATTTTACTGCAACGGATAATTCCCTGAATTTCAATTAATCCGCGATGCTCGTGGTGATGATGATGTTCATGGTCATGTCCGTGACTATGTGTATGCTCATGGTCATGCGTATGTTCCTGAGCATGCGTATGTCCATGTCCGTGTAAATACTGCATATCATGGTCATGGTTTTCATGTTCCAATATAACGTCAAAATCACAGGCATCCAATCCCGCCTTAGACACTCTGCTGATTTTCGTCTGAAACTGTCCGCTAATGGAAAGGCTGTTTAACGCCTCATTTAACACCTCTTTATCCGCTCCCAAATCTAAAAGAGCCGCTACAGTCATATCTCCGCTTATTCCCGAATAACATTCCAAATATAATTTTTGTTTATTCATGCTCATGTACCCCCAGTCTGTTAATCTGCGATGCAATATAGCCCGCTCCATATCCATTGTCAATATTTACGGTTGCAATACCGTTTGCACAGGAATTAATCATTGTCAGTAAAGCCGAAATTCCGTGCATGCTTGCACCGTATCCTATTGAAGTAGGCACTGCAATTACCGGTTTGTCCACAAGTCCGCCGATAACGCTTGCCAATGCACCTTCCATTCCCGCTACGGCAATAACACAGTTTGCACTTTGAATTGTGTCTACCCTTGAAAGAAGTCGGTGAAGTCCGCTCACACCCACGTCATATATTCTTTCTACATTGTTTCCGAAAAATTCGGCTGTCTGTGCCGCCTCCTCAGCAACAGGAATGTCGGCTGTTCCCGCCGTACAGACTGCAATCTTTCCGATATGCTCCTTTTCTTTTTTCTCGATTTTTAAAATACGGGACAATGCATCGTATTCTACAGCAGGAAGTTTTGCCTGCACAAGTTGTGCTTGTTCTTTAGACGCTCTTGTTCCAAGCACTTCCCCCTCCTGTTCATAAAGTCGTTCATAAATGCTTAAAAGATGTTCATCTGCCTTTCCACTGCAAAAAACAACTTCCGCACAACCGGAGCGCAGTTTTCTATGTGTATCTAATTTTGCATATCCTAAATCTTCAAACGGCTGTCTGCGGAAAAATTCTTCCGCTTCCGCCACAGAAATCTCGCTATTTTTTACCTGCTCCAATATTTTCTTTGTATCCATATCCGCTACCTCCGATTTATCTCACTCAAGTCTACTATTCTCGTACAAACACGTTTCGCCAAATCCATATTGTGCGTAACAATTAACATTCCGTAATTTCTCTCTTTAGCCATTTCCAATAAAACATTCCAAATCTGCGCCTGTGAAATAACGTCAAGCATTGTTGTAATCTCATCACAAATCAGAAATTTTGTTTCGGGACTTAACAGTCTTACAATACAAAAACGCTGTAACTCCCCACCGGAAAGTTCCCTCGGCCACCTTGTCAGCCAGTCTTTTTCAATACCGAATCGCTCTAATATTTTTTCGTCCGGATTCCAACATTCCTTTAATATTTTTTCCATTTTCCATCTCGGATTTACCGCGAGTTCAGGATGCTGATAAATCATTTGTACCGGACAGAACCCTTTTGTCTGCAAAGGCTTCCCGTCCAATAAAACCTGTCCGGAATTTGCACGGTTATATCCCGCAAGAATTTTCGCCAGCGTGCTTTTTCCATATCCCGAAGGGCCGACAATACCTACTCTCTCACCGGTTTCTATCTGTAAATTTATATCCTTTAATATCCACGGAGATTTTTCCGTATATCGAAAACTTATATTTTCCGCACTAAGTTGCATGAACACACCTAACCTTTCCGCCTCTTAAACTCCTCATCGGAATTTCTCCGCGGCATTCTTCCGTCACATTCGGACAGCGGTCTGCAAAGAGGCAGCCGTCCGGCAGATTTGCCGCATAGGGCTGTACACCGCTGATTGCCCGAAATTCATTTTGCGGCAACGCTGAAATAAACGCTTTACTGTACGGGTGACGAAGTTTTTCTGCCCCTGCAAGAAAATCCTTCGTCGGTGCAGATTCTACAATCGTTCCCGCATAAAACACAGCAATCCTATCCGCCACATGAAATGCCAAATCAATATCGTGGGTAATTAAAAGTACCCCTGCCCCATTATCGGCAATCTCTCTGAAATGCTTCAATGTATCCATAGCCATATCAACACTCAGTCCCGGAGTAGGCTCATCAGCGATAATCAACTCCGGAAACTCCATAACCGCCGAAGAAACAAGCACTCTTCTCGCCATACCGCCGGAAAGTTGGAAAGGGTACATTTCCTCCACCTCTTTTTCCAACTTATATTTTTCAAACATCTCCTCCTGTCTTTGTTTTGTGGAATAGACACCTCTAACTTGTTTTCCCACTTTCATTACAGGATCTAAATAATCAACCGACTGCGGAATAAACACCATTTTTCTTCCGAGAAGTTCTTTTCTCCTCTTCGCCGTCATTTCTTCTCCTTTATAAGAAATTTTTCCGCTGACGTTGGCATTGTTTGGAAGAAGTCCCATAATAGCGTGTGCCAAAAGACTTTTTCCCGAACCGCTTGAGCCTACCACGGCGACAATCTCTCCCTTTTTCACATCCAAAGAAAGAGAATGTACAACTTCCAAATCTTCTTTATGAAAAAATCCTTTATACATACTAAATGACACAACAAGGTCATCTACCGTTAAAATACTTTCTTCCTGCATTTCTCTTCTCCTATTCATTCCCGCTTCCCGGATTCCAAAGTTTCTTTAAGTTTTCTCCGATAACGTCAAATAAAATCACCGCAATTAAAAGCATTAAGCCCGGAAACAGTGCCAGCCACCATTTTCCTGTTGCAATATGATTCATCGCTTCTGACAAAATCACTCCGATTGCAGGCATTTCCGCAGGCATTCCAAAACCAAGAAATGTAATGGACGCTTCATGCATAATTGCATGCGGGAAAAGTAAGACCAATCCGATTAAGTATGCCGGAAGAACATGAGGGAATATATGCTGTACCGCCACCTGTGTTTTTGATTTTCCCATTTTATATGCCGCCTGCACATATTGCGATGAACGAATCTGCATAACCTCCGAGCGGACAATCCTCGTCAACGAAGGCCAGTGCGTAAGCGCCACTGCTACCGTTACTCCTTTTACGCCCTTTCCCATCATAAAAGAAATAAGCATCAAAAGAACAAGATGCGGTAAACCCATACATAAATCTACACACCAGTTGACAAATCTATCCACCCAGCCGCCAAACACCGCTGAGGCAATCCCTGCCACCAACGCAATAACAGAACTGACAAGCGATGCCAAAATACCGATAATCAAACTGTTAGACAATCCCTTAACGCATCGGTAGAACATATCTCTTCCTACAAAGTCTGTGCCGAACAAATGCTTAATCCCCGGCGCCATAAACTTATCTGCATAATTTGAATCATAGCAGGAAGGATCCATAAATATCCCCCAAAAGAAAATTCCCGCTAGATAAATGACTGCAACTGACACCAATAAAACAACCATAACCCTTCTATTCCAAAATTTCTTCTTATCCACGTTTCTCCCCCTCTCTGATTCTAGGGTCAAAAACGCCATACAACAGGTTAGCAATCAGATTTCCCGCAAATACAAACAATGCACTAAAAATTGCTATTCCCAAAAGAAGCGGTACATCTGCATTCACCGCAGCAGCCGTTGTCGCATTTCCTATGCCCGGATATGCAAATACTGTTTCGGCAAGTGCCATTCCTCCAAATAATTCATTAAAAGAGGCAAACTGTACCGTAACCGCCGGAAGGGCAACGTTACGCAAAACGTGACGTTTCACAAGTTGCGTACCGTTTTCTCCTCTCGCTCTCGCATACAGAATAAAATCGCTATTCATAATTTCAATTACTTTCTGTCTTGTATATAAAACAACTTCGCTGATACTTACGATTGTCAAAGTCAGCACAGGTAAAATCAGATGATAAATACGGTCACCGAGTGTAACATCTGCCGCCAGTTTGCCTGCCGGAACTGCCATACCGATCGGGAACCAGCCCAACTGTACCGCAAATATTGTTAAAACAAGAAGTCCTATCCAAAACACCGGTGCGGATTTAATCACAAGACAAAATGTTTTTACTATTCTGTCTAAAATCCCGCCCTGACGCATTCCGCAAACGACACCCAATATAAATCCGATAATTCCCGACAACACCCATGCCAGCATCATCAGTACAATCGAATAAGAAAATCTCGTCTTAATCACTTCGATAACAGGTTTTTTATATGTAATGGACATTCCCAAATCACCGTGCAGTGCATGTTTCACCCAAGTGATAAACCGCTCTGGAAGAGGGTCGTTAAGCCCCCACTCCTCTGCGATTTCCTCCTTTGCCTCCTCAGACAATGTTGAATTTGTACCTACATAAGAAATAAGTGGATCGATAGGCGCTTTTGTAATCAGCAAAAATGCCACAATACTGACCGCTGCCAAAAGCAATATCATTCGCACACATTCCTCCAATAACTTCTTTCCGCTTTTCATTAGACTCTCTCCGGTTCTATTTCATTTTCCAATCTGCCATATTACAGATAATCGGTGTTCCGTGTCCGTGCGGATGCGGAACTTGTGTATCTACAGAAATATCCAATTTATCACTGACAAAATAGCAGTGTTGAATGTTTGTAATAAATAAATTGGTATAATCTTCGTCTGCGATTTTTTGTACTTCTTTCCATGCTGCAATCGCTGCATCTTGATTATTTGCAGACAATGCTTCCTTAATTTTTGCATCTACCTTCGGATTATTATATCCGACTACATTGTCATATCCGCCCGTCAAGAATAAATCTGACTGATACAAAGATGCTAACACTGTCGGAGAATACTGTCCCCAGCCCCACAGAACTGCTGATGTATTTTGTAATGTTATGATTTCTTCCCAAGTTGCTGTTTTTACTTTTATATCAATGCCAAGTTCTTTTGCGTTTTCTGCCAGTGCCACACAGAGATTATAGCGGTCTGTTTCCCCTGCCGACGCATATAAATCAAATGTACATTTCTGTCCGTCTTTTTCACGAATACCGTCTTTACCCTCTTTCCAGCCTGCATCTTCCAAAAGTTTCTTAGCCTCATCTACCTGTTTGTCCGCATATGTATCTGTGCTTGCCCATACAAGATTATCTGTAAAGTTCACTGACGGAAGTCCGATTCCGTCCGATGAATTGTCAATGATTTTTTGACGGTCAATTCCGATTGCAAGCGCCTTTCTTACTGCTAAATCAGAAGTTACATTATTTCCAACCGTCACTTTC
>Stewie_p2__coassemble_1176_pt1 | contig 33413 bp, 30 predicted proteins | sample Stewie_p2__metabat2_low_PE_030 | metagenome-assembled genome bin Stewie_p2
TTTATATGTTTTTGAAGAATATCAAACCTTTATTGATACATTGAGAAAATACTGTGAAGTTCCTAATAAAATTACACAGCAAGAGGTAAAATCTATTACGATAGAGGATTACAGAAAGCCGAACAACATGAAAGATATAACAATCCAGCCGGAAGACACAGAGAAGATACAAAGTATATTAGACAGTCTGACTTATACGGAGATTGGAACATCCAGTGGAGAAACAGAACCAAATCTTTATGTTACGGTTGTCACGGAAAACGGAATTACAAGTGCTTTTATAAAGAAAAATGAGATACCAAAATTTTTAAATGAATAAAGAAAAGGGGAATACAAATGAAAAATACAAGGGGAAGAAAACGTAGAAATAGAAGACGGATAATACTGATTTGCAAAATAGTGATTTGCCTTGCAATTTGCGTGGGAGTAGTATTTGGACTGAAAGCGGCGGCAGAAACGGTTTTGCGTAAAGAAAGTAAAATAATTTTAAAACCGATAGACACAGAAATGCGGGAAGGGGAGAAAGTACCGGAAATTAAAGCCAATATCACAGTAGAAGGGGATCAGGAAACGGTATTGGATAAAAAATCGGGGAAAACAGTGGGAGATTTAACTGCTGAATTAAAAAGGGGAGAAAATTACGAGGTCGTTTGCGGGACAGACGGAAAGACAGAAGGAAAATTTTCGGTGAAAATTGTTCTGAAAAAAGAGATAGAAAAGAAATTGCAGGAGGAATGGAAAGGAAAAGTATCCATTCAGACGGAAACTTCCACTTTGCTTGTAAAAAATGCTATGGGTGATTGGGAAGGTAAGAAATTTAAAAAGACAGACGGACAGTATGCCGTGAACGAATTTTTGAAATTAAAAGACGGAACATACTATTTCGATGAAAACGGGGAGAAAGTAACAGGAAAGAAGACAATAGGTATTAAAGAATGTGTATTTTCGGAAGAAGGAAAATTGCAGTCAGAGAAATTTGTCGGAATAGATCCGTCCAAACCAATGATAGCGCTTACATTTGATGACGGACCGGGAGCGGAAGCGGGAAGAATTTTAGATATATTAGAGAAATATAACGCTCGGGCAACATTTTTTATGGTAGGACCTAAAGTAAATACATATCCGGAAACCGTAAAAAGAATTGCAGAATTAAACTGTGAGTTAGGAAATCACTCTACGAATCACCCAAAATTGACGAAATTGGATGCGGCGGGTATCCAAAAAGAAATACAGACAACAACAGATGCCATAGCAAAAGCTACAGGAGGAAAGAAACCTACTGTTATGCGTCCGCCTTTTGGAGCGGTAAACGAAACGGTAAAACAGACAGTAGGACTTCCGATTATTATGTGGTCGGTGGATACGTTGGACTGGAAGACAAGAAATACACAGGCGACTATTGACAGTGTGTTAAAGAATGCAAAAGACGGAAGCGTTATTTTAATGCACGATATTCATAAGCCTTCGGTAGATGCCGCGGTGCAGTTGATTCCGAAATTGATTGAAAAAGGGTATCAGTTGGTGACAGTAAGCGAGTTAGCCGAGGCGAGAGGAATCCATTTGGAAAACGGTGTAAAATATTCTCAGTTTTACCGATAGAGAAAAAGATTGTGCAGTTTTGCACAGTCTTTTTTGATGCTCCCGAATAGAAAGACAACGTATGGACATAATATGTTAAAAAGAAATATTTTGGGAGGCTTAATGTATGGTTGGATTTCTTATCGCTTTGCTGTCGGGGGCGTTGATGAGTGTGCAGGGTGTGTTTAATACACAGGTAACGAAAACAACGGGAATGTGGGTGTCGAATGCGTGGGTGCAGTTGACGGCATTTTTGTTTTGTGCAGCGGCATGGTTTTTGGCAGGCAGGGACAATGTGATGACGATTGCGAAAGTTGAACCGAAATATGTTCTTCTCGGCGGTGTGATTGGAGCGGGAATTACATGGACGGTTATTAAAAGCATGGAGCAGTTAGGACCGGCGAGAGCGGTACTGCTTATCGTTATTTCTCAGTTGATTATTGCCTATGTAATTGAACTGCTGGGATTGTTTGGAGTAGAAAAGCAACCGTTTGAGTGGAGACGTGTAATCGGTATGATAATTGCCCTTGTGGGAGTAGGAATTTTCCAGTGGAAGTAGTTGCATTTAAAATAGAAATTCGTTACAATATGAATGTCTAAGCATAGAGGGGTATTGTAATTCAAAGGAAGAATTACAAGGAGGATTTATGCGTAGAAAGATATATTATTGTTTGGGAATTTGTATAATGATTTGTATACTTGCCGGCTGTCAGAAGAAAGAAACGGTTCAACTTGAAGAGGTGACAAAAAAAGAAGACACAAAAGAGAAAGAAACCGTTTCAGAGAAAGTACAGGTCGTCTATGTGTGCGGTGCGGTAAAGAAACCGGGAGTTTACAGACTGCCTGCCGGAAGTCGTATATATGAAGCCATTGAAATGGCGGGAGGCATGACGGAGCAGGCGGATGAAACGGCGCTGAATCAAGCGGAAAAGGTAAAGGACGAGGAACAGATTTGTGTTCCCGAGAAGACGGTTGAAACGAAAGAAGGAGAAACTTCAAAGGAAAGTGTACCGATAGATGACGGCAAAGTGAATCTGAATACGGCAACGGAGGAAGAATTAATGACGTTGAGCGGTATAGGGCAGTCTAAGGCGAAAAGTATTATACAGTATAGAGAAGAAAAAGGGAGATTCAAGTCAATCGAGGAAATAATGGAAATTGAAGGAATCAAAAGCGGAGTGTTTAATAAAATAAAAGAACAGATTGTAGTGAGATAAGGGAGAATGTTATGGAAAAAAAAGTTTTGGTTGTAGATGACGAGAAACTTATTGTAAAAGGAATCCGCTTTAGTCTTGAGCAGGACGGCATGAAGGTGGATTGCGCATATGACGGAGAAGAAGCGCTGGAAAAGGCAAAAACAGAAGAATACGATTTGATTCTATTGGATGTTATGCTTCCTAAATATACGGGATTTGAAGTGTGTCAGATGATAAGAGAATTTTCGGACGTTCCTGTTGTCATGCTGACGGCAAAGGGCGATGACATGGATAAGATTTTAGGTCTGGAATACGGTGCTGACGATTACATAACAAAACCGTTTAATATATTGGAAGTTAAGGCACGTATTAAGGCAATCATGCGCCGTACGGGTAAAAGCGAAAAACAAAAAGAAGATAAAAATATTATCTTGAAAAATGATATGAAGATTGACCGCCAAAGCAGAAGAGTTTATGTAGGCGGAAAAGAAATCAATCTGACAGCAAAAGAGTTCGATTTACTGGAACTTTTGGCGACAAATCCGGATAAAGTATACAGCAGGGAAGAACTGCTTAATATCGTTTGGGGATATGAATATCCGGGTGACGCAAGAACGGTTGACGTTCATGTCAGACGACTTCGGGAGAAAGTAGAGCCAAATCCGAGTGAGCCGAAGTATGTATATACAAAGTGGGGAGTTGGTTACTATTTTAGGGGTTAAGGAGAAAATGAAAAACAAGTTTTTCAAAAGTTTGCGGTTCCGCATTCTTTTGCTGCTTGTTATCTTTGGAATTATTCCATGTGTGATTCTGAAATCGGCAATTTTGAATAATTATATTGACAGAACCGTGTCCGCGCGAACGGCGGAAATTCAAAATCAATGCACAATTCTATCGAATCAGTTAAAAAGTTATAACTATTTGATTGATGCCAAATCTGAAGTAATCAATGCAGAAGTGACACAACTTTCCAATATTTACAACGGACGTATTTTGGTGATTAATGATGAGTTTCAGATTGTAAAAGACACATACGAACTGGAAGAGGGCAAGACGGTTGTTTCGGAAGATGTTCTGAAATGTTATCAGGGAAAAGGAACAATCTATCACGACAGAAAAAATCATTATGCCGAGGTAACGATACCGGTTAAAGACGGAAAAAAAGTTGTGGGTGTTATTTTAATGAGCGTTTCAACGGATGCGATTTTAAATAATCAGGCAGAGTTGGAAACGAAAGCGACAATCATTGTTATTACAATGGCACTGATTATTTTACTTTTGGCATTTGTTTTGTCCGCACTTATGGTAAAACCTTTTGCAAGAATTACAAAGTCGATTGAAGATGTAAATGAAGGATATGATTCAGATAATCTGCACGAGGACGCTTACACGGAAACAACTTTGATTTCGGAGGCGTTCAATAAGATGCTTGGCAGATTAAAGATAGTTGACGACTCAAGGCAGGAGTTTGTATCAAACGTTTCCCATGAGTTAAAGACACCGCTGACTTCCATGAAAGTACTTGCGGATTCTCTTTTGGCACAGGAAAATGTTCCGGTGGAATTGTATCAGGAATTTATGGGCGATATTGCGGAAGAAATTGAGAGGGAAAATAAAATTATCAATGATTTGCTTTCCCTTGTTAAAATGGATAAAACAACGATGAATTTAACTGTACAGTCGGAAAATATCAATGAACTTGTGGAGCGTATTTTGAAACGTCTTCGTCCGATAGCAGCACAGCGTAATATTGAACTTGTGTTTGAGTCTTTTCGACCGGTGACGGCAGAGGTGGATGAGGTGAAGTTGACGCTGGCTCTGTCAAACCTTGTGGAGAATGCGATTAAATACAATAAAGACGATGGCTGGGTACACGTTTCTCTGAATGCAGACCATAAATATTTTTATGTGAAAGTGGCCGATTCCGGAATTGGAATTCCGAAAGAGGATACGGAGCATATTTTTGAAAGATTTTATCGTGTGGATAAATCACATTCAAGAGAAATCGGCGGTACGGGACTTGGACTTGCCATAACCCGAAATGCTATAGTGATGCACAGAGGTGCGGTAAAAGTGTACAGTGAAGAGGGAGAGGGAACGACATTTACCGTTCGCGTTCCACTCACTTATGTAGTCTAAAAGAGGGATAGTATATGAAAAGGCAGAAAATAATAGTAATAATAGGCGTATTCATGCTTGTGCTTTTGTCGGGCTGTCAGTCTGGGGAGGAAAAAGAAGGGAAAGGTCCTTTCCTCTATTATGTAAATATGGAGGGGACTGCACTGGAAAAGGAATCTTATGAGATAAAGGAAAAGACTCCCGAAAAGGCAGTCGATAAAATACTCGAGAAATTAGCGGAGCCACCGAAGAATATCGAAGTAAAAGCCTCCATTCCGTCAAAAGTGAATATAAAAAAAGTGGAAGTAAAGGCAAATGAAGTCCATATCTATATGAATGAAGAATATGAAGAACTGGAAGAAGTGGAGGAAATTCTTTGCCGAGCCTCCATTGTTCAGTCGCTGACACAGGTTGAGGGGATTGAAAAGGTGGCTTTTTATATCGGTGAAGAGCCGCTGAAAACAAAAAGCGGGGACATTGTCGGATTTATGAAAGCGAACTCTTTCGTACAGGATACGAAAAATGCATTGAAATCAAGTCAGCAGACCACATTAACGCTGTTTTTCCCAAATGAAAAAGGGGACGGGCTTATTTCGGAAAAAGTGAATGTGAGGTATTCGGGAGATACATCTATAGAAAAACTGGTTATTGAACAGTTGATGCGGGAACCCGAAACGAGCGGGGCGAAGCAACTTTTATCTCCGCAGGTGAAGGTGCTGAACGTATCTATAAAAGACGGCATTTGTTATGTAAACTTTGACAAGCAGTTTTTGGAGCAAAAGTATGATGTTGATCCGAGAGTGACGATTTACGGTATTGTCAATTCGTTAATCAGTAACGGAAAGGCGAGCCGTGTGCAAATTGCGGTGGAGGGGAAAACATCGGTAAAATTTCAGGAGACGGTTTATCTGAACGAACCTTTTGACAGAAATATGGAATTAGTAGAGTAAACAGAATGAGAAAAAGACCACTTTGTATGATTTGTACTGTGGTTATAATTATGCAGATTTTTTTGCTCGCGGCGGGAATACGGAGAATAGTTCCCGCCACAGAGCCGTTCAATGCTTTCGAGGGAGAGCAGGTTAATGTATCGGGACAGATTTATCGAAAAGAAAAAAGTTCTAACGGGCAAATCTTATATCTAAAGGATGCTTCTGTTCAGCATCAAAATCACAAACTAGAGAAAATAAAAATAACGGTCTATGACAAAGAAAATAAAAATGTAGCGCTCGGTAATCGGGTTTTTGTTTCGGGAACACTGCGTTTTTTTGACGTGCCGAGAAATTTTGGAAATTATCATCAAAAGTTTTATTATGAAAAGCAAGGGATTTCTATGTCCGTTTTTTCGGGGAAATTAAAAATGCTGTCAAGGAAAGTGTGGAGAGTAAGAAATCAGTTGGCGGTATTTCGGGAGAAATGCCACCGGATTGTATGTGAAACTTTAGGTACAGAAAAAGGCGGAATGATAAGCGCTATATTATTGGGAGAAAAAAGTGAAGTAAATTCAAAGTGGAAAGAATTATATCAGGTGAACGGAATAGGGCATATTTTGGCGATATCCGGTCTGCACCTGTCCTTTATCGGAAATTTTTTCTATAGCGGTTTACGGAAAGCGGGAATGTCCTGTAAAGCGGCGGGAGGAGTAATCGGATTTTTCCTTGTGTTGTATACAGTGATGACGGGGGCGGGAGTATCTACACTTAGGGCGCTTATTATGTTTCTTATAAAAATCGGGGCAGATATAGCGGGGAGAGTATATGATCTGCCTACAAGTCTTAGTGTGTCTGCTGCCATAATTGTCTGTTGGAGGCCACAGTATGTTTTTGACGCGGGATTTTTACTTTCTTTTGGTGCGGTTTTGGGGATTATTTTACTTAAACCTGTTTTGGAAAAGTTATTTCCCTGTGAAAAGAAATGGTTGGAAAGTATTTATTTCAGTTTGGCAATACAATTGTTTTTATTTCCGATTACACTTTATTTCTTTTTTGAAGTGCCAACCTATGCACTGTTTTTAAATATGATTGTTATTCCGCTTATGCCGTTTCTGCTCGGTTTGGCGTTTTTCGGGGTGACGGTAAGTTTCCTTTGGCAGTCCTTTGGCATATGGATATTAAAGGGCAGCGGAGTTTTTCTGACGTTATATAATCGGTTGTGTGAGGCAGTGATTGAACTTCCCAACCCAAGAATAGTTTTCGGAAAACCGACGTGGCAGCAGGTGGTACTCTGTTATCTGTTTTTGCTTCTTTTTGTCCTATATATGCAGAAGAAAGAAGAGAAAGTGGAGAAAAGATATAGAAAAATAGGGATTTTTCTCTGTATTTTCCTGTTTGTCATTCCGCATCATTTTTCTAAAGGACAGTTGGAGGTGACAATGTTGGACGTGGGGCAGGGGGACGGTATTTTTATGCGAGGACCTACCGGAGTGACGTATTTTATTGACGGGGGCAGCAGTGATGTAAAAAATGTGGGAAAATATCGGATAGAACCCTTTTTGAAAGCGAAAGGGGTGGAAAAATTAAACTATGTTTTTATTACTCACGGAGATTTGGACCATTTAAGCGGAATAGATGAGATGCTGGAAAGGCAGAAAACGAGCGTGGCTATTGAAAATCTTGTCCTTCCGCCAAAGGCGGTGTGGGATAAAACGCTGACGAAATTATCGAATAAAGCGTTGCGATATGGAACAAGAGTATTTGTTTTGGAGAAAGACAGGCAACTTGTGGAGGAAAAGTTGACATTAGAATGTATTTTTCCCAATGACGCTTACGAGGGTGAGATAGGAAATGCAAGTTCTATGGTACTTTCCTTACAGTATGGCGAATTTGACGCATTATTTACGGGAGATGTGGAAGGAGAGGGGGAAGAACTATTGCAGGAGGAAATAAAGAAAACATATGATGTGTTGAAGGTGGCGCATCACGGCTCGAAAAATTCTACAAAGGAAGAAATTTTGAATAAGGTGCAGGCGAAAATCGGATTGATTTCAAGCGGAAGGAAAAATTCTTACGGACATCCTCACAAAGAGTTGTTGGAAAGACTGGAGAAAGCAAAGGTAAAAGCGTACGGAACGAAAGAAAACGGAAGCGTGACGATAAAGACAGACGGACAGAAAATGGAATTAGAGTGTTATTTATTTTCCTTGCAGAAAAATTAAGATTTGATTATACTGGAGAGAGAATATATGCGAGGTAAAAAAGATGAAAAGTCTGAATGAAGATTTAAAGACGGGAAATTTGAAGCAGGTTTATCTTCTGTTTGGGGAAGAAAATTATTTGAAAAAACAATATAAGGACAGGTTGACAAAGGCGATTGTTTCTGACGGAGATACAATGAATTACGTTTACTATGAGGGAAAAGGAATTGATGTGAAAGAGATTATCTCTTTGGCGGAAACAATGCCTTTTTTCAGTGAGCGAAGATTGATTGTCATTGAAAATTCGGGCTTTTTCAAAAATGCCACACCCGAACTTGCGGAATATATGAAAGATATTCCCGAAACAACCTATTTCGTTTTCGTAGAGAGTGAAGTGGATAAAAGGGGAAAACTTTATAAGGCGGTTAAAGATAAAGGAAGAATTGTGGAACTGGCACGACAGGATGAAAAGACACTTGTACGCTGGATTTACGGAAATGTAAAAAAAGAGGGAAAACAGATTACGGAGTCATCGATTCATTATGTATTGTCTAAATGCGGAACGGATATGGAAAATTTGCAGAAAGAAATGGAAAAACTGTTTTGCTATACTTTAGATAAGGAAGTTATTGAATTGAGGGATATAGATGCAATCTGTACAACGCAGATTACAAATGAGATTTTTGATATGGTAAATGCGGTTGCGGAGAAAAAACAGAAAAGGGCGTTGGACAGATATTATGATTTGCTCGCGTTAAAAGAACCGGCAATGCGGATTTTGTATCTTCTTTCCAGACAGTTCAGACTTCTAATGGAAGTAAAAGAAATGACAGGACAAGGATATGACAAGAAGTCGATTGCCTCTAAAGCAGGCTTGCATCCTTTTGCAGTTGGAAAATATATAGAGCAGTCAAGAAGATTTTCGCAGGAAGAATTGCGAAGTATTCTAGAGGAGAGTGTGGACATAGAAGAAAGGGTAAAAACAGGGCGGTTACAAGATGTGCTGGCGGTGGAACTTTTCATTGTCAAATACTCTTCAAATAGTGTATAATAATCAATTAGATTAGAGTAATTGGAGGAAAAAACGTGGCAGGAATAGAACAGAGTAAAATACGAAATTTTTGCATTATTGCACATATAGATCACGGTAAGTCAACTTTGGCGGACCGTATAATTGAGAAAACAGGACTTTTGACAAGCAGAGAGATGCAGTCGCAGGTTCTCGACAATATGGAACTGGAAAGAGAACGTGGAATTACAATTAAGGCACAGACTGTCCGTACGGTTTACCGTGCAAAAAACGGCGAGGAATATATTTTCAACTTAATTGATACGCCGGGACATGTGGATTTTAACTATGAAGTATCTAGAAGTCTTGCTGCCTGTGACGGTGCAATTCTTGTAGTAGATGCCGCACAAGGTGTTGAGGCGCAGACATTGGCAAACGTATATTTAGCGTTAGATCACGACTTGGACGTTATGCCGGTTATCAATAAAATCGACTTACCGAGCGCAGAGCCGGAAAGAGTAATAGAAGAAATAGAGGACGTTATCGGAATTGAGGCGGAGGACGCACCGCGTATCTCGGCGAAAACAGGATTAAATGTAGATGATGTTCTTGAGCAGATTGTGGCAAAGATCCCTGCGCCGACAGGGGATGCCGATGCACCTTTACAGGCATTGATTTTCGACTCCGTATATGATTCATATAAAGGGGTTATTGTATTTTGCCGAATTAAAGAGGGAACGGTAAAAAAGGGAACAACCATTCAGATGATGGCAACAGGGGCGAAAGCGGAAGTTGTGGAAGTCGGATATTTTGGAGCAGGTCAGTTTATTCCTTGTGACGAGTTAAGCGCAGGAATGGTTGGTTACATTACTGCCAGCCTCAAAAACGTAAAAGACACACGTGTGGGCGATACAATTACAAATGCGGCAAATCCTTCTAAAGAGGCGCTTCCGGGATATAAGAAAGTACAGCCGATGGTGTACTGCGGTATGTATCCGGCAGACGGGGCAAAATATCAGGATTTAAGAGATGCTTTGGAAAAACTACAGTTAAATGATGCGGCGCTTCAATTTGAACCGGAAACATCTATTGCGTTGGGATTTGGTTTCCGATGCGGATTTTTAGGACTTCTTCACTTGGAAATCATTCAGGAACGCTTGGAGAGAGAATATAATTTAGATTTGGTAACGACAGCGCCGGGTGTTATTTATAAAGTGCATAAGACAAACGGTGAAGTTATCGACTTAACAAATCCGTCAAATCTTCCCGATCCTGCGGAAATTGATTATATGGAAGAACCTATGGTAAAAGCGGAAATTATGGTTACTTCGGAATTTATCGGGGCAATTATGGACCTTTGTCAAGAAAGACGAGGCGTATATCAGGGAATGGAATACATTGAAGAAACAAGAGCGGTTCTTCATTATCATTTGCCGTTAAATGAAATTATTTATGACTTCTTTGACGCATTAAAATCACGTTCGAGAGGATACGCTTCCTTTGATTATGAAATGCTCGGTTATGAAAAATCAGAATTGGTTAAACTGGACATCCTTATTAATAAGGAAGAAGTCGATGCGCTATCATTTATTGTATTTAGCGGAAGCGCGTATGAACGCGGAAGAAAAATGTGTGAAAAATTAAAAGAAGAAATTCCGAGACAGTTGTTTGAAATACCGATTCAGGCAGCGGTAGGAAGTAAAATCATTGCAAGAGAAACAGTCAAAGCCATGCGTAAAGACGTACTTGCAAAATGTTACGGCGGAGATATTTCCCGTAAGAGAAAACTGTTAGAGAAACAAAAAGAAGGAAAGAAAAGAATGCGTCAGGTCGGAAATGTAGAAATTCCGCAGAAAGCATTTATGAGTGTATTGAAACTGGACGATAAATAACTTGAATTGGGGACGTAGTAAAATTGAGAAATGCTACGTCCCCAATTCAAGTTTACCCTGTCCCTTTTTGGAGGAAATGAAGATGAGAAGAGATTTAGAATTATATATTCACATTCCGTTTTGTGTAAAAAAGTGTGCTTACTGTGACTTTTTGTCAGGACCGGCGGACGCAGACACGATAGAAAAATATGTGCAGGCGCTTATCCGTGAGATTGAGGCGGTGAAAATCGAAACAGAAAAATACAGAGTGGTCACTGTTTTTGTGGGTGGAGGAACGCCGTCTGTTTTAGAGGGAGAACAGATTGAGCGGATTTTTGCGGCAGTCAGAGAAAGATTCGGACTAGGTGAGGCGGATGAGATTACGATTGAGGCAAATCCGGGTACGGTGACGAGAGAAAAATTACGGTCGTATAAGCGTGTGGGGATAAACCGCATCAGTTTCGGTTTGCAGTCTGCTAACAATGAAGAGTTAAAGATGCTCGGAAGAATACATACATATGAGGAGTTTTTGGAAAGTTACCGTTTGGCAAGGGAAGAGGGATTTACAAATATCAATGTAGATTTGATTTCAGCCATTCCGAAACAGACATTGGAAAGTTGGAAGAGAACGGTTGATGCAATTTTAGAATTAAATCCCGAACATATTTCCGCGTACAGTCTTATTGTGGAAGCAGGAACACCTTTTGAAAAACTGTATGGCGAGGGCGGAAGCAGGGAAGCGGAACTTCCCGAAGAGGAAACCGAGCGTGTAATTTATCAAAAGACAAAAGAGTGGCTGAAAGAGGCGGGATATGAACGATATGAGATTTCCAATTATGCGAAAGAAGGATATGCCTGCCGACATAATCTGGGATACTGGGAGAGAAAAGAGTATTTAGGCTTGGGACTTGGGGCATCCTCTCTTATCGAAAATGTTCGTTTTCAAAATACAGACGAGATGCAAATCTATTTGCAATATGCCGATAACGAAGAAAAGAGAATGTTAAACAGAGAAGTTCTGACAAGGGAAGAGGAATTGGAAGAAACGATTTTTCTCGGTCTGCGAAAAATGGAGGGGATTTCTAAGAAAGAAGTGGACAAAGAATATGGAAAACAGATTGAGAAAATGATTTGCGAGGGCTTTTTGGAGGAGGAAAAGGGGAAAATCCGATTGACCGAGAGGGGAATTGACATTAGCAACTATGTGTTTGCGGAAATATTGGCGTAGATAGTGAGGGAGAAAGATGACTTGGAAAATTTTGATTGCAGATGATGAAGAGGGAATAGTCTGTCTTTTGCAGGATTATTTTGAGATGCAGGGATATGAAGTGATTACGGCTAGGGGCGGAGTGGAAGCGCTTGAAAAAGTGTCTAAAATGCCTGATATTATTTTGCTAGATATTAATATGCCGGATTTGGACGGATTGGAAGTATGCCGTAAAATTCGGGAATATGTTACATGTCCGATAGTATTTTTGACTGCAAAGGTGGAAGAGCAGGATAGAATCAATGGCTTTCTCATGGGCGGAGATGACTATATTTTAAAACCGTTTAGCATAGATGAACTTGGTGCGAGAGTTATGGCGCATTTGAGAAGAGAAGAGCGAAAAAGAGAAAAAAATCAAGTAAAAGTTATGGGAGAAATTACGATCTGCTATACGGAGAGGGCGGTTTACTGTAATGGAAACAGAGTAAACTTAACAAAAACGGAATATGATATATTAGAAATTTTATCCATGAATGCCGGACAGGTTTTTACGAAAGAAAGTATTTATGAAAAGATAAGAGGATATGATGCGGAGGGCGATTGTATGATTGTCGCAGAGCATATCAGAAGAATTCGCGGGAAAATCGGAGTATATACGGAAAAAGACCCGATTGAAACTGTTTGGGGAGTTGGTTATAAGTGGATTGGATAAATGAGAAAATAGAAGCGATTAGAGAACGGGTACAAAATATGTCTTTAAAGACAAGTCTTATGATGTACCTTCTTTTTGGAATGGGAATATGTTTTCTCTGTTCGTGGGTGACGGAAACAATATGCTTTCGCTGGATAAGTATACTACAAGAAAGTACACGTTACACAACAACATATTTTATTATTTTAAGAGGGGTGTACAGATACAGTCCGTATGTGTATATGGCGGTTACAGGGCTTGTTATGGGAATTTGTTTCTATCGTAAACGGCTGCAGACACCTTTTAACATTTTAGAAAAGGGAGCAAAAGAAATCGGTAACAACCGATTGGATTTTACGATTTCCTATAACAGTGAAGATGAAATGGGACAGTTATGTAAAAGTTTTGAGAAAATGCGTCAGGAATTAGTACAGAATAAGGAGAAAATGTGGGAATTAATTGAAGAACAAAAGAAAATCAATTCAGCATTCGCACATGATTTGCGCACTCCGCTTACGGTTGTAAAAGGATATTCGGATTTTTTGGCACGCTATATTCCGGAGGGAAAGGTGAGTGAAGAAAAGTTAGTCAGCACACTTAGGCTGATGTCGGAACATATACAGCGGTTGGAGAAATACAGCAGGACAATGAGGGAAATCCGAAATTTTGATGAGTGGGATATAAATAAAGAAGAAACAGATATGTTACGTTTGCAGGGGAAAATAGAAGAAACGGCAGAGGCGTTAAATGCAATCGGAGATATACGGATTACGGTACAATTCAAAGAAAAGAAATCAAAATCACTATGGCTGGATGAAAATGTTATATTGGAGGTGCTGGAAAATCTGCTGTCGAATGCTATCCGTTATGCGAAAGAAAATGTTTGGATTATGCTGGAAACGGATATGGAAAAAGAAATGCTGTATCTTTATGTCAGAGATGACGGCATCGGATTTTCCGAAGAAGAGTTAAAGAAAGCGAAAAACCCTTATTTTTACGGGAAAAGTTGTGATGCGGAACATTTCGGAATCGGACTTTATATTGTATCGGCATTGGCAGAAAAGTGTGGCGGAACGCTCAATGTAGCAAACGGGATAGAGGGCGGCGCTTTCGTAAGTGTTTCATTTTCTTTTAAGAAATCTTAAAAGTTTGTAGGAAAAGTATAGGAATTTATTGTTTACAGTATTCTTATCAAGTTAAGGAAGGTGAGATATATGAAAACAATGATTGAAATTGAACATTTGGATAAATTTTATGGGAAGAAGCAAGCACTTTCGGACGTATCTCTTACAATCGAAAAAGGAATGTTTGGCTTGTTAGGAAGAAATGGGGCAGGTAAAACTACTTTGATGAAAGTGCTGGCAACTCTTTCGGAAAAACAGGGAGGAAAAGTTACTATTTGTGGAATTCCGGTAGAAAAATCTGCGGAAGTCCGAAAGATTACAGGGTATCTGCCACAGGAATTTTCCATGTATCCAAATATGAATGTGTACGATGCGATGGATTATTTGGGAGTTTTGTCGGGATTAAGCAAAAAAGAAAGAAAACAGCGTATTCCACAATTACTCCGCAAAGTGAACTTACAGGATAATTATAAAACGAAAGTCAAAGCGCTTTCGGGTGGAATGAAGAGAAGGCTTGGAATTGCACAGGCAATTTTGCATAATCCGAAAGTTCTTATTGTAGATGAGCCGACGGCGGGACTTGACCCCGAAGAGAGAGTGCGTTTCCGAAATCTGCTCTGTGAGATTGCAGAAGAAAGAATTGTAATTCTTTCAACCCATATTGTGGGGGATATTGAGGCAACCTGTGAAAATATTGCTGTTTTGGACAGCGGACAGTTACTCTATCAGGGTACGGTTGAGAAGATTTTGCAGTTAGTGGACGGAAAAGTATTTAAAGCGGAAATCAGCAGACAGGAGTTAGAAAAAGTAAAAGAAAATTACATTGTGACAAGTATTCTTGCACTGGGAAATAATGTAATGATACGTTTCTTAGCGGAAGAACAGCCTTTTCCTACTGCCGAGCCTTGTGAGGCGGGAGTGGAAGATGCCTATATGTATTTGATGCAGGGAAGAGGTGGCATGTTATGTTCTTAAATGTTTGGAGAAAAGAATGTTCGCAAATCGTAAAAAATCTGACCTATTGGCTATATGTTATTTGCCTTGTTGTATTTTTTACAAGTCAGTTAGGGTCAATGAAAGAACATATGATTTCTGAGCCGAAGCCGAATGAGAAAACGTATATAGATTATGGTACAAAAGTAAGCCATGAAGAAAAAGATATTATGCGTGCGGCGCTCGGAAAAGTTGTGAAAGGGTATTATGAAGAACATTATGTCACTTACCCTGTAGGATTTGCCAAAAATATTACGCTCGGCGAAGAGGATAAAAAAGAGATCGCCGGAATTATTAAAAGGACGACAGGCATAAATGAAAATGAAATTGAACAGAAAATGGAAGATTTCTATAAAACGCAGGATATGCAGGTAGATGTAGCGGAATATCTTGCTGATCCAAAAGAAGATTTGAGTTATGATGAATTTTTGGCAGAAATGAAGAAGATGACAAAAATTTTAGGTGCAGGCTCAGATTTTACGGAAGAGAAAATGAAAGCAGATGCCGTAATTCCGATGGACTATGAGGGAGCGAAAGAAGAGTACGATAATCTTGTTCAAAAGGACGGATACACAGGCGGATATTTGAGACTATTCTGCGATTATATGGGCATTATAGTTGCCATTTTACCTGTCTTTGTTGTGGCGACAAGAAGCCTTAGAGATAAACGGGCGAAGATGAAAGATTTGGTATATACAAGAAAAGTATCCTCTGCAACCGTAATTGGCAGCAGGTACATGGCAAGTGTCAGCATGATGATGCTCCCGATTATTATATTATCTTTCGTTCCGATGTTTGACTGTATGATGATAGCAAAAGGGAGAGGAATAGAGATAGATTATCTTGCCTTTTTGAAATACGATTTCGGTTGGATTTTGCCGACAGTAATGGCAGTATCGGCGATTGGAATGTTCCTGACGGAATTGACTGAAAGTGCATTGGCAGTTCTTGTGCAGGGAGTTATTTGGTACGGCGCAATACAACTTGGAGCAAATACTATGGACGGAGGAAAATACGGCTGGAATTTAGTTCCGCGCCATAATACAGAATTAAATTATATAGGTTTCCATGAAGGTTTCAGGCAGCTAATATATAACCGATTACTTTATGTCGGAATAGCGCTTGTGCTGGTGGCAGTGACAATATTTGTTTATGAGAAAAAAAGAAAGGGGCATTTAAGCAGGAATGGAAAGATACGCAACAATCATAAAAGAACAGTTAAAGCATAATATGATTTGGCAGACCGCCATTAGTTTGCTTATACTTTTGCTTTCGCCTCTCGTACTCGGTATTGAAAATCTTGACGCGGGGCAGACGGCAAAAGTACTGGAAATGTATGTAGCGGTTATTGGAATTATTTTATTCATTCCTATTTTTCAGCCGGAGCAGGACAGAGATTTAAGAGATTTAATTCAATCCAAATATACGAGGATTACAGAAATATATTCTATCCGTTTTTTGTTGGCATTACTTGTAAGTATTTTGTTTTCTTTCGGATATTTAATGGTGATGAAACATGGCAACTGCGAAATGGAAGTAGGAAAATTTTTCTTCGGGATACTTGCAGAAATGATTGCTTTCGGAGGAATAGGTGTACTTGCATATGCCGTCAGCGATAACATGATTATCGGATATATGGCGTCAATCGTATATTATATTGCCGGCTATGCAGGCGGAATAAAAAATCTCGGAAAAGTATATCCGTTTGGAATGATGTTAGATTACAGTACAAAATATGTCATTTTCATTATAGGTATCATATGTTTTATACTCGGCATTGCCGTACGTGGAAAGAAACAGCGTTAGGCTGTTTCTTTCTGCGTATAGGTGAATTAAAATTTTCCGATTATCTGCACGTTTTTCCAATTCTTTTTCTCGTAATCTTTCTTAGAAATGCAGACAAAACCTTCTTCTCCCGCCAAAGTAACATACCAGTCGGAAGGATTTTCGTATCTTCCTAAATAAGTATATTTTTCTTTGGAAAGGTTCTTCTCCGTCTTTGTTTCTAAATCGTAAGACTTCATTTCGCCTGTATTTTCTCTCGTGTAATAGATGATGTTATCATAAACTTCAAAATACATAAAACTGTTCTGATGTTTCGTGCGGAAAATCTCTTTCGTTTCTTTTGTGTCTACATTCGTCTGAAAAACAATACAGTTTTCGGAATCCGTGTTTAAGTGGTATGCCATACGCTGTTTCCTATCATAATTGAGAAAGGTAAGTTGTTTTTCTTTGGATAATTCAAAAAGTTTTTCCTCTTTTTTAGATACAGTATCATAAATGTAACAACCGCCGTCAGTTCCTATTTTTGTATAAATAACAGAATGTTCATTTGCTCCGATTAATGATATGGCACTATTTATGTTGGAATAAATTTCAGGTTCTTTTAGAAGAGTAACATCACCTGTGTCCAATGCAATTTCTACAATGCTCCATTTATACTCCAGTGTATCGGCGGTTCCGTCTTCATGGATAATCGGCTTATCCAAAAGAGTAGAATAGTCTACCCGAAGAATCAACTTATTCTCTATGAAAAACATAGGAAGAGAAATGGAGCAGGATTGTGTATTTTCCGTATCATTTAACTGTGCAAGTACTTTTCGGTTCTTTCCGTTTTTGTCACATTGATAAAGAGGGAGTGTTGGTTTATTCATATCAAAATAATAAAGTTTCCCTCGGTAACAGCCCATGGCTGATTGGAAACCATTCTCTAAGTAAGCGTTACATTTGGCATTTTTATGCTTGCAGTTCGGTTTATCACAAAGAGGGATAGAGTCTTTTAATGCGAAGTCATAAAATTTCATTAGTTTTGTATAACCGTCAATGTAATAAATCCCTTCTTCCGTAATCTGCATACGGTTGGCGTAAACTTGTGAATAGTTTTCAGTTTTAGTCGGTTTGTTTTGAGGTTCTTTCTCTTTTCCGCATGAGCAACAGAGTATACAGCAGAGGAAGAGAGAAAGGAGAATAAGTGTACGGTTCTTTTTCATAACAATACCTCCCTAATTTTAATTAGAATTAAATGACATAATAATATGTATGTTGTTCCAATTTTTCTTTTCGTAATCTTCCTTTCGTATACAGAAATATCCGTTTTTCTCGCAAAAGCCAATATACCATTGAGAAGTGACCCCTTTATTTCCTATATAGTTATATTCTTCTTCAGATAATTTTCGCTCTTTTTGCGTATCAAAGTCATATACGAAAGCATTTTTTGTTTCATCATTTTTATAATACAGTTTGTTGTTAAAAACTTGAAAACATATAAATTCTCCGTGGTGATCAATTCTAAAAACTTCTTTACACTCTTTAGTGATAATATTCATTTGCGTAATAATGTAAGCATTATCAGTCATATGTTGTTTATAAAGTGTATTATGTTTTCTGTCTACTTTTAATAGTGAAATTTGATTGTTATCTGGTAACTCGAACAATTTTTCGGTTTTACCTGTTTCTGTATGATAAGAATAACAACCACCTTCCTTTCCGAGTTGTGTATAAATAAGGTAAGGATTACTTATATCAACTAAAGAAAAAGAATGAAAATCTTTTGTGATAGGTTGAAAGTTCTTCAAAAACTTTATCTTTCCCGTATCTAAAGAGATTTCTATAACAGCAATTTCGTCTTGTTGCTCTTCTATAATATTTCCGTCCTTATCTGTAACAATAGTCTGCTGTGATAATGTGGTACGATATAAAGGCAAAATAAGACTGTTATCGATAAAAAATAGAGGGGAAGATACAGAAAAAAGTTCACTATTTTTAGGAGAACATATTTTAGTGAGAATTTTTCGGTTCTTTCCGTTTTTGTCACATTGATAAAGAGGCATTTCGGGATTGGTTATATCAAAATAATATAAATGTCCTCTATAGTACCCCATAGCAGACTGTATTCCTGCTTCTAAATAAGCATTACATTTTGAGTCTTTATGCTGGCAATTAGGGTTATCGCAAAGAGGTAGAGGTTCATTTAGTACAAAATCATAAAAAGTCATTATATTTGTGTAGCCGTCTATATAATAAATCCCATCTTCTGTAATCTGCATACTATTTATAGGAGAAATATAGGAATAATTTTCCTGTTTTTTTATTTGCTCTTCTTTCTCTTTTCCGCATGAGCAACAGAGTATACAGCAGAGGAAAAGAGAAAGGAGAGTTAGGTTCTTTTTCATCGATTACTTCGCCTCCTGCGTATTTTTCCATTCCTGAAATTCCCTGTTCCATTCGGCAATAACTTTATCAATTCCGGCTTCCTTATATTTTTTATAGAGGCTATCTTGATTTAGCAAAGGCTGGCAGGATTGGTTTCAAGATTATTGAGATCTTCATACCAAACCTGAAAAATATTTTCCAATTCTTTTGTACAGTTTTTCCCAATAAAATTAAAATCAAATAATTTTGAAGGAACGGCATTTTTTATTTGCTTAGGATAAAGAGTTTCTTTGTTTTTGTCTTGTCCGACTTCTGTATATGCGATGAGCATATTGCCGATTTCATTACTAATAGGCTGTCTGTTTGTGGTACCCGGCGATACTGCAAAATTATCGTTTACACAAAATTGTACGTCTTTTTCGCCCCAAATAAGTGCATTTGATAAATCTTTGTCCGTGTAAATTGCGGAAAGTAAACGAAAAGCATCTTCGGGATAAGGACATTTTGAAGATATTCCCGTTTCTACTACTACATAAGTGGTTTTACATAAAGGCTGTTCATTTAGTATTTTCACTTCGTGTGTTTCCCAAAAATCTTCATCACCTATTAAAAAAGCATATGCTTCTTTGGTGGAAAATTTCTGTGATACTTCTAAGAAAACTGTAGGGTCGGTAAATGAGGTTTCTTTTTCAGGGGAATATATTCCGCTATCATATAAGGAAGTAATTCCCGCAACGGCTTCTTTAAATTGTGGTACATCATAAAGAAACTGTGCATTGTTACTTTCGTCTTTTTCATTGATAACTAAAGGATAACATTCACCGAGTACCAAAGTATATTCAGGAGGATATAACAGTGTTTTTAGAGAATAGGTTGTTAAAAAGTTGTCTTTATTTTCTCCGTCATACACTTTTTTTAACTCGTCTTTATATTTCCCAATCTCTTCCGTCCATGTTTCCGGATGAATTTGATATTTGTCTGCTAAATTTTTATCCCAAATGTAAGCCGTCCGTGTCGGGAGAAAACCTGCATTTAAAACACTGTATTGTTTACCGTTTACTTTGTAAGCGTCCCAAACGTTTTGTGGAACAGTTGCCTTTAATTTTTTTCCTTCTTCTGTTTTGAAATAAGAGTCAAGGGGAATTACCTTTTTGTCTGTAATCTCTTTTGTTGTGTTATAGGTTTCTTCGGCTAAAACCGAACCAATATCTAAAATATCTGTTTCTTTGTTTTCTTCTTTTGTGCTGAACTCAACCTGATAAGGATAGCCTTTTTCTTTTAAAACCTGATTGAAATAATCCTGATAATTGGACATATCACGTCTTGTCTGCCAAGTAATCGTTTTTATTTCCTTTTTGTCAGATGCGGGTTTGCCCTCTTTATTGTTACTGCAACCTGTTAAAAGTCCGATGAGTGAAAAACTAAGAAGTCCCAATAGTAAATATTTTTTCATAGATAAACACCTCTTTTCTGTTTTTTTGTGCGTTGAAAAAGTATTTGTTTATATAAATTTTACAATAAAATAGAAAAAAAGCAAATAAAAATATAAAAAACAAATAAACTTTTTGTATACACATCTTTTGACGTCCCCGCTAAAATCCGATATAATATACTTCATAAAATAATTGAAACGACAAAGGAGAGAGAAACATGACATATAATGAACTGCTAGAGCAGGCAAGACAGGAAGTCGGACCATACTGCAAAGCCTGTCCGGTGTGTAACGGAAAAGCGTGCAAAAATCAGATGCCCGGACCGGGAGCGAAAGGAGTAGGCGATACCGCCATACGCAACTATGAGAAGTGGCAGGAAATTCGTTTACAAATGGATACGATTGGGAAAAATCAAAAGGCGGATACAACTTTTCATGTTTTTGGAAAAACTTTTCGCTATCCGCTGTTTGCCGGTCCTGTAGGTGCGGTTAATCTGCATTATGGGAAAAAATATAATGATGAGTCTTATAATAACGTTTTAGTTTCAGCCTGTGCAGAGGCGGGAATTGCGGCGATGACAGGGGACGGCGTAAATGACAGTGTGATGCAGGTTGCGACAGAAGCAATTAAAAAAGCCAACGGAATTGGAATTCCGACAATCAAACCGTGGGATATGGAGAAGATAAGAGAAAAGATGAAATTGGCAGACGCGTCAGGGGCATTTGCGGTGGCAATGGATATAGACGCAGCGGGATTACCGTTTTTGCAGGCAGAAAAATCGGGAGCGGGAAGAAAATCGGTGGAAGAATTACATCGCATCGCGAAAAGCACATATGCTCCGTTTATCGTAAAAGGGGTAATGACTGTCCGTGGCGCATTGAAAGCAGAGTCTGCGGGAGCAGATGCGATTGTTGTTTCTAATCACGGCGGAAGAGTGCTTGATCAATGTCCGGCAACAGCGGAAGTGCTTGAAGAAATCGCAAATGCAGTTAAAGGAAAAATGAAAATTTTCGTGGACGGCGGTATCCGTTCGGGAGCGGATGTATTTAAGGCGCTTGCTTTAGGAGCGGACGGTGTAATTATTTGCAGACCATTTGTAACTGCATTATACGGTGGCGGAGAAGACGGCGTAAAACTATATATTGAAAAGATTGGACAGGAACTTGCGGATGCAATGGAAATGTGCGGGGCAAATTCGTTGCAAGAGATTACAAAAGAAATGATTTGGCGTCCATAAGAAGAGAAAAAAGACGTGAGGAAAACTCATGTCTTTTTATTTTATAAAAAATATATAAACACTGTTGACAAACGAAAAACATAGTGCTATCTTAATACTCGTAAGGTGTTAGCACTCGAAAGTTATGAGTGCTAATAAAACAAAAAAGGAGGTAAGAGATGAAGTCAAATCAAGAACTGGATGCGAGAAAGATGAAAATTCTTCAGACAATCATCAAGACGTATTTAGAAACAGGCGAACCGGTTGGCTCAAGAACAATTTCAAAATATACAGACTTGAATTTAAGTTCTGCGACAATACGAAATGAAATGGCTGATTTGGAAGATTTAGGCTACATTATTCAACCTCATACATCGGCGGGAAGAATTCCCTCAGACAAAGGCTATAGACTTTATGTCGATATGCTTATGGAAGAGAAAGAGCAGGAAGTCACCGGAATGAAAGAGCAGATGCTCGAAAAGGCAGATAAAATGGACCAGTTATTAAAGCAGGTGGCGAAGGTGCTGGCGAACAGTACTAATTATGCGACAATGATTTCCGCTCCGACTTATAATAGGAACAAATTAAAATTCATTCAACTGTCGCAGGTAGATGAAAATCAGATTATTGCCGTTATCGTAATGGAAGGAAACATCATTAAAAACAAGATTGTGACTGTGTCAGAATGTTTGGGAAATGAAACATTATTGAAATTAAATATGTTGCTGAATACAAACCTGAACGGAATGTCCATTGAAGAGATTAATCTTGGAATGATAGCAAGATTGAAAGAACAGGCGGGTATCCATAGCGAAGTCATCAGCGAAGTGCTGGATGCGGTTGCTGAGGCAATACAGATAGACAATGATTTGGAAATCTACACAAGCGGGGCAACAAATATTTTCAAATATCCTGAATTGAGCGATAATCAAAGCGCACAGGAAATTATCAGTGCATTTGAGGAGAAACAACAGTTGGCAAGTCTTGTGACAGAAACACTTTCGGGTGAAGACAACAAAGGCATTCAGGTATATATAGGAAATGAAACTCCCGTTCAAACGATGAAAGACTGCAGTGTTGTAACGGCAACATATGAATTGGGAGAAGGAATGCAGGGAACGATAGGAATTATCGGTCCGAAACGAATGGATTATGAAAATGTAATGAGGACGCTGAAAACGCTTATGGCAGAGTTGGACGCGATATTTCATAAAGAACATTAGAAAGGTGGAACACCGGTGGATAAAAAGATGAGTAATGAAGAAATGGTAAAAGAAGCGGTGGAAGAAGCAAAGAAAAATGCTCAGTTAGAAAATGAAGAAACTGAAGAAGCCGTAGAAGATGCGGAAGTAGAGGAAACGGAAGCAGCAGAAGAAACAGAAGATAAGAAAGACAAAAAGTTATTCAAACGCAAGCCGAAGAAAGACAAGAAAGACGAGCAGATTGAAGACTTAACAGATAAATTAACAAGACAGATGGCAGAGTTTGATAACTATCGCAAACGTACAGAGAAAGAAAAAACAGCGATGTACGAAATTGGCGCAAAAGAGATAGTTGAAAAAATCTTACCGGTTGTGGATAACTTTGAAAGAGGTTTGTCGGCAGTTCCGGAAGATAAGAAAGAGGATTCTTTTGTAGCCGGAATGGAGATGATTTACAAACAAATTATGACTACGCTGGAAGAAATCGGAGTAAAACCGATTGAAGCAGTAGGAGCAGAGTTCAATCCTGATTTTCACAATGCGGTTATGCACGTTGAAGACGAAGAACTCGGAGAAAATATTGTGGCGGAAGAATTTCAAAAGGGATATATGTATAAAGAAAGCGTAGTACGCCACAGCATGGTAAAAGTAGCAAATTAAACCTAAACACTTAGTGAGGTATTCTCGAACTTAGTGTTTAGGTTGTCCGAGGAACTTGGCGAGGTATTTTCCGAGCCTGGTGAGTTGGACTTCCTTAATAGAACTTAGAGGTATTTTAGAATTTAGGAGGAATTAATCATGGGAAAAATTATCGGTATTGACTTAGGAACAACAAACAGTTGTGTAGCAGTTATGGAAGGTGGACAGCCTACAGTAATCGCAAATACAGAGGGAGCAAGAACAACACCATCAGTTGTTGCATTTACAAAAACAGGAGAACGTTTAGTCGGTGAACCTGCAAAACGTCAGGCTGTAACAAACGCAGATAAAACAATTTCATCTATCAAAAGAGAAATGGGTACAGATTACAAAGTAACTATTGATGAGAAAAAATATTCTCCACAGGAAATTTCGGCAATGGTACTTCAGAAATTAAAAGCAGACGCTGAAAGTTATTTGGGAGAAAAAGTTTCAGAAGCAGTTATCACAGTTCCTGCTTATTTCAACGATGCTCAGCGTCAGGCAACAAAAGACGCAGGTAAAATCGCAGGTCTTGATGTAAAACGTATCATCAACGAACCGACAGCAGCAGCGCTCGCATATGGTCTTGACAATGAAAAAGAACAGAAAATCATGGTATATGACCTTGGTGGCGGTACATTTGACGTTTCCATTATCGAAATCGGTGACGGAGTTATCGAAGTATTATCAACAGCCGGAGATAACAAACTCGGTGGAGATGATTTCGACCAGAAAATCACAGATTATATGTTAGCAGAATTTAAACGTATGGAGGGCGTTGATTTATCAACAGATAAAATGGCGCTTCAGAGATTAAAAGAAGCAGCAGAAAAAGCGAAAAAAGAACTTTCTTCTGCAACAACAACAAACATTAACTTACCGTTTATTACAGCAACAGCAGAAGGTCCAAAACACTTTGATATGAACCTTACAAGAGCAAAATTTGATGAATTGACACATGACTTAGTTGAAAGAACTGCTGAACCTGTAACAAGAGCATTATCAGACGCAGGACTTACAGCATCAGAATTAGGCCAGGTATTATTAGTAGGTGGTTCTACACGTATCCCTGCTGTTCAGGATAAAGTAAAACAGTTGACAGGAAAAGAACCAAGTAAATCATTAAATCCGGATGAATGTGTTGCTTTAGGAGCGTCTGTTCAAGGTGGTAAATTAGCGGGAGATGCCGGTGCAGGCGATATCCTTTTACTTGATGTAACTCCACTTTCATTATCTATCGAAACAATGGGTGGTATCGCAACAAGATTAATCGAAAGAAATACAACAATTCCAACAAAGAAAAGTCAGATTTTCTCTACAGCAGCAGACAATCAGTCAGCAGTAGATATCAACGTTGTACAGGGAGAAAGACAGTTCGCAAGAGATAACAAATCACTCGGACAGTTCAGACTTGACGGAATTGCTCCTGCTCCACGAGGAATCCCTCAGATTGAAGTTACATTCGATATTGATGCAAACGGTATCGTAAATGTATCTGCGAAAGATTTAGGAACAGGAAAAGAACAGCACATTACAATTACAGCAGGTTCTAATATGTCAGACAGCGATATTGAAAAGGCTGTAAAAGAAGCGGCTGAATTTGAAGCACAGGATAAAAAACGTAAAGAAGCAATCGATGCAAGAAATGATGCTGACGCAATGATTTTCCAGACAGAAAAAGCATTGGGAGAAGTTGGAGATAAGATTGATGCAAATGAAAAAGCAACAGTTGAAGCAGATATTCAGGCATTAAAAGATATTTTAGCAAAATCAACACCTGAAAACATTACAGACGCACAGGTTGAAGAAATCAAAGCCGGAAAAGAAAAATTAATGACAAGTGCGCAGCAGTTATTTACAAAAATGTACGAACAGGCTGGAGCAGGTGCGCAGCAGGCAGGACCGGCACCTGAACAACAGGCAGGTCCGGCACCGGAGGGATTTAACGGTGATGATGTAGTTGACGGAGATTACAAAGAAGTTTAATTCTAAGAAGAATAAGTAAGGAGGTGTTCTGCGGAATTTGAGGAAATTCAGATTTCGCAGAACTTCCTTGTAAATAAGTATGAAAGGTAGATAAAAAATGGCTGAAACAAAAAGAGATTATTATGAGGTGCTGGGAGTTGACAGAAATGCCGATGACGCGACACTGAAAAAAGCATATAGAGTGTTAGCCAAAAAATATCACCCTGATATGAATCCAGGAGATGCGGAAGCGGAAAAGAAATTTAAGGAAGCCTCAGAAGCATATGCTGTGTTAAGTGATGCAGAAAAACGCCGTCAGTATGACCAGTTTGGACACGCTGCATTTGAAGGCGGCGGTGCAGGCGGAGCGGGAGGCTTCGGCGGATTTAGCAGTGCTGACTTTGGAGATATTTTCGGAGATATTTTTGGTGATTTCTTTGGCGGAGGCGGACGCCGTTCCGGACGTGCAAATAATGGTCCGATGAAAGGGGCAAATGTCCGTAAAGGAGTTCGCATTACATTTGAAGAAGCAGTTTTTGGCTGTGAAAAAGAATTGGACGTTATTTTAAAAGAACCTTGTACAACATGTAACGGAACAGGTGCAAAGCCGGGTACAAGTCCTGAAACCTGTTCAAAATGTGGCGGAAAAGGTCAGGTTGTCTACACACAGCAGTCATTTTTCGGAACGGTACAGAATGTACAGACTTGTCCTGACTGTCACGGAAGCGGAAAGATTATTAAAGAAAAATGTTCTGATTGCGGCGGAACAGGTTATGTCTCAACGAAAAAGACAATCAAGGTATCTATTCCGGCAGGAATTGACAACGGTCAGAGCGTAAGAATTCGTGACAAAGGAGAACCGGGAGTGAACGGCGGTCCTAGAGGGGATTTACTTGTTGAAGTTACCGTGTCAAGACACCCTATTTTCCAAAGACAAGACGTACATATTTTCTCAACAGCGCCGATTACGTTTGCACAGGCAGCGTTAGGTGGAGATGTGCGTATTAAGACGGTTGACGGAGAAGTGATTTATACGGTAAAACCGGGAACAAAGACAGATACAAAAGTCAGATTAAAAGGAAAAGGTGTTCCGTCTCTTCGTAACCCACAACTTCGCGGTGACCACTATGTAACTTTAGTTATTCAGACACCGGAGAAATTAAGTGCGGAAGCAAAAGAGGCTCTTCGCAAATTTGATGCGTTGACGGGAAATTCTTTACATCAGGAAGAAACGGAAACGACAGAAGAGGATAAGAAGAAACATAAGAAAAAAGGGTTTATGGATAAATTAAAAGAGACTTTTGAGGACTAGGCATGAAAAGTAAGACAGAATGCCGTAGGGCAAAAAACAGTGATTTGCCGAAAATCATGGAGATTATTGAGGACGCAAGAGTATTTATGCGGGCGTTCGATATGGACCAGTGGCAGAACGGTTATCCAAACGAAGAAGTGTTTCATCAGGATATTACTTTAGGAGAATGCTATGTGGCAGTTTGTGATGACGAGATTGCAGGCGTCATGGTTGTGACAGGCATACCTGAAAAATGTTATGAAGAAATTGTGGGGCAGGGCTGGAAAACAGTTGGGCAGCCGTACATGACTATTCACCGTATGGCAGTTTCGGAAAAGTATCGTGGTACGAATGTTGCGGAGCAGATGATTATTTTTGCGAAAAAAGTATGTGCCGATAAACGTTGTGTAAGTCTCAGAGTAGATACCCATAAGAAAAATTTGGCTATGCAGAAATTTTTGGAAAAGCAAGGATTTTCTTATTGTGGCATAGTGGATTATAAAGATACCGCAGGGGATACTTTGCGGTTGGCATATGAAAAAGTAAATTAAAGATTTCCTGAATGTCAGGCGGATACGCGGACATTTGGGAAATTTTTGTATGAAATGGAATAGATTTTTTTACTGTTTTCATGTAGAATAGGAAACAAGTGAGGTGAAGAAATGAAATACAAATTATTTGAAATAGGTCCGATTACCGTGTACAGTTATGGTCTGATGATTGCAATTGGAATTGTTTTAGCGTTTTTGGTTGCGGAAACGAGAGCAAAAAAGCAGGGATTGAATGGAGAAGATATATACGGTCTCGGAATTTTAGGGCTTATCGGAGGAGTAATCGGAGCAAAATTATTGTTTTTCCTTACGGAAATTGACAGTATTATGGAAAATCCAAAACTTATGTTGAGTTTTTCAGAAGGATTTGTCGTTTACGGAGGAATACTGGGCGGAATAGCAGGAGCGTACATTTATTGCAAATGGAAGAAACTTCCGGCAATGAAATATTTTGATTTAGCAGTTCCGTCACTGGCGCTTGCACAGGGATTTGGAAGAATTGGATGTTTTTTGGCGGGATGCTGTTACGGAAGAGAAACGCACGCATGGTATGGGGTGACTTTTCATCAATCACCGTTTGCACCAAACGGAGTATCTCTGATTCCGACACAATTACTGTCCAGCGGGGCGGATTTTCTACATTTTTTCTTGCTGATTTATATTGCGGGAAAGAAGAAAAAAGACGGTATTGTCGTTGTGGCGTATATGATTTTCTATAGCATTGGAAGATTTCTTATTGAGTGTTTGCGAAATGATCCGCGTGGAAATGTGAGTATTTTGTCCACATCGCAGTTTATATCTATTTTTATGCTTGCGGCAGGATTGATTGCACTGGCATTATTAAAAAAGAAAGGAAAGGGTAATTAAGAGGAGGGAAATATGTTTACCGGAGTGAGGAAACGGCAGACAAAAAATGAATTAAATATTGATTGGAAACATTTTTACAAAAGTGTACTTGTACTTGTTGTTCCGATGGCGTTACAGAATTTGATTAACGTCGGTGTGACGGCTGCGGACGTTATGATGCTTGGGGCGGTCGGAGAAAATGTTCTTTCAGGGGCATCTTTGGCAGGACAAATTCAGTTTATTATGACGCTGATTTTTATGGGCATTACATCGGGAGCAACAGTATTGACGGCACAGTACTGGGGAAAAGGCGACACGAGAACGATTGAAAAAATATTGGGAATGGGGCTTCGTTTCGGGTGTATTGTGGCACTTGTTTTTGGTGCGGGAGCGTTATTTTTTCCGGAACCGTTAATGCGTATTTATACAAGTGAGCCTGCTGTTATAGCAGAGGGCGTGAAATATTTACAAATAGTGGGATGTTCATATATTTTTATGGCATTTACCCAAGTGTATTTGAACATTATGAGAAGTATTGAGAGAGTTGTCATTGCAACGATTGTCTACATGATTTCTCTTTGTGCCAATATTACGATTAACGCAATTTTAATTTATGGACTTCTTGGATTTCAGCCGTTAGGTGTGCGTGGCGCCGCTATCGGAACACTGTTATCAAGAATTCTTGAGTTTATTATTGTAATGTGTTATGCGCGGTTTAAAAATAAAGTTGTAAAAATCCGTCTGTATGATTTGTGGCATACGGATAAAGTATTATTAAAAGATTATTTAGTATATTCCATGCCGGTTGTGTTAAATGAATTGATGTGGGGCATGGGCAGTTCCGCAAATACGGCGATTATCGGGCATTTGGGAAGTGCGGCGGTGGCTGCCAACTCGGTGGCGCAGGTCGTAAGACAGTTAGCGCAGGTTGTTGTATTTGGAATTTCCAATGCGACGGCGATTTATTTGGGAAAAACAATCGGGGAAAAGAAATTAGAACACGCAAAAGCCTATGGAAAGAGATTTACCGTGTTAAGTTTGATTTTAGGACTTATGGGGGCGGCGGTGATTTTGATTTCCGCACCGATAGCAAATGCAACTATGGCTTTATCTAATGAGGCGCAGGGGTATCTTGTTTTTATGTTTTTCGTTATGTCTTATTTTGCGGTTGCACAGGCGGTCAACTGTACTCTTGTTGTCGGCGTATTCCGCTCAGGCGGTGATACGAAATTCGGGCTGGCGTTGGACGTTGGAACGATGTGGGGCTGTTCAATTCTTTTAGGAGCGGCAGCGGCATTTATCTTCCATTGTAGTGTACCGGTTGTTTATGTTATACTGATGAGTGATGAAATTATTAAACTGCCGTTTACAATTAAAAGGTTCTTCAGTTATAAATGGCTGAAAGATGTTACCCGAGATAATCTGGCAGACGTTTCGTAACTAAGATGCAGCAGCATTTTAAATTTATAAATAAAGGAGAGTTTAAAGATGAAAGTAGTATCAACAGAAAAAGCGCCAAAAGCGTTAGGACCATATTCACAGGGATATGTACATAATGGAATTTTTTATTCAGCAGGTCAGATTGGAATTAATCCTGAAACAGATACTGTTGAAGCAGATGATATTGCAGGACAGACAGAACAAGTTTGTAAAAACGCAGGAGAAGTTTTAAAAGCAGCGGGAAGTTCATTTGATAAAGTATTAAAAACAACTTGTTTCTTGAGCGATATGGCAGATTTTGCAGCATTTAATGAAGTTTACGCAAAATATTTCACATCAAAACCGGCAAGAAGTTGTGTTGCGGTAAAAACTTTACCGAAAAACGTACTTTGCGAAGTGGAAATGATTGCAGTAGTAGAAGAATAGGAAGTGAAAGAAAATGGCAGAACAGGAAAAGAATAGTTCGTGTTCACCGGAAAGTTGCTCATCCTGTGAACACGCCGGTTCATGTCCGAGTAAAATGGATTTAAAAGTTCCGGCAAATGAATATACACATGTAAAGAAAGTAATCGGAGTTGTCAGCGGTAAAGGCGGAGTGGGGAAATCTATGGTAACCGCCTCTCTTGCCAGAATGATGAGAGAGCAGGGGTATGCGGTAGGTATTCTTGATGCGGATATTACAGGTCCGTCTATCCCGAAAATGTACGGTATTCACGAACACGCAGTCGGAAATGAATTAGGTATGTTTCCGTGTATCGCAAAAGACGGAACAAGAATTATGTCCGTAAACCTTTTGTTGGATTCGGAAGATACGCCTGTTATTTGGCGAGGACCGATTATTGCAGGAGTAGTAAAACAGTTTTGGAATGAAGTACTTTGGGGAGATTTAGATTATCTTTTTGTAGATATGCCTCCGGGAACAGGAGATGTTCCTCTTACAGTATTCCAGTCATTTCCTGTTGACAGTGTTGTGATTGTTTCTTCACCGCAGGATTTAGTACAGATGATTGTGAAAAAGGCATATTATATGACAAAACAGATGAACATCTCTGTTTTAGGAATTGTGGAAAACTTCAGTTACTTAGAATGTCCTGATTGTAAAAAGAAAATTTCTGTATTTGGCGAGAGCCGTGTAGATGAGATTGCAAAAGAATTAAATATGGATGTGCTGGGAAAAATGCCAATTGATCCAAAATTAGCAGAAATGGTAGAACAGGAAAAATTCTATGAAGTACATCACGATTATTTAAAAGATGCCATTGAAAAGTTAGTATAAGACAAGGGGGTGCGTGTAAACGCGGCCCTTTTTCTATAATTAAAAAAGGTTGCAAACGTGCGTTCGATGTGATATGATTAAGAAAACAAACATATATTCGAGGTGCGGTATGAGAATTGCAGAACAAATGTCCATAGGAGAAAAATTGAATATACTGACCGATGCGGCGAAGTATGATGTTGCCTGTACTTCAAGTGGTGTGGATAGGCGTAATGACGGTACGGGAATCGGAAATTGTGTGAAGTCGGGAATATGTCACAGTTTTTCTGCGGACGGGCGGTGTATTTCTCTGTTAAAAATTTTATTTACGAATGAATGTATTTTTGATTGCAAATATTGTATCAACCGTTCGTCAAATGATGTTCCTAGAACTTCTTTTACACCGGAAGAAGTTTGTACACTGACAATGGAATTTTATCGGAGAAATTATATTGAAGGATTATTTTTAAGTTCGGGTGTATTGAAAAGCCCTGATTATACAATGGGACTTTTGTATGAAACGCTTTATAAATTACGGACAGAATATAACTTTCAGGGATATATTCATGTAAAGGCAATTCCGGGGGCAAGCCAGGAGTTGATACAAAGAACAGGATTTTTAGCGGACAGAATGAGTGTGAATTTGGAATTGCCTACGGCAGAGGGACTGCGTCTTTTTGCCCCGCATAAGACGAGAGAAAATATATTGAAGCCTATGCGTCTTGTTCAAAACATAAGAAATGAGAACAAACATGAGGTGGCATTATATAGAAAAACGCCCAGATTTGTTCCGGCAGGACAGAGTACACAAATGATTATCGGAGCAACGCCGGAAACGGATTTTCAGATTATGCAGGTGGCACAATCGCTGTATAAGAAATTTGGATTGAAGAGAGTTTTTTATTCCGCGTTTGTCAACGTAAACGAAGATAGTAATCTGCCGGCAAAGACGGACGAAGGTCCGCCGCTTCTTCGTGAGCATAGGCTATATCAGGCGGACTGGCTTTTACGTTATTATGGGTTTGAGGCGGAAGAACTGCTTACGGAAGAAAATCCTAATTTTAATGTTTTGCTTGATCCAAAATGTAACTGGGCGTTGAAGCATTTGGAATACTTTCCTGTAGAGATAAATACGGCAGATTACCATACGCTCCTGCGTGTGCCGGGGATAGCCCACAAATCTGCCACAAGAATTATTAAGGCGAGAAGGACGACAACACTCAGTTTTGACGATTTGAAGAAAATGGGAGTTGTTTTAAAAAGAGCGTTATATTTTCTTACCTGTAACGGTAAAATGATGTACCCGACAAAGATAGAGGAAGACTATATTACGAGAAATCTGTTGGAGGCACAGGGAAAAACTCCTGCCCACATTCAACAGATGACATATAGGCAGTTATCTTTATTTGATGATGTAAATTTCAGAAAGGAACAGATTTTTGATGAAAAAAGTATTTATTTGTGAGAACACAATTACGGGGATTTATTCGGGAATTTACGATGCGTGGAAAATGAAACCGACAAAGGAGCAGGTTGGAATTGCGCTAAAGGGGGATATTGAGCAGGAGTTATTTTGTGAGTACGAGGAAAGTCAGGCGTCGGAAAAGAAAGCGATTGCAGTGGAAAATATGATTCGAAAACATTTAGGATTGGAGGCTTACGGAGAAATTTATCATGCAATTCTCTCCCATGATAAGGAAAGAGGAAATGCTATATTAGGTATGATGCTTGCGGCGAGAAATATTCCCAATAGCAGGAGGATAACCGAACATTTGGGAAATGCAGACGTTCGCAAAGTATTTGAATTGAGCAGAAGAGTGTCGAATGAGGCACATTTCTTTAAGGAAATTTTGCGGTTCAGAGAGCTATCAAATGGAATATTGTTTGCGGAAATAGAACCGGAAAATCAGATACTTACCTGTATAGCGGGACATTTTGCCAATCGACTTCCGGTGGAAAATTGGATGATTTATGATGCGTCACATCAGATGACGATTGTACATCAGAAAATGAAGAACTGGTTTTTAGTTGTCGGAGAAAAACCGGACAGTGCAAAAACTACATTGTATTCTGAGAAAGAAAGACAAATGGAAGATTTATGGAAAGGGGTGTGCGAGAGTATTTCCATTCGAGAGCGAGAAAATTATCGCTTACAAAGACAACATTTACCGTTAAAATATCGTAAAAATATGGTGGAATTTGCATAATAAATGTGTCGCATCTTATCGGAAATTGGTGAACAGTGCTATTGACGGTGATGCGTTATGTGTGAGATAATAACAGTTGGTTCGAATAAACAAAGTTGAGATGAATTAGAAAGAAGGTTCGTACATGAAACGCGAATATAAAATCAGATTGTCAGAAACTTCAGATGTGAAGGATTTTGTGACTTCGGCAGAAAAATGCGATTTTGATATTGATATATCTTACAACAGATTTATTATTGATGCAAAATCTATTC
>Stewie_p2__coassemble_1192_pt1 | contig 32369 bp, 21 predicted proteins | sample Stewie_p2__metabat2_low_PE_030 | metagenome-assembled genome bin Stewie_p2
TGTGGAAGCGGACAAGACAGAATTACAGTCTGTAATCGCGGAGGCAGAGAAAAAAATGGAATCAGATTATACGGCGGAAACATGGAAAACATTTGCAGATGCGCTTTCAGAGGCACAGAGAGTAAATGAGGATAAGAACGCAGAGCAGACAGAAGTGGATAATGCAACAAAGGTTCTTCAGGAGGCAATGAATAATCTGAAAGAAAAAGAACCTGAGTTTGTGGAAGCGGACAAGACAGAATTACAGTCTGTAATCGCGGAGGCAGAGAAAAAAGTGGAAGCAGATTATACGGTGGAAACATGGAAAACATTTGCGGAGGCATTTGCGGAGGCACAGAGAGTAAATGCGGATAAGAACGCAAGTCAGGAAGATGTAAATAGTGCAATGAAAAATCTTCAAAGTGCAATGGAAGAGTTGCAAAAGAAACCTGCAAAAGTTCCGGAAGGAGAAAACGGAACAGATAAGCCGAATGTAAATGAAAATACAAATGTAAATACAACTACAAAACCGAATGAGAGCGAACCTGTAAAAACAGGGGATACACAAACGCCGTTTGGATTTGTTCTTGCACTGTCGGTTTCGGCAGCAGGAATTGTTGCAGTGAAGAATAGAAGAAAAGAAGATAAATAGTGATGAATATAAAAACAGGGATTGAAGTCCCTGTTTTTATATTGGAGGAAAGTTGTTACTAATGAATTACAATTCTAATTCTTTAAATAATTTTTCGCGATATTCCTCATCTTGTATCGCTTTTAGCATATCCTCATTTCTATTGAGTTTTACTAATTTGGCGTATAGTTGGTTTAACCGATACTTGCCAAATTCTTCGCCACTTTCAAAGGCTTCTTCTTTCTGCACTTCCATATCCGTTTCATAGTCATATTCTGCTGTCAACATATTTATAACCTCGCTTCCTTTGCGTTTTAAATAGCCGGCAAGAATTCCCTTATCAATACATTCCCGAATAGCCTTTTTGTAAGGTTCATCTACATTCAGTTGGCGGTACTTTTCTATCGTTTCAATAAACAGGCTGTACTCTTTAAGAACCTGACAACGTTCTAAAATTTCGTGATGCTCATTTGGGTTGATGTTAATCACTTTCACTTTTAAATCAAGCATACTATCTAAATTTTGTGTGATATAAGAATCCGATAATCGTAATACCGTTTCCTTATCCCATTTTTCTTTTCCATTATAGAATGTATAAAATTCGGGTGTTGGGAGAGGGACGCGTTTTTTCTTATATCGGTCACGAATGGCAATCAGTTGTTCATATGCCCGCCCGATATATAAAAGACTGCGTAGAGGCATATTTTCGTTTATCGTAGACTGATGTTCTCCGAATACGAAAATCTTTCCGTCTACATCAAAGGAAATATCGTTTTGAAAATTCATGTATACGGTGGAATCCACCTTAAATCTTCTTATGACAGTTCCTTGCGGCAGAGGTTTATCGTGGAGGGCGTTGAAAAGTGAAATATCGTTTTCTTCTGCCGACTCATCTGCAAAAAATAAATCTACAAATACACTGTTTTTGATTTCGCGGTTTTCTTTTTCTGACATAAATACTCCTTTCGATTTGCATGGAAGTATCCTGCAGAAATAAAGGAAAATCGTATATATAAAGTATACGCAAAAAAGGAAGTTCCGACAAGACGCTTCGTGCAAACATTTTGATAAATTTGTTGGTAAATTTGAGGGAAATCCTCAGGATTAGCCGAGTGGCTGTTTGATAGAAAGAATTTCTATGAGTGAAGTCAGTATATCACATTTCCAAATGAAAACGCAACACCGCAGACTCACGATTTTTTTCAAAAAACATATAATACAGTAGATAAAGTGTGGAGGGAAGAAGAGTAATGGATTATAAATTACCTTATTATATGGCATATCCTATGCCTTTTGAATATGACGATGAAAGAAAAGAGAGACAGGATATGGAATATATGCAAAGTTTGTATCCGAATGCAGTAAAACGAATACTTCCGTTTGTGGAAGACGAGTGTGAGAGAATGGAATATGAGGGAAGTATGATTTATGATGAATATCCCGATATGCTTGGTATACGGCTGATGTGTAATCGTATTTGTGAGCGGGTGGAGGCGATGGACAGAAGAGAGGATATAGAAGATGAATTGGAAATGCAACAGAAAAGAAGAGATAATCGGGGAAATGTTAAGGACATCGTAGAAGTTTTGTTATTAAATGAACTGATGAAGAGAAGAAATGAACGCAGGAGAAGGAGAAGAAGATTTTATTGATATGGACGATTAGTATATGGTGTGATAGAATAAAAAAGAAAGACAGTAATCGAGGGGGAGTTATGGAGATTACTGTCGAATTTCTTTTTTCTTTCATCTTGAAAAAGATTTTACAAATAAGGATTTTGTGTTATAATAAAAACATACTATGCTTAAATTTAGAAAAGAACTAGATGATAAGAAAATTAACATAGAAACAGGAATAAATATCCAGTAATCGAGGTGCAATATGGAGCAATATATTATAAAGGGAGGCACACCGCTGGTTGGGGAGGTACAAATCGGTGGTGCTAAGAATGCGGCGCTTGCAATACTTGCGGCTGCAATTATGACAGATGAAACAGTAACAATTGATAATTTACCTGACGTAAACGATATTAACGTATTGTTGGAGGCGATGTCAGGAATCGGTGCGACAATCCAAAGAATTGACCGCCATACAGTGAAGATTAACGGAAGCGGTGTAAGAGATTTCAGTATCGAATACGATTATATTAAGAAAATCCGTGCATCATACTATCTTTTAGGTGCATTGCTTGGCAAATACAACAAAGCGGAAGTTGCTCTTCCGGGGGGATGCAATATCGGCAGCAGACCGATAGACCAGCATTTGAAAGGGTTTAAGGCAATCGGAGCAGATGTTGTTATTGAACATGGAAAGATTATCGCTGAAGCAGAACAGTTGAAGGGAACACATCTTTATTTTGACGTTGTAAGTGTAGGAGCGACAATTAATGTGATGATGGCGGCAGCCATGGCTGAGGGAACAACGATTATGGAAAATGTGGCGAAAGAGCCTCATGTTGTAGACGTTGCGAACTTTTTGAACAGCATGGGTGCGAATATCAGAGGTGCAGGAACAGATGTAATCAAGATTAAAGGGGTTCCGAAACTTCATAAGACAGAATATTCTATTATTCCGGATCAGATAGAAGCGGGAACATTTATGATGGCGGCGGCAGCGACAAGAGGAGATATCACGGTTATGAATGTTATTCCGAAACATTTGGAGGCAACTACGGCGAAATTAGTAGAAATCGGTTGTGAAGTGGAAGAGTTTGATGATGCCGTACGCGTTGTTTCTAAGGGAAGATTGAAACATACACAGGTAAAAACATTGCCATATCCGGGATTTCCGACAGATATGCAGCCACAGATGGGTGTGACATTGGCATTATGTTCAGGGACAAGTACGATTACAGAAAGCATTTTTGAAAATCGCTTTAAGTATTTAGATGAATTGGCAAGAATGGGTGCGAATATTAAAGTGGAAGGCAACTCTGCTACGATTGAAGGTGTGGAGAAATTCTCGGGAGCGAGAGTGAGCGCACCGGATTTAAGAGCGGGAGCGGCACTTTGTATAGCAGGGCTTGCGGCAGACGGTATTACAATCGTGGATGACATTGTGTATATCCAAAGAGGATATGAGAGATTTGAAGAGAAATTAAGAAGTCTTGGCGGTGTAATTGAAAAGGTTGCCAGTGAAAAGGAAATTCAGAAGTTCAAATTTAAAGTAGGGTAGAAATTTAGGAAGATACTTTGGCGGTATCTTCCTTTTTTTGTTGTCTTTTATATAAAATGGAAGTATATAGAGAAAACATTGTGCAAAATGTAAAAATAAAATTGGCTTTCTTACTGAAAATCTGTTACAATGAAAGAAATATTGCGGAAAGTGAGAAGGAAAATGAAAAGAAAAAAAATTTGGCTTAAATTAGGAGTTTTAGTATCGATAGTAAGTCTTTCCGTTTCGGCAGTACCGTATCAGAAACAAGTACAGGCAAAAACAAAATATGTACATATGCGGGAAAGCAGGGAACAGGGAATTTCATCCAAAGAGTATAATAAAACTGCATTGGATTTTGTTTCTTCATTAAAACCGGAAGATTTTCAGACATGGGATCAGTCGCTTGCTGAAATGACGGAAAAAGAAGCGGCAGAAATAAAGACGTTTTTGGAAACGACAATTATTAAAGATGAGAAAGACGATTATCAGAAAGCAAAAAAAATTTTTGAGTGGATTGCGAAAAATATCCGCTATGCGGATTTGCAGGATCAGAATGTAAGTTTAAAACCATATGACGTATTTAAGAATAAAGTGGCTGTTTGCGGAGGTTACTCAAATCTATATAAAGCTATGTTAAATCTTGCAGATATTCCTGCGGTTTTAGTTACGGGAGATACGCCTGCGGGTGCGCACGCATGGAACATCGTTTATGCGGACGGAAAATGGTTTTTCTCAGACAGCACATGGGGAAATGGAGATCTGCAAAACTTTGATTATGGGTTAGAGAAATTCTCCCAAAACCACACATCCGTTGATTTGCAGGGAGTGTCGGCGGCTGATAAAAATGGAGTAATTATAGGATTTCATAAAGGACTTGCCGTTTTGGGAGTGACAGGAGAAAAAAAGACGGTTACTGTTCCGGAAAAGTTTAACGGAATGGACGTGACATCTGTTTCGCAGACAGTATTTTCAGAAAAATATGGAATTGAACATATCGTTTTGACGGAAAAAGTAAATAGTATGGAAACGCAATATCAGTCAAAAACATTGAAGAGTGTGACCGCTCCGAAGGAAAATACGAGTTATGCGTCCAAAGACGGAGTGCTTTTCACAAAAGATTTGACTAAGATTTTGATTTACCCATATCAGAAAGAAGATACAAGTTTTGTTATGCCAAAAGAAGTGGATGAGTATGATGAGAAAGAAACATTTGAAAATCCACATTTACAGGAAATTTTAGTGGAAGAGGGAAATGACAAATTTTCTTCTTATGACGGGGCAGTTTACAATGCGGACAAAACAAGATTATTCACTATTCCGGAGGGCAAAAAGAAAATCTATGTGGCAGGAACGGTAGAGTTGGACAATATTGCTTTAAACGGCAAGAAAAATTTAAAAGAAGTTGTATTTGAAGACGGAATTAAAAATCTTCCGCCATATGTGTTAAACAATTGCAGTAGTTTAACAAAAGTTTATCTCCCTAATTCTGTAGAAGAGATTGCGGAAGATGCGTTTGCAAATATAGATATGAAAGAGTTGACTATTTTAGGTGAGAAAGGAAGTGTGGCGGAAACATTTGCGAAAGATCATCAAATTAATTTTGTTGATGTAAAAGAAATTCAAATCAAGATAGAAGAAACAAAAGAGTTAATTGAGAAAGCAAAAACATATGACGATTCTTCCGTATACACAGAAGAAAGTATTGAAAAACTTCGTAAGGCGATTGCTGATGCAGAAGAAACGGTAGGAAAGAGTGATGTAACGGTTGAGCAGTTGAATAAAGCAATCGAAAACTTGAATGATGCTATCACAAATATGGAAGAAATCAAAGAAGAACCTGAAAAGCCGGAAACTCCTGTGGAAGTAATTGCCAAGAAGAAAGAGGCAAAAGAACTTCTTGAAAAAGCGAGAGCATATGACAATCTTGAAGTATACAAGGAAGAAAGCGTAAAAGAACTTCGCAGCGCAATGCGCAGTGTGGAAGATTTGCTTGAAAAAGATGACGTAACAGTAGAAGAGTTGGAAACAGCAATGGATAACTTGCATACTGTGATGAACAATATGGAGAAATCGGAGAAACCGGAAGAACCGAATACTCCTTCCGTAGAGGAAACACCGGAGTCAAGTAATTCGGAAGTGCCAAAGACATCAGATGTATCAACACCGGAGGTGGCAGGTTTAGGAGCAATGCTCAGTATGGCAGTGATTGCCTTTTTACAGAGAAGAAAGAAATAACAAAAAGTTGATGTATTTGAAGGAGAGGAAAAACTATGAAGAAGAAACGGGTAATGGCACTCCTGCTTGCAGCGACGTTGACTATGGGAAATTTATCTTCCTTAAATATGGTGCAGGCAGCGGGAAAAGAAACTACACAGACACGAGAGTTTGCGGAAAAGCGTGTGTCAGAAACAAATCTTGCATTGAACCGCCCTGCAAGAGCGTCTAAATATTTGGAGGCAACAGGTGGAAATCCTGCAAGATTGCCGAAACTGGCGTTTGACGGAAAAGGAGATAATCAGTCTACAGAAGCACAGAATAGCCGTTGGCAGAGCGGAGATGACGATACATTTACGGAACAATGGCTGGAAGTGGACTTAGGAAACTCAGCGAAAGTATCGGACGTAACGGTGAAGTTTTTTGCAAAAATGTACGGAAGTTTTGTAATTGAAACATCTGACAGCAACGGCGATAATGCACAGTGGAAGAAAGTTGGAGAGATGAATGTTCCGTCTGGAAATGATGCAAATATTACAAGAAAAGTAGATTTAACAAAGAACGGTCAGCCTACGGAAGTTTCAAGATACCTTCGACTTCGTTTTACTTCTTATAATGAGAATGCAGCAAAGAAGAGCATCGGTGTCTATGAGTGTGAAGTACACGGGGAATTGAATAAACCTGACGGACAGGAAACAGTGACAGGGAATATCGCAAAAGGGAAAAGAGTAACGGCGTCCGGTGTGGAGGCGGAAGCGCCACAGTTTAAACCAGAGTTGGCTGTAGACGGAGATAAGACAAGTGATACGTCAAGATGGTCTGCACCGAGAATGAAAAATGGGAATGATGCAAACCAAAATCAGACAATGCAGTGGTTTGAAATCAATTTGGGAAATGAAGTAACGGATATTACAAGTATTGACGTAACTTTCTTCAAAAAAGTATTCTCCACAGACTTTGTTATTAAAACAAAAGAGAATAAAAATGACGATTGGGGAGAACCTGTAGCAACATTCAAATGCGAAGCTTCAGGCGATGCAAAAGACGAAAATAAAAAGGTAAGTATTACAGATGTTACTAATCTGAAAAAATATGTTCGTTTTGAATTTAATAAAGTGAATACAAGCGCAGGCGGAAACAGTGTTTCCGTGCGTGAAATTGAAATCAACGGAACACAGGTACAAGTGCCGTATGAGCCGGAATCCGCACAGGAAGTTATGGATACTGTAAAAGGTTTGGACAAAATTACGGCAGATATGACAGAAGTACCGTTGCCGGATGTTCCGGAAGGGTATGAAATTCGCGTAGTGGGAAGTGAATTTCCGCAAGTAATTACAGATGAGGGGAAAATCACAAACTACAATATTTACGATTACAACAATATGGAAATCATGTTGGAAGTTGTAAATAAAGAGGACGAAAACGATAAGGCACAGAAAACATTCCAAGTATCCGTGCCGAAAAAGACGCAGAAACATACAGACCTTTTCCCGGAGGTAGCAAAACAAAACGCAGAGCCGAAAGTTATTCCGAGTATTCAAGAATGGTACGGTTACAGCGGTGAAGTAAAATTAGGAAAAGATTCCCGCATTATCGTAAAAGATAATGGAAATGTAAATGCAGAGAAAGTTGCAAAACAGTTCCAAAAAGATATGAAAGAAATGACGGGAATGGAACTTGCCATTTCCAAAGGACAGAATGGCGATGCCAATGACATTGTTATCGAGTCCATGAAAGAAGATACATATTGTCTTGGCGAAGAAGGATATTTATTGCAGGCAGATGACAATGGAATTCATATTACGGCGAACGGTTACAACGGTTGTCTGTACGGTGCGATAACATTAGAGCAGGTGTTCTATACACAGAAAGGTGAATTTACATTCCCGAAAGGGGTAGCGAGAGATTTTTCTAAATACGAAGTACGTGGAGTGATGATCGATATTGCGAGAACGCCATACCGTATGGAAGCATTGGAGGATATTGTAAAAGCATTATCTTTCTACAAAATCAATGAAGTACAGTTTCATTTGAATGATAACCGTCATGTACCGGGAAATTCAAACCGTGGAGATTATGAACATTGGAAAGATGTGGAGGGTATGTTCCGTCTGGAAAGTGATACATATCCGGGCTTAGCGACAACTCCGAAAAAAGACGAGTATTATAATGAAGTGTACGGAGGCGCTCCGCAGTATTCTAAAGAAGAATATAAAGAATTGCAGAAATTGGCTATGGATTACGGAATCAATCCGATTTCCGAGATTGACGCTCCGGGACATTCACTTCTTTTTACAAAATATGTAAAAGAAAACCTAGATGAAGTGAAGAAAAAAGTTCCGGGAGTTAAAACGAATATTAATGCGGATAAAGATTGGGAACTTCTTGCGATGACAGGAGAGAAAAAAGAGTCTGCATTCGCATTTATGGACGCACTTTTTGATGAATATTTAGATGAAAATGTATTTTTAGGAGATACGGTCAATATCGGAGCGGACGAATACTGGAATATTACGGATGAAGAAAGACCGGGTGTACAGCAGTATATCCGTCAGACAGCGGATAATGTGAAAAAGCATGACAAAAAAGTCCGCATGTGGGGTTCGACAAAGCAATTTTTTGCAAATGACGAGGCAAAGGCAAAAGAATATAACGATATTGAAATTGATTTTTGGGCAAATTCATGGGAAGATGCGTCAAAACGAATTGAACAGGGATTTAAAATTGTCAATGTAGATTCAAATCATTTGTATGGTAATCCGGGACGTGATAAGAGAGATGTTGTCAATGTGGAACATATCTTTAACAACTGGGATCCGACAGTGATGACAGGAAGCACAGTGAAGAAATCAGAGCCGAATCTTCTCGGGGCAAAGACGGCGCTTTGGGCTGACATTGCGGATATGGGTGTGACAGAGAGAGATAATTTTGAACGTATTTTACGTCAGGCAGCTATTCTCAGTGAAAAAACATGGGGAGGAACTGACGCAACACAGAGTTTTGAGGAATACAGTTTTAAATATGAAACGCTTCAGCAGGGACCGGGAGTATCTCTCGGAAGCGATGCGAAGAGTGAAACAGGACTTGTTTTGGACTACGATTTTGCAAATGTAAAAGACGGCAAAGTATATGACGCAAGTGGAAATGACTATGACGGAAAAATTACAGGGGCAAAAACGGAAGAAGAAAACGGAAAAACATGGCTGGCATTGGACGGAAAGGGCAAAGTAGAAACAGGACTTCGTTCTATGGATTATCCATATACAGTACAGTTTGACTTAAAACTTCCAAAAGATGCAAAGACAAAAGGCGATATATGCCTCTTTGACGGAAAGGACGGACGTTTAACAATCAAGGAAAATGGAAACTTAGGACTGAATCGTTCTTATTTCAATCAGGATTTCGGATTTAACATTCCGAAAGGGGAGGATGTGCAGTTGACAGTTGTCGGCACACAGCAGGTAACAAAGTTGTATGTAAACGGAAAACTTTCCAAAACATTGTTGAGAACCTCTGCCAGTGAAACAGATTACGCACATTTACTTTCCACATTTGTATTCCCTCTCACAACAATCGGAGAAGGTTTAAACGGAAAGATTGCAGACATTAAAGTGTATAATAAAGCATTGTCACCGGAAAAAATCAGCGAGGTGGCAGACGGTAAAGCAGTGAAAGAGTTAAATGTATCTCAGGCAACGGCGGCAGCGGGAACGGCACAACATAAAGGAGATACAAATCAGGACGTCGATTGGAAAAAACTTCGTGTAGGTTGGAAAGCGATTGACGGTGACGGAAATACATTAGACGGTAAACATGACACAAGTGTCACCGAAAAAGACTCCTATTTTGAGGGCGCTCATGCGGACAGCGCTTTTGCAGTCGATATGCTGAAAGAACAGCAGATAAGTAAAATTGTATTGCAGTGGGACAGATCGCCACAGAGTTTCAAAATCCAGACATCAACAGACGGAAAAACATGGACAGATGTGAAGACGGTTGCAGGAGAAGATGTAAATACAATCGTATTTGAAACACCGTTAAACACACGCTATTTGAAAATGCAGGGAGTAAGTCTTCGCAATAAAGACACATTTAAGTTAAGAGAGTTTGAGGCATACGAGGCTGTGGACAAAACTGAGTTAGGCAAATTGGTAGAGGACGCAGAGAAAAAACTGGAGGAACTTGGTGTGACATTTGCGGACAGAAAAGGCTATGATGCCTTAGTGGAAGCGTATACAGAAGCAAATTCTGTATGCGAAAATGCTCTTGCGGAACAGGAAAAAGTTGAAGAGGCAGAAAAAATGTTAAAAGATGCCCTTGCAAATCTTCCTGAAAAAGAAGAAAAAGTGACGGTTACATTTGATGTAGACGGAACAGAAACAGCAGTGAAACTGGATAAAGGTGAGGTATTAGGCGATAATTTCCCTGCTGATCCTGCGAAAGAGGGATTTACTTTTAAAGGCTGGAATACGGAAAAAGACGGTACGGGAGTACAAGTAACAGCAGATACGGTTGTTGAAGAAGATATGACAGTGTACGCAGTATTTGAAAAGAATTCCGAACCGACTGATCCTGAAAATCCTGACAAACCGGATCCTGAAAACCCGAATAAGCCGGATACTGAGAAGCCGGAGAAACCGGATAAGCCAAGTCAGCCGGATACAAATAAACCGAGTCAACCGAACCCGAATAAACCGTCGGGAGATAAACCGGCAGTGAAACCGGAGGAACAAAAACCTGTTAAAACGGGAGATACACAGTCTCCAATATGGTATTTGGGACTTATGGCGGCAGCAGGCGCTGTTGTAATCGGCAAAAGAAAGAAAAAAGAAGACTAAAATTCTTCTGAAAATATAGGTTGACGTAACCTGTAAGTAGTGTTATGATAGTCAGCGTAACAAATATATGTATTATATAGAAACTTTCTCTTATTCAGAGTGGTGGAGGTAAAAGGACTGATGAAGCCACGGCAACCCCTTGTCACAGACAGGAAGGTGCCAACCTGAGCGAGTAATCGAACAATAAGAGGATTGATTTATGAAAATATAAACAGTCCACTTTTGTGGACTGTTTTTTTGCGGAAAAAGACCATGTTCCGCGAAGAAATCCCGAAAAGAGAAAGTAAACAGAAAGGAAATGGAAATGGAAAGATTATTATTTACATCAGAATCGGTAACAGAAGGACATCCGGATAAGATTTGCGATCAGATTTCAGACGCTGTTTTGGACGCGTTAATGGAACAAGATCCAAACAGCCGTGTAGCCTGTGAGACAGCAATCACAACAGGGCTTGTTTTAGTTATGGGTGAAATTACAACAAACGCGTATGTAGATATTCAGAAAATCGTAAGAGAAACAATTAATGAAATCGGTTACAACCGTGGGAAATACGGATTTGATGCCTATACTTGCGGTGTTATCACAGCGATTGACGAACAGTCATCAGATATTGCTATGGGTGTTGACAAAGCGTTGGAAGCAAAAGAAAATAAAATGACAGACGAAGAAATCGAGGCAATCGGTGCAGGCGATCAGGGAATGATGTTTGGATATGCTTCAAATGAAACAGAGGAACTTATGCCATATCCGATTTCACTTGCACACAAAATGGCATTACAGTTGACAAAAATCCGTAAAGACGGAACACTCCCATATTTACGTCCGGACGGAAAAACACAGGTTTCCGTAGAATATAATGAAGAAGGAAAACCGGAAAGATTAGATGCGGTTGTACTTTCTACACAACATGATCCTGAAGTAACACAGGAACAGATTCACGAAGACATCAAAAAACACGTATTTGACGTAATTCTTCCAAAAGAAATGATTGGTGAAAACACAAAATTCTTCATCAATCCTACAGGACGTTTCGTAATCGGCGGACCACACGGGGACAGCGGTGTTACAGGACGTAAAATTATTGTAGATACTTACGGCGGAATGGCTCGTCACGGCGGTGGAGCATTCTCCGGAAAAGACTGTACAAAAGTTGACCGTTCAGCGGCATACGCAGCGCGTTATGTAGCGAAAAATATTGTTGCGGCAGGAATTGCGGACAAATGCGAAATTCAGTTATCATACGCAATCGGAGTTGCACAGCCGACTTCAATCATGGTAGATACATTCGGAACAGGAAAACTTTCTGAAGAAAAATTAGTAGAAATCATCAGAGAAAACTTTGATTTAAGACCGGCAGGAATTATCAAAATGTTAGATTTACGTCGTCCGATTTACAAACAGACAGCGGCATACGGACACTTCGGACGCAATGATTTAGACTTGCCATGGGAAAAATTAGACAAAGCAGAAGATTTGAAAAAATATTTATAAAATGTGTCGAAACTGTGAAAGGGGACGTAGTGAAATTGAAAAAGACTACGTCCCCTTTCACAGTTTCTTCACAGTTTATAAGAATTTTATAAATGTTTATAAGCGTTTTGGTGTCGAGCGGAAAATACCGTGCTATAATGTACACGCAAGCCTTGAGGTCAGGGTAGGAAAACGAAAGGGAGTGTCCGTTTGAAGTTAAAAACGAGATTAATTACAGCATTTGTAACGGTCAGTTTTTTACCGGTTTTGTTGACGGCAATTATTATTTTCGGGCTGAGTCAGTATCAGATTAATGAAATAGAAGAGAATTATGGGATTACGGGAACGACATACAAGAATTTTTCAAATTCCGTGCAGGTAATGAATAGTTTGACGGAGAAACCGTATCACGAGTTGAAAGAGGTTGCTTCGGAAAATCCGGGAAGATTGGACGATATTACTTATTTGGATGAGATAAATGAGAAACTTCTTTCCAAGAACTCATATCTTATCGTGAGGTGCAACAAGAAAATCATTTATATCGGCGGGGCTGCCGAACAGGCGAAACAGATGATTTATCAACTACCCGAGTATGGCGAACATGATTCTACGTCAGAAAACGGCGTATATTATGGAAACGCTCAGTCTTTAGTGAAGCAGATTGATTTTGAGCAGTCGGATAATACGCTGGGGAGCGTTTTTCTTGTGACGGATGTAAGTAATGTTATTCCGGAGGTACGTCAGTTAATTACCGATGCTTTGTTGGCAATCATCATTATTTTAGTTCTGACGGCGGCGTTGCTTATCTTTTGGATTTACAAAGGGGTGACAGGACCTCTCGGGAAAATGCAGAAAGCGGCGAAAAGCATTAAAGAGGGCAATCTTGATTTTCAGTTGGAAGCGGAAACGGATGATGAGTTGGGACAACTTTGTCAGGATTTTGAGGATATGCGTAAGCGTTTGAAATCCAATGCGGAAGAAAAGTTGCAGTATGATAAGGAAGGAAAAGAATTAATCAGCAATATTTCCCATGATTTAAAAACTCCGGTTACAGCAATTAAAGGGTACGCAGAGGGAATTATGGACGGTGTTGCGGATACGCCTGAGAAAATGGATAAATATATCCGAACCATTTACAATAAGGCGAATGAGATGGACAGACTGATCAATGAGTTGACATTTTATTCAAAGATAGATACGAACCGCATACCGTATAATTTCAACACTATTTCGGTAAATGATTATTTTGATGATTGTGCCGAAGATTTATCGCTGGAGTTGGAATCAAAGGGAATTACTTTTGGGTATTCTAATTATGTGGAGGGAGAACAGAAAATTATTGCCGATGCGGAGCAGTTGAAGCGTGTTATCAATAATATTGTAACAAATTCAATTAAATATATGGATAAGGAACATGGACGCATTAATCTTCGGGTGAAAGATGTTGGTGATTTTATTCAGGTGGAACTTGAAGATAATGGAAAAGGAATTTCTTCCAAAGACTTACCGAATATTTTTGATCGGTTTTATCGTACGGATGCATCACGTAATTCTTCTAAAGGGGGAAGTGGAATAGGGCTTTCTATCGTGAAGAAAATCGTTGAGGAGCATGGCGGTAAAATTTGGGCGACGAGCAAGGAAGGAACAGGAACAGTCATGTATTTTGTGATTAGAAAATATCAGGAGGTGCCGATAAATGAATAGAATTTTGATTGTGGAAGATGAGGAAGCGATTGCTGACTTAGAGAAAGATTATTTAGAGTTAAGCGGATTTGAGGTAGAAGTTGCAAATGACGGTGAAGCGGGGTTGGAGAAAGCGCTCGGTGAGGATTATAATTTGATTATTTTGGATTTGATGCTTCCGGGTGTGGACGGATTTGAGATTTGCCGTCAGGTTCGCAATGAGAAAAATACACCGATTATTATGGTTTCGGCAAAGAAGGACGATATTGATAAAATAAGAGGGCTAGGACTTGGCGCTGACGATTATATGACAAAACCGTTTAGTCCGAGCGAACTTGTGGCGAGAGTGAAAGCGCATCTCGCACGATATGAGCGTCTTATCGGCAGTACAATGGAAGAAAATAAAGTGATTGAGATAAGAGGACTTAAAATTGATACAACGGCAAGACGTGTGTGGGTAAATGGAGAAGAGAAAACCTTTACGACAAAAGAATTTGATTTGCTTACATTTTTGGCAAGTCATCCGAACCATGTTTATACGAAAGATCAGTTGTTTAGCGAGATTTGGGATATGGAATCTATCGGGGATATTGCAACGGTAACTGTTCACATTAAAAAGATAAGGGAGAAAATAGAATTTGACACATCAAAACCGCAATATATAGAAACAATTTGGGGTGTTGGCTATCGCTTCAAAGTGTAGTATACTAATCAAAGCAAATACGTTATGTATTTGCTTTGACTATGTAGAAAATTGTTAGAATGCGGGGAATGGACTTGTGAAGGAACGAAAGAAAAGTATAAGATTTAGCACAATGCAGTTGATTGCAGCCGGATTTTTAGGCACCATCCTTTTAGGTGGTGTCTTATTGTATTTACCGATATGTAATACAAAACCAATTCAATTTACAGACGCTTTATTTACATCAACTTCGGCAGTGTGTGTGACCGGACTTGTGACGATTGTGCCGGCGACACAGTTTACGGTGCTTGGAAAAGGAATTCTCCTTGTTCTGATTCAGATTGGGGGACTGGGAGTTATCGCCTGTACGTTTTCTTTCTTTTTGATTTTAAAAAAGAAGATTACGCTGCGGGAACGTATTATTATTCAGGAAACTTATAATATGGACACGCTGAGCGGTCTTGTAAAGTTTCTGATTAAGATTATTAAAGGGACTTTTATTGTGGAGGGAGTCGGTGCAATACTGTTTTCTTTTCAGTTTGTGCGGGAATATGGACTTGTGGAGGGAGTGTGCTACTCGATTTTCCATTCTGTTTCTGCTTTTTGTAATGCGGGGATTGATATTTTGGGAAATGGCAGTTTTACGGAATATGCCACAAATCCTCTTATTAATTTTACAACGATGTCATTGATTATTATCGGTGGTATCGGTTTTACCGTTTGGGGCGATGTGCTGAAAAATGTATTTGAAGATATTGGAAAAGAGGGGTATTCTGTCAAGAAAATATTTGCAAAGTTGACGTTACATTCTAAAATTGCCATTAGCATGACGATTGCTCTTATTTTATTCGGAACGGTCAGTTTTTTTGTTTTGGAATATGCAAATCCTGAAACGTTTGGAAATATGACGTTTGGGGAGAAATTAATGGCATCGGGATTTCATTCGGTATCAACGAGAACGGCGGGATTTGCCACAGTTTCCCAATCGGGGCTGACAAACGGCTCGAAACTCATTACCTGTCTTTTGATGTTTGTCGGAGGTTCTCCGGCGGGTACGGCAGGCGGTGTGAAAACGACAACCGTTGCTATGCTTATATTGGCATGCCGTTCTGCTATTAAAGGCGGAAGAGATACGGAATGTTTCGGAAGAAGAATTGCAGAAGACAATATCCGTACAGGACTTGCAGTTATTATTCTTTCTATGGGATTTTTGATTACGGGAACAGTTATCGTTTCGGTGTTGGAATCTGATGTGGAATTTATGCGTGTATTATATGAAACAACTTCGGCTATGGGAACGGTAGGACTGAGTGCGGATTTAACACCGCAACTGGAAACGGCAAGCAAATATGTTATTATGATGCTGATGTACATCGGGCGAATCGGACCAGTGACAATGGCGTTGATTTTTGGAAAAGGACATACAAAAGACAGGGTAAGAGAATTACCGGAAAAACGTATTTTGGTAGGATAGGAGATAAGAAAAATGGGAAGACAATATGCAGTATTTGGATTAGGAAATTTTGGGAAAAGCGTGGCGCTTTCTTTAGAGCGGCTTGGCTGTGAAGTACTTGTTGTAGACAAGTCTATGGAAAAAATTCAGGAAATTTCTGACGAAGTATCCTATGCGATGCGTGCGGATATTGAGGAAGCGGAAGTAATGGAAACAATCGGTGCGAGAAATTTGGACGGGGCGGTTATTGCGTTGTCTGAAAATCTTGAGGCGAGTATCGTTGCGACTATTATGGCGAAAGAAACGGGAATTCCGTATGTGATTGCGAAGGCGCAGACAGAATTGCAGGGAAGAATTTTAAAAAAAGTCGGAGCAGATGTTATTGTCTATCCGGAAAAAGAAATGGGAATTCGTATTGCGAGAGGAATTGTAGCGACAAATTTCGCAGAATGGATTGATTTGTCTCCTGAATACAGTTTAGTTGAATGGAAAATACCGGCAAAATGGGCAGGGAAAACGTTGTTGGAATTGCGTATCCGAGAAAGAAAAGGAATTAATGTTGTAGGAATTATTCAGGGCAGCAATGTAAATCTCTCTTTTGAGCCGACAGAGTCTCTTCCGGAGGACGGTATCATTATCCTGATTGGTTCAAACAAAGTATTGCAGAAATTGAAAGAGGAGTAAGAAAATGATAACAAGTACAGGCAATGCGCAGGTAAAAGAATTGTTACAATTGCAGAAGAAGAGTAAGGCGAGAAATGAGAGGAATGTTTTCGTTGTAGAGGGTATAAAAATGTTTTCGGAAGCGCCTCGAAATCGCATAGAAAAAGTGTTTATTTCCGAAACACTATTTAATAGGAAGAAACAGGAATTAAACTTGGACGGATTGAAGATAGAAATTTTGTCGGATAAAGTGTTTTCCCATGTTTCCGATACGAAAACTCCTCAAGGAATTCTGTGCATTGTAAAACAAAAAAAGACAAAATTGGAAGAAATTTTCGCACAAAATCCGGCACATTTAATGATTTTAGACAATTTACAGGATCCGGGAAATTTGGGGACAATTGTCAGAACAGCGGAAGGGGCCGGGGTGAGCGGTATTATTTTAAGTAAAGACTGCGTAGATATTTACAATCCAAAGACAATCCGCTCTACAATGGGTTCGATTTACCGAATGCCGTTTTTATATGTGGAGGATTTGGAAAACACAATCGATGAAGTGAAAAAACAGGGTATCAAAGTATACGCTGCTCACTTGCAGGGAAAAAATAATTATGACGAAGAAAATTATAAGACAGGCTGTGCTTTTTTGATTGGAAATGAGGGAAACGGACTGCGTGATGAAATCGCCGAAAAGGCTGATATTTGGGTAAAAATCCAGATGCACGGGCAGGTAGAATCATTGAATGCGGCAATCGCTTCTTCCATACTGATGTTTGAAGTCTGCAGACAGCGAAGATAAAAATTTTTAGGCATAGGGGTTGACAAGCAAATCTTTTAGTGTTAGTATGCTCCAAGACAACTTTGTAACAAATTTGTAACAAGTTGTAATTAAAACGCATTATTTGGGTATAATAATATTAACAAATCAAACCAGATAATGACTCAGGAGGTTATATATGAAACGAGAGATTATGAAAGTGACAGTATGTCTTTTGCTTACAACCTGTCTTACTATACCGGCTGTATTTACAAGTGAAGCGGCAGACGCACAATCAGAAACTCAAGGGATTGTAGAACTATTGGGAGATAAACCGGTGTTAGATGATATTACTGCAAATTTACCGGCAGCAGCATCTGTTGCAGTAGAAACACAGGAGTTCAATCAGAAAGCATTGGTAAATACAGACGGAGAAATGTCAGTCTATGCGACAGCAGATGAGAACGGTACAGTTGCAGGAAAAGTATACCGCAACACTGTTGTGCATATTGAAGAAGCGGGAGATACATGGTCTAAAGTTTCTTCAGGGGATGTAGTAGGATATATAAAAAATACTAATCTTGTTTTTGGAACAAAGGCAGTAGAAAGAGCGAAAACAGTATGCCCTGCAAAAGCAACGGTAAACGGAAAAGAATATACTGTTGTAGATACAGACGGAAAACAGTTGACGTTAAAAGGGGCAGACAATGAACAGATTACTGTGGCAGCAGCCGATGTAAAAGTAACAAGAGACACACAGAACGGAAAGACAATGCAGCAGATTGCGGAAGAGGAAGCAAAAAAGAAAGCCGAAGAAGAAGCGAGAAGAAAAGCGGAAGAAGAGGCAAAAAGAAAGAAAGCGGAAGCAGCCGCAGCCGCTTCACAGAAAAGAAACGCTCCGATGTCTGTATCGGCAAGCGACAGAGATTTAATGGCAGCAATTATCTACTGCGAAGCAGGGGCAGAGCCATATCAGGGCAAAGTTGCAGTTGGTGCGGTTATTATGAACCGTGTAAGAAGTTCGAGATTCCCGAATACAATTTCAGGAGTTATTTACCAGAGAGGGCAGTTTGGTCCGGCGATTACAGGAAAATTGGGACGTGTACTTGCGTCAGGCAAGGCAACAGCAGAATGCTATAAAGCAGCAGATGCTGCGTTGGCAGGAGAAAATCCAATCGGGGATCGTTTATTCTTTGGAAACGGGAATACAGGATATAAAATCGGAAGTCATTACTTCCATTAGAATATGAGTGAAATGAGAGGTTAGTTCAATTTTGAATTGACCTCTTTTTCTTTAGAATTCTTTAGAATTTTATTTATCTTCTTTCAGAAAAAGTGTTGTAAAATAAACATACAAAAAATGAAAGGAGAGATAAGTATGCTAAACTATTTTATTTCCTTTCTCAACATCTTAAGACGCTATCTCTGTTTTGCGGCGGCAGACGTTATGCTGGGAGAGGGAACTTCACTCTTACAGCCGTCAACGAAAACAGATTTCGTTTTGGCAGGGTTAGCCGTTTCTGTTATGATAGAGCGTGAGTATTGGAAGTCGAAAGAAAATAACAGAGCATCTTCTTTTTTAGAAGTTCCGAAAAATTTAAAACAAAAAATCATTTTCGGCATTTGGGTGTTGATGAAAATTTTATACAACTATTTGATTGTCGGAGCGTTGCAAATCCTTTTCTTAAAATGTGACAGTCTTTTAAAACCGAATGCGGAGGGGGAATATTTCATTGCGTTTATGATTATTTTATGTTCCTTTCCGATTGTATATTTTTATCAGATAAAGAAAAGAAACATGGTATAATAAGAAAAAAGACGAAAGAAGGGGAGCAGATGCAGAAAAGTAAAATCATGGTTGTAGATGATGATGTGGATATTCGTCAGGCGTTAAGAGTGCTGTTGGAAAAAGAAGATTATGAGGTGGTAGAGGCGGATAATGGGGAAACGGCATTGGAGTTGCTGGACGGGACAGTTGATTTAATGGTTTTGGATATGATGATGCCCGAAAAGGACGGACTGACTACCTGTGAAGAAGTGAGGAAAACATATACGTTTCCAATTTTATTTCTTACGGCAAAAACAATGGAAAATGATAAGTACATGGGATTTTCAAGCGGAGCAGATGATTATCTGACAAAACCCTTTTCTCAAACGGAAATTTTAGCGAGAATTTCAGCAATGTTAAGGAGATATTATATTTATCAGGGGAAAGGGGCAGAGCAAAAAGAAAACTATATCTGTATCAAAGATTTGAAAATTGATAAAACCGTATCCCGCGTTTATCAGGGAGAAAAAGAAATTATTCTTACCGGTACGGAATATGAACTTTTACTTTTTATGGCGAAGCATCTCAATAAAGTTTTTACGCTGGAAGAACTGTATGAGAATATATGGAATGAGCCATATCACTTTTCTGTAAATGCTACCGTTATGGTACATATCCGAAATTTACGGCGTAAGTTAAATGATACATCACAGGCGTCTAAATATATTAAAAATATTTGGGGAAAGGGTTATGCGATTATCGATGAAAGAAATGAGAAAAAAATATCTGAATAGAGAGTTATTTGTTTTAAGTCTGCTGTCGTTTGGCATTTCTGTCCTTGTATATTTTGTTCTTTCCTTTTCTTCTTCCTATTTGCTTGCGAAGTATTACAACACGGAAGAGCATATCGAAAAGTTAGAACAGAAATATGCTGAAGATTTGCAGAGTTATATCGAGAAAGAAAAGATTACTGTTCAAAATATTTGGAAAATTGATGAATGGGTTTTTGACAGAGAAGATGTATTTCCAAAGATTTTTGTAAATGGAAATATCATTTATGATGCCATGTATGGGGCAACGGATAAAGGCGGTGAAAGAAGAGAAAATTTTGGAAAGATGAAAAGTTACGAACTGAAATTAGGGAGTGATAAAGCGGAGGCGGTCTTGTTCTGTTATGATTTTTCGGCAGAAAATTATGCCGGATATCTCTCGCTTCTTCTTTCTTTCCTTGTTTTCTTTATTGTGATGATAGCAGGTGTCCGCAGGAAAATAAGATATCTTATTACAATGCGAAAAGAACTGTGTATGCTGTCGGAAAATTTGGATTGTCCCGTAACGCTTCGGGGAAATGATGAGATTACCGATGTGGCTCGTGGCATAGATGTATTGAGATTATCGGTGAAAGACAAAATGCAAAAAGAAAAGACGGCTTATGAGGCAAATCACCGCCTGATTACTTCACTTTCCCATGATATTAAAACTCCGCTGACAACTGTGATTGCCTACTTGGAGTTGGCGAAAAGTAAGGGCAGGGAAGATGAAGAATTAAAGAAATACATCGGAATTTCCTTAGACAAGGCAAATCATCTGAAAGAATTGACAAATGAACTGTTTGAACATTTTCTTCTTTGCGGCGGAGAGGAGAAGATTTCTTTTGAGAAAGTGAATGGAAATGAACTGATTATGCAGATGCTGGAGGAAAATTTGTTTGATTTGGAAATGCAGGGAGCAGATATACGGCGGGAGGTAGATGATATTACGTCAACTTTAGAAGTCAACATTAATTTGGTATACCGACTTTTTCATAATCTGTTTTCTAATTTGACAAAGTATGGTGATTTATCCAAACCGATTTTTATTCACTACGCACTGGAAAATGGTTATCTTGTACTTTCCATGCAAAATACAAAAGCAAAATTAACAAATAGAAGAGATTCGGCAAAAATTGGTCTGCATAATTGTGCTGCGATTATGGAAAAACATAAAGGTACGTTTGAAGTTTTTGAGAACGATAGTACATTTTCCGTAAGGTTTGCCTTTCCGCTAAACAAAGCATAATCGTTTAAATTTTTCTTGAAAAAGAAAATAAGATATAGTAAAATAAATAAATAAAAAAATATTTTCAGAAAACAAGGAGGGGTTTCTATGTATTACGGAAGTAGCGGAATCGGAATGGGAACAATTGTCGGGATTGCATTATTGATTTTGATCGTCCTGATATTGATTTCCTGCATTAAGGTTGTTACGCAGGCACAGGCGCTTGTTGTCGAGCGATTGGGAGCGTATCAGGCAACGTGGGGCGTAGGTCTGCATTTTAAAATACCTATTATCGAGCGTGTTGCAAGAAAAGTAGATTTAAAGGAGCAGGTGGCTGACTTCCCGCCACAGCCTGTTATTACGAAAGATAATGTTACAATGCGTATCGATACGGTTGTATTTTATCAGATTACAGATCCAAAACTTTTCTGTTATGGGGTAGCCAATCCGCTTATGGCGATTGAAAATCTGACAGCGACAACACTTCGTAACATTATCGGTGATTTGGAATTGGACGAAACATTAACTTCAAGAGAAACAATCAATGCGAAGATGCGTTCTTCTCTTGATGTAGCGACTGATCCTTGGGGAATTAAAGTAAACAGGGTAGAGTTGAAAAACATTATACCTCCTGCCGCTATTCAGGACGCAATGGAAAAACAGATGAAGGCAGAACGTGAAAGACGTGAATCCATTCTCCGTGCAGAAGGTGAGAAGAAATCAACTATTCTTGTTGCAGAGGGTAATAAAGAATCTGCAATTCTTGACGCTGAGGCAGAGAAACAGGCAGCAATTTTAAGAGCCGAAGCAGAGAAAGAAAAGATGATTAAAGAGGCTGAAGGTCAGGCGGAGGCTATTCTTAAAGTGCAGCAGGCAAATGCTGACGGTATCCGTTTCTTGAAAGAGGCGGGAGCAGACGAGGCCGTATTGACAATGAAGAGTCTTGAAGCATTTGCGAAAGCAGCGGACGGAAAAGCAACGAAAATTATTATTCCGTCAGAAATTCAAAGCGTTGCGGGATTGGTAAAATCCGTGACGGAAATCGGAAAAGATAAATAAGCAGACAGAAAGAAAGGGGTATGTTCATCATATCCCTTTTTTGGACGCGGGGAGGTGCAAAATGAAGCCGGTAATTGATTTGGAAAAAGAATATGCGATTATGTTGGACGGCGGAGGCGCCAGAGGCGCTTATCAGATTGGTGCGTGGAAAGCGCTGCGGGAGGCGGGCGTAAAAGTGAATGCGGTGGCAGGCACGTCTGTCGGTGCGTTAAACGGTGCGTTTATCTGTATGGATGATGTGGAAAAGGCGGAGAAAGTCTGGAGTGAAATTACATTTTCAAAAGTAATGGATGTAGATGATATATGGATGGAGCGATTGTTCCGCAAAGAAAATACGCTGACGGAGGTGTTGCGGGAGATTTGGAAAACATTGGCGGACGGTGGTGTCGATGTGACGCCTTTGCGGAGATTGATACATGAAAATGTGGATGAGAAAAAGATACGACAGTCGGGAATAGAGTTTTGTCTTATGACTTTTTCCGTGTCGGATATGAAAGAACTGGATTTAAGCATAGAGGATATTCCTGAGGGAATGCTGGAGGATTTCCTATTGGCGAGCGCCTATCTTGTGGGATTTAAAAATGAAAAACTACACGGAAAAACATATATTGACGGCGGTGTCATTAATAATGTGCCAATGGGAGCGTTGGTGGACAGAGGGTATGAAAATATCATTCAAATTCGGATTTATGGTCCGGGACGTGAACCTAAAGTACATCTGACCGATGAAATGAATGTGTATCGGATTGCTCCCCGTGTGAAACTCGGAAGTATTATCGAGTTTCATCAGAAACGCAGCAGACAAAATATGCAAATCGGATATTATGATGCAAAGCGAATGATTTACGGACTAAAAGGGCGGATTTACTATATTGAACAAATAGAGGAAGAGTGCTATTATAGTACGAGGATTTCGCGTCTGTCAGAAAAAGAACGTATGGAAACGGCATTTGAACTGCGAATGCCCGTAGGCTGTACGGAGGAGGAATTATATCTGACGATGCTGGAAGCCTGTGCAAAATTGCTTCGTATTCAGAAATATAAGATTTATACGGAGCGAGAACTGTATGAACAAGTCTGCAGGCGGTATGAACAGATGAGGGATAAGAGAGAATTTCCCAAGTTTGTTGCAGCGCTTGTGCGGATAGGAAGGGATTATGTGACGGATTTAATGAAAATAAATACGAAATGGGCGGGGAATACCGTCTATTCCTATGAGGAGATAGACTCCACAAATGCGGAGGCGATGCGTCTGGCAAAAGACGGTGAAAAACACGGTACACTTGTTACGGCAAAGAAACAGTATGCCGGACGGGGCAGGCGTGGAAGAACGTGGGAGTCTGAAGATGCAGACAATATTTATATGTCCCTTTTGCTAAGACCAAAGTTTTCGGCGGAGAAAGCCCCGATGCTTACGCTTGTCATGGCATACAGTGTAGCGAAAGTATTGCGAGAGCGGGAAGACTTGGAAGTGAAAATTAAATGGCCCAACGATTTGGTTATCGGGAAAAAGAAGATTTGCGGTATTCTTACCGAGATGAAAATGGAGGAAAGAGCGATTTCTTCGGTGATAATCGGTGTCGGAATAAATGTAAATGTGGAAAACTTTCCGAAAGAACTGCGGGATAAGGCGACCTCATTAAAAAAAGAGGCGGGAAGAGAGTTTTGCTGTACCGATTTAATTGCAAAAATAATGGAGTCTTTTGAGGAAAACTATAATCGGTTTGCGGAAACGGAAGACGTATCCTTTATGCAGGACGAATATAATGAAATGTTAGTGAACTGCGGAAAACAGGTGCGGATTTTAGAACCGAATAACGAATATGAAGCGTTCGCTCTCGGGATCAATGAAGAGGGAGAGTTGCTTGTAGAGAAAGAAGACGGGAAAATCGAAAGAGTTTTCTCGGGAGAAGTTTCAGTGAGAGGAATGTATGAATATGTATAGAGAAGAAAAAACAGTATTATGTGCGTCAAACGCATATGAAAAGAAATATTATTTTAATCCGGATTTTGACGCACTGCCGGACAGTATTAAAGATGAATTGAAAATTATGTGCGTGTTATATACGGAAGAAATCGGCGGTATTCTCGCCCTAGAATTTGAGGAGGACGGAACGCTTGTTTTTGAAGTGTCCTCAGAAGAAAATGATTTTCTTTATGACGATATCGGAAGCAGATTGAAAATCAAAGAGTTGCAGAGAACAAAGGAAGATTTACTTCGTTCTCTTGAATTGTACTATAAAGTATTTTTCTTAGGAGAGGATATAGGGGAATAATGCTGAAGATAGGAAATGTAGAACTGGAAAATCCATATATTTTAGCCCCGATGGCAGGGGTGACTGATTTGCCGTTCCGATTACTCTGTAAAGAGCAGGGGGCGGGACTTCTTTGCATGGAAATGGTCAGCGCTAAGGCAATTCAGTATAAGAACCGCAATACGCAGGCACTTTTAGAAATTCATCCGGAGGAGAAACCGGTTTCTCTCCAGTTATTCGGTTCAGACCCTGATGTGATGAGCGAAGTTGCAAAAAGTATTGAAGAACTGCCGTTTGCGATTTTAGATATTAACATGGGCTGTCCTGTGCCGAAAATCGTAAAAAACGGAGAGGGTTCAGCGTTAATGAACAATCCGAAACTGGTGGAGCAGATTGTAACAAAAGTGTCTAGGGCAATTCAGAAGCCGGTTACGGTAAAAATCCGTAAAGGCTTTAACGATGCTTCTGTAAATGCGGTGGAGATTGCAAAAATCATTGAGGCGAGCGGCGGCGCTGCCGTTGCTGTTCACGGGAGAACGAGAGAGCAGTATTACTCGGGAAAGGCAGACTGGGATATTATTCGTCAGGTAAAGGAGGCGGTTTCCATTCCGGTTATAGCGAACGGAGATGTGACTTGCGGGCAGGACGCCGTTGAGATAAAAAAACAGACAAACTGTGACGGTATTATGATTGGAAGAGGAGCGCAGGGAAATCCGTGGATTTTCTCCGAGTTGCTCTATTATGAAAAACACGGCGAGATGCCGAAACGCCCTGACGTACAGGAAGTAAAAAGAACCATGTTAAGACACGCCGAATTGCAGATGAAATATAAAGGCGATTATCTCGGTATTCGAGAAATGCGTAAGCATATTGCGTGGTACACAACGGGAATGAAAAACTCTGCGAAGTTGAGAGATGACATAAATCGGGTGGAAAGTTTTGAAGAATTAAAGGCGTTGTTAGATGAAAGATTAGTAGATTAGTGAAAGTGCATAAAAAATATCCTATAAATCGTGTAAAATGATTTGTATAGGATATTTTTTTTGTACACTTTTTCTTATAGATAAAATTTTTTGTGAGTATTATAATAAAAAGTAAAGCAAAAACAAGTTCGGACTAGATATTTTGCATAAAGTATTTTGCTGCGAATTAGGGAGGAAGAAAAATGAAGAAGAGAAGAAGAGTTTTGGCATTGCTGCTCGCGGCTACTTTGACATTTAACGGTATGCCTGCAGTTTTAGCAAATGAGGGAACGAAACCTCAAAACAGTACAACAAAAGAACAGCCATTTTGGTCAGGTACAGGCGGAAGTGAAAAATTCCGTATTCCATGTTTAGTATCGCTTAATGACGGAACATTGGTGGCAGGCTGTGACGCCAGATGGACAACTCATATGGATGGTGGAGGATTGGATACGATTGTATCTTATTCCGAAGACAATGGGGCAACATGGAACTATACATTTGCAAACTATCTCGGTGATAACGGAAATGTACATAATCAAAATTCAACAGCATTTATCGATCCGGCAATGGCGACAGACGGCGAGAAAGTATATATGATTGCCGATTTGTATCCGGCAGGGTATGCGTTAAACGGTGCGAAAGCAAAACCTGTAGGAAATAAAAGCCATGATGAAAAGGGAAATATCCTTTTGGCAAGTAAAGAAGGCTGGAGCGATGTATGGTGTGCGGAACGTACAAAACAGGAAAACTATACATATCGTCTAGTAAAAAATGAGGGAAAGAAAGGCGAAGGAGCCTACTCCATTCAAGATGATAAAGGAAATGTTGTAGAGGATTACACCGTTGATGAATATTTCAACGTAAAAGGCAAAGGTGTGGACGCCAATCTTTTTGAGGCAGACTCACCATATCAGGTATGGCCTACAGACTACCTCTATATGACAACATCGGAAGACGGCGGAAAAACATGGTCCTCTCCTTCTATTTTAAATTTAAGAAAAGACAACGAACAATCTCTCCTTGTCGGTCCAGGACGCGGAATGGTAACGTCAGAGGGAAGAATTGTATTTACGGCATATGAATATACAAATGGGGATAAAAACAGTGTCGCAATCTACTCTGATGACGAGGGAAAAACATGGACACGTGGACAGTCTGTATCAGGGACAAGTTCTGAAGCAGTTGTGACTGAAGCGGACGGTAAGTTATATATGTTTACACGTCACGGTGGATATTATGTATCAAATGACTGGGGACAGACATGGTCTGCACAACAAAATATGGGAATAAGTTACAACTTAGGATGCCAGTTGACAGCGATAACTTATCCGGAAAAAATTGACGGAAAGACAGCAATCCTTTTTGCAGCTCCTTCTAATACCGGAAGTCGTGCGGCAGGGAAGATTTTCGTAGCCTTAGTTCAAGATGACGGTTCATTAAAATGGGCATATGAATACAGTATTAACGGTTCGGCATACTATGCCTACTCATGTTTAACTGTATTGCCTGACGGAACAGTAGGTTTACTTTATGAAAACGGTGCAACGGAAATTAAATATGTTAATTTAGACATAGAAGATATTGTAAAAGGCGGAGCAATCGGAAATATTTGGTGTACAGATGATGCGGGAAAATTTGTATCGGAAGTGACAATGAAATCCAATGAAACAAAAACATTTACAGTAAACGGACTAAAAGAGAATGCAAAAGTAACTGTAGAATCAGACAATGAAAAGGCGGTAACGGGTACAGTTGAAAACGGTAAATTGAAATTAACTTCTCAAAAAGTAAAAGGATTGGAACAGGCAGTTGTAACTGTGAAAGCAGGGGAAGACAGTACAAAAATCCGTGTAAATGTAACAGACAGCGAAAAATATGAGATTGTCAATCTTCGTGTAGGCGATAAAAAAACATACACAGACAAAACAGGAAACTACAGCGATAGCCAATTAGAAGGCTTGGATAAAACTATTGCCGAAGTTACATTAGAGGGAGAAGACCCGAAAGAAGTAGAAACTGTAGTGAAAGCAAAACTTGCTACGGCAAACGGAAAATTTGACGGACAGGAAAAAGAATTGGACAGTTGCTTATTTACATTTACTTCAGTAAGCGGACAGGCAAATACATATAAAATCTCTTCAAAAGCAGGGAATACGACAGTATATTTAAGCCACAAAGTTTCAACAGGAAAATGTCCGTGCAGTACAACAAGTTCTAATATTTTATTGGAACAACAGGGCGACGGTAAATTTGCATTAAAAGACACTTCTTCAGGAAGTGCGGGACAGTATTTGTATTTCTATAAAGGAGATAAAACAAAATTACATTTCGACAGACAGAATAATGTAGACGATAACTGTAAATTTGAGTTATACAAAAAAGCAGAGGGAGAAAAATCTGAAATTCCGGGCTACAAAAAAGTAAACCAGTTGTCAGAAGTAAAAAATGGAGAACAGTACATTATTGCAATCAAAGGAACAGACGGAGCGTATTATGTACTCAATCCGGCAAGTACAACAAATACATTTGACCATGTAGCGAAAGTAACCACAAAAGAAGTGGAAATCAAACCGGAAGCAGAAATTCAGTTAGGAACAGATGCGAAGTTTAATGGAGAGAAAAAGAGAATCAGCAGCAGCCTGTTTACATTTACTAAGAAGAATGATAAATATGTGATTTCGGGAACAACTGCAAAAGGAGAAACAGTATATCTTACTCCAAAGACAGCAACATCAGGAAATACACCGCTTACAAAAACAAGTGCAGATATTAAAGTGACAAAAAATAATGACGGCACATTTAGTTTCCAGCAAGAAGCTGCCGGTGGAGCAGGAGGATATTTATATTTCTATAAAGATACAGCAAAATTATACTTTGACAGAAATGGAGAAATGCACGATAATTGTAAATTCGATATTTACAAAGCATCAAAAGATGCAAAAGACAGTGAAATTACAGGATATGTAAAAGTAAAAGAATTATCAGAACTTACGAATAACGGACAGTATTTAATCGCTTCAAAAGGAACAGACAATAAAAATTATCTGCTCAATCCTTCGGCAGAAACAGATAAATACAGTTATGTTGCGAAAGTAACAGGTGAAATGTATAAAGGACAGACAACAGAAGCGAAAACAGACATCACAATTAAAGGTGTATCTGAAGGAAAGACAGAAGTTACTATCGGCGGAACTACATATTATATTATTGTAAAAAATGATGTAAAAGAAATTAACTTAAAAGTAGGCGAAACAGTAAATCTTGCAGGTAAAGTGATAAAGACAGAAGGAGATGCGGAAAGTATTACAAGAGAAGAAAAGAATGATATGCCTCCTTATAATGCAATCACAAAACTGGAAGCAGGAACATACCTCTTTGGAAATGACACACATATTATGCTGAATACACCCGCATCAGCCGGAAATCCAAGTGGTTTGGGTATGAAAGCAGCCAACTTTAATACAGGTGACTATAAAGATTCACTTTGGACATTGGAAAAAGCGGGAAATGGTTACACGATGAAAGATGTTAACGGAAAATATGTAAATATTGATAATCAAAACGTCACATTGAAAGATACACCGCAGACATTGACAGTGACAGCGAAAAACAATGGTGGATTCGCAGTTTCTAAAGACGGATATTATTTAAACAACTGGGCTGTGAAAAATGACAAAGTTGCCGCTTATGCACAAGATGACAATGCTTGGAACTTCTACAAAGCATCTGTAGGAAATGCAGTTACAGGTAAAAACCCTGGCACAGTTACATTAGTTACAGAAGGCGTAACATATAAAATTACGGTTACACAGGATTCATCAACTTGTGAACATACATGGGGTGACTGGACAGTGACAACAGAGGCAACATGTACAGAAGCGGGAGAAGAAACAAGAACTTGCAGCAGATGCCATACAACAGAAACAAGACAGACAGAAGCATTAGGTCATGAATTTGGCGAATGGGAAGTGACAAAAGAAGCAACATGTACAGAAATGGGAGAAGAAACAAGAACCTGCAGCAGATGCCATGCAACAGAAACAAGACAGACAGAAGCATTAGGTCATGAGTTTGGCGAATGGGAAGTGACAAAAGAAGCAACATGTACAGAAGCGGGAGAAGAAACAAGAACTTGCAGCATATGCCATACAACGGAAACAAGACAGACAGAAGCGTTAGGTCATAAGTTCGGCGAATGGGTAGTAGTAAAAGAGCCTACTGCAACAGAAGACGGATGTGAAGAAAGAGTATGTGAACGTTGTGGCGTAAAAGAAACTAGAGTTCTTCCGGCAACAGGGGAAGGCAATAATAACAATAATAACGGAAGCGGCAACAACGGAAACAACAACGGCGGAAGTGCAGGAAACGGAAACAATCAGAATAATAACGGAAATGCAGGAAACGGAAGCAGTCAAAACAATAACGGCAACGCAGGTAACAACGGTAATCAAAATCAGAAACCGGTAAAAACAGGCGATGCATCAGATCCGCTTACAACTGCTGTTGGAATGGCAGGATGCCTTGGTGTAATCATTGCAATTCTTCGCAGAAAATCAGATAAATAAAAATTTGGGGGATACTTAGGTATTCCCCGTTTTTATATGATTCAGAGGGTTCAAACAACCTTGACAATCCCCTGTTTCTAGAGTATAATACAGGAATTGTCAAAGTATATTCAAATGAAGAAATACATGGAAATTTCCATGAAAAAATAAAATGGTAAATCAAGGGAGGCAGTTAAGATGGCAGACAAAAAGACTATTCTTACTTACGCTGGATTAAAGAAACTTGAAGATGAATTAGAAAACTTAAAAGTTGTAAAACGTAAAGAAGTAGCAGGAAAGATTAAAGAAGCGAGAGAACAGGGCGACTTATCGGAAAATGCAGAGTACGATGCAGCAAAAGATGAGCAGAGAGATATTGAAGCACGTATCGAAGAGTTAGAGAAAATTTTGAAAAATGCGGAAGTTGTTGTAGAGGACGAAGTGGACTTAGACAAAATCAGCATTGGATGTACGGTTACAGTTTACGATAATGAATTTGAGGAAGAAATGGAATTTAAAATCGTAGGCTCTACAGAGGCAAACAGTCTTGAAGGAAAAATTTCCAACGAATCACCTGTAGGCAAAGCGTTAATCGGAAGAAAAGTAGATGATGTCGTAGAAGTGGAAACACAGGCAGGCGTTATGGAATACAAAGTGTTAAAAATTGAAAGGTCAATTTAATTAAAGGAGTGGGAAAAGTGGCAGAACAAAAGAATGCACAGGAACAGGATTTGAACCAGTTAAGAAAAGTACGCCGTGAAAAATTGGCGGACTTACAGGAAAACGGAAAAAATCCGTTCCTTATAACAAAATATGATGTAACTCATCACAGTATGGAAATTAAAGATAATTTTGAAGAAATGGAAGGAAAAGATGTTTCTATTGCGGGACGTATTATGTCTAAACGCGTTATGGGAAAAGCGTCTTTCTGCAACGTTCAGGATTTACAGGGAAATATCCAATCTTACGTTGCAAGAGATAACGTAGGCGAGGAAGCATACAAAGACTTCAAGAAAATGGATATCGGAGATATCGTAGGCATTAAAGGTGATGTATTCCGCACAAAAATGGGCGAAATCTCTATCCATGCACACGAAGTAACTTTATTATCAAAGAGTCTTCAGATTCTTCCGGAGAAATTTCACGGTTTAACAAACACGGATTTACGTTACCGTCAGAGATATGTGGATTTAATTATGAATCCGGATGTAAAAGATACATTTATCAAACGTTCTAAAATTATCAGCGCTATCAGAAAATATTTAGACGGACAGGGATTTATGGAAGTGGAAACTCCAATCTTAGTTTCAAATGCGGGCGGAGCAGCGGCAAGACCGTTTGAAACACATTTTAACGCATTGAGCGAGGATTTCAAACTCCGTATTTCCTTAGAGTTATACTTAAAGAGACTTATCGTCGGCGGAATGGAACGTGTTTATGAAATCGGACGCGTATTCCGTAACGAAGGATTAGATACAAGACACAACCCTGAATTTACATTAATGGAATTATATCAGGCATATACAGACTACAACGGAATGATGGACTTAACAGAAAATCTTTACCGTTTTGTAGCGCAGGAGGTTCTCGGAACAACAAAAATCTGTTACAACGGTGTTGAAATGGATTTAGGAAAGCCGTTTGAAAGAATTACAATGGTAGATGCGGTTAAAAAATACGCAGGTGTTGACTGGAACGAAGTACATACATTGAAAGAGGCCAGAGCGTTGGCAAAAGAACACAAAGTAGAATACGAAGAACGCCACAAAAAAGGTGATATTCTTGCGCTCTTCTTTGAAGAATTTGCAGAGGAACACTTGATTCAGCCTACATTTGTTATGGATCATCCAATCGAGATTTCTCCATTAACAAAGAAAAAACCGGAAAATCCTGAATATACAGAACGTTTCGAGTTCTTTATGAATGGTTGGGAAATGGCAAACGCTTACTCAGAGTTAAATGACCCAATCGACCAGAGAGAACGTTTTAAAGCACAGGAAGAATTGCTTGCACAGGGTGATGAAGAAGCAAACACAACAGACGAAGACTTTATGAATGCTCTGGAAATCGGTATGCCGCCAACAGGTGGAATCGGTTTCGGAATTGACAGAATGTGTATGTTGCTTACAGATTCAGCGGCAATCAGAGATGTATTATTATTCCCGACAATGAAGAGCATGGGAGCCGCAAAGAATGAAGCTAATAATGCTGCAC
>Stewie_p2__coassemble_1203_pt1 | contig 31362 bp, 29 predicted proteins | sample Stewie_p2__metabat2_low_PE_030 | metagenome-assembled genome bin Stewie_p2
TATTTCTCTTAGAAATTTTCAGGTTCGTTGTCTATTGTTTAATTATCAATGTTCTATTTTTTGTTTCGCTCTCTTGCGACAGCCATATCAGAATATCACATCTGTTATTCTTTGTCAACAACTTTTTTCAAGTTTTTTTAATTTCTTTTTCTCAGTTGTTTTAAAGAGCGGAGAAAGAGGGATTTGAACCCTCGCGCCGGTTACCCGACCTATACCCTTAGCAGGGGCACCTCTTCAGCCTCTTGAGTATTTCTCCTGAAGTATTTTTCAATATGATAGCATCTGTCGCTCACAGTGCATTATTGATTATACTAGAGGTTTTATAACTTGTCAATGTTTTTTTACATATTTTTTACTTCTGTTTTACTCTTCTCTTTCCACCACTTCTGCAATACGTTTTTTCACTTCGTTTGCTATCTCTGTCGTTTTCATATCTTTATATTCTTCATATAACATAGGCTTCAAAAAGTGTACCTCTACATTAACCTGTTTGATTGAATTTGTATCAAACGGTTTAAATGAATTTACAAGGGCAACCGGCACAATAGGACATTTTGCTTTTGTCGCCGCTTTAAAACTTCCGCCTTTGAAATCCAACAGTTTATTTCCCAGTTTTGAACGTGTCCCTTCGGCAAAAATCAAATAGTTTCTTCCCGATGCCACTTCTTTTGATACATCTATAATCACTTGCATAGATTGTCTTACATCATCTCTGTCAATTAAATATGCCTTCATACAAGCGAATACCTGTTTTAAAAACTGAATATTTCCCACTTCTTTTTTTGCCACAACAGAAAAAGGAACAGAACACGCCTCTACAATGGCAAGTACATCGTACATTCCCTGATGATTCGGATAAAACATAAATCCGTTTTCTTTCGGAATATTTTCTTTTCCATGTACATCTATATGCACATTTCCGCCTTTGTTGGCGCGAAAAACAATAAACCGAAGCATATCATATCTTTTCTGCTCCGAATATTTTTCTACATGAGAGGCATAGTAGCATAATTTACACCACATAAATGGAACTAATATAATATTTCTGAATACCATTAATAAAATTCTTTTCATTTTATTTAACCTTCTTTATATTCTTCTATCACTGTTTCATATAAATTATTTCCCTGACTGTCGATGACAACAATAACAGGAAAATTTTCTACCTCTAATCTTCTGATTGCCTCTGTTCCTAAATCATCATATGCCACTACCTCTGATTTTTTAATACATTTTGACAATAACGCACCCGCTCCGCCTACTGCCGCAAAATATATTCCTTCATTTCTTATAATAGCATCTATGACCTCTTTACTTCTCTTTCCTTTACCTATCATTCCCGAAAGTCCCAAATCCATTAATCTCGGTGCGTATTTATCCATTCTGCTCGCAGTTGTAGGACCTGCCGAACCAATCACCTTTCCCTCTCTAGCAGGAGACGGTCCCATGTAATAAATAATTTTTTCTTCTATATTAACCGGCAATTTTTCGTTTCTGTCTAAAGTTTCGTTCATTCTTTTGTGTGCGGCATCTCTCGCCGTATAAATCTCACCCGTAAGATAAACGTAATCGCCCGCTTTTAGTTCCCTTATAATTTCTTTTTGAATTGGTATCTGTATCTGTTTTTTCATCATTATACCTCCCGAATAATATGTCTGTTCACATGACAGCAAATATTTACCGCTACCGGAAGTCCCGCAATATGCGTTGGATATGTGTTAATATGAACCGCAAGCGCTGTGGATGTTCCGCCTAATCCTCCCGGTCCTATTCCGAGTTGATTAATTTTCTTCAGCATTTCTTCTTCCACTTCTTTCACATATGGAATTGTAGAATGCGTCCCTATTTCTCTTGTAAGAGCCTCCTTTGCCATTAAAGCACATTTTTCAAATGTACCGCCAATTCCGACACCGACAACCATTGGAGGACACGCATTTGGACCTGCATCTTTGACAGCGGTCAATATTGCATTTTTTACTCCTTCTAAACCGTCCGCCGGTTTAAGCATAAATACACGGCTCATATTTTCACTTCCAAAGCCTTTTGGGGCAACTTTTATCTTTACTTTATCTCCTTCTACCATTTTATAATGAACAACTGCAGGAGTATTATCCTTTGTATTCTCGCGAATAATAGGGTCATTCACAACTGATTTTCTTAAAAATCCTTCCGTGTACCCCTGACGCACTCCTTCATTTACGGCATCTTCCAGTAACCCTCCCGTAAAATGAACATCTTGTCCTATTTCTAAAAAAATAACTGCCATTCCCGTATCCTGACAAATCGGAATCATTTCTTCGCCTGCAATTTCTAAATTTTCCTGCAACTGCTCTAAAATCTGTTTTCCTAAAGGTGAACACTCTGTATTTTTCGCATTCTCCATTGCACAAACCATATCTTGTGAAAGAAAATGATTTGCCTCAATGCACATTTCTTTAATCTGTTCCGTGATTTCATTTACATTTATCGTGCGTATCATATTGCCCTCCTGTTTCTTATCTGTTTCGTTTTTATCATAGCATATGTTCTTTGTTAAATAGAAATAATTTCTTCAGTAAAATCTTCAAATTCCTTTGTCGATATTTCAATTTCTTTCCAAGAAGGTACACCATTTTGTATATTGTAATGTACTTTTGACATAGTATCTAAATAATATCCCTCGTAATCATAATCTAGAGTTGGAGATTGACGTATATATATAACTAATTCTTGAGCCGCTAAACGAGAGTTACTATCATTTAAACCACCAATTGCAGGTCCACTTGAAGCAGCATACACCTCTAAAAATAAGTACTCCTTAGTTTCTTCATTGATTGCTTTTATAATATAACTAAACTGATTTTCTAAATTATTAGTAATATATCTAGGCTTTCCGAATAGATATTTGAGTTGTCCTAATACCATAACGCAATTTTTTTCAAAATTTTCATCAAACTCATAGATAGAGCAAATGTTTGACGATGGCATATAATACTCTTTTGTAGTATTCGCATTTTCAAATCTATACATATTTCTTTCTCCCTATCATTCTAAGATATTCATATTCCTTTTTGCTCGCTATTGATTATAATTATATCACTAGAAAAATAAGTAGTCATTCTTTTTCGTATATTGAAGATAAATATTTTAAATCCCTAAAAATAATTTGATTGTATTTACTACGCCATGATAAAATTTATGTAACACAAATATTTATTAAACTTACAAAGGGGGATTTTTTATGACAACAACTATAGATATGGAGGCGTTAAAAAATGACGCCGTAGAAATTTTCAATCAGGGATTTGCCTGTTCTGAATCCGTAATTTACGCAATAAAAAAGCATTTTGATTTAGACTTATCAGATGATGCTATCGCAATGAGTTCAGGTTTCCCATGGGGACTCGGCGGTGGTGGCTGTATTTGCGGTGCGCTTGCCGGAGGAACAATGTGTATCGGATACTTTTTTGGAAGACGTATTCCAAACGATCCGGCAATTCAAAAATGTTTTCGGTTAACAAATGAGTTACATGATTTTTTCAAACAAAACTGCGGCGGAACTTGCTGTAGAGTTTTGACGAGAGGACTGGAAAGAAATTCCCCTGAACGCAAAGCGCAGTGTACACGCTTTGTGGCTGATACGGTTCAGAAAACCGCTGAGATTATATTGAGAGAGTTGTAAAAGGGACAGGGTAAAACTCAATTGGGGACGTAGTGTTTTTCAATTTTACTACGTCCCTGTTCACAGTTTCTACACAATTTCTCCACAGGCAATTTTCTTTCCCGCATCTCCTGACGGCTGCGTTTTGAAATCATCCGCCATATCATGTATAATTACTGTCCTTCCAATAACTTCTTCAGGATAAAATCTTTCTGTATATACCGCACTCCATGCAACTCCGTCATTCGCTAATATTGGCGGTAAATCACCTCTATGTTTCGGATGTTCCACTTTATCCGGATTATAATGTAATCCTGCATTTTTAAAAGAATCTTCCATATCTCCTGTACAATTTTTTCCTTCATGTATATGAAATCCGTAAAAATTCCCATTCTCTTTATCTTCCGTATTTGGTAATCCGTAAATTTCTGCAACAACAAGTGTCCCTTTGTACATTCCATAGAAATAGACGTTTCCGTGTATTTTAGAATATTCCGCATCTCCTTTGATTTGTGCCTGTGCGTCCGGCATACCATTTATATTCTGAATCATATCATCCCTCCCTTATTAGCATATTCTTCAACAGAAAATATGCCAACAAATTTTTTCTTTAAAAATGGGAGGGAAAGGCAATTAGGGACGTAGCATTTTTCAACACTACGTCCCTAATATATTAATTCTCATTCTCTTTATTTTTTTCTCGATCATAATCGGCTTTACTTATCTTATAACCTCTTACCAAACTAAATACAATTAACCCCACACCAATAATTGCAAATGCAATCATTGCTACAAATAATACAAGCTGCTCTGAACCTGCACTGTCTGATAGTCCTTTAAAGATACTGTATGCCATATAAAGAATATAAAGTCCGGCCATTCCATATATCGCCAGTCTTCCTTTTTCTCTTGCTTTATCGCTCATAACTTCTCCTATTTACGAACAAGGTATTTTCTCATATCGATTGCACAAGCAACTAAGATAATTAAACCTTTGATTACATACTGTAAGTTCTGGTTGATTGATAAGAAGTTCAATGCTACGAAGATGATACGAAGGATAAATACACCCATTACAACGCCACGGATTTTACCAGTACCACCTACGAAAGATACACCACCGATAACGCAGGCTGCGATAGCATCACATTCATAGTTAAGACCTGTGTTTGCTTGGTTTGAACCGATACGTGCTGCTTCAATGAAACCTGTTACAGCGTACATTGCACCTGCTAATGTATGTACTAAAATAATTGTTTTCGCAACATTTACACCTGATACGTTTGCTGCTTCCTGATTTGAACCAACAGCGAACATATTTTTACCAAATGATGTTTTATTCCAAATAAACCACATTAAAACAACGATAATACAAGCATACCAAACGTAGTTTGGAATCGGAACACCGTTAATCTTTAATATACTTCCTGTTACAAAATCTTTAAAAGACTGGTCTAAACCTGATAATGGCTGTCCATTGTTTCCGTTTAACATAATGTACATTAACAAAACACCATATACAATTAACTGCGTCGCCAATGTAACAATAAATGGATGTAATTTAAAGTGTGCTACAAAGAAACCGTTGACTACACCGACAATCGCACCAACTAATACTACGATTAAAATAACAAGTGGAATTGGTAATACCGGTAAATCAGGGAAAATTTTTGTTGGATAATCAACAGCCTGCAATAATGATGCTGAAATACATGCTGTAAGACCAACTACACGACCTGCTGAAAGGTCAGTACCTGTAAGTACAATACATCCCGCAATACCAACAGCGATTGGAATATTGGCTGCTGAAAGTGAAATAATATTTACGATAGATGATGTACTGACAAATTTAGGGTTCTGTACTGCAGTATAAATAACTGCAACGATAATTAAGAAATATAATGCGTTATTTAACGCAAATTCCTTCCAATATGTTTTTTTATCTTTGCTGTCTAAGGCTCTGTAACTTGCCTGACGTTCTTTTATATTTGCAACTAATCTCATAAAAACGCTCCTCCTCTATACGAATTTTGCCGCAAGGGTCATAATTTCTTCCTGTGTTGTCTCTTTTGCATCAACTTCTCCTGCAAGGCGTCCGCCTGACATAACAAGAATTCTATCACAAATTCCAAGTAACTCAGGCATTTCCGAAGAAACTACCATAACAACTTTTCCTTTGTTTGCTAAATCAAGTATTAACTGATAGATTTCATATTTAGCACCAACATCAATACCACGTGTCGGTTCATCAAGAAGAAGTACTTCCGGTTCTGTCAGAAGCCATCTTCCAAGAATAACTTTCTGCTGGTTACCACCTGACAGAGAACGGATTTTCGTTTCCTGAGTAGGTGTTTTTGTATGCATTGCATCAATAGACCATTGTGTATCTTTTTTCATTGATTTTTCACTTAGATACAAGCCGGCTTTTTTATGCTTTTTCAAACTGGAAATAACTGTATTTTCTCGAATACTTAAAATTCCAAAAATACCTGTTGCACGTCTTTCCTCTGTTAATAACGCAAAACCATTTTTAATAGATTCACGTGAATTACGATTTTTAACTACTTTACCATCTAATTTAATTGTACCGGAATGTCTTGTAGCGATACCGAAAATATTTTCCAAAGTTTCTGTACGTCCACTTCCGTCAAGACCTGCAAGTCCTACAATTTCTCCTTTTCTTACATTAAATGAAACATCTCTTAATGAAGAATATTGTGCTGTTAAACCTTCTACCTCTAATGCGATTTCTCCCGGCTTATTTGTTTTTGGCGGGAACTGGTTTGTCAATTCACGACCTACCATTAATCTGATAATATCGTCCATAGATAACTCATCGGCAGGTTTTGTTGCAACCCATGTACCATCACGCATGATAGTAATTTCATCAGAAATTCTTTTAATTTCTGCCATTTTATGCGAAATATAAATAATACCTACTCCGCGGTCTCTTAACATATTGATAATCTTAAATAAATGTTCTACTTCTTCTTCTGTAAGTGAGGAAGTAGGCTCATCAAATACGATTACTTTTGAATTAAACGAAACTGCTTTTGCAATTTCAACCATCTGTCTCTGCGAAACCGGCATAGTACTCATAACTCTTTTTGGATCTACATCGATTTCCAATTCTTTAAATACATCCATTGTATCTTGGTAAATTTTCTTTTCATTTACCATTACTCCGGCAACCTTCGGATAACGTCCAAGCCAAATGTTATCCATTACGTTACGTTTCAGCGCCTGATTCAACTCCTGATGAACCATTGCCACTCCGTTTTCCAATGCCTCTTTAGAATTCTTAAAATCTACTTCTTTTCCTTCTAGTTTAATTGTTCCGCCATCTTTTTTGTACATTCCAAACAGACATTTCATCAATGTTGATTTTCCGGCACCGTTTTCACCCATAAGTGCGTGTACTGTTCCTCTTTTTACAGTTAAGGAAACATCGTCAAGTGCCTTAACACCCGGAAATTCTTTACTGATATGACTCATCTGCAAAAGAACATCGTTTGCCATGACCATTCCTCCATTCTTTTAGATTTTAGACTTTAAGAAAGCAGCCGTCAACTTTTGGCAGCTGCTTTCAATATTTGTTATTTTACAGTCCCTATTATTTTGCTTCACCTGTATAGATTCCGTAAGGAATATAGATTTTTGTTTTAACTTTTTCAGATTTATTGTATGAATCTGTTCCTTCCATTAAATCTTTTCCTTCAGATGCGTTCTTTGTTAAGTCAGCGATACATTTAGCCATACCTTCAGCGTCCTGTTTAATTGTACCAACCATTTTTCCGTCAGCGATTAATTTTTTAGCTGCGTCTGTAGCATCTACACCAAATACTGGAATTGTTTTATTTGGATCACCTGTGTTCCAACCTTTATCATTTAATGCTGCGATAGCACCTTCTGCCATACCATCGTTGTTACAAATAACAAGCTCGATCATGTTTTTGTTACCTTCATTAAACTGTGAAAGGTTTGTTGTCATATAGTTGTTTGCTGCTCCGGCACTCCAGTTACCGTCCTGGTCAACCTGATATTTATCTTTGTTTGATGAATCAAAGAACTCTAATTCCGGTTTTCCTGCTGCTGTTAATTTCTTGTTAGCATCTTCTACACCATACTGTGTACGGTAAATTGCTTCAACGTTTCCTAACTGTCCCATGAACATAGCGTAAGAAATTTTTCCATCATGGTTAAGGTCTACTTTGTCGTAGTTTTTCACTAAGTAATCACCGATCATTTCGCCCTGCATATGACCTGCTTCCGGAGCATCTGTTCCAACGAATGCACATTTGTCATATGTGTTAAGAACTACACCTTCTTTTCCTTTTGGATCTTCTACTGCACGGTTGAAGAAGATTACAGGTACGTCTGCTGCTTTTGCTTTTTCAATAACCTGAGTAGAAGCATCATTTGAACCTGAAGTTACAATGTTAACGATTAATAAGTTTGTTCCTGACTGAATTGCTGTATCAATCTGTTCGTTCTGTGTTGTCTGGTTGCTGTTTCCGTCATAATCCTGATAATCAACACCCATTTTGTCCAACTGTTTATCAAGTGCTGTACGAACTGAAGAGATATAAGTATCAGCATATGTGTAGTAGAATACACCTACTTTTAAATCTGATTTTTTATCTCCGCCTTTTTTACCATCGTCAGATGAACCACATCCAACAAGTGTTGCTGCTACCATTGCCACGCAAAGAACAGCTGCTAATAGTTTCTTTTTCATGATTGTGTTTCCTCCCTTTGCTAATCATTGATGAGGTTATTATAACACGAACTTGTATAAATTCCTATTAAATTTTTTACTTTTTTTGTATAATTTTCTACGATTTTATTCAAAAGCGAACAAAGTTTTTTGATATTCGTCATCATACATATTTTCTCGAGTGGCACAAATTGTTTCCGTATTTACCTTTTTGTTCTTTAGCGGAATATCATTTAAAAGATTATAGGCACTCTCCACACCCAAGTATCCCATTGCATATGGATTTTGTACAATCAGCGCATCTACCTCTCCCGTTTCCAGCATTCCGACAGAAACTACATTATTGTCAAAAGCAACTACCTGTACTTTATCCTGCATTCCCAATTCCTTTACCGCATATCCCACGCCGAGACTTGTCCATTCGTTAAATGTGACAAGTACATTCATTTCCTGATGATTTTTCAAAAATTCTTTTGTCTGCTCCTTCGCCTGCTCTACTGTGGAAATAACATTGATTGTCTCCACATTTTTTACACGCTCGTCTTTTTTGATAAAATCTTTAAATCCACGCTCTCTTTCCTGACCGTTTTTCGAGTTTTTATCAAAGTTTACAATTCCGATATTTAATTCTTCCGCCTTATTTTCTAACACGGCTTCCCCTGCCATTTTTCCGGCATTATAATTGTTTGTACTAATTCGGCAGTTTACGTTTTTACTGTTGACGTCGCTGTCAATGACAATTGTTTTTACCCCCGCCTGCACCGCCTTTTCGATTGCGTCTGCATTTGCGTTATAATCCACTGCCGAAAATACAATGGCATCATATTTTTCTTCGATTGCCTTTTCAATCATTTTGTTTTGTGTCTGATAATCCTCTTCGTTTTTAGGACCTTCAAACAAAATTTCCATGTTGTATGCCGTTCCTGCCGCGTTTGCACCTGCACTTACCGCCTTAAAAAAAGTTGAGTCTGTTGATTTCATAATCACCGCAACTTTTCTTTTCTGAAGATTTTCATTTTTTTCCGCTCCGCAGCCGGATAGAAGCATTGCACAAATACAGAAAAATGCAAGTATTCTTTTTTTATTTTTCTCCATAATCGTTCTCCGTTATTTTTGGCATACTGATTGTCACACGCGTTCCTTCATCCAATTCGCTCTGTATAGTCAAACCGTATTCTTCGCCAAAATAGATTTTTATACGGTCATTTACATTTTTAATGCCGATTCCCACTCTGTCGCCCGCATCTTTATGTAAAATTTCTTCGCATTGTTCTTCCGTCATTCCTACACCGTTATCCTCAACCGTAAAAATAATGGTATCTCCTTTTTGGTGTATGCCTATATGAATTTTTCCCTCGTCTACCATTCGGTCAATTCCGTGATAAATGGCGTTTTCGATAATCGGCTGTAATGTAATTTTGTTGCAAAGGTAACTTAAACATTCCTCATCTACATCAAAGGAGTAAGTAAATTGGTTTTTATAACGGAAATTTTGAATTTTCAGGTAACTTTTTGCATGCTGCATTTCTTTTTCAATCGTAATAAGTTCATGCCCTCTGCTTATGCTTATTCTAAATAATTTTGCGAGGGAATTTACCATTTCAACGGCATCCTTATGTCTTTCTTCCTCGCACAGCCACGCTATCGCATCCAATGTATTATATAAAAAATGCGGATTAATCTGTGCCTGAAGCGCCTTTAATTCGGTTTTTCTCAGTGTAATTTCTTCCTGTCTTACTTTCTCTACCAGTTCTTTAATCTGCACAACCATATGCTCGAATGACTCGGTAAGAGATGTGATTTCCGCCGTTCCCTCTATCGTCTTGAATTCAAAATGATTTGTATCCTGCTCAAATTCCCGCATGGCATTTGCAAGTTCCTTTGCTGGACTTGAAAAAAGTTTGGAGAAAAAACGGATAATAATTACGGTAAACAGTACAACTACAAGGAAAATGACAAATAAGGTCTTCATAATGTGATTGACTTTGTTTGTAATCATCTCGTCTATATAGCACACGCCTATAATTTTCCATTCGCAGTTATCTAACGATTTTACGGAGTAAATGGCGTCTTTTTCTATATGAGAGCCGTCTTTCAGATAATTATATTTTTCTTCTTTTAAGCCCGAGTAAATTAACTGTTGCTGCGGATGATAAATAATATTTCCTTTTTTATCCGCTATGTAGCAGTATCCGTGCTGTCCGATTCCGACTTCATCGATATAGTTTGCAATTTGCGAAAATTGAATATCAAGTGCAACCTGAATAGTTTCGCCCTCCGCATTTTCCATATATTCCGAAATGGTAACAACCCACGGATAATACTCTACAAACAGAGATGATACATGGGGTTTTGAAACATTTAAAGTCCTCTCCTTATCTTTTGAAACAGCTGCATTAAAAGAAAGATTTTCAAAAATATTTTCTTTTAGTTTTCCTCTGTCGGACCATGCTTTTAACAGATTGCCCTTCTCATCATAAGTTGTAATTGCCACAATATCTTTTCGGATACCGATTAAATTTTTTAAATATACATCTATATCATTTTCGCCCTGACTAATGTTTTTCTGAATCATTTCCATCAGAACGTCCATATCGCTCGTATAATTTTCTACCGTGTTTTTTACTTGTAAAACTGCCTGCTCACTGCTTGTAACAACACTTTCTTCCGTTGTATTTTGGTAAATATTTACAAACGTAAAGAAAAACATCAGCGTAAGAGCAAGTACGATTGCGACAACAATTCCGGTCAGCATTTCCGAAAGAGATATTTTTTTCATCAAGTTCCGCTTATTCGTTGTTTTCTTCATGATTTCTCCTGCATACATTCGGTGACATTCCCGTATACTTTTTAAAACAATAACTAAAATAATGCTGATCGTTATATCCGCATTTTTCCGCTATATCCCTAATTTTCATGGAGGTACAAAGAAGAAGTTCCTCTGCCTTTTCAATTCTTCTCTTTGTCAACAGGTCTTTAAATGTACTTCCGTTTTCCCGTTTAATTATGGCGCTCAGATAATTCGGACTCACTGAATTTTCACTGCTCACATCGGAAAGGGACAGATTTGGGTTCATATACTGTTCATTTATAATCCGAATTGTATTTTCACATAAAACTTCACTGCTCTTTTTTCGCTGTTCCGATACAATATTTCTCGCATTTAAGCAGATTTTTTCGTAATATTTCAGCGCAGAATCCTTGCTTCCTGCCAATACCGGCATAGTATAAAATGCAAAATTTTTCTGTATTCTCTGCACACCTTCATTTCCCGCAACCGCATACACAACCTGAAAAACAGATGCGATAAGTTGTACGAAAATGAAGTCTATCGCCATTTTTGCTACCTTTTTCTGTTCAATCAGTTTTCCGAAATAAATAAAATATTCCTGTATTTCTTCGGGACTTCCGCTTCGGATTAGATTTTCAATATCCTGTATCGTCTGCTGTACCATTTCCTGATCAAGCGTTTCCATTCTTTCTTCATCACCGATGTAATGAATATTTCTCCTGTTTTTCTTAGAATAACTTATCGCATTCATCGCTTCCAAATAACATTCATGAATGCAGGATAAATCATCTCCCACACGGCTAACCCCGATTGTACAATTCAAGCCCATAATTCGCTCTACACTCTGACTTATATCCTCCACGATAATGTGAACATATTTGTTTAATCCCGTTTTCGTTGCACTGAGAAGTGAAACAACTTTTCCATGCATATATACACTGGAATGTTTGACATATTTCTTTAAAATTGAATCAATGGCGTTGACGCTTGTCCTGTCCGTGCATATTTTTCCGTCCTCGTTTAAAATACGGATGACGAGAACAACATACTTCAGCACATCTAAATTTCCTCTCTCCAGTACACCGCACTCCACCGCATTCTCCTCGAGTTTTCTTTTTTCTTCATCGGAACGCTCTTTCTGAAAACTATCCAACAGTAACGGCATTAAAAATTCGGATTTTTCCATTTTTTCCGAACTCGGTGTTTTTGTTGCGAACTCTTCAAATTTTCGTTCAATCTTCAGTTTTATATTTCTTAATTCTTTTGTCAGTTCCTCTGAAGAAATTGGTTTCAACATATAACTTACGATATTGTACTGAATTGCCTGTTGTGCATAAGAAAAATCATCATATCCGCTCAAAAATGCAATCTGAATGGTCGGTCTGATTTCTCTTACCTGCCTTGCCAATTCAATTCCCGATATAAACGGCATTTTCACATCTGTCAGCAGTAAATCGGGTTCTAATTTTTCCACAAGTTCCAACGCATCTTCTCCGTTTGCCGCTTCTCCCACAACTTGAAATCCAATATCTTCCCAATCAATTTTTCTAATCAGAGAACGTCTGATTTCTTCTTCATCATCTGCAATGATTACTGTATACATTGACTCTTTCCTTTCTTTTTAGGCTGATAAATTTCCGAGCCTATCGCCCCCGCAACGATAATAACTGCACCCGCTATCTGTAAACCTGTTAAATGTTCATGGAAAACAAAAAATCCGGCAAGCGTTCCAACAACAACTTCCAAAGCAGAAAGTATACTTGTCGTTGTAGCCTCCACATACTGCGTTGATTTTACGCAGGCAACATTTGCTACCATTGTACAGAGAATTCCAATTCCAAATAAATCCCACAGTAAATTTGTCATCGGCGTTTTTGATATATGTGTGGCAACATCGCCTAAATCCATTCCAAACAGCAATACAAACGCCGCTCCCAAAAATCCATAAACAAGTAATGTATCTCTATCATACTCTTTCGCAAAAAATTTCGGAAGTAAAATTTGCAGTGCAACGCCAATTCCGTTTATAATTCCCGCTAAAATTCCTATCGCGTCCAGTTTAATATTTCCGCCTCCGATAAGATCTGCCACAAGCACCGCCCCGATAAGACAGACAAAAATAGTAACGATTTTACTCTTTTCAAGTTTTTCTTTGAACATAACCGTACTGAGAATAGCAACCCAAATCGGACTCATAAACATTAACACCGTTGCCACACCAACCGGAATTCTCGATACGGACACACTGTAACTGACAAAACTGATACTGTAGGCAACCGCTCCGTAAAGAATACAAATGATAAGCCCTTTTAAACTGATTTTCAATGCGGACGGCTTTGTAACAAGCAAAAACAAAAAATACGCCACGCCCGCCAACGCACATCGGAAAAAGGAAATTTCTATGTTTGAGAATTGATAATGGGATAAATCTCTTACAAAAATTCCCATAATTCCCCACATGACAGCAGTTGTAACTGCTAATATAATTCCTTTACTCCTCTTATTCATTTTCTATTTCCCCGCTTTTGTAAATTACTTTATTCTCTTTTATTGTCATCAAAACACGAATATCTGCCAGTTGTTCTTTTTCTGTTTCCAATGGATTTTTGTCTAAAATAACAAAATCTGCATATTTTCCTTCCGCTATTGTTCCCTTTTCATTTTCTTCCGTATACTGATACGCCGCATAACTTGTCACTGCCTTCAGTGCCTCCAACACGGAAACACATTGATTTTTGCCAATACTCTGTCCTGTTTTTGATACTCTGTTTACCGCTGATGAAATTGTACGCAACATATCCGGCGGAACAACGGGTGTATCCTGATGAAACGTATATTTCATGTTTAACTCTACCGCATCTTTTACCGGAGAAATCTGACTTCCTCTTTCTTCTCCGAAATTTTTCAGGTGAATATCTCCCCAATAATATGTGTGTGCAACAAAGAAACTCGGTATCATTCCCATAACCGCCATTCTCTCCAGTTGATCTTTCCTTACGAGTTGTGCATGAACCATAACCGCACGGTAAATATCTTTTTCTTTCCGCTCTTTTAATGTCTGCTCAAATACGGAAACGTATTGCTCTGCAGCCGCATCTCCGTTACAATGTGCAAGTAACTGCTGTTTTTTATCCAATGCAACACAAATATATTTCTTCAATTCCTCATCACCGTGAATCGGATAACCGCAATATTCTTTTTCGCCCTCATATGGTTTCGTCATCCATGCTGTTTTTCCCTGTGGAGAACCGTCCAAAAATACTTTAAATCCTCCGAGTTTAAAATGATTTTTATACTGATTTGCATACTCCGGCGCTTCTTCAAATATATTTTCTTCTGTCATTATATCGGCATATCCGACTATATCCAAATATAATTTTCCGATAGAAGCCGCATACTGAAGTAACTGAAATAACGGTTTTCCAACCATTCCGTCCTGAACGGTTGTAATGCCGTAACTTGCATACATTTTCTGTGCCTCTTCCATGCAGGAAAGTAATGTTTCTACAGACTGCATCGGAAGATTAGACTGAAATGCTAAAAACGCTTTTTCCTCCATGTAGCCGTTCGGAATATTTGTTCCCGCAACTCTTCCGTACTTTCCGCCTGCACAGTCTTCGGTATTTTCATCAATCTTCTGTATTTCCAAACCTCTACTGTTTGTCACTGCCATATGCGATGAAGCATGAACAATAAGTACAGGATTTTCAGCGCTGATTTTATCTAAAACATCTTTATCCGGATGCCGTCCCTCCGCCAAGAAATTTTGGTCATAATTGCTTCCGATAATCCACGCATCATCAGATAATTTTCTTTTTGCTTTAAATGTTTTCATTGCCTGAACAATCTCTTCAAAATCTTTACATGCAGACAAATCACATTGTGTCATTGCATTTGCCGCTCCCACAAAATGGGAATGGGCATCGATAAATGCCGGAAGCATTGTTCTTCCATGCAAATCGATTATTTCATCTCCCGCCTCTTTTAATGCAAGTAGTTCTTCCTGTTTACCAACAGAAAGTATACGCCCTCTCTCTACACATACTGCCTCCGCAAACATTGAGGCGTCCTCCATTGTGATAATTTTTCCGTTAATATAAAAAGTTTTCATACGTCCTCCTGCGGTTCTGATATAGCAGAAAATCAGAGTGGATATGAAAATGCTCTTCCTATCCCCTCTGATTTTTTATTTTATTCTACAGTTTCCTCCTGATTTTCTTCCAACTCAGAAGAAGTTTCTCTTACTTTTGCAATGCTTGCAACTTTTTCATTTTCGTGTAAATTAATCAGTTTTACCCCCGATGTAATACGTCCCAAAACAGAAATACTGTTACATTCCATACGGATAATAATACCTTCTGTGTTGATAATCATCACTTCATTGTCTTCACTGACTGCCTTAACACCGACTACGTTTCCTGTTTTTTCTGTAATCTTATAGCATTTTACACCTTTACCGCCACGGTTTTGACTTGTAAATTCGTCCATCTCTGTACGTTTTCCCATACCTTTTTCAGATACGATTAACAGATGCTCTCCCTGTGTGTTTAACTGCATTCCGACAACTTCATCTCTGTCGCCGAGATTCATTCCTCGAACACCCATAGACGTTCTTCCTGTTGAACGAACGTCCTTTTCGCTGAAACGGATACACTGACCGTATTTTGTCACTAAAATAATATCTTTTTCATTATCCGTCGCTTTTACTTCGATTAGTTCGTCCTCTTCACGAAGCGTAATAGCCGCAAGTCCTGTTTTTCTTACGTTAGCGTAATCTGTAATAGGAGTCTTTTTCACAAGACCTTTCTTTGTTGCCATAAACAGATATTCACCCTGCACATATTCTTTGATTGGAATAATGGCAGTAATTTTTTCTTCCGGCATTAACTGAAGTAAGTTAATAATTGCCGTTCCCCTTGCCGTTCTGCTTGCCTCCGGTATTTCATATGCTTTCAGTCGATACACACGTCCGGTATTCGTAAAGAACATTACATAATGGTGAGTACTTGTCATAAACAGATCCTCAATGTAATCTTCCTCAAGTGTCTGCATTCCCTTTATACCTTTACCGCCTCTGTTTTGGCTCTTAAATGTATCTACCGTCATACGTTTAATATACCCGAGTTTTGTCATGGTTATCACAACATTTTCTCTCGGAATTAAGTCCTCCATAGAAATGTCATATTCATCAAATCCGATTGCCGTTCTTCTCTCATCGCCGTATTTATCACGGATAACGATAATCTCTTCTTTGATAACGCCCAACAATAACTTTCTGTCTGCGAGAATTGCTTTCAACTCTCCGATGCGTTTCATCAGTTCCGCATACTCTGTTTCCAATTTTTCTCTTTCCAGACCTGTTAATGCACGCAATCTCATATCAACGATCGCCTGCGCCTGCACTTCTGTCAAATCAAATGCTGCAATCAAACCTTCTTTGGCAATCTGTGTTGTCTTAGAACCTCTGATAATTCTGATAACCTCGTCAATGTTATCAAGGGCAATCAATAATCCCTGTAAAATATGGGCGCGTTCTTCCGCTTTATTTAACTCATATTTTGTTCTTCTTGTCACAACCTCTTCCTGATGTTTCAGGTAATGATTTAACATTTCAAGAAGATTCATTACTCTTGGCTCATTGTTTACTAACGCAAGCATGATTACACCGAAAGTATCCTGCATCTGTGTATGTTTATATAACTGGTTTAAAATAACATTTGCATTTGCGTCACGGCGAAGTTCAATACAAATACGCATTCCTTCGCGGTTTGACTGATCGCTTAAGTCTGTAATACCGTCAATTTTTTTATCTCGCACTAATTCCGCAATTTTCTCAATCAATCTTGCTTTATTTACCATGTACGGAAGTTCCGTTACAACGATACGGCTTTTTCCGTTTTGCATCGGCTCAATATCCGTCACTGCACGAACACGGATTTTACCGCGTCCCGTACGGTACGCTTCCTCAATTCCTCTTGTGCCTAAAATCGTTGCGCCTGTCGGAAAATCAGGACCTTTCACAATCTGTAAAATATCCTCGATTGTTGTTTCTCCCGTTTCTTCAATCTGATCGTCAATAATTTTTACAACCGCATTGATGACTTCTTTCAAATTGTGCGGTGGGATATTTGTCGCCATACCGACAGCGATACCCGATGTTCCGTTTACAAGAAGATTCGGAAATCTTGCCGGAAGTACGGCAGGTTCTTTTTCCGTTTCGTCAAAGTTCGGAACAAAATCAACTGTGTCTTTGTTAATATCCGCTGTCAGTTCCATAGAAATTTTGCTTAAACGTGCCTCGGTGTAACGCATTGCCGCCGCCCCGTCACCGTCCACAGAACCAAAGTTTCCGTGTCCGTCTACAAGAGGGTATCTTGTGGACCACTCCTGTGCCATATTTACCAGCGCGCCGTAAATTGAACTGTCGCCGTGAGGGTGATATTTACCCATTGTATCACCGACAATACGGGCACATTTACGGTGTGGTTTATCCGGTCCGTTGTTCAATTCTATCATCGAATACAAAATTCTTCTCTGTACAGGCTTTAATCCGTCTCTGACGTCAGGCAATGCACGGGAAGCGATAACACTCATGGCATAGTCGATATAGGAACTTTCCATTGTCTTTTTCAGGTCAACATCATGAACTTTATCAAAAATATTATCTTCCATTTTTCTTTCTCCTTCTCGTTATTCTAGACGTCTAAGTTCTGGACATATTTTGCATTTTCCTCAATAAATTCTCGTCTTGGCTCTACTTTATCGCCCATAAGCGTTGTAAAGGTCAAATCAAGTTCCGAAGAAGTTTCCTCGTCCATTGTCACACGGAGCAATACTCTGTGTTCAGGCGACATTGTTGTTTCCCATAACTGCTCTGCGTCCATTTCTCCAAGACCTTTATATCTCTGGATTTTATTATTTCCGTCTCTTCCCACTTCCGCAAGAATTTGATTTAACTCTTCATCGCTGTATGCGTACCATACTTTCTTGTTTTTCTCCAGTTTGTAAAGAGGCGGCTGTGCAAGATAAACGTATCCCTCTTTGATTAAATCCGGCATAAAACGATATAAGAACGTCAACAATAATGTACTGATATGAGCGCCGTCCACATCGGCATCGGTCATGATAATGATTTTGTGATAACGCAATTTTGAAATATCAAAATCATCATGGATTCCCGTACCAAAGGCAGTAATCATCGCTTTGATTTCCGCATTGGCATAAATTTTATCTAATCTTGCTTTCTCCACATTCAAAATTTTTCCTCGAAGCGGAAGAATTGCCTGTGTCGCTCTGTCTCTCGCCGTCTTTGCCGAACCGCCGGCAGAGTCACCCTCGACGATGTAAATTTCACAGTTTGCCGGATCTTTATCTGAGCAGTCCGCAAGTTTTCCCGGAAGTGACATTGTCTCCAATGCAGATTTTCTTCTCGTCAAATCTCTCGCTTTTCTTGCCGCTTCCCTTGCACGCTGTGCCATAACGGATTTTTCTACCGTCATTTTTGCAACATTCGGGTTCTGCTCAAGGAAAATCTGTAACTGTGTGCTGACAATATTATCAACTGCACCTCTCGCCTCACTGTTACCTAACTTTTGTTTTGTCTGCCCCTCAAACTGAGGATCTCCGATTTTCACGCTGACAATGGCAGTAAGCCCCTCTCTTATATCTTCTCCCGAAAGATTAGGCTCGCTGTCCTTTAACAGTCTGTTCTTTCTTGCATAGTCGTTAAATGTTTTTGTAAGGGCATTTCTAAATCCGACAATATGTGTTCCGCCCTCCGGAGTTGTAATGTTATTTACAAAACCGTAAGTGTTGTCACTGTAAGAGTCGTTATGCTGCATGGCAACTTCAACCGCCACACCGTCTTTTTCTCCCTCACAGTAAATAATCTGCTCATATAACGGTGTTTTACTTTTGTTTAAGTATGTTACAAACTCCTTAATTCCGCCTTCATAGTGAAATGTTTTCTCAACACGCTCTTCAGGACGTTCATCTGCAAGAACAATTTTTAAATTTCTTGTTAAGAATGCCATTTCTCTGAAGCGCTGCTTCAATGTATCGTAATCGAAAACTGTTTCCTCGAAAATTTCTTTATCCGGTAAAAATGTTACTTTCGTTCCTGTCTTTTCTAAGTCACAATCACCTATAACTTCCAGTTTGTGCATGACATGACCTCTCTCGTAACGCTGTTTGTAGATTTTTCCGTCCTTGTAAATTTCTACTTCAAGCCATTCTGAAAGTGCGTTTACAACCGACGCACCTACACCGTGAAGTCCTCCGGATACTTTGTATCCGCCTCCACCGAATTTACCGCCTGCATGAAGGACCGTAAACACGACTTCAACTGCCGGAAGTCCCGCTTTGTGATTAATTCCCACAGGGATACCACGCCCATTATCAATAACCGTAATGGAATTATCTTTGTTAATTGATACATAAATTGTATCACAATACCCTGCAAGAGCCTCATCAACCGCATTGTCTACAATTTCGTACACCAGATGGTGAAGTCCTCTTACCGATGTACTTCCAATGTACATTCCCGGTCTTTTTCTTACCGCTTCCAATCCTTCCAGTATTTGAATCTGATCTGCACCATATTCTGTACTCATATAAATCCTCCTAATTTTCTTTCTTTACCTGTCCGCTATTAACATAAAATACTTTATTTATCAAAAAGCGTCTGTTGACAAATTCATCTACACCCGTACAGGTGACGATTGTCTGTATATTGCTTATACTGTCCAATAAATAATTCTGCCTATTTTTATCTAACTCCGACAATACATCGTCAAGCAGCAAAATAGGAGTATCGTGAATTAACCGTTTTACCAATTCTATTTCCGAAAGTTTTAAAGACAATGCCGCCGTCCGCTGCTGTCCCTGTGAACCGAATTTTCTAATGTCCAAATCGCCTGTCTTAAAACATATATCATCCCGATGCGGCCCGACAGACGTACTCTTCAGCCGAATATCCCTCTCTCTGTTTTTCTGAATTGCTTCAGAAAGGTCCGCATCCCCAATGCTTTTCTCATAAAACAAATTTAATTTTTCTTTACCGCCGGTTAATTTTCCATGCACCTCCTCAATAATTTCATTGATTTGTGCAATAAATTTTTCCCGTCTTTGCATAACCCTGTTTCCGTAATGCGTCATCTGCATATCCCACACGTCTAAAGTAGCAAGCAAATCATCTCTGCCGTAAATATCTTTCAGCAATTTATTTCTCTGATTGATGATACGATTGTAGTTCGCCAAATCATTTAGATATACTTTATCCAGTTGGGAAAGTTCCATGTCAATAAATCTTCGCCTCTCCGAAGGACCGTTTTTAATAATATTCAAATCCTCCGGCGAAAAAAACACAAGATGAATAACGCCGAACAGTTCACTCGCCTTGCGAATGGGCATTTTATTGATAGCAATTCCTTTCGGACTGTTTTTCTTTAAGTGAATGTCAATTTTAAATTCCATTCCTTTTTTTTCAATTACCGTCTCAATATGGGACTCATCCTGCCCGAATTGTATCATATCCCTGTCTTTCGTTCCTCTGTGGGACTTTGTTGTTCCGGACAAATAGATTGCCTCTAAAATATTTGTCTTTCCCTGTGCATTATCTCCATAGAGAATATTTGTTGCGTTATCGAAATCAAGGTTCAGCAAATCATAATTTCTAAAATTTTTAAGTTTCAAAGATTTAATAATCATTTTTCTATCTGAATTTCTTCTCCGTCAAAAAAGACAACATCACCGTCATACAATTTTCTGCCTCTTCTCGTATCAACTTCACCGTTGACCTGAACAAGCCCATCCTGAATAACTTCCTTTGCCTCCACGCCGGACTCAACAAGTCCGGCTGCCTTTAACGCCTGCCCTAATTTAATAAATTCATCTCTTAATTTTATTTTTTCCATCTCTACACCACCGCATTAAAATTTACCGGTAAAATCAGGTAAATGTAACTTTCTTTCTCATCTCTGATAAAACAAGGCGCTTTCGCATTTGTCAGATAAATGTTAATTTCTTCATCCTCAATAACACGAAGTGCATCCATTAAAAATTTAGGGTTAAATCCAATCAATAAATCTTTACCCTCTTTGGCAATAAGAATATCCTCGTTCATTGAACCGAGCTGCGACTGAATTTTTAACTCCATTGTATCATCGCCGATATTAATGATAATCGGTTTCTTATCTCCTTCTTTGACAAGAAGCATTGCTCTGTCGATACAGTTTAACAATTCTTTCTTGTTCACTCTTACTTTTGTTTCATAATCGCTTGAAAGCATTTGGTCGATTTTAAAGTATTCTCCTTCAATAAGTCGGGACACAACAACTGTCTGGTCAAATTCAAATACAATATGATTGTCCGTAAAATAAATGTTTGCTTTGCTTTCCACTTCACCGGAGAGAATTTTGCTAATCTCAATCAAAGTCTTTCCGGGAACGATTACTTTTCTTGATGTATAATTATTCATTAATTCTACTTTTCTGATAGAAATTCTGTGTCCGTCCAGCGCGACCACTTTCAGAATATTCTCATTGATCTCGAACAATTCCCCTGTCATCAACTTATTGCTATCGTGATCGGAGATTGTAAAGATCGTCTGTCTTATAATCTCTTTCAAAGTAAACTGCGATAATTCTACAGGTTCTTCTCTCTCGATATAAGGCAGATAAGAAAATTCTTCTCCTGATTTTCCTGCAATATTAAATTTTGCTTTTTCACAAGTAATTAATGTTTGAAGATTTGGCTGTGTTTCAATAACAACTTCATTATCAGGTAATTTTCTAACAATTTCAGAAAAGATTTTTGCATCGATGGCAATTAAACCTTTTTCGATAATATCTCCTTCAATAATTGTTTCGATTCCAAGTTCCATATCGTTTGCTGTTAATTTAATAATATCTGTTGTTGCATCTATCAAAATACATTCAAGGATAGGCATTGTTGTTTTTGAAGGTACTGCTTTAGAAACAATGCTTACACCTTTAACTAAATTCGATTTTGTACAAATGATTTTCATGTGTTGTTAACTCCTTTCGTAATCCCCCTAGAGAGTAAATAATATAAAAGATATCCGCCTTATCCGCCGTAGGGGCTGGGGATATGTGGATAACTCCCCTTAAACCTGTAAATAAAAGCATTCTAAGGTTGGATAAGTATGTTCATATCTGCTTTATAATGTGTGTAACCTTTAAGGATAACTTTTAAACCGGGTTTAACTTTTTCTTAATAATGTCAATTGTATTGTTAAGTGTCTCGTTTGTTTTCAACTCAGCCTTGATTTTATCCACACCGTGGTTAATAGTGGAGTGGTCGCGGCCGCCAAGAATAATTCCAATAGATTTTAAAGGCGTATCTATCATTGTTCGGCAAAGATACATGGCAATCTGTCTTGGCATAACGATTTCTGAGTTACGTTTACCGCTTTTTAAGTCGGCAACAGACACATTAAAATGTTCCGCAACAACATCTATAATTAAATCAATAGTAATAGTACGGTTTTCATTCGGAGAAATAATATCCTTTAAAGCCTCTGCGGCAAGAGGAATATCAATCTCTTTGGAAGAATTATAGTTCAGTTTATAAAGGGCAATTAATTTATTTAAAGACCCTTCCAATTCTCGAATATTTGATTTAACGTTGTTGGCGATATATTCCACAACATCATCAGGAATATGATAAACATCTAAATTATCCAGTTCGATTTTCTTCTGAAGAATAGCCATTCTTGTCTCATAATCCGGTGAGGAAATATCAGCAATAAGCCCCCATTCAAAACGGGTGCGAAGGCGTGCTTCCAGTGTTTCAAAGTCTTTCGGCGGTTTATCACTGGAAAGAATAATCTGTTTTCCTGATACATGAAGGTGGTTAAAAGTATGGAAAAATTCTTCCTGTGTACTCTCTTTACCTATAATAAATTGAACGTCATCAATTAAAAGCACGTCAATATTGCGGTATTTTTCCCTAAAAGAAGTCATTGTAGACTCGTTTCCGGTACGACCGCTTTTAATTGCTTCAATCAGTTCGTTTGTAAATGTTTCACTTGTAACATATAACACCTTTTTTGTCGGATCTTCCTCTAATATAAAGTGGGCGATTGAGTGCATAAGGTGGGTTTTTCCCAATCCTACACCCCCGTATAAAAAGAGAGGGTTGTACACTTCGCCGGGAGATTCGGCAACTGCCAAAGATGCCGCATGGGCAAACTGGTTGTTGTTACCTACGACAAAAGTATCAAAGGTGTATTTGTGATTTAGGTTGGCTTGTTCAATAATGGTCTTAATTTTCTGATTTTCTTCTTTTGTTTCGGTTTTTTTAATATCGTCTTCACAAATAAAAGTTACGTTATATTCCTCATCTGTTACTTCGGCGATACAAACACGCAAAGGAAGTTCGTATTTATGTTTTATGTGGTCGATACTTGCTTTTAACTCACATAGAAGAAAAACGGTATTGTCCTTTACTTCATGCACCTTTAAAGGTTTAATCCATGTATTAAAAGACACATTTGAAAGCCCATATTCAATTCTTAATTTTTCAATAATTTCACTCCACTTTTCCTTGACGATATTCATATTAACGACTCCTAATCTTGCATTTGTGCATAGTACACCTACTATACCTATACTATAATACAGTATATTTTACATCAAAATTGATTTTTAGGCAATGAAAAATCATGTGGATAACTTTATAAACATGGAAAAAGCCAGCAAAATAGGGGAAAACTGTCGAGCAAAAATCGAAAATGCACATAAAATTAACATTATATCCCCGAGATATCCACAAGTTATCCACACGATGTGGATAATGTGGAGAAATGAAAAAAATAGTACAAAATTGTAGGTTTTGCTTGACGAAAATGGGTTTTATAACTATAATTAAAAGCGATGTCTTTAAAAAATAATATACTTATATATATAGTATAGGTTTGAGTTTAAGGAGGTGGATATCAATGAAAATGACATTCCAACCAAAAAAGAGATCTAGAGCGAAAGTTCACGGATTCAGAGCAAGAATGAGCACAGCAGGTGGAAGAAAAGTTTTAGCTGCTAGAAGAGCAAAAGGAAGAAAGAAATTATCAGCGTAGGCCGCATATATGTGGCCTTTTCTTCTATAAAAATTGGGAGATGAAAGATGCAATTTTCCGAATCTTTAAAGAAAAACAGAGATTTTCAAATCGTATATAAGCGTGGCAAATCGTACGCAAATAAATATTTGGTTATGTATAAGAAGCCAAACGGCTTAAATAAAAACAGAATAGGAATTTCGGTAAGTAAAAAAGTAGGAAACAGTGTAGTAAGGCACAGGCTGACTCGTTTGATTAGAGAAAGTTATCGACTACAAGAAAGTAAAATGCAATGTGGATATGATATAGTTGTGATTGCGAGGGCGTCAGCAAATGGAAGAACGTACAGAGAAATGGATAGTGCCCTAATCCACTTGGCAAAACTTCATCATATATATAATCTGATGGAAAAGAAAAATGGAGATGGAATAAGTGAAGAAGTTACTTATAATGCTAATTAAATTTTATAGAAAATATTTATCCGGATTGAAAGTAAGAACTCACTGTATTTATATACCTACCTGTTCGGAATACGGGTTGGAAGCAATTGAGAAATACGGTGCTTTTAAGGGAAGTCTTCTTACGATATGGAGAATTATGCGTTGTAATCCATTTTCAAAAGGGGGATATGACCCCGTACCTTAAAGTGCAGTAGGAGGAAAAAATATGACTGGTACATTATTGACACAGGCAACTACGCCGATTATTGGACAGATAGCATGGTTGCTCGGAAAATTAATGGACGGTATTTTTAATGTAATGAGCAGTTTATTCGGTATTGAGAATATCGGTATCTGTATTATTATCTTTACAATCATTATTTATACATTATTAATACCGTTGACAATTAAGCAGCAGAAGTTTTCAAAGATGTCTGCAGCAATGAATCCTGAACTTCAGGCAATTCAGAAAAAATACAGAGGTAAAAGAGATCAAACGTCCATGCTGAAAATGCAGGAAGAAACCCAAATGGTTTATGATAAGTATGGAACGTCACCGACAGGCGGTTGTGGTTCGCTTTTAATTCAGTTTCCTATTTTATTAGGACTTTGGCAGGTAATTCAGAATATTCCGGCATATGTAGGCGGAATTAAAGAGGCCTATATGCCTCTTGTAAACTCCATTATGGCAACAGACGGTTACCAAAAAGTTATGGAAGGTATCGGAAAAGCCTCTCCTATTTTGATAGATCCGAAACATTTTGATTATACAAAAACAAATACAATTATTGACGTATTATATAAATTTCAGGATAGTACATGGGATACATTGGCAGACAAGTTCAGTAATTTAGAGCCGATTATCGAAAGTACACATCAGAACGTACAGCATTTAAACAGTTTTCTCGGAATTAACCTTGCAGAAACACCGAAGACAATGTTTATGGATGGAATTAAGACAGGTGCATTTGTATTAATTATTATGGCATTACTTATTCCGGTTTTATCAGGTCTTACACAGTGGCTCAGTATTAAGTTGACATCAACAGCATCATCAACACAGACAGCAGATAATCCAATGGCAAGTCAGATGAAAATGATGAACGTTATGATGCCGATGTTATCGGTATTTATGTGTTTCACATTTCAGGCTGGTTTAGGTTTGTACTGGATTGCCAGTGCAGTTGTCCGATGTGTGCAGCAGTTAATTATTAACAAGCATTTGGAAAAAATATCGGTAGATGATTTGATTGCTAAGAATGTAGAGAAAGTGAAGAAGAAACGTGAGAAAAAGGGAACTTCTGCTAAGAACATCAACGAAATGGCTCAGAGAAATGTAAGAAATATTCAAGAGCCAAACGTAAAGAAAATGTCAGAAGCAGAGAAAGAAGAGCGTTTGAAAAAAGCAGCAGAAGCAAATAAAAATGCTAAATCGGGAAGTCTTGCATCAAAAGCAAACATGGTAAAGAGATTTAATGAGAATAACTAAGGGGGTTTCATTATGAATGAAATTACAGTATCGGCAAAAACATTGGACGATGCGATTACAGAGGCTCTTATTCAGTTAGGCGCTACAAGCGATCAGGTTGAATACGATGTAATTGAAAAAGGAAGTGCCGGATTTCTTGGAATAGGAAGCAAACAGGCAGTTATTAAGGCATGGAGGAAAGTTGAAACACCTGTTGTAGAAGAGATTAAGGAAGAAATTAAACAAGAGATAAAAGAAGAAAAAGAACTTACTATTACGAAAAAAGTTGTTGAAGAGCATCCGGTGAAAGAACATAAAGAACACAAACTCGGAACAGTAGAGAAGACGACTGTATCGGCTTGTGAAGCATTTTTACATGATGTATTAAAAACAATGGGAATGAAAGTTGAAATTATTTCTCACATTGACGAGGAAGGTGCGTTAAATATTGAGATGAAGGGTGAGAATATGGGAATTCTCATCGGAAAAAGAGGACAAACTTTAGATTCTCTTCAATATTTGACAAATCGTGTTGCGAATAAATCACAGGAAGAATATGTTCGTGTGAAATTAGACACAGAAAATTATCGTCAGAGAAGAAAAGAAACATTGGAAAATCTTGCAAAAAACATTGCGTATAAAGTGAAGAGAACAAAAAAACCGGTTTCTCTTGAACCGATGAATCCTTATGAAAGAAGAGTAATTCATTCAGCATTACAGGGTGATAAATATGTATCTACGCACAGTGAAGGTGAAGAACCGTACAGACGCGTAGTGGTAACATTGGCAAGAAGATATTAAAAATAAAGGCGGCATCTTTTATAAAGAGGCTGCCTTTTTTGAAAGGAAGATTTCTTATGAAAAAAGATACGATTGCGGCAATCGCAACGGCAATGTCCAGCGCAGGAATAGGTATTGTCAGGATAAGCGGAAGCGAAGCGATAGAAATTATTCAGAAGATATTCAGAGGAAAAAAAGAAAAGAATTTTGCGGAAGAAAACACATATACAATCCATTACGGATATATTGCCGACGGGGAAGAAATCATTGACGAAGTGTTGGTGATGCTGATGAAAGCGCCCCACAGTTATACCGGAGAGGATACGGTGGAAATAGATTGCCACGGCGGAATTTATGTTGTGAAAAAGATTATGGAAACCGTTATTAAATATGGCGCAAGACCGGCAGAGCCGGGAGAATTTACAAAAAGGGCTTTTTTAAACGGAAAAATGGATTTATCGCAGGCAGAGGCGGTTATAGATATTATCGACTCGAAAAATGAATATGCGTTAAAGAGTTCCGTTAGCCAGTTAAAAGGTTCGGTACAGAAAAAAATCAAGGAAATCAGAGAAGAAATTTTATATCATACTGCATTTATTGAAACGGCATTGGATGATCCTGAGCATATAAGTGTAAACGGGTATGGGGAAACTTTAAAAGAAGTTGTGGATAAGTTGTTGGAAGAAATCGACAGGTTGCTGATAAGTGCAGATAATGGTAGAATAATCAAGGAAGGAATTAAAACCGTTATTGTCGGAAAACCAAACGCCGGAAAATCATCGCTGTTAAATGTACTTGTAGGCGAGGAACGTGCCATTGTTACCGATATAGAGGGAACGACAAGAGATGTTTTGGAAGAAAATATTCAGTTGCAGGGTGTAAGTCTTAATATTATGGATACGGCAGGAATTCGTGAAACGAAAGATGTTGTAGAAAAAATTGGTGTGGATAAGGCGAAAAACCATGCAAATGAGGCAGATTTGATTATTTATGTGGCAGATGCCTCCAGACCTCTTGATGTAAATGATGAAGAGATTATAGAGATGATACAGGATAAACAGGCGATTGTTCTGTTAAATAAATCCGATTTGGAAATGGTTGTGACAAAGGAAGAATTACAAAAAAAATTGGACAAACCAATGATAGTTATCTCTGCGAAAGAAGAGCAGGGAATAAAAGAGTTGGAAGAAACGTTAAAAGAAATGTTTTTCCACGGAGATATTTCCTTCAATGATGAAGTATATATTACGAATATCAGACACAAAACGGCACTTCAGGATGCGGCGGAAAGTCTTAAAAAAGTGCTTATCAGCATAGAAAATGGAATGCCCGAAGATTTTTACTCTATTGATTTATTAGATGCGTATGAGTCACTTGGAAGTATTACGGGTGAAACGATAGGAGAAGATTTAGTAAATGAAATATTCAGCAAATTCTGTATGGGAAAATAAAGATGAATACGATGTTGTTGTGATAGGAGCAGGTCATGCCGGCTGTGAGGCAGGGCTTGCTACGGCTAGACTTGGACTAAAAACAATCGTATTTACGGTAAGTATAAACAGTGTTGCCCTTATGCCATGCAATCCAAACATTGGAGGAACGTCAAAAGGGCATTTGGTAAGGGAAATTGACGCTTTAGGCGGAGAAATGGGAAAGGTAATCGATAAAACTTTTATCCAGTCTAAAATGTTAAATAAATCAAAAGGACCTGCCGTACATTCATTAAGAGCGCAGGCAGATAAGGCACAGTACAGCAAAACAATGCGATGTGTACTGGAAAATCAGGAAAATTTGGAATTAAAGCAGGCGGAAGTAACGGATATTCTTGTGGAAAATGGGAAAGTAATCGGTGTGCAGACGTACTCGGGAGCGATTTACCATTGTAAAGCGGTTATTTTATGTACGGGAACGTATTTGAAATCGAGATGTATTTACGGGGAAATTAGTAACGAAACAGGTCCGGACGGTTTGCAATCAGCAAATTATTTGACGGATTGTCTGAAAAATCTTGGGATTGAAATGTACCGCTTTAAGACGGGAACACCTGCGAGAATTGACAGAAACTCTATTGATTTCAGTAAAATGGAAGAGCAGTTCGGCGATGAGAAAGTCGTTCCGTTCTCCTTTACAACAAATCCGGATGACGTACAGATTGAACAGGCATCCTGCTGGCTTACTTATACGAATGAAAAAACACACGAGATTATCCGTAAAAATTTAGACCGTTCGCCATTGTTTTCGGGAATGATTGAAGGAACAGGACCACGATACTGTCCGTCTATAGAAGACAAAGTTGTAAAATTTGCGGACAAAAACAGGCATCAGGTATTTATTGAGCCGGAAGGGTTGGATACAAATGAGATGTATATCGGGGGAATGTCCAGTTCACTGCCGGAAGATGTTCAGTATGAAATGTACAGAAGTGTTCCGGGCTTGGAAAATGCGAGAATTATGCGAAATGCTTATGCGATTGAGTATGATTGCATTGATGCAAGACAACTGTATCCGACATTGGAATTTAAGAAAATAGAGGGACTTTACAGTGGCGGACAGTTTAACGGAAGCTCAGGATATGAAGAAGCGGCGGCACAGGGATTGATTGCGGGAATTAACGCAGCGCTTAAATTGCTCGGACGTGAACAGATTGTGATAGACCGTTCAGAAGGATATATCGGTGTTTTGATTGATGATTTGGTGACAAAAGAAAGTCATGAACCGTATCGTATGATGACTTCCCGCGCAGAATATCGTTTGTTATTAAGACAGGATAATGCGGATCAGAGGTTGACGGAAGTCGGATATAAAGTAGGATTGATTTCAAATGATAGATATTCTCATTTAAAAGAAAAAGAAAAACAGATTGCTCAGGAAGTTGAGCGAGTGAAACATACAAATATAGGGGCAAATGCAAAAGTACAGGAAGTTTTGGAAAAGTACGGAAGCACACCTCTTAATTCGGGGACAACTTTGGCAGAATTAATCAGAAGACCGGAGTTAAACTATGAGGCTCTTGCGCCGATTGATGAAAAGAGAGAAAAATTAAGCGATGAAGTGATTGAACAGGTAAATATCCGTATTAAATACGAAGGATATATTACACGTCAGATGAAACAGGTAGAACAGTTTAAAAAATTGGAAACAAAACGAATTCCGGATGATATTGATTATGATGATGTGAAAAGTCTTAGAATTGAAGCGGTACAAAAATTAAAACAGTATCGTCCTATTTCTATCGGGCAGGCGTCCAGAATTTCAGGCGTTTCTCCTGCGGATATTTCTGTACTTCTCGTATATATGGAACAGTGGGGAAGATAAGATGAGTAAACTATTTGAAGAAAAATTAGCACATTTGGATATCGTATTGGATGATACACAGAAACAACAGTTTTATCGGTTTTATGAAATACTCGTAGAATGGAACTCTTTTATGAATTTGACGGGAATTACAGAGTATGAGGAAGTGAACGAAAAACATTTTGTAGACAGTGTATCGTTAGTAAAAGCAGTGGACGTTTTAAAAGTAAAAAAGGTAATTGACGTGGGAACGGGAGCAGGTTTTCCGGGAATTCCTCTGAAAATAGCATTTCCGCATTTAGAAATTGTTCTATTGGATTCGTTGAATAAAAGAGTGAAATTTTTAAATGAAGTGATTGAGCAACTTGGATTAACAGGGATAAGAGCAATTCATGGGAGAGCGGAAGATTATGCGAAACAGAAAGAATATCGAGAACAATTTGACCTTTGTGTTTCACGTGCGGTAGCAAACCTTTCGACTTTATCGGAATATTGTCTTCCGTATGTAAATGTAGGTGGAATGTTTATTCCATATAAATCGGGAGAAATTGATGCAGAAGTGGAAGCGTCAAAGAAAGCAATTCATGTTTTAGGCGGAAAACTTTCGGAAGTAATTAAATTTCAGTTACCGGAAACGGATATTGGACGTTCTTTCGTGAAAATAGAAAAAGTACAAAATACAAGTAAAAAATATCCAAGAAAAGCCGGATTACCGGCAAAAGAGCCACTTTTATAAAGTGGCTCTTTTGCTATTCTGTTTCTAAAAAAATCTGTAATTGTTCGATAAATATTTCCGGTTGTTCTATATGAGGAGCAAGGAGCGACTTTTCAATATGTGCAACTTCAATGGAAGGAAGTTTCTCTTGATATTGTTCTCCTATGCATTTGCATTCTTCTATGCGTTCGTCCCCTGAAATAATAAAAACACTGTTATTCAAAGAGTGTAGGGTATTGACTACATTTGCGTTTAAATAACGTCCTTTTATACTTGCAAAAATATATTTTGATGCAGAGTTGTAAGTATGAGCAGATTCATAATAATGTTGTATTAATTCTTCGGAGATTTTATTACTGTTGTAGTAATATGCATCCTCTAATAAAGAAGTAATATTTTTCTTGGTAAAAATTATATTATAAACTAATGTACCGATAATATG